>Ga0180429_10004921_pt1 | contig 10653 bp, 11 predicted proteins | sample SS_ome_FD_132428 | JGI IMG/M metagenome (GOLD analysis project Ga0180429, IMG submission 132428) | Hypersaline lake sediment archaeal communities from the Salton Sea, California, USA - SS_1_S_1 metaG | ecosystem: Environmental > Aquatic > Non-marine Saline and Alkaline > Hypersaline > Sediment ... | reverse complement strand
TACTCGAAAGTCCGTGCTGCAAACGGCAAGACCGGCTTCGTGCTGAGCCGCTTCCTGATGGACGAACCGAGTGCACGCGAGCAGGTCGCATCCCTCACAGCCAAGATCCAGGAACTGCAGGCCGAGCCCGAACAGGTACGGACGCGCCTGAACCAGCTGCAGGAAGACTATGCCAGGCTCCAGAAGGAGCACCAGAAACTCCTGAACGACAAGAACAGCATCACCCAGGAGCTGGCGGGAATACGCCAGACAGCAGCAAATGCGATCAACATCTCGAATGAGCGCAGCGAACTGCGCAAGCAGGTCGTCAAACTCAAGCAGGAGGTCGCAGATCTCCAGCACACCAACCGCGAGCTTTCCAACAACCTCAACCAGCGCTGGTTCCTGATCGGCGCCGGGGTTGTTTTCGGCAGTATCCTGCTGGGCTGGCTGCTGCCCTACCTTCGCTTCAGGCGACGCCGGACCTCGAGCTGGAGCGAGATCTGATCCTCGCTGACTGAAGGAACGAAAAAGCCCCGGATTCCCGGGGCTTTTTCGTCTCTTGCCGGAAGGACGGGACCGGCCTTGCCGACTCCGCCCCCGAAAACCAGAGTCAGCTCTCCTCGCCGGCTTCCGGTGGTGTCTCGCTGGCCGGAATCTGGCGCAACTTGATATGCAGCTCCCGAAGCTGGGCCGGGGAGACCTCTGACGGAGCCGAGGTCAACAGGCAACTGGCAGTCTGCGTCTTCGGGAACGCCATGACATCGCGAATCGAGCCGGCACCGCTCATGAGCATGACCAGACGATCGAGACCGAACGCCAGGCCGCCGTGCGGCGGACAGCCGAACTTCAGCGCATTCAGCAGGAAGCCGAACTTGTCCTGTGCCTCCTGCTCGCCGATGCCGAGCAGGTCGAGGACCTGTTGTTGCATCGCCTCCTTGTGGATACGGATGGAGCCACCGCCGATCTCGGAGCCGTTGAGAACCATGTCATAGGCACGCGACAGTGCATTGCCCGGGTCAGCGACCAGTTGTTCCTCGTGATCCGTCTTCGGCGCCGTGAAGGGGTGATGCAGCGCACTCCAGCGCTGCTCGTTGTCATCGTATTCGAACATCGGGAAATCGACGACCCACAGGGGTTTCCAGCCCTCTTCCGTCAGGCCGCGGTCCTTGCCGAGTTTCTCACGCAATGCGCCGAGCGCCTCGTTGACGACCGTTGCCTTGTCTGCGCCGAAGAAGACGAGATCGCCGTCCTCTGCGCCGGTACGCTCGAGAATCCCGCTGACTGCCTCATCCGGCAGGAATTTCAGGATCGGGGACTGCAGTCCCTCGCGGCCTGCCGACACATCATTGATCTTGATGTAGGCAAGCCCGCGCGCACCGTAGATGCCGACGAACTTGGTGTAATCGTCAATCTCCTTGCGCGTGAGTTCACCGCCAGCGGGCAGGCGCAGGGCCGCGACACGACCGTTCTCGTCGTTTGCCGGAGCGGAGAAGACCTTGAATTCGACCTCTTTCATGAGATCACCGACGTCGATGAGCTCCAGCGGGCAACGCAGGTCCGGACGGTCGGAACCGAAACGGCGCATCGCCTCCTCGAAACTCATGCGCGGGAAGGGATCCGGCAGCTCGACATCGAGGACGCGCCTGAAAATCTCGCGGATCATGCTCTCCATGAGTGTCATGATGTCGTCCTCCTCGATGAACGACATCTCGATATCCAGCTGTGTGAACTCCGGTTGCCGGTCTGCGCGGAGATCCTCGTCGCGAAAGCAGCGGACGATCTGGTAATAACGATCCATGCCGGACATCATGAGGAGCTGCTTGAAGAGCTGCGGCGACTGCGGCAGCGCAAAGAACTTGCCTTCGTGCGTGCGGCTTGGCACCAGGTAGTCGCGCGCGCCTTCCGGCGTCGCACGCGTGAGCATCGGGGTTTCGATGTCGAGAAAGCCGTTGGCATCGAGAAATGCGCGCAGTTCGCGCGTCACACGGGCACGCAGCTGCATCCGCTTCTGCATCTCGTCGCGTCGCAGGTCGATATAGCGGTAGCGCAGGCGCAGATCCTCGCTGACATTGTCCTCGTCCATCTGGATCGGTGGCGTGTCGGCACGGTTGAGAATCTCGAGCTCCTTGCCGAGCACCTCGATTTGACCGGTTGGCAGGTCAGGGTTGGCGGTCCCCTCGGGACGCAGCCGGACGATCCCCCTGATACGCAGGACGAACTCGTTCCTGATCTGCTCGGCCGTCGTGAAAACGTCGGGAATATCGGGATCGTAGACGACCTGCACGAGGCCCTCGCGATCGCGCAGGTCGATGAAGATGACGCCGCCATGGTCGCGCCGGCGATGAGCCCAGCCACATAACTCGACCGCCTGGTCGACATGCTCGGCATTGAGGTGTCCGCAGTAATGAGTCCGCATCATTGTTACTTAGTCTCTAAAACGAAAAAGGGCACGCCGGATGACCGGCGTGCCGCTGCAGGAGTGTCTCCCGGGTCTATTTACAGCTGGGACAGCCGCCGGTACCGCAGGCATGACCCGACGAGGCTGGTTCCTTGCTGCTCTCGGCCACGTTCTTCTTGCTGCTGCCCTTGAAGTCGGTTTCATACCAGCCGCCGCCCTTGAGACGGAAGCCGGCCGCAGAGATCAGCTTCTTGAGAGAGGGCTTGCCGCATGCAGGACAGTCTGACAGAGCAGGATCGCTGAGCTTCTGCATGACTTCCATATCATGGCCACATTCATCACAACGGTACTCGTAAATCGGCATAGTCACTACCTTGATAACACGATACAAAATAAATCGCGATATAGTACCACAATCACCAAATTCAAGACTTTTCCCATGTCCCCAAGGAATATCCTCGTGACCGGCTGTTCCAGCGGTATCGGTCTGGTGACTGCAACCGGCCTGAAGGCCCGCGGTTACCGCGTTTTCGCCACAGCCCGCAAGGGCGAAGATCTCGAGATGCTCTCCCGAAAGGGGCTCGAGGCGCTGCCCCTGGACTACAGCAGCAGCGATTCCGTGCAGCAATGTTTCTCGGACGTCATGACGAAAAGCAATGGCGAACTCTATGCGCTCTTCAACAACGGCGCCTATGGCCAGCCCGGTGCTGTCGAGGATCTGACGAGAGAGACCCTGCGCAAACAGTTCGAGGCCAATTTTTTCGGATGGCACGAGCTCACCCGACTCGCCATCCCGGTCATGCGCGCTCGCGGCGAGGGACGGATCGTGCATAACAGCTCGGTTCTCGGATTTGCGGCCATGCCCTTTCGGGGGGCCTACAATGCCAGCAAATTCGCCCTCGAGGGGCTCGCGGATACCCTGCGGCTGGAATTGCGCGGCACGGGCATTCACGTGTCACTTGTCGAGCCCGGGCCAATCCTGAGCCGCTTCAGGGCCAATGCACTGCTCGCCCTGAAGGAGAACATCGACATCGAGCACAGCGTCTACCGCGAGAATTACAGAGGTGCGCTGGCGCGCCTCGAAAAGGAGGGACCGGCGGCGCCCTTCACATTGCCGCCGGAAGCCGTGCTGGAAAAGGTGATCCACGCGCTCGAGAGCAGGAATCCGCGCCCGCGCTACCATGTCACGGTGCCAACCCGCCTCTTCGGTGTCCTGAAGCGCCTGCTCGGCACCCGCCAGCTGGACTGGGTGCTATACAAGGCAGGCGGGGAAGGAAAAAGATGACGATCTGCCGGACCGGGGAGCAAGGCGAGAGCTCCGGTCAGTCCTCAGAATCCTCCCCGATGCATTCGAAACGCCCCTCGTCATAGTTCTTGCTGACGTTGTCCCAGTCGAAGAGTTCGCCGTTCATCGCAACGTAGACGCCTCCCGGGGCCAGCTGCACCGCAGAGAGCGCAAAACCGAGGTTGAAGAAAGCGTCCGAGTCGCGCACCGTGTAGGGAATCATGGCGCCGACCAGCACGATGGTCTTGTCGATCCCGGCTTCGCCGAGCAGCTCGGCCGTTTCGACCATGGTGTCCGTTCCGTGCGTGATGAGCACGCACTCCTCATCGCACGCCTCGCAGGCCTGGAGAATCTGCTCGCGTTCGTTTTCGCTGATATCCAGGCTGTCCTTGAGCATGAGCTCCTCGACAACGATGTCGGCTGTGACGTTCGCCCGGTCGAGCATCTCCTCGACATGGCTCTCCTCGAAGCTCAACTCGCCCTCTTCGACCGAGTAGAGTTTGTCGATGGTGCCACCGGTCAAGAGTATCCTGATACGCATGGTCGTTTCGTACCCTGTTGGTGAAGTCTCCCAGTGTAATGCAGCCGAGGCTCCCTGTCAGAGACTCTGCAGGTAGCGGAACATGCGCTCACGCATTGGCGCATCCGGCAGGCGTCCTGTTCCGGCCTGCTGGTTGTCCCGCATGTGCCGGGCCTTGCTCGTTCCGGGAATGGCAACTGTCACGCCAGGATGGGAAACAACGAATTTCAGGAAATATTGCGCCCAGGAAGCAATACCGAGTTCAGCCACCCATGGCGGGAGAGGCTTGCCCTTCGTGATCCGGAAGAGCTGGCCGCGTGCAAAGGGCCTGTTCGCGATGATGGCAATCCCCCTTTCCTGCGCCAGCGGCAGGAGCCGCTCCTGCGCCTCGGGCTCGAGCAGCGAGTAGTTGACCTGCACGAAATCGAGTCGCTCACGCTGCATCACGCGCATGAGGCCCTCATGAGCTCCCGCGTGATAGTGCGTAATCCCGATGTAGCGAACACGTCCCTCCTCCTTCCAGTCACGCAGCGTGCGCAAGTGCGTGGCCGTATCCACGAGATTGTGCACCTGGATCAGGTCGAGCCGGTCGGTGCGCAGGCGGCGCATCGATTCCTGCATTTGCGCGATCCCCTGCTCGCGTCCCTGGATCCAGACCTTGGTCGCGAAAAAGAGCCGGTCGCGCACACCGAGTTGAGCCGCCAGATCGCCCACAACTGTCTCGGCGCTGCCATACATCGGCGACGTGTCCATCATGCTGTTGGGTACACCGGCCAGTGTCTGCAGCACCTCCCCCGGTCCCTCGCGCTCGAAATCACCGGGACCGACCTCGAATACACGAGAGGTGCCAAGACCAATCACGGGGAGCTCTTCCCCGGTCGAGGGGATCGGCTTGAGAATCGTCGGCGCCTCTTGTGCGATGAGTGCGGAAGGCGCGGCCAGGGAGAGTCCCGAGGCTGCAAGCAGTTTCATGAAATCACGGCGTTTATATCCGGGCATGCTCATTCTCCGTCTCTTCTGCCATCTTGCGTTGTTGTCGACCCAAGTGTAGACCAAGGAGGCACCAGGCCAATGCCAGGGGAACAGCTGTCCAGGCAATGCCTGTCAGCCCCATCCCGAGGGATTTCATGCCGGCAAAAAGCCAGCCGGCAGCTGCATCGGCCCCGCGGTAGATGACGGTGTCGATGAAATTCTTGGCCTTGTACTTGCTGCTGCGCGGCACGACCGTGTAGAGCACCTCGCGTGCAGGTCGCGTGACCGCATAATTGCCTGCGCGCCGCACCACCTGGGTTGCCACCAGTACAGGCAGCACAGGGGCGACCGCAAGCACCATGAAGCCCAGTGCCAGCAGGCCGGGCATGGCGGCGAGTGCTACCGCCACGCCGAACTTTTGCATGATCCGCCCCGTGATCAGGAGCTGGAAAAGCAGTGTCAGCAGATTGACGGCAAGATCGATCATGGCGAAGAGCCTGGTTCTTGCATCCGGGTCATCGAAGGCTGCCTTCACGATGTGCGCCTGTTCGAAATAGAGAAAGGTGGAGAGGGTTGCGTAAAGCCAGATAAAGAGACCGATTCCGAGAAGATACTTCGAAGCAAATGTCTGTGTAAGCCCCTCGAAGACGGATCCACCCAGTCCCTGGCGATCGCTGCTGTCACTGCTGCTTGTGCGTCCGTTCAGATAGAGGATTGCGCCGAGAGCTGCGCAGAGGAACCCGGCCGACACCAGCAGCAGATTTGCCGTACCGAGTTGCAGTGCCAGCAGTGTCGTGATCGCAGGGCCGGTGATTGCGCCCGCGGTTCCGCCGGCGGCAATGAGCGCAAAGAGTCTCTTGCCCTGCGCATTGCTGAAAATATCGGCCATGAAGCTCCAGAACACGGAGACGATGAAGAGATTGAACACACTCACCCAGATGAAAAAGGCGCGCGCTCCCCACAGGGGAGTCGATTCACCGCCCAGCAACAGCTGGAAAAAGAGCAGGTTGAGAATGAAGAAGAGATAGACCGCGGGCAGCAATCTTGCGCGCGGCAGGCGCGCGCTCAGGAAACCGAAGAGCGGCACCGCGGCCAGCATGACGAGAAAGGTGCCGGTAAAGACCCACTGCAGCTGGTCCACACCGCCCGCGATGCCCATCTCGTCACGCACGGGACGAATAATGTAGTAGCTGCAGAGAAGGCAGAAAAAATAGAAAAAGGAGGCCGTCACCAGCGGCCCCTCGCCTTTTCGCAAGTTGAGTAGCCGGCCGATGCGCGCAGCGAATAGGAGTCCGTTTTCCATGACCGGCAGTATAGGCGAAGAGGGCCCGGCGCTTCTGTTATGCTTGGGCCATTTCCGGACAGGCAGAGACAGAGTGACATCATGAAGAAGCCCATCCTCTTCGCCACACTCCTGACGATGGCGGTTTCGGCGAGTGCTGCAAACCTGAACGAGATCACCATCGTCAGGAAATATGCAGACAAGGGGGACGCCGAGGCGCAGTTCGTGCTGGGAAAGCTTTATGCGCGCGGCATCGGTGTCGAGCAGAGCGATGACAAGGCCACCTCCTGGTTCCTCGAGGCTGCAAGTCAGGGGCTTCCGCAGGCACAGAACCGCATTGGCAAGCTGTATCTCGATGGCGCCGGGGGCCTGCCCGAGGATCCGGAGCTCGCCTATGAATGGTTCAGCAAGGCCGCTGCACAGGAGCACAAGATCGCCATGTACTATGTCGGCTACCTGCTCTATCGGGGCAAGGGGGTCATCGAGGACAAGGAAGAAGGCATGGACTGGATGTTGCGTGCTGCCGCAAAGGACTGCAGGCGCGCGCAGGTGCGACTGGGCATCCTGTACGAGAATGGTGACGGCGTGGAAATGAACCACAAGACCGCCCTCGACTGGTATCACAAGGCTGCCGCGCACAAGCTCACCATGGCCTACCGCGGTATCGGGCGCATCCTGCGCAGTGGCAGCGCAGGCGAACAGGATGTCGCAGAGGCCGCAAAATGGTTCGAGCTGGCCGCGGAGGCCGGCAAGTCCGACGCCCAGTTTGCGCTTGCCGAGATCTATCTCAACGGGGAAGGCAATGTGCCTGTCGACAGGGAGCGCGGCATGCAATGGCTCAGGGAGGCCGCTGCACACAAATACACGCCGGCTGTCAGCCTGCTGAACTCACTGCAAGCAGAGTGAGACAGGAGCGCACACAGCGCATCTCTTAGCCCATATCGATCAGTTTCATAGAAATAATCAGTTTGAATGATTAATGAGAACCATTATCATTTGGACATGTTCAACGAAAAACGGGTGCAAAGACGATGGCAAAGACAGCAACATTCGCAGTCCTTCACTTCACTGTCGCATTCAGTGTCGGATATGCACTGACGGGTGACATCGTCATCGGTGGCGCCATTGCATTGATCGAACCTGCCGTCAACACGGTTGCCTTCTACTTCCATGAAAAGGCCTGGGGGCTCTTCTCGGGGAAGAAAACCGATCCCGGCACGGCTATCCCCGGAGCGGCCTGATGGAGCTGTCAAACTACCGTGAAATGGAGCCCGGCATGCTCTGCAGCCTCGTCAACATGAAGCTGCGCAATAATGACTACAGCGACCTGCACGATCTCGTTCGCAGCCTCGATATCGATGAGCAGGCGTTCATTGAACACATGCGCGACACAGGATTCGAGTACGACACAGAGATCCGGCAGTTCCGCCAGGGGTTCGTGCTCTCTATCCCGGGGACGTAGCACCCGTTGGCGGGAGGCTGCTGCGGGGAATCTCAAGCGCAACGGCAACACCACCGCCGGGCCGGTTCGCGATGCTGATCTTCCAGTGATAGAGATCGCAGAGCCGCTTGACGATGTTCAATCCGATACCCTCCCCGGCCTGCTGCAGGCCACGGCCACGGACATGGCGCTCGAAGATGTGTGGTATCAGTTCCTCATCGATGCCCGGTCCGGAATCCTCGACTCGCAAGCCGGTCTCCGTGATGACGACATGAATCACGCCCGACTCGGTGTACTTGATGGCATTCCTGCAGAGATTGCCGAGGATGATCTCGAAGACCTTGCGGTTGACCGGGACATGCAGGCTGCCCTGTCTTTCCAGCACGAGTTCGACGGGTTGCTGCTCCGTGAGTGTCGAGAGTTTCGCGAGCTCCGCCTCGGCGACATCGGCAACGTCAACGGCCTTCTCTTCATCGAGCAGTGCCGGTTCGCGGCCGAGAATCAGGAATGCATCAATCAGCTCGGAAACATCCTTGCAGGCGCGGCGGATCATGCGTGCACGCTGTCGCCCCTTGTCCGACAGGCCGGACTCGGCTTCCAGAAACTGGGCCGCTCCGTCGATGATTGTCATGGGCGTGCGCAATTCATGGCTGACATCGGAACTGAACTGGCGCTCACGTTCGACCAGGCTGTCCATGCGGCGCGTGTACTCATCCACGGCAAGCGCCAGCTCCTTGGCCTCCCCTTTGAGGCCGGTCATCGGCATCGCCAGCGGCGCCTGGTCGACCGAACTCTTGCGCAACCGGCGCGCGATGCGCAGCACGGGGGAGATCGCGCCTGCGCTGAGCCTGTAGGCGACCCAGCTGGCCCCGTAGACGATGATCAGGAGGAGCGTCAGGGGTATGACACCGAAGAGCCCCACCAGCCTGTCGACATTGTAGCCTGCGAAGACGAGATAGAGCCGGCCGAGAGCGGAATCCTCCACATAGACGGGAAGCGGCTTCTCCCTGCCGGCGAAAGCCACAGACAGGTGCAGGCCGGGATCGAGTTGTCGCAGTTCGGCAGGCATGTCGCCTGACGCCTCCGCGCCGTCCAGGTAGCCAACGAGGTTGCGCGTTCGCGGCAACGGGTAATCGGGATTCGCCAGGCGTGCCTGCGTGAAGGTATCAGCCTCGAGCTCGAGAGCCTCCTTGACGAGCACCCGTTGCAGGACCCAGGTCACGGCATAGAGGCTCAGCAACACGCTCAGGAAGATGAAAATGGCCTGCAGCAGGTAGCGTTGCCAGCGCGGGCTGTCATGGTAGAGACGGGAACTAGCGGGGCTCATGGAGACGGTAGCCGACACCGTGCATGGTGTGCAGGAGCTTGTGCTCGAAAGGCTTGTCAATCGCCGTGCGCAATGCGGAGATATGCGTACGCAGGGAATCGCTCTCGGTCGGTTCATCGCCCCAGACGAAAGACTCGATCTCCCTGCGTGTCACCACGCGGTGGGTATTTTCCATGAGTAGCCGCAGGATCTTCAACGGGACCGGGTTGAGCCTGACCGGCTGCCCGGCACGCGAGACCTCGAGCGTTTCGAGATTCAGCGACAGGTCCCCCACGTCGAGGGAAGAACGGTTGCTCAGCAGCGAGCGTCGCCACAGCGCCTGCACGCGGGCGTAGACCTCGAGGAGTTCGAACGGCTTGACGAGATAGTCATCGGCCCCTGCTGCAAAGCCCGTGAGCTTGTCATCGAGGGAATCCCGTGCCGTGAGCATCAGGATCGGCACGGTGGCATGCTTGACGGAGCGCAACTGCTGGCAGAGCTCGAGGCCGTCGAGCCCGGGCAGCGCAAGATCGAGGATGATGACGTCGTGTTCCCCGCTCGCCGCCAGGTGCAGTCCGGTGAGGCCGTCATGCGCACAGTCGGCGACATGCCCCCGGTCGGTAAAGAAGTCGACCAGCAGCATCGCGATGTCGGTATTGTCCTCGATAACGAGCACACGGCCGTGAAACGCGCTCGGGGAGGAGTCATTCATGGCATCATCGGCCGCGGTTCAGTAGCGCACATCGGCGGGCCTCGCATCCGCTTTCGTCAGTAACAGCTGTACTGTACCCAGATAACGCTCCTCAAAACCACCCTGGCAGTAGCAGAAATAGTAGTCCCACAGGCGAATGAAGCTCTCGGGGTACCCCAGCGAACGCACGGCATCGAGCTGCTGCAGGAAGCGCTTGCGCCAGTCTTCCAGGGTGCGTGCGTAATGCAGGCCGATATCCTCGAGATGGGAGATTTTCATCTGTGTCGCGCGCGTCAGCGACGAGGCGATAGCGGTGATCGATGGCAAGAAGCCGCCGGGGAAGATATACCGCTTGATGAAATCCACCTCGCGCAATGCCGCTTCATAGTGCTGATCGGTCATGGTGATCGCCTGGATCAGCATCATGCCATCAGGCTTCAGCAGGCTGTTGCAACGGGCGAAATAGTGATCCATGTACTGGTGACCGACGGCCTCGATCATTTCGATGGAAACGATACGGTCATACTGCCCCTCGAGATCACGGTAGTCCAGGTTCAGCACCTCGATACGATCCGTGAGGCCGAGAGCCTCCACACGTTCACGCGCCAGTTCGTACTGTTCCGTGGAGATGGTCGTGGTCGTGACCCTGCAGCCATGGTGTTTCGCCGCATGAACGGCAAACCCGCCCCACCCCGTCCCGATCTCGAGCACATGATCCTCGGATCCGAGCGCCAGCTTGCGGCAGATTCTCTCATATTTCGCCCCTGCCGCCTCCT
>Ga0180429_10004920_pt1 | contig 10653 bp, 8 predicted proteins | sample SS_ome_FD_132428 | JGI IMG/M metagenome (GOLD analysis project Ga0180429, IMG submission 132428) | Hypersaline lake sediment archaeal communities from the Salton Sea, California, USA - SS_1_S_1 metaG | ecosystem: Environmental > Aquatic > Non-marine Saline and Alkaline > Hypersaline > Sediment ... | reverse complement strand
GCGCCGGATTGAGTCGCAGGGAGTCAGGCTGGAAAGCCTGACGTACGCGGGTGACACTGATAGAATTCAGCGGGTAACGACGGTTCTCGAACCGTTGGGACGAAGTCCCCGTAGGTTGCGTTAAGCAGAACGGCCTGGCAGAATGGTGCCCTGAAAGACCGCACAAGTTTCCATTCAGCGTAGACCCACTCATCCCAGCCTCCCGAAATCGGGGTCAGGCTTGCATTTTACACTTTGCCGGGACGGGAAAGACAAGATGGAATGCTGTTGGTGGTCACTCGGTTGCTGGCAACCACCTGAAAGCGCAATCAGTGACGGCCGAAAAGGCTTAAAGTGTAAAATGCAAGCCTGACCCCGCAGTGCACCGCAATGCACCGCGGTGTAAGAAATCCGGAGACACGAACCGACCCCTTTAATCTTCTCTCCGGCGTCGTCGCAGCCAATACTCTCGGAACGACCGTAACCGCGGCAGCGACTCGCGGTCTCTGGTTCGGTTGGCGGCGGCCTTGCTGGCGATTATGTCGTCGGGGTGGCAGACCGGAAAACCCTCCACTTCCACCCGACGTTGCCAGGCGTCGTCGAAGCGCTCGATGCCGTCCGGCGCGAATATGAGATCCAAGTCGAAAGGGCCATTCTTAAGTTGGATGAAATCCTTGCCTCGCTCGATCTCGGCGGTCTGCGCGTCGCTTAAATCGAAACCCAACTCGCCCAGCGCAGCGACCGCGGCACGGCAGTTCTCCGGCGAGCGGTCCACAAACAGGTCGGTGTCTTGGGTCGTGTCCGGGAAACCCAGCAGAATCGCCCCGGATTTTCCGATGAACAGATACCGCACCGCGTGCCGGCTGAAGGCATTGCGGATCTCTTCCGCCTGACGGTATTCAAACGCGCCCATAGCCGAGCCAGTCCGGTAGGTTCTCTTCGCACCAGCGGCGATATTCGGCCATGCTCTCGAACGAGCGATAGTCGGCATCGTCCATCACCGGCTTGTAGGTCTTGATGAAGGCGTAGCGAAACCGCTCCCGCAACGGTCGCCGGGCCGCCGCCTCGAACTCTTCGAGCCACTCGGGCGGAATCTGGCCGCCGCCGGTCGATTCGGTGCCTTTGGGCGTAGATCTGATGTCCATGATCCACATTGTACCCGCCGGCAAATCTCGCTCAAGACCAACCGAAAGGACAAAGAGCCCGGGCCTCGAACCTTGACAGCCGGCCGGATATCGGCTGGTTTCCGCCGGGTGCCACTGCCGAAGCGCTTTGGCCATGCAAGCGTCAACCATGCGAATGCCAATCGAGCGACCGCCCGACGGCCTTTTCCCAACGGCGTATTAACTGCTCGCGACGTTCGATCGGCAACTCGGGCGTGAACTCGCGATCGAGGGCCCAGTTCTGGGCGATCGATGCCGTGTCTTCCCAGTATCCCACGGCCAATCCGGCCAGGTAGGCCGCACCCAGCGCCGTGGTTTCCGCCACCACGGGACGCCGCACCCGTGCGCCCAGCAAGTCGGCTTGAAACTGCATCAAGGGGTCGTTCAGCGACGCGCCGCCGTCGACCTTCAAATCGGCCAGTTCAACGCCGGCGTCTTTCTGCATCGCGTCGAGCAGGTCGCGCGATTGGAAGGCCATCGATTCGACGGCGGCCCGGGCAATGTGTCCGGCCGTGGTACCCCGGGTGATGCCGAGGATCGTTCCGCAGGCGTACGGATCCCAGTGCGGCGCACCCAGCCCGACGAAGGCCGGCACGAAACACACGCCGCCGGCGTCGCTCACCGTGGCGGCCAGGCGTTCCACGTCGGCCGAATTCTCGATCAGCCCCAGTCCGTCGCGAAGCCACTGGACGACCGCCCCGGCAATGAATACCGATCCTTCCAGGCAGTAGGTAACCTCGTCGCCGAGCCGCCAGCCGATGGTGGTCAACAGGTTGTTCCGCGAGGAAACCGGCTTGCACCCGGTGTTCAGCAGCATGAAGCATCCGGTGCCGTAGGTGTTCTTCGCGGTACCCGGCTCGAAGCAGCCTTGCCCGAAGGTGGCCGCCTGTTGATCGCCCGCGTCGCCGGCGATTGGTATCGGCCGGCCGAACCACTCGTCGTCCGTGTGGGCGTAGACCTCGCTGGATGATCGCACCTCGGGCAACATGGCACGCGGGATATCGAGGATTCGCAGCAGTTGGTCGTCCCAATCGAGCGTGTGGATGTTGAAGATCAGGGTGCGGCTGGCATTGCTCGAATCGGTCACATGGCACCGCCCGCCGCTGAGCCGCCAGATGAGCCAGGTGTCGATGGTGCCGAATAGAATCTCGCCGCGTTTGGCCCGATCGCGCAGCCCGGCGTGGACATCGAGCAGATGCTTGATCTTGGTGCCGGAGAAGTAGGCGTCCAACCGCAGGCCGGTCTTCGCGCGAAACGTCTCGTCGAGCCCCTCGGCCTTCAGCCGGTCGCAGATCGGGGCGCTAACGCGGCTCTGCCAGACGATCGCGTTGGCCACCGGTCGGCCGGTGTCGCGGTGCCAAAGGACGGTTGTTTCCCGCTGGTTCGTTATACCCAGCGCAGCGACGTCGTCGGCCGAGAGCGAGGCGTCGGCCAGTGCCTTTCGGGCAACCGCAAGTTGCGTCGACCAGATCGCCTCCGGATCGTGCTCGACCTGTCCGGGTGCCGGCAGAATCTGCTCGAACTCCCGTTGTGCCGACGACACGATTCGGCCGTCATGACCGAACACGATCGCCCGGCTCGAAGTGGTGCCTTGGTCCAGGGCGAGGATGTAGTTGGGCACGGCGTGAACTCCCCGAGGCGAACTCCGTGGGTCGAGGCAGCGGCAATCGAACTACCAGGCAGGAAGTCTACCGGCACCCCGACAACATCGCAAGGTGCCGGGGCCGCGGTCAACCGGTACGGAACGTCGCTTCGACATCGGCAATTCCGAGAGGTTTTTCCTCGCGTTTGCAGAATTCGCTCAACCGCCGGCCAAACGCTTGACTTGTTTGCAGAGTTCGGCGAGACTGAACTGGTAAGGTCGAAACGCCCTCGCGTGACGCTCGCATCGGTGGCTGTTCCCCGGCGGTCCCGACCACCAGGACAATGGCGCCCATTCGTACCCCCCGTTTGCAGTGCTGGTCTGGTTGTGCGACGTTCGTACAACGAGGATAAGGTGCTTGCGGCGACGGCAGAGTACTTAGGAGCGACTTCCAGCCTGGGTCGCGGTTGCCTGAGGGAGTTGTATGGGTTTTGACGTTCGTAGCGTGTCCTAGGAGCACGGAGTATCTGACTCGCAGATTCTGCATGATATGCGGCGGGGAGTTTCCCCAATGCCGTGATGCATTCTTGCCACATTTGGCGCGGCCAAACCGATCGATCTTGGATAATCTTGCGCGGCGCAACTGGTTCTCCGCAAAGAACATGGGAATGCCAAGCGGCCCTTCCGTGGGATTTGGCGCGTCGAGTGGCATGCCGGTTGCCGGTTGCTGTGGGAACCGCTGTATCTCCGGCGAAGGCCGCGATAGAAAAGCCCACGTCGGGCGAGACACGGATTGCTACTGAAGGACGATCCGTTTGTTTGGGCCCTTGACTTTGAGACCGGGTTTATTCAAACTGAATGAATATATAGTGGATTTTTATTCGGCGGCACACCACCTATTGTTTTTCTCCGAGTGTGTCAGGATGGTGTCGGCGACATCGCACCCTTTTTCGATAACCAAGCGAAGCTAAGCCATGAGCCAACGCGTAGAAACGGAACTGAAGAAGCTCCTGCCGAGCCGGGGGGCTCAATTGGCATGGATCGTGTTGATTGGGGTTATCGTTGCGACGTACGCCACGGAACTCCGTATTCTCATCCGTGTCTGGAGTAATGAGCCCGACTACGGCCATGGCTTTTTTGTGCCGGTGTTTTCGCTGGTGCTGTTGTACTTGCGGCGTGGACTGGTTGACCCGCTACCCGATCGCGGGAGTTGGTGGGGTGTGGCGTTTCTGGTGCTTGCGGTGCTGTTGCGTTTGGGAACGGCCTATTTCGGCTACGCGCCGCTGGCCAGGCTTTCGATATTGCCTTGCCTCGCCGGTGTGACGCTGATCATCGGCGGGTGGCGTGCATTCCGTTGGGCTTGGCCGTCGATCGCATTTTTGGTTTTCATGATCCCGCTTCCGGGTGCCTTGGCCAGTGCGTTGCGACAACCGCTGCAGACGCTCGGCACCCACATGAGTGTGTTCGTTATTCAGACACTCGGCATCCCCGCCATTGCCCAAGGGAATGTGATCGTACTGACTGAAGGCGAGTTGGGGGTCGTCGAGGCGTGCAGCGGATTGCGGATGCTGATGTTGTTCTTTGCGATCTGCATTGGCGCGGCACTTGTGATGCGCTGCGAACTGTGGGAGAAGTTCTTAGTCGCGATCAGCGCGGTTCCGATTGCCGTGGTTTCCAATATGACTCGCATTACAGTTACGGCGGTCCTTTACGAAATGGCTCGCAAGTGGCCGAACGTGATGAGCACGGAAACGGCCGAGTGGGTGTTTCACGACATGGCCGGGTTTCTCATGATGCCGTTGGCAATGCTGTTGCTGTGGGGGGAGATGGTGCTGTTGAGCAAGCTGTTCTTCGAGCCGGTGTCGACGAGTTCGCTGGGCATGTCGCTGGCGGGTGACGGCGTGCAGAACGTCGGCCCCAAGGAGGCCACGAAGGGCAAAGGCAAGAATATGTAGTACGGCCGCGAACGTGGCCGTTCGGTACAAGCGGGACTATTCTCAGATTCTCTTTTTCAATCACACTCCTTGTTCTAGGAGAAACCAATGACCAAAAACGAAGACACGTCCTTGCCGGGCGATCCGTCCAATCTCAACGCCGTGACGGTGCAGTCAGCCGGAGCCATGGAATATGGCGAACCGGGGCAAGCCCCGATATCGTTCTGGGGGGAAGCGTCCAAGACTTCATCGGCCGACGTATTCTCTTATCTCCACTCGCTTCGACGTCGCTGGGGGTTGGTCGTTGGCCTTGGCCTGCTGTGCGCGGCACTGGTCGGACCGGCCGCGTGGATCGGTCAGGGAGCAAGGTACACCGCCGCTTCTTACCTCCGGGTCGCGACGTCTCAAACGCCGCTCGTGTACGAGACCGCCGAGCACCGAGGCCGGCAGATTAACAACGCTTTTGACATTTACAAGGGAACGCAGCAACAGTTGGTCACGAGCCGATTTGTGCTCACCGCCGCGCTCCGTTCACCCGACGTGGCAAACCTGCCGAGTGTCAAACGCGAAAAGGATCCGGTAGTCTGGCTTGCGAAGGAACTGAAGGTGCGGTTTCCCGGCGAGGCGGAGATCATGGAGGTCGCTCTCACCGGGAACAACCCGGAAGAGACGGCAACGCTGGTTAGGGCCGTGGTCACCGCTTACGATAACGAAGTAGTCAACGTGGAGGGAAACCTGCGTAGGGCGCGCCTTAGCGAACTCGATCGCCTCTACACCGAAAAGGAACAGGAGGTGCGGGAAAGGAGAACAGAACTCAAGCAATTGGCCGAGACACTGGGGACCAGCGACAGAGAAGCCTTGTCCGTGAAGCAGCAAATGGCCCTGCAGCAGTTGTCTTCCTACCGGCGTGAACTTGCCACCGTTCAGTTTTCGCTGATGCGATCGGAAGGCGATCTGCGCGCGGGTCAAATGAAGTTGCAGGCGGTTGTTGCCGAGGAAGTATCAGAAATCGAGTTGGATGCCTTCGCGCAAAAAGACGTAGTAGCGAGACAGCTCTTCGAAGAGATGAACTACTTACAAAGCGACGCCCGGTACACGGAGAACATCGTGGTGCCGGGCTCGCGATCTCGGGCCGCCGAGAGGTACCTCAACGACCATAACAGGATCCGCCAGTTGTACGACGAGCGGCGGGCGGAACTCTTGGCAGAGCTTCGCCGCCAACGGGCCAGGGAAGTCAAGACGCTGATCGACGAGCATCAAATCCGCGTGGCCATCCTCAGGGAACAGGAAGAACGCCTTCAGCAAGACGTGGCAGAGCAGACCAAAGAGATTGCCAGCCTCGGCGGGCAGTCAATCGACGTCGAGATGGCGCGGGCGGAGATCGATCAACTCGACACGGTGCTCGAGGGGATTGCCAACGAACGAGAGAAGCTCAAGGTGGAACTGCGGTCAACTTCCCGTATCCAAGTCATCCAACGGGCGGAGATCCCTACCGTTCCGGTCAACCTGATCGTCAGAGCGAGCCTGGCTGCCATGGGAATGCTGCTGGCGTTCATTGTCCCCGCCGCCATGATTGTCTGGTGGGACACTTCCACCCATCGCGTCAATTCATCGCTTGAGGTCACAAATAAACTCGGGCTGCCCGTCATCGGTACGGTCCAAATGGTCCCGGCGCAGGCCATTCGGCAACTCGGTTCACCATCGCGGCGCCATTTGAAGTGGCACGCGCGATTGACCGAATCGGCGGACGCCGTTGCCGCGAGGTTGCTGCGCAAGTCCGAACTCGATGATACCCGAGTTGTGCTGACCACCAGCGCCATGGGTGGTGAAGCAAAGACCACTCTCACCACGCAACTCGCGATGAGTCTTGCACGCAGCGAACGCAAAGTAGTGCTGGTCGACTTCGACCTGCGGCGGCCGTCCTTCCAGGAAATCTTCGGCGTACCGTTGACCCCGGGAGTCAGTGAAGTCCTCCGCGGTGAGGCCGACATGTCGGAAGTGGTGCGAGAAACCTCGGCCGATAACCTGTCGGTGGTTACGGCTGGCCGTTGGGATCGCCGCGCACTGACTGCGCTGGCCAACGGCAAGGCCGCGCCACTGTTCGAGGTGCTTCGCGAGCAATACGACTTCGTACTGGTCGACGCCAGCCCCGTTCTGCCGGTGGCAGATACGCGGTTCGTCAGCCAGCATGTGGACGCGGTACTGTTGTCCGTCCTTCGCGACGTCTCACAGGGACCGAAGATCTCCGCCGCCTGTGAAATCCTCCGCGCGTTTGGAGTCGAAGTGCTCGACGCTGTCGTCACCGGTCCCAGCGACGTCGGACATCGTCAGAACATCGGTTATGAACCGCGAATTCCGGAGTAACTCCCATGGGAAATACGGTAGCTCGTATCTTGATCTCAACGGTCCTCGTGGCGCTCGTCTATGGGGGAGCTTACATAGTGCATTTGGGGAAGACTTCGGCAGCCGTCGTGATGCCGGACTGGGACCTCGGCGACCTGCCCCTGCAACTCGGCGAGTGGCGCGGCGAAGAAGCAGAGTTGGTGGACCCCCGGCTCTTCAGAGCCACTGGTGCGGAGAAGATTGTCAATCGCGTGTACCGCAATAGCGTTGGAAATACGGCCTCACTCCACGCCGCCATCTTTAAGAACCTCGATATTGGTGCAGAGCATACCCCACGAAACTGCTACCGGAATGCCGGCTGGAAGAAAATTGAGGACGTGCCTCTGCAACTGCAGGCCGAGAACAAACCGGGGATCTCGGTTAGATCAACGATTTGGGAACGCGAAGGGGAGCGCATCTTGGTGATCTTCTGGTACCAACTAGGCGAGCATACTCTTTTCAGCCGGATGGACCTGGGGGCACTCCGCTGGGAAATGGCTGGAAGAGAATCGTGGCCCGCCATGATCAAAATCCTCTTGCAGATTCCGCTCAGCGAAAACACCCCGGCCAAGGATCAACTCAAGAATGTTGCCGAGAGTATCTACGCTTGGATCGAAGCCATGGAGTCTCTTCCAGAGGCAGCCACTGAGTGAGCCTGCGGTACAGCAAGCGACTCTCCGGCAACTGAACGCCCGAGCACAACCAAAATGGATCACAATCGCCCGTCACCACCAAGGGAAAACGGGGATGCGTGACGGCACACACCACCCACAATGGTTGCAAGCGGACGAACAACCCCTAAGAATCCTTTGGATTACCAGGCAACAGAGTGTTTGACAAATGCGTGAGGATTGGGTACCATAAAGGCTTAGGAAAGGGGTGTGTGGGTCATCACGAACTTATCGAGTGGGAACGAGAGACTTGGCTTGGAGAGCGGCAATCCTAGCCTATTCTTTGCCGAGTCTATCGGTGCGCCGTCGGTGCATTTCTCCCGCCGGTGAGTCCAAGTGAGAAGACAACAGTGAATTCATGAAACGGACCTCACAAAATACACGTGACCGCAGTCGGCTGGGCGGTCGTCTGGAGCGTTCGGCGCCTGCTCCACTGACGCCGAATGTCGAAGACGCCTGGCGAAGTTCCTTTCGTTTCCACGCAGTGCAAATGGCCCAGCGGCTCGTGGGGCAGTTTTCATCCGGGAGGGTGTGGGCCTTGGGGCTGGGCCATCTGCTGGCCTTCATGCTCGTTTTCTGGCTGGCGTTTGTCTTGCGATTCGATTTCGCCGTGCCGACTGACATGGTGCAGTTGTTCTGGTCGAGCCTGCCGTGGGTACTTGCCCTGAAGGTGGTGGCCTTCTTCGTTTCCGGAAACTACGACGGCTGGTGGTCGTATGTGACTTTTTCCGATCTGCGAGCTTTGATTCGTGCGGCTTTCCTGTCGCTATTCCTGCTTGCGGCAATCGATCACTTCGTTTTGGCATACCAGATTCCTCGCGCGGTACTGATCCTCGACTGCATCTTCACGATCATGCTGCTGGGAGCACTCAGGGCGAGTTGGCGGTTGCTGAGAGAACAGTTTCGCCCGATTCTGAACCGCGGTGATTGCCGTTGGGCATTGTTGGTCGGAGCCGACCACTTCAGCGCAATACTTGCCCATCAGATCCAGTCCCATTATCACTTGCCGTACCGGATTCGGGGATTCCTGTCGACCAACGGCGCCAAGAAGGGTTCACGGTTGGGACAGATTCCAGTCCTCGGCCGCCTGGAAGAGATCCACGAAGTTGCTACCGCGTGCCGAGCCACCGACGTCTTGGTGACCGCCGGGACGCTTCCCGGCCGGCGTCTGCGACGCCTGATGGAGGCCTGCGAACAGGCAGACCTCAACTTGAAGATCATTCCGCCGATGGAGGATCGCTTCGCCGGCGATCATCGTGTTCCGATCCGGGACATCGAAATCAACGACTTGTTGCGGCGAGATCCCGTCGAGTTGGACACCAAGGCCATCGGGGAACTGCTCGAAGGTTGCCGGGTGTTGGTGACGGGGGCCGGTGGAAGCATTGGTTCGGAAATCTGCCGCCAGGTGCTGAAGTTCAACCCGAGCGAACTGGTGCTGGTCGGCCGAGGTGAGAATCGCATCTTTCAGATCGAGCGAGAACTCCGTGCCCTGCCCGTGGAAACCATGCTGTTCCCGGAAATCGGCGACGTCACCGACGAGCAGCGAATGCGGCAGATTTTCGGGCAATTCCGCCCGGACGTGGTCTTTCATGCCGCCGCCCACAAGCATGTGCCGCTGATGGAGATCAACGCCGGCCAGGCGGTCAAGAACAACGTGTGCGGCACGAGATGCCTGGTTGAACTGGCGCACGAGTTCGACGTTTCGAGTTTCGCGTTCATCTCGACCGACAAGGCGGTACATCCGTCGAGTGTGATGGGAGCATCGAAGCATGTCGCGGAGAGATACGTTCACGCCATGCAACAGCATTCGAGTACTCGCTTCACGGTAGTCCGTTTCGGCAACGTGCTGGGGTCTGCCGGCAGTGTGGTCCCGATTTTCCAGGAGCAGATCCGCTGCGGCGGGCCGATCACCGTTACCGACGCCCAGATGACCCGCTTCTTCATGACGATTCCCGAGGCGTCACAACTTGTTCTCCAGGCCGCCGGGATGGGTAAGGGAGGCGAGATCTTCGTGCTCGAAATGGGGGAGCCGGTTCGGATCGTCGATCTGGCTCGCGACTTGATACGGCTTTCCGGGCTACCCGGCGGTGCTATCGAAATCGCTTTCACCGGCGTTCGCCCGGGTGAGAAACTCTACGAGGAGCTTTACTTCGACGACGAAGAAACCCTGCCCACCGCTCATCCCAAGCTGCGAGCAGCGTATCACCGGCCGTTCGCGCTCTCTGAAGTGCGTCGAGCCGTCTTGGAACTTGAACAGATCATCGACGGCCCCCCCGAAGCCATCCGATGCAAGCTCGGCGAGATCATTCCGGAGTATCTTTCGCCTCGCAAGGATTCGGCGGAAACGGAGCCCCAATTGCCAACGGAATTGCAAGAGGCAGAACCACCCGTATGATCACGTTGGGGAAGTAGCTCTCATAGTCGTTGTTCGCTCCGCGAACAAAACGCTGGTTTGCGGAGCGAACCACGACTATCATCACTCGGCCGTCCTTGGCCCCGACAATCCGCGTAACTGGGAACTCCTCTCAAACCGGTACATTTCCGGCTCATCTGTTGCAGCAGCAGCTCGGTTACGTGGACGGAGGTGTCCGGGGCGTAAAATGTTTCGTATGCTAGACTAAGAGGCAAACTTCCCGCGAGATGCAGGGGACTGACGTCACCCACGGGAACGGAGTGTGCGCCGAGCGACACCCCCGCCGGGGCGCCGTCGTTATCGCCCCAGTCGGCCGATTCGTACTCCGGCTTGATCAATTAGAGACCATCTCCCGATACTCAACCCGAGAGCAAAAGGCTGAACGTCGTGAATTGGCAAGAGAGTACCGTGCTGGTCACCGGAGGCACGGGCTCCTTCGGAAAGAAGTTCATCGAGGTTATGCTGCGCGACTATCATCCCGGGAAGCTGATCGTATTCAGCCGGGACGAGTTGAAACAGCAGGAAATGC
>Ga0180429_10004919_pt1 | contig 10653 bp, 8 predicted proteins | sample SS_ome_FD_132428 | JGI IMG/M metagenome (GOLD analysis project Ga0180429, IMG submission 132428) | Hypersaline lake sediment archaeal communities from the Salton Sea, California, USA - SS_1_S_1 metaG | ecosystem: Environmental > Aquatic > Non-marine Saline and Alkaline > Hypersaline > Sediment ... | reverse complement strand
GATCCACTTGTAGCTGCCGAGCCGGACCTCCAGATCCTCCTGCGACAGTCCGAAGAGGGCGGAACCCCTGAGGTCCCCCAGTGCGGGAACCAACTCGGCGACGCCGTGCCGCTGCAGCCCCCGCACCAGAATCTGGCGGATCGAGAAGGCCGGATCCTCCACCAGGAAGCCGTGCGCCAAGGCGCCGGCCTTGATGAAACCGAGCAGGCCGAAAAGCAGGAATCCCACCTTGAGAATCCGCCCCAGCCTCCTGCGCACCCGCTTCCCGGCCGCCGACCGGGACTCTCGCATCTCCTCCCAGACAGACGGGTCGCCTCGAAGCACTCGTGTTCCGGAGGTCCTCATGGCTCCTTCTCCCTTCCGAGCAGATCCAGGACCGGACCGGCGGCACGGGTGATGTTCCCCGCTCCCAGGATGATGAACAGATCACCCTCCCGCAGGCGGGGCGCCGCGGCCCCGGCCAGATCCTCGACGTCCGCGCAATAGTGCACCGCCCCGTGACCCAACTGCCGGATCCGCTCGTAGAGCATCTCTCCGGAGACGCCCGGAATGGGCGCCTCCCCCGCCGGATAAACCTCGGTAACGAACAAGAGGTCCGCGGACAGGAGAGATCGAGCGAAATCCTCCTGAAAAGCCTCAAGCCGGGAGTACCGATGGGGCTGAAAGGCCACCGCCAGCCGCCCGCCGCGCGACGACCGGCGCCCCGCTTCGAGCGTCGCCTCCACCTCCGTGGGGTGATGGCCGTAATCGTCGATGACGCGGATCCCGGCGGCCTCTCCTTTCAGCTCGAAGCGGCGATCGGCTCCCGGGAAGGTCGCCAGGCTTTCCGCCACCGTCTCGATGGGAATCCCCATTTCCCGGGCCACCGCCACGACGCACAGTGCGTTCATCACGTTGTGGCGCCCTGGATGAGGCAGCCGGATTTCCCCCAGGGGAGCACCGGAATGGAGGACTTCGAAGCGTTCCCGGGAGCCCTCGGAGTTTTCCCGAACCGCCTGGTAGTCATTCCCCTCCTTCATCCCGAAGGACACCGTCCGCCGGTTCATCCGCGGCAGGATGGCCCTCAGGTTGGCGTCATCGCCGTTCACCACGCAGGACCCGTAGAAGGGCACGTTGTTGGCGAACTGGAGGAACGCGTCCCGAAGATCCTGAAGGGTGGGATAGCAGTCCACATGATCCCATTCGATGTTGGTGATGACGGCGATGGTAGGGAAGAGCAGGAGGAAGCTGCGATCCGACTCGTCGGCCTCCGCCACCATGAGGTCGCTCTTTCCGAGGCGGGCGGAGGTTCCGATGGTGGAGAGGCGTCCTCCGATCACCACGGTGGCATCCATGTTCGAGCCGTCCGCGAGGTGGGCCAGCATGGCCGTCACCGTGGTCTTCCCATGGGTGCCCGCCACCGTGATGCACGACTTCATGCGCATGAGTTCGGCGAGCATCTCGGCTCTCGGGATCGCCGGGACACCGAGGCGCGAGGCCTCCGCCACCTCCGGGTTGTCCCGATGGACGGCCGAGGAGTAGACGACCACCTGCGCCTCGCCCACGTGCTCGGGAGCGTGGCCGAAAAAGACCTGGGCGCCGAGCGATTTCAGCCGATCGGTAACCGGAGAGGGCTGCAGATCTGAGCCGCTGACCGTGTACCCCATGGTGAGCAGGACCTCGGCAATACCGCTCATGCCGATGCCGCCGATACCGACGAAATGCATGCGTCCCAGCCTGCTGAGCCTCATGCCGCTTCTCCCATCCTCAAGACGAGCCCCGCGATGTCCCATGCGGCCCGGGGCCGGCCCAGCCCGCGCATCCTCGACCCCATCCGTTCCCTCTCCGAACGGCCCCGGAGACCATCGACGATCTCCCACAGACGGTCGGGAGTCAGGTCCGACTCCGCGATGCATACCGCGGCTCCGGCACGTTCGAAGCCCCGGGCGTTCGCCGTCTGGTGATCGCCTGCGGCGTGCGGGAAGGGAACCAGGATCGCCGGGCGCCCCGCGGCCGCCAGTTCCGCGAGGGTCGTTGCGCCGGCCCGGCAAAGGACCAGGTGCGCCTCGGAGTACTCCCGCCTCATGTCAAAGAGGAATCCCTCCACGCGCGAGACCAAGCCGGAATCGGCATAGGTCTCCCGCACCCGTTCGAGGTCCTCTGTTCCGGTCTGGTGAACGATGTTCAAGCCTCTCACTCGAGCGAGCAGAGGCAAGGCCTCGCCCACCACCCGGTTGATGGGCCGGGCACCCCTGCTTCCTCCCAGGACGAGGAGGCGCAGTTCCCCCTCCTCGGCTGGAACCCCGATCCCAAGCAGTTCAGGCCGGACCGGATTGCCCGTCACGATGCCGCGGGCGGGAAATCGGGACTGCGTCTCGGGGAAGGAGAGGGCCACGGCCCGCGCCAGGATCGACAGCATCCTGTTGGCCATGCCCGGCACGATGTTCTGCTCGAGGAGCAGGAGGGGGATCCCGAGGATTCCGGCGGCCACCGCCGAGGGAAAGGAGGCGTACCCTCCAGACCCCACGACCACGGAGGGTCTCCACTTCAGGCAAAGAAGCACCGCCGCGGCCACGGCCATCGGAAGCAAGGCCAGCACGCGAAACCTCGCCGCCGGACCCCGCCCCGCGAAGCCTTCCACGGGAAGGCAGACCAGCGGGAATCCCATTCGGCCGCACATTCGGCTCTCGATGCCCCTCCGGGTACCGACGAAAAGGACACGCGATCCGGGCGCCCGTTCGAGGAGGGCCGATGCCACCGCCGCCAACGGGAAAAAATGGCCGCCGGTTCCGCCTCCCGAAAAGAGGACGGTCACCGGGCCGGCTTTCTTCCTGTCCTGCGTGTTCAAGCCCTGCCTCTCTTTCATCGGCGCTGGCTCACGTTGAGGAGGATCCCCACTCCCGCGAGACTCACGAGGAGGGAGGAACCCCCGTAGGACATGAAGGGAAGCGGAAGCCCCTTCGTAGGCAGCAGCGTCAGCGCCACTCCCATGTGGATCAACGCCTGTATCAAAATCCAGGAAACGATTCCAGCCGCCACCAGCGCTGCGAAATGGTCCTGGACGCCCGTCGCGGTCCGCATCCCGAGGATCCCGAAGACCAGGTAGCCTATGAGGACCGAAACGGTTCCCACCAAACCCAACTCCTCGCCGACCATCGAATAGAGGAAATCCGTGTGCGGCTCGGGAAGGAACATCAGGCGCTGGCTTCCCTCCCCCCACCGGCCGAGCACGCCGCCGCTCCCGACGGCGATGAGGGACTGGCGCGCCTGGAAGCCCGAGCCCTGAGGATCCTCCTCGGGGTGCAGGAAGGTGGCGAAGCGCTGGTAGCGGTATGGGCTGGAGACGATCAGCAGCGCCAACAGCACGGCGCACAGCGTCCCCGCGGCGGCCATCCATCGAACGGGCATGCCGTCCATGAAGAGCATGCAGAGTAGGATGGCGCCCAGCACGACCGCCGTCCCCAAATCGGGTTGCTTCAGGACAGCCGCACCCACGAACCCCATGTAGCATCCGAGGACGAGGAAGACGTGCACCCACGTCCGCTCGCCCCGCGCCCTCCTCTCGAGCATGTAAGCGGCGAAGAGCACCAGGACGAGTTTGGCCGACTCCGATGGCTGGAAGGTAAAGGAACCGAGCCGGATCCAGCGGTGCGATCCGTTGATGGCGGGCGAAAGGAGCGCCCAGACCATGAGCGCCGCCTGCGCCGTGATCAGGCCCACGATCACGGGCCGTCGTTTCCAGAAGTCGAGCGGGATCTTGAAGGCCGCGAGAAGCACGACCAGCCCCACACCCATCCAGATGCTCTGCCGGATGAAGAAGTAGCCCGGTGCACCTTTCTTCTGCAGGGCGAGGACCGCGGAAGAGGAGTAGATCATGATGATCCCGACGGCGCAGAGCGCCAGAACGGTGACGAGAAGCCCGCGGTCGAATCGCAGGGTTCGGCTCATGGCGTCCCCCCCCTCATCCGGTCCCGGACTGCTTCGCGAAATCGGTCCCCCCGCTCCTCGAAGTTTCTGAATTCGTCGAAGGATGCGCAAGCCGGGGACAGGAGGATCGTGTCCCCTTCCCGGGCGGATGCCGCGGCCGTTTCCACGGCCTCTCCCATTGCATCCACCCGATACACGAGCCCCGTGGCCGCCAGCGCCTCTTCCGCGGCCGGACCCGCCTCCCCGAAGGCGATGACCCGGGTGCAACATCGGCGGATCTCCGAAATCAGGACGGACCAGTCGGCCCCCTTGTCCCGCCCGCCCACGAGCAGGATGACCCCGGACGAGAATGCGGAGAGGGCCTTGAGGACCGCGTCCGCGTTGGTGGCCTTGGAGTCGTTGTAGGCCCGCACGCCCCCGCCTTCGGCCACGAGTTCCATCCGGTGGGGCAGACCCTCGAAGGACCCCAGGGCTTCGCGGATCGTCTCGACCGGCACACCGGCCGCCCTGGCCGCAAGGGCGGCGGCCAGGGCGTTCTCCAGGTTGTGGGTACCCGGAAGAGGCATGTCTCCGGCGGAGAAGAGGATCTCCTCGCCGCCCTCCGCGGTCCGCCTCACCGCATTTTCTCCGGAGAGATACCCACCCGCCGCCAGGGAACGAGTCACCGAAAAGGGCATCCGGCGCGCGTCGGCACTCGATCCCATCCGGTTCGCATCGGGTGAGTCCGCGGAGTAGACGGCCGTGTCGCCCTCCCTCTGGTTGAGGAAGATCCGGCCCTTGGCATCCGCGTAGGCTTTCATGGAATCGTAGCGATCCTGGTGGTCGGGGGTGACGTTGAGGAGGAGGGCGAGTTCGGGGTGGAAGTTTTCCACGGACTCGAGCTGGAAGGAGGAAACTTCCACCACGTGCCAGGTGCCGTCCCCGGCACCCTCCAGCATGTCCGAGAGGGGCGTCCCCAAATTTCCGCCCACACGGACGTCTCCGAAATGGGCGCCGAGGAGATCCCCCAGCAAGTTCGTCGTCGTGCTCTTCCCATTGGACCCCGTGACGGCCGCGAATCGTCCCCTGGAATGCCTGAACGCGAACTCCAATTCGCCGATGACGGGGACCCCCAGCACCCCGGCCTCCCGCACGAGGGGGAGGCTCCGGGGTACGCCGGGGGAGAGGATGAGAAGGTCCACGCGATCCAACAGGGACGGGCTGTTGGTTTCTCCGTGGAATTGTAGGCCGGATTGAGTGAGCGTCGTGACGTCCGGCGGCAGCGCTTCGAGAGGGGAACTGTCGCATGCCATGACCGAATAGCCCTGTTCCAAAGCCAGCCCCGCGGCGGCGATTCCCGATTTACCCATTCCCGCGATCAGCACGCGCATGACATCACCGGATCTTCAGCGTGGCCAGCCCCGTCAGCGAGAAGAGGATGGCCAGAATCCAAAAGCGAACCACCACATGGGTCTCCGCCCACCCCTTCTTCTCGAAGTGGTGGTGGATGGGCGCCATGAGGAAGATTCGCTTCCCCTTGAACTTGTAGGAGGCGACCTGCAGGATCACCGACAGGGCCTCCATGACGAACAGCCCTCCCACGATGACGAGGAGGATTTCCTGCTTGATCATGACCGCCATGGTTCCGATGGCCGCCCCGAGAGAGAGGGATCCCACGTCCCCCATGAAGACGCGCGCCGGATGCGCGTTGAACCACAAGAACCCCAGACAGGTGCCCACCAGCGCCGCCGCGAAGACGGACAGTTCACCGGTGCCCTTCACGTTGGGAATGCCCAGGTAGTCTGCGATGAGCGCGTGCCCCGCGGCATAGGAGAGGATGGCGTATGTGCCCGCCGCGATGAGGCAGGAGCCGATGGCGAGTCCGTCCAGGCCGTCGGTGAAGTTCACGGCATTGGAGCACCCCACGATGACCACCGCCGCGAAGGGAATGAAGAGAATCCCCATGTCCGGGTGAAAGGCCTTGAAGAAGGGGACGGTGAGCGTCGTGTCGAAGCTGCCCGTGCCGGCGTACCGAAATAGAAAGGCGGCTACCGCCAGGGCGATGAGGACCTGTAGGAGGAACTTCTGGTAGGCGCGAAGCCCCAGGTTGTGCTTCCTCCGGATCTTGAGGTAATCGTCGATGAACCCCACGGCGCCGAACCCCAGCGTGGCCAGGAGCAGCACCCAGAAGAAGGGCTTGTCCCATCGAATCGTCAGAATCGTTGAGACGGTCAGGGCGAAGAGGATGAGAACGCCGCCCATGGTGGGTGTGCCGGATTTGGCATGGTGGCTTTCCAGCCCCTCCTCTCGGATGTACTGGCCCGCGTTCACCCGGTGCAGCCACCGGATGAAGGCATTGCCGAGGAGGAGGCTGAGGAAGAGGGCCACCACAATGGCCAGTGCTCCGCGGAAGGTGATGTACTGAAAGACCCGCATGGGCGAGAACCAATCCTGGAGGGGCAGAAGGAGATGATAGAGCATCAGGCCGCCCCCCTCTGTTCCGTCATTCTCGTCACGAGGCCGTCGAGGCCCAGGCCGCGGGATCCCTTGACGAGAAGGATATCGCCGGCTTCGAGGTGGGCCGATACCCACCCATCCCCGTCTTCCCAACTTTCCACGACCTCACAGGGCCTGCCGCTCCGGGCGAATCCCTCTTCCATCGCCCGGACCGCGCTCCCTCCGACGCAGAGCAGCGCCTTGACGCCCAGCTCGGCGGCCGCCTCCCCCACGCGGCGGTGGTGCGCCTCCGCCGAGGTTCCCAGTTCGAGCATCTCCCCCAGCACCGCCAGGACGGGCCGGTCCCACCCGCACACCGTGCGGAGGGCCAGTTCCGCCGCAGCGGGATTGGAGTTGTAGGAATCGTCGAAAAGCAGGAGGTCGCCCGACAGCCGGACGAGCCGGCTGCGGTTGGATTCGGGGCTCAGGGATGGCGCGGCCTCCGCCAAGCCCTTCAGGGGAAGGCCGAGGGCGCATCCCGCTGCACAGGCGGCGGCGAAGTTCATGGCATTGTGGACGCCGGGCAGCGGAATCACCGCCCGGACCCGTTCACCCCTCCAATGAACGGCCAGCGGCAGGCCCTCGGGCGTCCCGCCGCCATCGACCTCGACGCGCACATCCGATCCGTGACCCATGCCGAATCGGAGGGTGCGCTTCGCATCGGGCGTGGCCAGCCCGGCGAGGAGCGGGTCGTCCCCGTTCAGCACGGCGAATGCGTCTGCCGAGGCGTGCTGGAATACATTAGCCTTCTCGTCCCGAATGGCCTTCAGGTCGGGGAAGAACTCCGTATGAACCGGGGCGACCCCGGTGAAGATCACGCCGGTGGGACGCGAGATGGGGGCCAGTCGGGCCATCTCACCCGGCAGGGAGATCCCCATCTCCAGGATCCAGACCTCCGCCTGTACATCGGCGTTCATCAGCGTCTCCGGCAGGCCGAGGAGGTTGTTCCGATTGCCCGGCGAGGCGTACACGCGCCTCATGCTACCGAGCAGCGAGGCGGCAAAGGCCTTCGTGGTCGTCTTCCCGCAGGATCCCACGATGCCGATGACCTCTCCGGAAAACGCCTCTCTCGCCTCCATGCCCAGTCTCCGGATCGCTGCCTCGACGGAATCCACGGTGACGACTCCGGCGCCTTCCGGGACCGTTACCGGATCTTGGACCAGGACGGCCGCCGCACCGTTGCGAATCGCTTCCGTTGCGTATCGATGCCCGTCGGTCCGCTCTCCCCTGAGCGCGGCGAAGAGGTTTCCCGGCGAGACCGCTCCGGAATCCAAGGCGAGGCCCAGGACGACTGCCGATGGATCGGAATCCACGGCCCCTCCCGTGATCCGGGCGATCTCCTCCAGTGTGAAGGGCCTCATCACCATCCGAGTTCCTCCAGGGCTTCTGTCACCACTGTGGGGTCGTGGAAGGGGATCTTCTTCGTACCGAGATCCTGGCCCTCTTCATGGCCCTTGCCGGCCACGACGACCACGTCGCGCCCGCCCGCGGTCCGGAGCGCCAGGAGGATGGCCTCCCTGCGATCCGCTACGCGGCGGTATTCCTTTGTTCCGTCGAGTTCGGGGCGGATACCCGCCTCCACGTCGTCCAGGATCCTTTCGGGATCCTCGGTCCGGGGATTGTCGGAGGTCAGGATCACCACGTCGCTTAGGCGGGCCGAGACGGCCCCCATGAGCGGACGCTTCGTCCGGTCTCGGTCCCCGCCGCACCCAAAGACCGTTACCAGACGGCCTTGCGTGATCCTGCGAACCGTTTCCAGGAGGTTGCGCAGGGCATCGTCCGTATGCGCGTAATCCACGAAAACCGTGAAGGGCTGCCGATCCCCGACGCGCTCCATCCTCCCGGGAACCGTCGAGAGGGAGCCGATGCCGGCGGCGATCTCCCCGAGGGGGATTCCCAGCGCCGTGGCGCAGCCCACGGCCATGAGGAGATTCCTCCTGTTGAATTCCCCCGTCAGGGAGGACTCGATGCCTACCCTTCCGGCGGGCGTCGCCACCTCCATGCGGATCCCTCCGAAATCCATGCGGCAGGAAACCGCATGGACGTCCTCGCGCCGGCCCTTGCCGACGGACAGCCTCCCGATCCCCTTCAGTTCCTTGTGCAGACGCGCGCCGTACGAATCCTCTCGGTCGATGACGGCCGTCCCGCCGGGCGCCAGGAGATCGAACAGCCTGCGCTTGACCCGGAAGTACTCCTCCATGGACCCGTGGTAGTCCATGTGGTCCCTCGTCAGGTTCGTGAAAGCAGCCACCGAGAAGGGAACGTGGCTCACCCGATGGAGGTCGATGGCGTGGGAAGAGACTTCCATGGCGGCGAAGGGGGCGTTCCGCTCGTCGAGATCCCGGAGAAAGGAATGGATCTGATGGGCCTCCGGCGTGGTCCGCGCCGCGGATGTCGCGACGCCGCCCGTGCGGTATTCGACGGTGCTGAGCATGCCCGACTCCCCCACTCGGGAGAAGATCCTCTCCAGAAGGTAGACGGTGGTGGTCTTCCCGTTCGTGCCGGTAATCCCAGCCACCTTGGTCTTCATCGACGGCGTCCCGTAGAAGGCCGCGCAGGCGGCGGAGAAAGACTGCCGATCCCGGGATGCGATCACCCAGGTCACGCCTTCCGGCATGTCACCCGCCGGACCTGCGTGCGAAAGCACCGCCGTGGCCCCTCGCTGGACGGCGTCGTGGACGAACTCCCTCCCGTCGCGCTTCATACCGTCCAGGGCGGCGAAGAGGCCCGAAGGCACGACCTCCCGGGAATCGCATGTAATGCCCGTTACGGGGCGATCCACCGGGCCCAGCACCGCCGAATGGGGCGTCTCCTCGAGGAGCCGCCGGACCGTCATCTCGCCGGCGATCATGACTGCTCCCCCTTGAAGACCATCTGGAAGGGTTCCCGGGGGATGCGGCTGCGCTGGCGCTTCAGCGCGTATCCCATGAGTTCGGAGAAGATCGGCGCGGCCACCTTTCCGCCGTAGTAGGCCCCGTTGGGTTCATCCACCATGACCAGGCAGACGATGCGCGGCGCCTCCGCGGGTGCGTATCCCACGAAGAAGGCCGTATGCCTGGGACAGTCTCTGGCATCCAGGACGCCGAGCTTCTGCGCGGTTCCCGTCTTCCCGGCGACGGTGACTCCGGGAATCGATGCAGCCTTTCCCGTACCCTCGTGCACCGCGGCGACGAGCATGCGGTTCATCGCCTGAGCTGTCCGGGCGGAAAGCACCCTCTCCGGAGGGGGAACGGGAGCGTCCGGGAGGAGGCGCGGGGGTACGCGCAGCCCTCCGTTCGCGAGAATGCAGTAGGCCGCGGCGAGCTGGAGCGGGGTCACCGCCACCTCCTGGCCGAAGCTCAGCATGGCGTTGGAAAGAGAGGACCACCCGCTCGGTTCCCGCAGCGTCCCCTCGCGCTCCCCCTCCATTCGGAGCGGCGTGCGATCGCCGAAACCGAATCGCCGGAAGCATCGGTAGAGGGATTCCGGGCCCAGCGCCATGCCGATGCGCGCCGCGCCTACGTTGGAGGAATGCACGACGACCTCCTCCACGGAGTACGAGGTCTTCAGGGGCGGGTGGTCGTCCCGGAGAATCTTCCTCCCGAGGGCCATGGTACCGTCCCCTACGAAAACGGCGTCGCGCGGGGAAACGCGGCGCCCTTCCAGCGCTCCGGCCACCGTGATGGGCTTCATCGTGCTTCCGGGCTCGTATGCGCCGCAGACCGCCCAGTTCCACCAGGTACGGTCGAGTTTCGAGGGCGGGCGGTTGGGATCGAACGTGGGCCGCACGGCCATGGCAAGGATGTCCCCCGTCCGGGGATCCATGGCCACGACCACCCCGAGCTTCGCCCGATAGCGGTCCACGGCTCTCTGGATGAGCCTTTCCGCCTCGTATTGGATCGCCGCGTCGATGCTGATGGACGGTGTGTCGTGAGCGGGCGCGGCGGAGATGCGAAGACGCGTCCGGGCGGCGCGCTGAGCTTCGGAGACCGGCTGTTGATCGGCTTCATAGCAGCGGTCGGGCCGGCAATCATACGCATCCTCGGGACGACCTGGCGCGTCTGCGTCATCAACAGGGACGCGGTGGATACGGTGCACGCGTCGGGTAGACGAGTCGTCTACGCGTTCTGGCACTGCAACATCATGCCGCTGGGGTTCACGCACCGCGGGAGCGGCGTGGCCGTGCTCTCGTCGTGGCACCGCGACGGCGAGATCAGCGCCAGGTTGATGGAGGCGCTCGGGTTCGTGGTGGAGCGCGGCTCGACGACGCGAGGATCCGTGACCGGGGCCCTC
>Ga0180429_10004918_pt1 | contig 10653 bp, 4 predicted proteins | sample SS_ome_FD_132428 | JGI IMG/M metagenome (GOLD analysis project Ga0180429, IMG submission 132428) | Hypersaline lake sediment archaeal communities from the Salton Sea, California, USA - SS_1_S_1 metaG | ecosystem: Environmental > Aquatic > Non-marine Saline and Alkaline > Hypersaline > Sediment ... | reverse complement strand
TTACGCGGATTGGTAATCTGGTCTTTTTCATAATGATGGTTTTAATTAAAAAACTTTCATACAAATAAAGAGAAACAGATCCGGTAATCCGTTATACCTGTGTTGCATTGAATAGCACTTATGTTGCGTAGGGTGGAAGCTATTGATTGTCAGGGGTTTTATGCAGCTCTCCCGGGGTGGTTTTGAAGTATTCTTTGAAACATTTGTTGAAGTATCCCGGACTACTGAAGCCAACCTGGAAGGAAATTTCGGCCATGGTTCCCACCTTTTTTTCAATGAGTTCCCTGGCTCTTTCCAGGCGGTACTCCCGGATGAACTGGCTGGCTGATTTGGCGCTGATGGCTTCCAGCTTGCGGTGCAGCTGGCTTCGGCTGAGTCCGATATTACCAGCCAGCTCCTCCACGGAAAAATCTTCATTGCCGATATTGTCTTCCACATTCTGGCATAGTTTCTCCACAAATGCTTCATCCATGGATTTCACCACCATGTTTTGCGGCTTCAGGATCAATTCCTTTGAATATTTATCCCTGAGTTTTTTACTTGCATCCAGGATGTTCCGGATCCGGAGCTTTAATTCATCCCCGTGAAAGGGTTTGGTCAGATAAGCATCGGCTTTCGATTCCAGCCCTTCCAGGCGACTTTCCATGGATGCTTTTGCTGTCAGCAGGATAATGGGAATATGACTGGTGAGCTCGTGGTTTTTCAGCTCATTGGCCATCTGGTTTCCATCCTTTACCGGCATCATTACATCGCTGAGGATGACATCGGGGATCAGTGCTTTTGCCTGCTCTATCCCTTCCTGGCCATTCCTTGCTTTTCTGACCTGGTAGTCCTTTGCCAGTACCGAATGAATGTAATTCATCACCTCGCTGTGATCCTCAACAACCAGGACCACGGGCAGATTTCCACCAGGTGCTTCTTCACCGGGCGAACTGGCGCTCCCCGGCTCATTGTCTCCGGCAGCTGATGGAACAAATATGGAAGTTTCACTGCTTCTGTTTCCGGATGATGCCTCTTCCGATTCCGGTAGCGTTGAAAGCCGCAGATTGGTCATAAGGCGTATTATGAAACTGGTGCCCTGCTCCTCAGAGCTCTCCAGGCGGATGCCTCCGCCATGCAGTTCCACCAATTCACGAACCAGCGCCAGGCCAATCCCGCTTCCTTTTCCAAGGCCCTGCGTGGTTTCCGACTGAAAGAAGCGATTGAAGATCTGATCCTGATCCTCCGGGGAAATATAGGATCCGCGGTTGGTAACACTCCATGTGATTTGCTCTTTCGTCCCGATCTCTTTTGAAAGCACCTCCACCTTAATATGTCCGCCCTCTGGTTCAAATTTGAGTGCATTTGAAATCAAATTATTCACCATGATTTCCACCATCTCCGGATCGAATTTAGCATCCAGGGCCTCCACATCTGCTTCAAAGGACAATTCGATCTTTTTCATTTCTGCAAGAGAATGAAAGGACCAGACCGCTCGTTTCATCATGGCAATTAGATCGGCCCGGACCACATGCAGCCGGTATTTTCCGGCATCGAGTTTTGAGAGGTCCAGGATCTGGTTGATAAGTGTCAATAAGCGCTTCGCATTCTTTTCGATCAAAGTCAATTCGGAATGGAAAGGTTTGGAGCCTTTATTTTTTAAGAGATCGTGCAAGGGTCCCAGGATCAGGGTAAGCGGGGTACGGAACTCATGAGAGATGTTGGTGAAAAAGCGGGATTTGATTTTATCGAGCTCTTTCTCATTGGCCAGCAGTTGTTTGTTTTTCTGCCAGGCCAGGATGAGGATGGCAAGGATCAAAGCAAAAACAATAATCGTTAAGATCCACAGCGCAACCACGCGCCTGTTATTCACCTGTACGGCATCTTTTTCTTCCTGTAGACGGGAAATTTGCTGCTCCTTTTTTTCAGCTTCATACTTGGAAGTTAACTCCGCAAACTGCCGCTTGTTTTCCTGGGCAACTATGCTGTCGCTGAATTGTTTATAGCTTTTGTGATTGGTCAGCGCCAGGGCCGGTTGATCCAATGCCTGGTAACTTTTGGAGAGAAACAGGTAGCCATCCCTGAGATTCTCCATATTCCCGATCCTAAGGGCCAGCCTTATGGATTCTTCCAGGTTTTCAATTGCCGCGGTATGGTTTTCCTGCTCATACAGGCATTTTCCCAATCCCAGGTAATTCGAACATTTGAACAAGGCATCATCAAGATCCATACTCAGTTTTAATCCCCGGTCGAAAAGCAATTGAGCCCTTTCGATATGGCCCGTTTCGTATTCCAGTAATCCCAGCGAGTACAGGGTTTTAATTTCTTCCTGTTTGAATCCGTATGAATCCGTTATGGCATATGATGAATCCAGCGCTGACCTGGCTTTTTCATAGTCTTCCAATGCCAGGTAAACATCCCCGATCATCCGGTAGGTTATGGCTGTAAACTTTGCATTATCAGATTTTCGATGGTAGGCAAGATTCGTCTCCAGGATAAGAAGGCTTTCATCGTACTTCTCCTGAACGTTGTACAGTTGTACCAGCTTATCGAAAGCATAGATCTCCCAGGATCTGACCTGCTTGCGTTGAAAAATACCCAGTGCCTCAAGAGCCGTTTCGATCGCCTTTTCGTAATTACCGGTGGCCCCGTGATTTCCGGATATCATATAGCGTGTAACTCCATAACCAATGGAATCGTCATGTGACAGAAATAGCTCTCCTGCTTCCAGGGCATATTCAGTGGACCGGTTGTAATTGCCTAACTCGTATTGAATATTCCCCAGGTTGTACAGAATCGAGGCCTCAATCTCGTAATAGTATGCCTTTTTATTGGCCTCCCTGGCTTTCAGGTAATTGCTTTCAGCACTTCTGTTTTCCCCGAGCTGAAAGTACGCAGTTGCCATTCGTTCATATCCCCTGGCAATGCCTTCATGATAATCGGCCTCCTGTGCCAGAGAGATCGCCTGTTGGGCATATTCAATGGATCTGCCCGCATCGTTATAGGTGTAGAGATCGCACAGTAGAATGAAATTCTGAACCCTGATGCTGTCGTTGTCTGAGGAATGGATTACATTGAGAATACTATCCTCCTTGCTGTTTATATTTGAGGGAGAGGCAGCATGAATAAGCACACTAAATGCAAGAATAAGGGGCGTGAAAATGGCAATCGCAGTTACTTTCATAGAAGGTCTTCCGTAGATTGATCTACATTACATCAACAACAATCAAATCCTTTTAATGTTCTAAAGGGCCGGATTCGGGAAGTGTAAGTATTTATCAGCCATTGTAAGGCGGATCGGTCCGTGTTAACATCAGCAACTTAAGCCGGGAATTACACTTGCAATCCAGTGGGGGAGAAGTTGATGCAATTATCCAAAATGGTGATGAACCTGGACTTGATCCGGACCTGAGTTCCAGCAGTGTCTACATTGAGTTGCAAAATTTCTCCGGCCGATCTGAAAAGGATCGTGTGAAAGGATCTATGAATGACGGGGAATTCCTGTTTATATGCGTGCTTCAGGAGGAAGTGTTAAGGTGCAGTATGAGGAGTAAGAGGAATTGGCCCGAAGTGATCAGGTGGTCCTATTTTTCCACTCTTTCAGGTATAGTTCAATGTGACGGTCCATTACTTTCCCTGATTTTTATATATAAAACCCAAACAACGCTTGTAATATAGAATTACTCTCTAGAATTTATTTCATGCCAAGAAGGCTTATCACTAGCTTTGAGGTGCTCAATTTATGTTGAGAAAAGTGTGGATAAAGTGCATTTATATCACGATAAAAATGTATATTTGCACAAATATATCACGATAAAAATGTATAGATCCGCACAAGAACAACTGCAAAACTGGAAGATCAAGCCAGACCGAAAACCTCTCATCCTGCGAGGAGCAAGGCAGGTGGGGAAAACCTGGTTGATGAAAGAGTTCGCAAGTACTAACTATCGAAATTCAGTCTATGTGAATTTTGAGGATGCTCCACAATTGCATTCTTTATTTGTTGAAGATTTTGATATTGACCGAATCCTGAATGTACTTGAAATATACACTGGAGAAGTAGTTCAATCAGGGGAAACACTTCTTATCCTGGATGAGATACAAGCTGCAGAAAGAGCCCTTACCTCGCTAAAGTACTTTCAGGAGAAAGCACCAGGTCTCCATGTAGTTGCGGCTGGCTCATTGCTGGGCGTCAGTACCCAGAAGGACTCTTTTCCTGTTGGTAAGGTGGATTTCCTGGATTTATATCCACTTTCTTTCACTGAATTCCTCATTGCTTTCGGTGAACAAAAACTTGTTGACTTACTCAGGAGCAAAGATTGGAAGAGTACGGCTCTGTTCAGAACAAAGCTGATCGAATACTTGAAAAGCTATTATTACATCGGGGGAATGCCTGAAGCAGTCTCCTCTTATATACAGTACAAGGATTGGGCAAGAGTTAGGGAGATACAGAAGAACATACTCAGGGCCTATGAAGCCGACTTTTCCAAACATGCTCCGGGCAATATCCTTCCTCGCATCAGAATGGTCTGGCAGAGCATTTCGGCTCAACTGGCAAAGGAAAATAAGAAGTTTCTTTATGGTTCACTCAAAACAGGGGGTAGGGCCAAAGATTTTGAGATGGCCATCCAGTGGCTTGTTGATGCAGGGCTAATCATGAAAGTGTGTCGGGTTACAAAGCCGGAACTACCTCTGGCAGCATTCGAGGAGCTAAATGTATTCAAGCTTTTTTTGGTTGACCTTGGGCTTCTCTCTGCAATGTGTGCGCTGCCTCCCGATAGTATGATAATTGGCAATGAGCTGTTCCTCCAGTTTAAAGGAGCTTTGACAGAGCAATTTGTACATCAGCAATTGCTAACACTTGATCCCGGAAAGATTGCCTATTGGACCAATGAACGTAGTACAAATGAAGTGGATTTTATTGTGCAGAAAGCAGGAAAAGTCATCCCCATCGAGGTGAAGGCAGAATCAAATGTGAAGTCTAAAAGCTTCAGATTCTTTTGCGAGAAGTATCAACCAAAAACGGCACTGCGACTTTCATTGAAGGATTACAGTGAAGAATCATGGATGACAAATATCCCCCTGTATGCCATTGAGTTTTCAATTTGACAGATAAACCCGGACTTGGTTTTCAATCATTGAATTAGTTGCTTTCTGAGTCAGCCTTTCTGTGTACTTTTATACCATATAATCTTTGAAATATCTATAAACTTACTCATGTGAAACAGTTCATACTATCCCTTGCAGTTCTATTCTCCGGCCTGATGATTACCCTAGGGCAATCCGTTTATGATCAGAAGCCTGAAGACCCGGAAGCCTTTTACTTCACTTCAGAAGCTTTCGGCATACAGGCCGATGGAAAGCAGGATGTATCTGATGCCCTTCAGCTTGCCATAAACAAACTGAAAGAGGAGAAGAACTTCGGCGTTTTATTCATCCCCGAGGGGAAGTATCGCATCAGTAAAACCATCTATGTTCCAAAAGCAATACGCCTCATCGGATACGGGAAGAAGCGCCCGGAATTCATTTTAGGAAAAAATACAGCGGGATTTCAGGAGGAATACAATTACATGTTCTGGTTTACCGGCAGACTGGTGGAAGAAGGCCAGGAGCCCAGGGATGCCGGTGCGGGGACCTTCTACAGCGCCATTTCAAATATCGATTTCCGGATTGAAAAAGGCAATCCCAGAGCCATTGCACTGCGTACGCATTTTGCGCAGCACAGTTTTGTAAGCCATTGCAATTTTCACATCGGAGAAGGGTATGCCGGGATCTATGACCTGGGGAATGAAATCGAAGATCTTAAATTCTATGGAGGCACCTATGGGATTTCTACGGGCAGGACCTCCCCGGGCTGGCCCATGATGTTGATCGATCTGTATTTCGAGGGTCAGCGAAATGCGGCCATCCTCAGCCGGAATACCGGGATGGCCATTGTTTCCATGCATGTGAAGAATGCACCGGTGGCTGTTGAGCTTCAGGAAGGCATTGCGGACCGGTTGTTTATGGAAGACTGTCTGTTTGAGAACGTGAAGAAAGGCGTCGTGGTGGGGGTGGAAGAGGAAGCCGGCTTGCAGGTGAATCTGTTGAATGTTACCTGCAATCAGGTCGATGTGGCTGTGCACTTCTCACCCGGTGGCAGAAGTATTGAGGGGAAAGGGGATAGCTACCTGATCAAGAACTTTGTTTATGGCCTGGTCATGGATGATATGGCGGATGATTCCGAATATAAAACAGTCGCCGAGTTCGAAGCGCTTGACCTGGTGCCTGAAAAGCTGGACAAAGTCATCCCTGGGCTTCCCTCCATGGATACCTGGGTAAATGTCAGGGATCTGGGTGCCATGGGCGATGGCAGGACAGATGATACAAAGGCCATTCAGGAAGCTATTGCCAGTCACAGTACGGTGTATTTTCCTTCGGGGTGGTACCGGATCACAGAGACCATTAAACTGAACAAGGGATCGGTACTGGTGGGACTGCACCCCTATGCCACACAATTTGTGCTTGATGAAAGCGAGGCCGCATTCAGCGGTTTCGGGTCACCCGTTCCCATGCTGGAGTCCTCGGTGGGGGGAGCTGATATTGTGAATGGAATCGGGATTAGCACCGGGGCTTATAACATGCGGGCGGTCGGACTGAAGTGGATGGCCGGTGAAAACTCCCTGGTCAATGATGTGAAGTTTGTGGGGGGACATGGAAACATAGCCAGGCCGGGAGAGCCTTCACACAGAAGGAACCGGGACCGGAATATCAGCAGTCCGTCCGAGCCTGTGTATGACCGGGGAATGGATCAAGCCTGGGACAATCAGTACTGGAGCCTTTGGGTGACCAATAATGGCGGCGGGATACTCAAGGATATCTGGACGGCAAATACCTATGCCAGTGCAGGCCTGTATATCAGCAACACCTCCACACCCGGGAAAATCTATGCCATGTCGCTGGAGCACCATGTGCGCCAGGAAGCCCGTTTTCACCAGGTAGCCAACTGGGATTTTTACGCATTTCAGTTTGAGGAAGAAGGCCAGGAGGGAAAGCGGGCACAGACGCTCGATTTAAGCAATTGCAGTGATCTGATGTTTGCCAATTTCTGGATGTACCGAACGATTCGAGTGAACACACCACGACCCTGGGGAATAAAAGTATCCAACAGTAGGCAAATCGATTTCCGGAATATGCGCAGCTGGACACAGGTCCTGCACTTGCCGGAACGCACCATTTTCGATATGGATAAAAACCTGGTGGTCTATCCCGGCGATTTTGCCCGGGTGCTTATCAGCGGGGAAGAAAAACCGGGCAGAACAGAGCACAGCGCTTCCATGGTTGAAAGGCTGGGCTATGGTTATGAGTTTGCCACCGGGGCCGTTTCTGACAGCAAGGGAAATGTTTACTTCTGCGAAAACCAGCAGAAGCGCATCTACCGCTGGTCGGCCGAATCCAACAGCATATCCATCTTTGCCGATTATCCTTATAAACCTTTCTCACTGGCCGTTGACACCCAGGACAATCTGATCGTTATCTGCCGCTACGATCCCCAGCCGGGCTTTGAAGATGATGAACAAGTCAAAACCATCGAAATGCTGCCTGATAATAATCCTTACTACAGCGGTTGGGGGAACGGAGGCTGGGCCTGCCTGGCCTATGCCATAGATCCCAACAATGTGGATGATATGCAGGTGCTTGAGCTAAGGAAGACCGATGAGATTGAGCCTGTCCGGCGTGTTATCCACCCCACCCACCGGTGGAGAGACAATTTTGCGGAAGTTGCAAGCGGACTGGCAGATCGCAGCTTTGTAGCCCCCGATGGGGTGACCATCATACCATATACCTTCGATCTGGGTCGTTCCGTGCAGCTTATGGCAGTTGAGCCTAATCAAAACGAGCCCGTATATGTAAGCCATGAAGACCCCAAAATCACCTACCGTTTTCAGGTAGATGACAGAGGAAAGCTTTCAGATATGCAGGAGTTTGTAAGACGTGGGGAGTACAGTAATGTGACCGACAGTCAGGGCAACTTGTATCTGGCCGAAGGAGAAATTCTTGTATATACGAATGAAGGGATGGAAATAAAACGAATTGCCCTGGATGAACGCATACAATCCATGTGCTGGGGAGGTAAAGATAAAAATGAGCTGTTTGTAACTACAAGCACTTCAATTTACAGGATAAGACCACACTGAAAAAAAGAATAGATGAAAATCACCGTAAACAATATTCCGCTTGATATCCATCACGGAGCCAGAGTCAAAGATGCCATTCGGAAGTTTTATTCGGAACTGGACATGCACAGCCCTGCGCAGATGCCTCAGGTTGAAGATGGGTATGGGAACAACGTCGCCCCGGATGGAGAGCTGAGCGAAGGCAATGTCCTTTTTATAAAGACCAGGCACCTTAACAAATCATCCTTCCCGAAACTTGTGCTTGCTGTACTTGCCATTGTATTTCTTTTGGGCTGTAACACGGATAAGGAAGCCATCCTTTTTGCGGTAAACGATATGCATGCTGAAATTGATAATTTTCCAAAGCTGGCTTACATCGTTGATAGTCTGCAGGCCATCTATCCCGATATGCTTCTTATTGCTGCGGGAGACAATCAAACCGGGAATCCGGTGAACGATCAGTATCCCGAAAAGGGATGGCCCATGATTGAACTGATGAATGCTGTTGGCTTTGATCTGAGTGCAGTGGGGAACCATGAATTCGATACGGGTCCGCAGGGATTCAGCAAGCTGACCCGCAAAGCAGACTTTGATTTTATTTGCGCCAACATGGTGGCCAGCGATTCCATAGATATAAAGGTGAAGCCCTATAAAATCATCACCTTACAAAACGGCTTGGAACTGGCATTTCTCGGACTTTTGCAACTCAATCAGAACGGCATTCCCGATTCACATCCTGAATATGTTAAAGGCTTTACCTTCAGCTCTCCCTTTGAAGCAGCTTCCGAATATCTCTACCTGAAAGATCAAAGCGATGTGTTCATTGCACTGACTCACCTGGGTTTTGAAAGCGATGTTCAACTGGCCGAAATCATGCCGCCTGGCATTGATCTGATCGTAGGAGGGCATTCGCATACGAAGGTCGAAAAAGAACAGATCCACAAGGGGATCCTGATTACCCAGGCCCAACGGAAACTGAAATACGGAACCCTTATCAAGTTAAGCATTGGTAGGGATGGAGTGATGCAGGGCAAGATGGAACTCATCGATATTGAAAACTCGACGAATGAAAAGGCCTCCATTCGTTCCATGGTTGATACCTTCAACGACAATCCAACATTGAAGCAGGTGATTGCAACTGCTATTGATGATTTCTCATCGACAGCAGAACTGGGTTACCTCATGGCCGATGCACAACGCCATGCTGCCAGAGCCGATATTGCCCTGGTGAATCCGGGTGGTGTTCGCCTCCATTATCTGGCAAAGGGGCCGGTCACCCTGATGGATGTGTATGAGCTCGATCCCTTTGGAAATGAATTGATCGTGACCGAACTCAGCGGTCATGAAATACATAATTTGATGCTTGCAGCCTTTCCTGTGGATGATAACCAGGCCCTGTTTCCATCGGGGATCAAAACAAAACTAAAACTGGATGCCAGTGGACATCTTGCAGATCTTGTTCTGTTGACCGAAGGCGGTAGCCCCCTCGATATGGATCAAAGCTATTCGGTGGCCATGAATAACTACATGACCCAGGTCTACAAATATGAACACAGCGATCCGGGCCAGTCCCTCTTCATCGAAACCGCTGATGCAATAATCACCTACCTGAAAAAGGATCAGGAGCTAAGAAGTTACCGGGGCGAAAACAGGATTCAGATAGATTAAATTACTGACCGGATTCAAGTATTGAGGATCACAAAATCCCATAATAAAACAGGAAGCAAATCCGTAAAAAACATAATATTACAGGAATCAAATCCGTAAAAAACATAATATTATGGGAAATTAATCCCTTAAAAATTCTTTCCAGTCTTTGCCTTCAGTCAGCCAGACCAGGTTAAAACGGGCCATCTTGGCACCGCCATCGCTTTCGTAAAACAGATAGATCATCCCTTCTGAAGGTGTTCCTTTGCGGCCTGCATTCAATGAGGAGTAGGCAAAACTTCCTGCATCGACCAGCCTTTTGACAGGCCATGTTAAGCCCCCGTCGAAACTGGCCCAGACAGTTCCATGGTGACGGCCTTCTTCCGATTCAATATTGCTGAATAGCAAAATATCGTGGCCTTTTACGGGAAGCCTGACCAGTCCTGCCATCAGTCCGTAGTCGCGATATTGTGCTCCGTCAGGCAGGTCGTCACTCACTGAGAGGTCCTTCCAGCTAAGGCCCCCATCGTGACTCCAGGCAATATGCCTCATCCGTGGATTGAGCCCGTCGGTTGATTTATGGCGGCGTGAGTTGTAATACAGGGTGCCGTCCGAAAGTTCAGCAATGGTAGCTTCCCCGGTGCCCATGGCGGGGAAGGGTTCGCTGGTCTGCCAGGTCTTTCCTCCATCATCACTGAACATGGCATTGGTATAGTGATTGTCCCAGTAGTCCCGGCCATTCCCTTCATCGTAATAGCGGGTGGGCCTGATTAGGCGTCCGGCGTATTCACCGTGCTTCAGGCTTATGCCGTGCTCATTCATGTGCATGGAGGGTATATGCCCCAGGCTGTTGGGTTTTATGATTACTTCT
>Ga0180429_10004917_pt1 | contig 10654 bp, 9 predicted proteins | sample SS_ome_FD_132428 | JGI IMG/M metagenome (GOLD analysis project Ga0180429, IMG submission 132428) | Hypersaline lake sediment archaeal communities from the Salton Sea, California, USA - SS_1_S_1 metaG | ecosystem: Environmental > Aquatic > Non-marine Saline and Alkaline > Hypersaline > Sediment ... | reverse complement strand
CGCCCTGCAAGACCGCCCGATGCCACGCCGCCAACGCCAGGGTGGTCATGGCGGCCAGGGCCACGTCGTTCAGCGGCGCGGTCATTTGGTTGTTCACGCCGGGCGTAAGCAGGACCACGCAGCCGGCGATCCACGCCCACTGACGCCCCAGAATCGGCCCGCCCAGCACCACCGTGGCCAGGGCCAGCAACAACCCCAATCCCCAATGGACAAGCTGCGCGCAAACGCCGCCGTCGATGGCCAGGCCCCAGAGGTACCACATTTCAGTCAGCAGCGGATAGGTGGCGTTGTCGTGATACGGCAACTCGCCAATGCGATGCGCGGCCAGAAACACCTTGGGCAGTTCCAGGTGGTAGCACAGCGCGTCGCCGGCGGTCGGCGGCGCCAGCGCGCCGAGCAGCGATCCCGCGCAGGCCGCGGCGGCCGCCACCAGGATACCGCACCGCAGGTAGCGATTCGGCTCCGGCCAGGGTGCATCGGCCTCCGATACCGCCGCCGGCCCCAGGCGAAACACCTCGGCCAGCCCCCAAAAACACCCGGCCATGCTCAGCACGCCGATCAGCGGAACGTACAACAAGCCGAGCAGCCCCAAGGCCAGCAGCAACGACCCGGCGGCGATCAGCCCCAGCCCCACACTCCAAACCACGACCGAGAGCCGATCCTGCTGGCCGACGGCCAGCCCTCGCAAAATCACCCGCCCCAGGCCGAACGACGCCAGGGCAATGCAGCAAAAAGCAAGAATCGAGTAGAGCTGGTGCAACATGCGGGCAAGCGGGCAGTGGATGGTGGATAGTGAATGGTGGATAGTGGATCGAGAGTCTTGTTTAGCCGCCGACGGCACGCCGGCGATTCACCACAGCCCGAGCATCGCGGCAGAATACAACAGTGTGACCGCTACCACCCAGGCGGCCAGCAGCCAGGACTTCCAGGCGGCGACCGGCGGGGCGCGGTCGGCCGGATCGGCCTGCCCGTGCAGAAACGTCGAGGCCACCAGGCGTCGCGCGCGGCGCACGTGCGGCGTCGAAGCGGTCGATTCCTCTTGCCGATAGAAAGCAATCACAGCCGGACTCCTTTCCCGCAAATCCGATCTACCGCGGCAGCGACCTGCCGGGGCCGCAAGCCGCTCATGCACGGATGACCTCGAAGCGGACATCGCTCCCGGTGACAGGGCGAACAGGCCACCTCGTGTCGCAGCACCGTCACCGACCGGCCGCAGGGTTTCCATTGCAGCGGGTCATTGGTGCCGCTAAACAGGACAACCACGGATGTGCCGACCGCGGCGGCCAGGTGCGCGGGCGCGGAATCGGCGCCTACGAGCACGTCCGCCCGCCGCAGTACGGCGGCCAACTCGGCAACGTTCAAACGGCCGGTGCAATCTACAACACCCGGCCACCGCCGGCTGCCGAGTATCTCTGCTGCGATTTTACAATCCTTGCCGCTGCCGACCAACACGACTTGTGGCCCGTGCGCGACGATGATTCGCCCGAGCAACTCCCGCCAATAGGCCGCCGGCCACTGTTTTGCCGGCGTGCCCGCACCAACGTGCAAGACCACCAACCCCCCGATCCCCGACTTCCGAACCCCGATCTCCGATTCCCGAACCCCGATCGCCGGCGCGTCAAATCTTGGCCGGCAGCGGCGAGGTTCGTCGGGCGGGTGGATGCCCAGTCGGGCGATCAGCGCCCAGCGCGACTCGACCTCGGGGCGGCCGGGCAGGAAATCGGCGGTATCGGTCAGCAGGAACCCACCCCCGCCGCAGGGCCATCCCAGCCTGCGCCGCGCGCCGCAAAGCCACAACATCAGGGCGATGGGGAACTCGCCGCGCAGATCGACGCCCAAATCCACCTGCCGCCGGCGCAGCCGCAGCCCCCACCAGAACGTGGCCGCAGTCCAGGCGAACCGCGCCAGGCCGGATCGGGCGAAACGGTTCACCCGCGAGACGTGTACGCGGTCCACTTCGGCCATGGCCTCGAACAGATCGCGGTTCCACGGCCCGGCCAGCACCTCGATCGACGCCGCCGGATACCTCGCCCGCAACGACGGCAAGATCGCCGTGCTGATGATCGCATCGCCCAGGTGATCGAGCTGCACCAGCAGGACGACGCGGGGGTCGTCTTGCCCGGCGGGGGCCGGCGCCGGCCGGCGCCGCCCCAACATGCGACCCAGCCGCGCCAGCAAGCCGGCCGCCGCGTAGCCGAGCGTATCGATCAGCGTAAAGAGCACCCGCCAACGCAAACGCACGTAGCGGTAGCGGGCCGGACGGGGGAGGGGGACAGTCCCATTTTCGCTGCGCGAAAATTGGGACAGTCCCCTGCCCACGTCTTCATCAAGCACAGTTTCAGACAATTCTTGCATAAGCTTCGCAGGTGGCCTGTGCGGCCGCCTTCCAGGAGAAATTGCGTTGAACGTGCTCGGCCAGCGCGGGGCTCCGCCCGCCGGACAAGGCAAGGCCGACCGCGCGGCGAATGCCCGGCAAATCGTCCGGCCGGACGTACTGCGCCAAGTGGCCGAAGTATTCTCGGGCGGCGCCGCGTTGCGGTAGGACCAGCGGCGTGCCCGACATCCCGGCCTCCAGCGCAACCAGCCCCGGCGTCTCGTACCAACTGGCCAGCGCAAGGCATCCGCAGGCGGCGTAGGCCGAACCCAGCCGCGGGTCCTCGTGGTCCATCCGGGGTACGAACCGCACGCGCCGGTCGGCCGCGCGGCGGCACTTATCCAGGTACTGCTCGTGGCCGTGCAGCACGTCGCCGAGCACGACGATTGGAATACCGCTGCCGCGCATCGCGCGGAGGAAGTTGAGCTGATTCTTGCGCGGCTCGATGCGGCCGGCGTAGAGCACGAAGCCGCGGATGCCGACCAATTCGGCGAAGGGCTCGGCGTCGGCCCCGGCGAACCGCTCGCCGGCCCCGTTGGGCGTGACGTGGATCTTCGACCGTGGCAGGCCAAAGTAGCGAACAAGCTGATCGGCCTCGGCGGTGGAGTTCGGCAGCAGCAGATCGACCGCCCGGTACAAACGTCGTCGCCAGGAAGGCAGCGTTGGGCAGGCGGCGCGGGCGAGGAATCTTCCGCAGCGTGCCAGCCGCCGTCCCAGCCCGCCCGGCTCCCGCCAGTAACTCCGCAGATCGAACCAGGCGATCGGCGAAAGGGCGACGGGAATGCCGCTACGCCTTGCCGCGGCAACGACCGGCAGATGACCCGCATGGCTGCCGAACAGGTGCAGGCAATCGGCCCGGCGGGGCAGAGCTTCGCCGTGTTGCAGGAGCCGGACTTCGAGGCCGGCGGCCGACAGCGCACGGGCGGTCTCTTGCAGTTGGATTTCGCCCCCGCCGGGCGAGCCGGCGGCTGCCGGGCCGAAAAGCAGTATCAACCGCCGCGTGCCGGGACCCAACGAGCCGCGGTCGCGCCGGCGGTCGGTGCAGCGTGTTGTGGTAGAAGCGCTCGGTCTGCTTCGGCCGCGGGGTGTTGCCCCCCGGCTATTGCATCGTGCCGCTTGGGTTTCCATGCGGGCCACTATTTCTTCCATTGCCTGAGGATGCGTTTTGTCCAGTTGCGCCAGTCGGCCTTGGAGATTTCTTCGATCGGGGTAACGCGTTCCCAGTCAATCATCCGGCGGAAGCGGCCGCGGATTCCCTCGGGCGGGTCGATCCGCACGGGGTGGACCCCGCAGCGCGGTTGCCGGTTCTCGTAGGCCAAGGCCGAAGGCGAAAACTGCAAAGGGCGGCCTTCCAACGGAATGCGAGCCACGTGCCGACCCCGCCAATACTCGACTGCCAGGCGATAGTCTTTCGGCAGATGATGCGCCGCGACGACGAACCGCCCGTCGCCGCCGGAGACGCTCAGCCGCACCCGGCTTCGCACTCGCCACCACTCGGCGAAGCGTCCGAGCGTGGTCGGCCAGATTGCCCCGAAGACCCCGGCCGTATCGAAGACGGCGCGGAGCAGTTGCGGGTAGCGACCCAGGCGTCGGGTGGGATGTCCGTAGAAGAACACCGGCTCGCCGGCGTGGTATTTTGCCCGGGCGGTCTGCCGAAAGTAATCCACCGCCGCCCGAACCACTTGCTGCGTCGCCGAGTTGCGCCGCGCCCCGTCGCCTTGAACCACTTCGAGAAAGATACCCAGGCTGACCGGATGGACCGGCACCTGCAACACCTTGCTGCGGTTGGGGAAGAAAGGCAGATCGTCGTAGGCCAGGCCGAACTCGCTGCTGTGGGTGATTCCCAAGGCTTCCATTGCCTCGGCCAGGCCGCGATTATATCGCCCGTGCGGCGCGGCAAACCCCACCGGCTCAAGCCCGAAAGCCTCGAGCGATTCGATCCCGCGGCGAATGTTCTCCAGGTTCTCCTGCCGGGTGCGATAGGTGTGATGGCGGAAACCGTGCGAGCCGACCTCGAGCCCCTTGAACCGCCCCAGCACGTTGCTGTGCGGCAGGTAGGCGGCCGCGTTGACGAAATGGGTGGTGGCGTGCTCCATGCCGGAGATCGCCTCGTGCGTGGCGTTGAAATCGGCCAGATCGAACTCGTCGTAGTCGATGCGAAAGCTCAGCGCACTGCGATACGGAAAGGGAAAGGCGCACAGCCGCAGCCAGACGCCGCCGCCCTGCTCGACCAGCTCGCGCAGCCGGCCGAGTACCCTTTGGCGGACCACGCGGCGGTCTACCCGGGCAATCTCTTCGCAGACCGTCAGTCCGGAAATCTGCCACTGGTGGCGGGCGGAACGCTCATCGAGCATGGCGTCGAACGGATCGGCGTGCTCGCCGTTGCGCAGCGAGGCGATGTCGATGACCCGTTGGCCCCCGGCCGGCGGGGCGACGGGTCCCCGCCGCGAGTCGAACAACACAAACCGGCCGGCCAGCGGATCTTCGGCCCGATGCCGAAACGGCACCCCTTCCTGCGCAAGCATCTGCTCCAGCCCCGGCGGTACGCCGTCGAGCAGCAGCGGCAACAGGGGCAGGCGGTTATCGGGCATGGTTCGGTTCAAAGGTTGCTGCAAATGGGGCAAGTTGCGAGGGTGTCAGGTGTCAGGTATCAGGTGTCAGGTGTGAGCTTTTTTGGGATCTCCGCACGCCGTGAGCACATGCTTGGCAGTTGGCAAGTTGGTCTCCCCCTTCCGCCTTCCGCAGTGCGTTGAGCCACAGGCGTCGATGCTCGCGGGCGATGACCCATTCGGAAAGGCCGCTGAGAAAACAAAAGGCCCAGCCGGCCGGGCCGTCGAGTACGCCGCGCTTGTAGATCAGCCGGCGGAAGACCTCGCGCGGCGGGGTGAGGTAGGCGTCGCGCCGTTTGGGCGGCCGACCGCAGCGCACCCGCCCGGCCGCCTCCAACCGCGCGTAACGGTGCATCTTCACCAGGAAGCTCGCCAGGCTGGGGGTCGTGGCGTGTGTAAGCCAGTTTTCCAATCGGCCCACCTGCCCGCAGACCCGCAACACCTCGTGTACATCGCCGGCCCATGCGGCCGCGCGGCGGCGAAACAGCCGCACCGGGCAGTCGTCCTGCGTACCGCTGTGGCGGACCGGCCGGCCGAAAATCGTGCTGCGAATCGGCACGCGATAGGCGCTCGGGCGCGAGCGGGCGATGCGGCGGCTAATCTCCCCGACCAGCCGCGGCGTGGGTCGCTCGTCGGCGTCGATCGATAGCACCCACTCGCCGCTGCAAAGCCGCAAGGCACAGTTGCGCTGCTCCGCGAAATTGTCGAACCGCCGCGAGATTACCCGGCAACCGTGCGATCGGGCAACCTGCACGCTCCCGTCGCGCGAGCCGCCATCGACGACCACGATCTCGTCGACCCAGTCCAGCGCCGGCAGCAGCTCGCGCAGGTTCTCCGCCTCGTCAAGCGTGATGACCGCCGCCGTGATCTGCGCTGCGCCGCTCATTGCGTTCCTCCCAGCCGCCGGGCAACCAGCAGGTAACGTAGCGGCCATCGCAGGTTGTAGTACGCGGCCACCAACGCCAACTCCGGCACCAGGTAGCCGGTCGCCAGGGCCAGGACCAGCAGGTGCAGGCGGACATCGGCGTTGGCCGGCAGATGGTAGAGGCGCCGTAGGAAAGGGGGAAGGGGGAAGGCGGAAGGCGAAGTGGAGACGCTCTGCGGCGGCCCGTTGGCCTCCTCGCTCGTCAGGCCGTACATCAGCAGATACTTGCCCGCCACAAATCCAATCAACAGGAACCATGGCCAGGGCGCGGCGACCGCTCGGGCAGCCAGTGCGGCTACGGCCACGTGAAGACCGACGTCGACCAGTTCGTCGACGTTGGCGTCGAGCCATGCGCCGAACGGCGTGACGGCGTTTTGTCGCCGTGCCAGCAGCCCGTCGCAGCGATCGAAGAACCAGTAAACCAGCACCAAGGCGGCAGCGGCGGGCATCCACTCCGGCCGCCACAGCAGCACGCCCGCAGCAGCAGCAGCGGAAAAAAGCCCGCAAAGCGTAAGGTGCACCGGCCGGATGCGCGTCGGGGCAAGCAGCGCGGCCAGGCGATCGGCGGCCGGGCGGAGATACCAGCGCGAGAGGGGATATCGGCCGGCGCGCGACGACTCCGGCGGAGGGTTGGGGCGGACGATCAGCTTGGCGACGTTGGTGCTCATGTTTTGGTTTCATCCGCGCCGCCGTGCCGGCGGCTAAACTGTTCCGTGCCAGGGGCGGCTAGACTTTGCCGTGGCGGCGGTAGTCGAACTGTTCTAGAGCGTGTTTGAAAAGGCCGGTTACGGACATTTGGGGTGCCACGGGCGGCTTGTCCGCCCGTGCTGATTCGAGCATTTTCACGCCCCACACTGGCAGGCAAGCTGCCAGTGGCACCCTTTTCAAATACACTCTTGCTTTTCAAATACACTTTTTCTTTTCAAATAGGTTCTTTCTTTTCAAATACGCTCTTGGGTCATTTGTTTTGGGGCAAAACGGTGGAAGAACTCGTGTTCGCGCAGTTTTTGGCGCGCGTTTCGCTTGGGCACGGCCGGCAGCCGGCCCACGCGCCGAAGTGCCCCGCCAACTGCCCGACAAAAATCCCAGCGCTGCTGCGGGGCAACCCACGGCGCGCGGCAGACGTCGTATCCCAGCCGCAGCGGCAAGGCGGCAAGTTGCCGCAGCAGGTGTTTCGGGCAGCGGAGGTTCTTCCACTGAAACAGCAGTGTGTTGCGCAGCGCCAGCCGATCGCACCCCTGGCGGCCGAACACCGCCGCGAAGGTGGCCATGCCACGATGATAGGCGAGTGCTTCGGGCACATATCGGGCATGATAGCCGGCCATGTATCCGCGGAAGGCGAAGTCGAGATCCTCCAGCCGGCCGGGCAGGTAGAGCGGATCAAAGCCGCCCAGCTCGGCGAACTTGCGGCAATCCACCGCCATGGCGGCCCCGGCCGAGGCCGTCAGCCCCGGCCGGTCGATCGCCGACTCGTGGCCCGCATAATGCGCCGTTGCCTGCACCAGCCCCCACCGCCAGCGGACCGCCGTCTTGAATCCCTCGTAGGTGCGGCCGTCGAAAAGCCGGCACCGCGGAGCGGTCATAAAGCATCGCCGGTCCGCCGCCAGCGGAGCGACCAGCGGGTCCAGGCAATCCGGCTCCAGCTTGATGTCGTTGTTCAGCAGCACGGCCACCGGGCCTTCCAGCCGCGGCACTACGTCGCCAAGCGAGCACAATCCCCGGTTGGGCCGCCGGATGAGGCGGACTTGCGGGTAATTCTCCGCCAGCCAGCCCGCCGAGCCGTCGCTCGAGGCATTGTCGATCACCGCCACGTCGCAGCGATGCCGCGAGACCCCGGCGGCGCGGAGCACCGACGGCAGACACTCGGCCAGCAGCCGGCAACCGTTGTAGTTGAGTATCAGCACATGGATAAACAAAAGTATCCTCTCAGCCTTGTATCGGATTGTTGCTCTTTTCCGGCGGCGGGGACGAAGCCGGATTGGTCTTTTCTTCCCGGACGCACCACCAGCCGTCGAGAAACACGATCTGTTCTCCCGGGCGGGGACGGAACCAGGCAGCGAACTCCCGCTCGGCAGCGCCCGAGTGCTGCGAGTACAACACGCTCCAGCAGGCCACCGCCACGGCGGCGGCGGTGATTACCGCCAGGCAGGCCGATCCGGCGACCAGCCGCTCGTCGCCGAGGATCAACTGCCCGAGCGCCGCCAGCGCCAGCAGGTTGGCGATGACGTGAATTTCGCAGGTTTTTCGCGCGGTCCAGGCGAGTAGTCGGCTGGGCGTTCGGGGCACGGGCGGTTGCGGCTCGGGCCGGCCGCCGCCGCCGCCGATCACCTCCAGCCGCCCTTCGACACGCTTGAGCCGCTGGATGAAGGCCTTGTATCGGGCGTCGTGCTGCAAGGTAATCACCAGCAGCGACAAGCCGCAAACCAGCCCGACGATCAGCCAAATCGGCTCGGCGCTGCGGCCGAACAGGCCCGCGCCGACCCCCAGCGGCACCAGCAGGTTGATCGTGTGGTGCATCAGGTAGTCCAACTGGACACCGTCGAGCGAGGCGGTGCCGCGGAGCCGGGCGAGTTGGCCGTCGACGTGATCGAGCAGATACCAGCTTTGCAGCAGCACGGCGCCGAGTATCCATCCCCAGGGCGTTGCCCAGGCGAAGCAGCAAGCGGCCGCCACGCCGCATCCCAAGGCGGTCAGCGTGGCGAGGTTGGCCGAGATACCCCACGGCGCGACGATCCGGGTAAGGTGCAAGGCGGCGGGCCGGGTGACGCGTCGGGCCATCCAGTTGCCCAGGCAGCGATACCCCGGCTTCTGGCAGCGGCGGCGCAGTTCGTCGAAGGGAAGGTGATTCATGGGTTTCCGAGAGGTTTCCGAGGGGGACGGTCCCCGACTTGTCTTTCCCTTGCCTCTAAACTGGTTATCGATTTAGCTGAAGTTCCTTTGCCCAGCCGCCGCGGCGCCAGGCGACGCCCGCAGCGGCGCCCCAAACCAGCAGCACCACGGCGACGTTGCCGGCGACAGCGTCGGGGTACCAGCGCCGCAACAACAGTGCAGAACCCAGCGTTGGGGCCAAGGTCAGCGAGAGCATCGCCAGGTAGCGCAAGCGCCCGGCCGAATCCAACTCGATCCACAACGATAGTCCCGTAATCAAGATGAAATAGACGGCGTAGGCGGCGGCCGTGGCGGCGGCCACGCCGGCGAGCCCCAGCCCGCCCCGCAACGCAATGTAGTTGCCCAATGCGGCGATTGCCGCGGCAATCAGCACGGCCAGCAGCGCGCGGCGCTGGCGTCCGACGGCGATGAGCACTTGGCTCCCCGGCAGCGCCAACGTGAGGGCGACGGCGCCGGGCACGAGCCATTCGAGCGGCGTCAGGCCGGTTCGATAGTCGGGCAGGAGCCAGGCCAGCAGGGGCGGGGCCAGCAGCAGCGCCAGTGCGGCCGGCAAGGCCATGGCGGCGGCCTGCAACTCGGCGGCCCGGGCGGCCAGCCGGGCAACCGTCGGCCGGTCGCCCGAGTTGCCGTAATGCTCGCCGAAACGCGGTCCGGTCACTATCGACAGCATGTTGCCCAGACCGAACAACTGCCCGGTCACCAGCAACGCCACCGAATAGCAGCCGAGTTGGAATTCGCCGTCCGTCAGGCAACCGAGGATCATCCACTTGTCGAGCGAGCGGAACAGCGAGGAGACGGCTCCGGCCAGCAGGATGGGTCCTCCGACGCCGATGAGCCGCCGGATTTCGACCGCATTCCATGCCCAACGCAGCGCCACGGTCGCGTTGCGGCAGACGAACAGCAGCGAGCCGAGGGTCACCACGAGCGTGCCGGCCAGCAGGCCCGGCAGCCCCCAGAACCAGCTTGCCGTAACGCAGACCAGCAGGGTCAGCAGGCCTTCGAGCACGGCCAGCCGCGAGGTAGAGCCGAACTGTTGCGCTGCCCGAAGGATACTGACATGAAACGTGACGTAGCGTCCCAGCACGGCCAGCACGCCGACGGCGACGAATCCCAGGGCCCAGGCCCGGCTCCACGGACCGCCGCCGGTGGCGCCGATCCACACGCCCGCCGCCACCAGCACCGCGGCGTAGAGCAGGCTGCTGAGCGTATTGACGGTGAAGGCCAGGTTCAGGCCGTCGCGGGCCGGTTGCAGCCGGCCGTGGCCGGTGGCGACGTTGAACTCGCGTACGGCGCCCTTGCTGATCCCCAGATTGGCATAGTTGCCGTAACTTAAAAGCAGTTTCAGCGCGCTGAAGATACCCATCTGCGCCGGGCCGAGAAACATCCGCAGCAGCACGCCGGTGATCGCGCCGAGCACATGGCAGAGAATCGTTGTGGAGCCGACCACCGCCCAATCGGCGAACACTCGGCGCCAGCCGCTCAGCGGGGCTGCCAGTTGTGTCGATTGCAGTGTTTCGATGCGTGCGGACATGGCGTGCAATGGGGACTGTCCCGATTTTCGCGCAGCGAAAATGGGACTGTCCCCTTCCAAAATCAAACAACTTGGGGACTGTCCCGATTTTCGCGCAGCGAAAATGGGACTGTCCCCTTGCAATATTCGGGCTTGGGCACCGCGGCGGCCAGCACCTCGTCGGCGATGCGGGCGTCGGGCGATGAGCCCAAGTGTGCGAACGCGTCCGGGCAGGGCGGCGGCGCCGGAAGACCCTCGACCAGCACCCCGGCCAGCAGCCGCTGCAGCTCGCAGTCGCGTCGGGCGGTTCCCAACATTCCCCATTCGTCGTGCGGAAGGAAATCGTT
>Ga0180429_10004916_pt1 | contig 10655 bp, 3 predicted proteins | sample SS_ome_FD_132428 | JGI IMG/M metagenome (GOLD analysis project Ga0180429, IMG submission 132428) | Hypersaline lake sediment archaeal communities from the Salton Sea, California, USA - SS_1_S_1 metaG | ecosystem: Environmental > Aquatic > Non-marine Saline and Alkaline > Hypersaline > Sediment ... | reverse complement strand
TGGTGCAGCGGTTCCTGGCCAAGGACCCCGATCTGGAGTTCTGTGCCCTGGTGCAGACCAGGCCGAACTTCTTTATCAAGCGTACCAACATCCCCGAGTTGGAACTCGACGCCATCCCCTCGGAGGCCGAGACGATCGAGCAGTTCGACGTCTTCATCTTCGGCGATCTCGACGCCTCGTTCATCCGCCCACCTCAGCAGGAGTTGTTCGTCGAGCGGATCCGCAACGGTGCGGGGTTGGTGATGCTCGGCGGCTATCACAGTCTGGGGCCCGGCGGTTGGGCGGCCACGCCCATCGGCGACGCCTTGCCGCTTCGACTCGGCAGCCGCGAGATCGGCCAGATTACCGAGCCGTTCCTGCCGGTGCTCACGCCCGAAGGCGTTCGCAGTCCCATCTTCGCCAACATCGGCAGTTTCTTCCCCACGTCGCGGGGCGAGGCCAAGACCGCCGGATTGCCGCCGCTGGAAGGCTGCACTCGGGTAGAAGGAGCCCGGCCGGGGGCGACCGTGCTGGCGGTCTATCCGGAGGCAGCCGAGCCGATGCCCGTGCTGGCCACCCGGCCCGTCGATCGCGGCCGCACGGCCGTTTTCTGCGGCGACACGACCCGGGCGTGGCAGCAGGGGCCCAGGGCCCTGGATCAGCAGTCGCCGTTCCTGCAGTTTTGGGGACAGATGGTCCGCTGGGCGGCCGGGCGCGAAGTGGCGGTCGAGGCGGCGGCGAGCATCGTCGGCGCCACCGACAAGGCTTCCTATCAGCCCGAGGAACCGATCGTGATCTCGGCCGTCGTTCGCGATGGCAAAGGCGAAGGTGCCCGGGATGCGAAGGTAGTGGCCAAGATAACCGGCCCCGCCGGGCGTCCCGATCAAGCGACGCTTTCGGCGGTTCCCGGTCCGGCGGGCCACTACAGCGGCACCTTTCAGCCGGAGACGTCCGGCACGTTCGAGATGACCATCGAGGCCCGGCTGGGCGAGACGACACTCTCGACCGAGCGGCTCGTCGTCGACGTCGGCCGGCCGAACATGGAATTCGAGCGGCTCGATCTCGACGAAGAGATGCTCGGCCGCGTCGCCGCCGCCGGCGGCGGGCGATATCTCCACATCAGCACGGCCGACTACCTGATCGAGCATCTCGACCGTTCGCTGCATGAGCGGCGCGACTTCGTCCGGCGCCGGCTCTACTGGCCGCCGCTGTTTTGGACCCTGTTTGTGGGAATTGTGACCGCTGAGTGGGTACTGCGGAGGAGGTTTCAACTGCGATGAGCACCAGAACCGGATATCAATACCTCGAACCGCAGGCCCTGGCCCGCGTGCAGAACCTCTCGGTAGTTGCCCGGGGGGTGGTCGAGGGTTTTGTCTCCGGACTGCACGCCAGCCCGTACAAGGGGTTCAGCGTCGAGTTCGCCGAGCATCGCGAATACACCGCCGGCGACGATCCGAAACACCTCGACTACCGCATGCTGGGCCGCACCGACCGCCTTTACATCAAGCAGTACGAGGAAGAGACCAACATGCGCGTACAGGTGCTGTTGGACACCAGCGGATCGATGGACTACAGCCACGCCGGGCGGCTGACCAAACTCCAATACGGCTCGTATCTGGCGGCGATCCTCTCCTATTTGATGACCCGCCAACAGGACTCGGTGGGTCTGACTACCTTCGACAGTGAGATCCGGCTCGACATGCCGGCCCGGAGTTCGCCGCGGCACTTCAACGAAATGATGCGGCGGCTCGAAGCGATCGGACCCGGCGGCCAAACCGACGTGGCCGCCACGTTGCACCGGCTGGCCAACCGTTTCAAGCGCCGCCGTCTGGTCGTGCTGATTAGCGATCTGTACGACGAGCCGGACGAGGTGCTCCGCGCGTTGCATCATTTCCGCCATCGGCACCACGAGGTGATCCTGTTCCACGTGTTCGACCGGGCGGAGATCGATTTTCCGTTTCGCGACGCGATCGCCTTTCGCGACCTGGAGACCGGCGAGCGGCTCCAGGTAGACCCGGCCTACGTTCGCGAGGTGTACGTGCGGCAGGTCGAGCAGTTCATCGAGACCTATCGCCGTGCGTGTTCCGAGGCGCAGATCGACTATGTAATGACCGACACCTCGGTGCCGTACGACTTCATGCTTTCAAAATACATCGCCAAGCGGAACGTGCCATGACCTTTGCCGCGCCGCTGTTTCTGATCGCAGCCCTGGCCGGGATCATCCCGGTGGTGCTGCATCTGATCAGTCGCCGCAAGGCCAAGCAGTTGCCCTTCAGCACGTTGCGGTTCCTGCAACTGGCCGTGCGGAAGACGCGGCGTCGACGGCGGATACACGACCTGCTGCTGATGTTGCTCAGGGCGGCCGTGCTGATGCTCATCGCCGCGGGTTTGGCCCGGCCGACGATCACCAATCTGGACCTGCTCTGGGGAAGCGGGTCCAATGCGGCCGTGGCAATCATACTCGACAACTCCGCCAGCATGGGCGTGATTGACCGCGACTGCCCGCGGCTGGAGACCGCCAAACGGGCCGCGCGGCAAATCCTCGATGAACTTGCCGACGGCGATCAAGTTGCGCTGCTGACGACCGGGGGGCCGCGGTTCGCCGAAGAAGCACACCTGGATCGCGCCCATGAAAAGGTCGTGCAGATGCTGGACCAGTGCGACGCGAGTTACGAACGGGCCGATCTGGGCGTCAAGCTGCAACGGGCCCAAGCGATGCTCGCGGAGGCCGAAGCCGCCAACAAGCAGATCTACCTGCTCACCGACCTGCAAAAACTCTCCTTTGAAAGCCTCGGCCGACGGGAGCGCAACGCGGACGAAGAGCAAAGCGAACACGGCGGCCGGGCTCGAAACGTCCCCGTTATCTTCATCGACTGCCACCGCGCGCCGAAGCCGAACGTGGCCGTTACCGGCGTGTCGGCCGCGGCGCCCGTGCCTTTGGCGGGCGTACCCGTCAGCGTGGGCGTGGAACTGCTCAACGCGGCGGCGGCCGACCAGCAGCGTCACGTCGAGTTGCTCATCGACGGCGTCAAGGAAGCAAGCAGCCCGGTGTTGAACGTCCCGGCCGGTGCCCGGCTGAAGCACGACTTCCAGATCACGTTGCGCCGCGGCGGGTTGCGCCGCGGCGAGGTCCGGCTGGTCGGCGACGACGGCTCGGCGATGGACGACCGGCGGTTCTTCAGCATGACCGTCGACCAGCGTATCCCGGTTGCCGTCGTGCGGCCGCGGCGGCACGAGATCCCGTATCTCGAAGATTCGTTTTACCTGGAGCAGGCCCTGGCGCCGGGCCGCTCCGGCGACGGCGGCATCCTCATCGCGGGACTGGTCGCCGGCGATCTTCTCGCCGAGCCGCTGGGTGACTATAAGGTGATCTTCTGCGTGAACTTGCCGGCCGTTGATGCCGACGTTGCCGTGCGGCTGAGGGAGTACGTGGCCGGCGGCGGCAACCTGGTATGGATCTGCGGCGACAACATCGACGTGGCGGCCTACAACCAAATGAACCAGCAGGCCGCCGGGGAGTTGTTACCGGCCGCACTGGCCGAGGTCCGCGTAGCTGAACCGGCCGGGGGCCGCGATAGTTGGAACGTTGCCTTTCTTGACCGGCAACACGCGGCGCTGGGGCAACTGGTCGAGCCGGCGTCGCTGTACCAATCGATCCTCGTCTACAAGCACGTGCGATTGAGCACCACCGACGCAGACACCCCGCGCGTGTTGGCCCGCTTGGACGACGGCGAGCCGTTGCTGGTCGAACGAAGCGTCGGACGCGGCAAGCTCTTGATGCTGGCCACGGCCGGCAACGTCGATTGGTCGAACTTGCCGTTGCGGCCGATCTTCCTGCCGCTGTTGATGCGGCTCACCTTCGAGTTGGCCGGCGCCGAACAGCAGGGCCAAATGCTGCTGGCCGGGCAACCGCTGATCCTGCCGCTTGACGACCGACGGCAAGACGTTGCCGTCGAGGTGCTGCCGCCCTCCGGCGAGACGATCCGCTTGAACGTCGAGGAAGATTCCGGCCCCCACGGCCGCTTCCGCTACGACCAGACGCATCAGATCGGCATCTATCGCCTGCAACTTCTCGGCGCCGGCCGCGGCCGCCAGGTGGCCTACGCGGTGAACGGCGACGGCGACGAGTCCGACCCCGAGAAGATCACTCGCGAAGAACTCCAGAAGCGCATCGGCGGCGGGCCGCTGATCTTCGCCGACAACCCCGACGACCTCAGCAGCACGTTCGCCCGGCTCCGCGAGGGCAAGAGCCTTTGGGAGTTGTTTCTCGCCGGCGTGTTGATCGCACTGGTGTTCGAGACGTTTCTTTCCAATCGGTTTACGCCGGCAGAAAAGGGGCCAGGACCCTATTTGGCACGGGTAGAGTAAAGATGTGCTAACCAGAAAGACCACCTATGAACAGTCAATAGGGCCGTGAGATGATTTCGTGGTTTTGCTCGGTTCGTGGATTCATGACATCAACTGGGTGGTTAAGGAGAGCAGGCTGAAGCGGTTATCTCCTCTTGGGTGGCCGTCTTGTGAACTTGCGGTTGTCGGTCAGCATTCGCCAGACGACCCGGGCCAGCCGGTGGGCAACAACGACCAGGGCGCTGGTGTGACCGCGACCTCGGCGACGGTGTCTTTGATAAATGCGGTGGAAATAGTCGTGTTTGCGATAGACGGAAAACGCCGCCAGGTACAACGCGCCGCGAAGCACGGGCGAGCCGCGCTTGCTGATCTTCGAGCGACCGCGGATCGTGTCGCCCGACTCACGGACACTTGGGTCGAGGCCCGTGTAGGCCACGTATTGATCCGGGCCGGCGAAATCGGTGATCGCGTCGCTTTCCGCATGGATCGTGGCCGCCAACACGGCGCTGATCCCCAGCGACAGCAGCGGGCTGGCCATTTCCTCAATGCGAATTTCGAGTTGCTCTTCGATCTCGTCGATTTGTCGCTGGATCGTTTCGGTGTAATAGAACATGCTGCAAAACTGATCGCTGGGGATGCAAGCATCCGGATGGGTCGCGATGGAAGAAAGCGGGGATTTGAGGTTGTGGTCCGCCACTGCGGGTTGGTGTGCCTGGATCTGTCGCAGGGGTTCGCATGCTATTTGACTTGACAGGTATGTAACGCACCAGCGAAAGCCGGTTGCGTTGTCACACCGAGGGTTGGCGGCGGCCGGGGGGAGGCGAGGGCATGGGCGTGGCGGCGGCGAGAGGAGGAGACCAGGGGACGATAATCGGCTAGAAGCGGGTCGTTGAAGGGCTCAGCCGCCAGTCGACGCCCCAAAAGAGTTTCAGCCGTGCGTTGACTCGCTCGACCGATGTGCGGCCCTTGTACATCCGCTCGAACTTCTTCGTCGCCCGGGGAATCGGCGGGAATCGCTTGCAGGAATTGGCGGACGGTCTTCAGCGTGGGGCTGTCTTCGAGACAGTCCCAGGCGAACAGCGACTTTCAGGCACGGCCTTGCGGGGAAGGACGATTCAACACACTCAATAATGTCAAGCAGAGTAACAACTTCCGCACAGCGCAACCGGCTTCCGTTTCTTGCAGAACAATTGCAATAAATTGAGTTTTGGTCATAATAGCTATTGAGGGTGTTTGGGAATTCGGGCACTATGCTAAGTCGCTGCTAGACCTCACGAATGCGTCTTGGGAAGTCCTCCGACGCGAGCGAGGTTTTCGCAGCAAACCGTGCCGCACGTAATCCCCCGGCACCCTCGTTCTGGTTTCGGAGTGCCCGGCGAAGGTCGGCGGAGAACTCTATGTTTGGTGATTCTGCAGAGAAGGTTGCCAGAGTGTCCAGGTTTCCATCGCGTCGCAAATCGATGGCGGCCGGTCGCAAGTCCACCCGGAACCAATTGCTTCGGTTCGAGTCGCTCGAGCCGCGCGTGATGCTGGCCGCCGAGGTTGTGATCAGTGAGATCATGTACCAATCGTTCGCCGACGCGGGGCAGCCGGAAGACTGCGGCGAGGAGTTCATCGAACTGTACAACCGCGGCGACTCGGCCGCCAATCTGCGGGACTGGGAGATCACCGACGGCGTCGACTTTGCGTTCCCCGATGTCTCGCTCCCCGTCGGCGAATACCTGGTCGTAACGGCCGATCCGATCCGGTTTCATGACAAGTATCCCGGCGTGACCAACTACATCGCCGATTACGGCTGGAACGGACGCCTGAGTAACTCCGGCGAAGCGATTGCAATTGAAGATCAGAACGGGTACCTGGTAGATACAGTGCAGTACGCCGACGAAGGCGACTGGGCCGTCCGTGAAGAAGAGACCGACGTTTACGACAGAACGGGATTTGTATGGTCTGGTGCCCATGACGGCGGCGGCAAGAGCCTCGAACTGATCAACCCGGCGGTGACCAACAACTGTGGCCAGAATTGGGCCGCCAGCATGCCGGACGGCGGAACGCCGGGAGCCGCAAACAGCGTAGCGGCGAGCGACATCGCGCCGATGATCCGCGATCTGGAGCATTTTCCGATCATTCCGCGACTCGACGACCCGATTACGGTCCGCGCGAGGATCCAGGACGAGTTGGCGACCGGCATATTCACGACGTTGCACTATCGCGAAGACGGCGATCCAACGTTCAACGCCTTGACGATGTACGACGACGGCCTTCACGGCGACGAGCAGCCCGGCGACGGCATCTACGCCGCCACGATCGACAGCCTCGCGGACGGCACGATCGTGGAGTTCTACGTCGAGGCCACCGACGCCGGCGCGAATTCTCGCACCTGGCCGGCACCGGTCGCCGACGCCGGGCAGGTCGCCAACTGCCTGCTGCAAGTAGACGACTCGTTCGACCCCAGCGCCGCCTGGACGCCCGGCAGTCAGCCGATCTATCGCGCAATCATGACCGGCGAGCAGTGGGACTATCTGCAGGACTTGGAAGCGAATGATCGCCGGTCGAACGCGCAGGTGAACGTCACGTTCGTCACTGTCGACGGTGTCGGCACCGAGGTGCGTCACGAAGGCGGCATGCGCAACCGCGGAAACGGCACGCGGTCGAACAACCCACACAACCAGCGGATCAACATCCCGCACGATCGGCCCTGGAAGGGCTACACCGCGGTCACGATGAACGCCAGATATACCTACTCGCAGGCGATCGGCAGCGCCGTGTTTCGGTACGCCGATATCGCCGCCGCGGACGCCGTTGCGGTGGAGTTCCGCATCAACGGCACCAATTACGCCGACACCGGCGTAGACATGTTCGGTTCGTACGTTTCGCTGGAGAGCCTCGACGGCGACATGGTCAGCAACCACTGGCCGGCCGACGACTCCGGCGACCTCTACAAGTGCAACGACTCCAACGGTCCGGGGTCGGCCAACCTGGCCTACTACGGTGACGACCCGGACGACTATCGCATCCCATACGCGAAGCAAACGAACGTGTCGGCCGACGACTATTCGGGCCTGATCCACATGCTCGACGTGCTCAACAACGCACCCGACGCCACGTATCTCGAAGACGTCGCCGAAGTGATCGATATCGACGAGTGGGTGCGGTTTCTCGCCGTCGACACCCTGTTGGCAAACGGCGAGGGTGGGCTGACGACCGGCCGGGGCGACGACTACGCGATGTACCAGGGCGTCGTAGACCCGCGATTCCTGCTGATACCCTACGACCTGGACACCGTGCTCGGCACCAGCGGCGCGAGCAGGGTGACCGATAGTATCTGGGACTATCGGCGCACCAGCCTCCCCGGGTTGAACAGGCTGCTCAGCCAGCCGGAGGTCATCCGGAAATACTACGCCCAGTTGCTCGATTTGTGCGACACTGTATTTGCGCCCGCGACACTCAACCCGTTGGTCGACCAGGTGCTTGGCGGCTGGATATCTGTCTCCGAGATCGACGATATCAAACAGTTCGCCGTGGACCGCGTGGCCAATGTCCGCGGCCAGATCCCCCGGCACGCCCTGTCGGTCGAGAGCGGACTGCCGAACAGCGGCGGGTATCCCCGCACCACGGACCCCGCGGTAGGTCTCTCGGGCGAGGCCCACTCGGCCTCCACGCGATCGATCCTCGTCGACGGCCAACCGGCCGACTGGGACCTGGAGGCCGGCACGTGGTTGATCGACACCGACGTCGGCTCCGGCACGACGTTCTCGTTCCAGAACGGCGTCAGCCCGGACGCCGGTTACGCGGGCACGGCTGATACGGGAATCCGTTCGGGGGACCCGCCGGGCACCGACCGCGGTTCGGCAACGTGGATCCAGATTGACGGCAGTTCGGGCGGCCATGTGCTACAGGGCCTCATCCGGTTCGACGGTATCTTCGGCGACGACCCGGGGCAGGTGGCGACGACCGACGACATCGCCGGCGCTACCCTTACGCTGAACATTACCAACGACGGCCACGACATGCAACTGCACCGCATGCTGACGTCGTGGAACGAGACGGACGACTGGACCACCTTCGGCGGCGACGGCATCCAGCCCAACGACGTCGAGGCCGACGACGCCGTCGATGTAGTCGTACCCGGCGACACCACCGGCACAGTGACGGTCGACGTCACGCGGGCGATTCAGGACTGGCAAGCCGCCCCCGCAACCAATCAGGGCTGGGTGTTCCTGCCCGGAGGAACGGATGGCGTTATCTTCGAATCGAGTGAAAACAACTCCGTACTCGATCGGCCAATGCTGACGATCACGCTCAACAATACCGATCCAAGCGGAGTGCCGGTCTCGCCCGGTCTGAACCGCGTGGTCGTCGAGGCCTTTGACGGCCAGAACGGAACCGGCAACAAGATCGACGAAACGTACATCGACATTTGGTTCGACACGATACCAGTGACGGCCAATGGTGAACTGACCGAAGACACCACCTGGCGACCCGAAGACGGCCAGTATCGCCTTACCGGAAACCTGACCGTCCCGGCCGCCTACACCCTCACGATCATGCCCGGCACGACCGTCTTCTTCGACGACGGCGCACAACTTATCGTCGAAGGCCGGCTGTTGGCCGAAGGCACGCCGGGTAACCTCATTCACCTCTCCCAATCGCCCGGCGCGACCGACTGGGACGGCATTCACTTCAACGGCACTACGCTCGATAACCGGATTACTTATGCCGTGGTTGAAGGTTCCTCGCGGAACGATGGGATGATCGAACTGGATGACGCCAACTTGCTGATCGATCACGTCGCCTTCGATAACGCCGATCGGCGGAGGATTTCTTCGTTTGATTCGTCGTTGATCGTGCGGAACTCCAGCTTCGCCGACTTCGTCTTCGCCGGGGCGCCGCCCAACAATACGGCCGAACATATCTGGGGAAGAAACGTCCCGTCCGGCGGGCATTTCATCATCGAAAACAATACCTTCGGTCTTACGCCGGGGCACAACGATGCGCTCGACTTCAACGCCGGACACCGCTCGGCCGGCGATCCCGTGCCGCAGATCCTCGATAACCTCTTCCTCGGCGGCGGCGACGATGCCCTTGACGTCGAAGGCGACATGCACATCGAAGGCAACGTCTTTATGCACTATCGCAAAGACGCCGAACACGACGCGGTCGACGGCGGCGAGTCGAACGTGATCTCCGCCGGTGACGGCGACGACGTCGGGCACGATTACGTCGTCACGCGAAACGTCTTCTACGACGCCGACCACGTCTCGCTGATCAAAGAAAACTCCTTCATGACCTTCACCAACAACACCGTGGTGAACGTCGACCAGGGTACCTACGCGGCCGTCGAGGGAGCGATGCTGTTTGATCTCGTCGGACAGACCAGCCTGCCCGGCGAAGGTGCATATCTCGACGGTAATATCTTCACCGGCACGCCGCTGGTTTTCAATAACCTCGACAGCAGAGGCACAACGACCGACCTGACCGTCAATCGCTCGATCCTGCCGGCGGCGGAACACCACGGCGGCGCCGGGAACATCGACGGGGACCCGCGACTGGCCGATCCGGCCGGCGGCGATTTCTCGCTGCTGCGCGGCTCGCCGGCAATCGGCGCCGGTCCGGTCGGGGAAGACATGGGCACAATGGTAGCGGCCGGGGCGTTGGTCTCGCCCGTGCCGCTGGCGGAAACCTATCTCACCGACGCCACGTTCGATGTATCGGGCGACGCCGACCCGCGCCACGCCGCCTTTACCGCCTATAAGTACCGTCTCAACGGCGGCGATTGGAGCGGCGAGCAGACGCCCGGCACGCCGATTGCGCTGAGCGGTTTGGCCGACGGCCCGCAACTGCTGGAGGTGATCGCCCGGAACTCGGCCGGCGTTTGGCAAGACGCGGCCGACGCGACTTCGCGCTTGTGGACCGTCGACACGGCGCAGTCGCGCGTGTTGATCAACGAAGTGCTGGCCACCAATCGGGAAGCCCATCTGCACGACCTTCGCTTGCCGGACGTGATCGAACTCTACAACGATTCGCTCGCGGGCGCGGATTTGGAGGGCTGGAGCATCAGCGACGATCCGCTCGAGCCGGCGAAGTTCGTCTTTCCGGCGTTGACGTCCATCGGACCGGAAGGTTTTCTGGTGCTCTATGCCGACGACCCGGACGCCGGTGCGACGGGCATCTACCTGGGCTTCGAAGTCGACGGCGACGGCGAGGCCTTGTACCTCTACGACGACCTCGGCGCGCCGGTCGATTCGATCGAGTTCGGCCTCCAGGTGCCGGACCTTTCGATCGGCCGCACCGGGGCCGACCGCGGCTGGTCGCTTACGCAGCCGAGCATC
>Ga0180429_10004915_pt1 | contig 10656 bp, 10 predicted proteins | sample SS_ome_FD_132428 | JGI IMG/M metagenome (GOLD analysis project Ga0180429, IMG submission 132428) | Hypersaline lake sediment archaeal communities from the Salton Sea, California, USA - SS_1_S_1 metaG | ecosystem: Environmental > Aquatic > Non-marine Saline and Alkaline > Hypersaline > Sediment ... | reverse complement strand
GTGGATTGGCTAGAGATGATTCGTGACAGCAGACAGCCTGTAGAGGCCCATTTTCATGTCGTTTCCGACTTCCGCCGCAAGATCTATGACGACTCGTTAGCGCACCCCGTCGAGGGCATCGATGGCATCGGCGGCATCGGCGGGCCTATCTCTGTCGGCGGGACAGCACGGGGTCGGGCCATGGACTCGCGTCCTTCCGGGTTGGACCGCCAGGCGCGCCCGGCTGGTCAGACTTGAGAGGTGCGCGGAGAAGGTGCATCGGACCGCTGGGGGCAACAACGCGCCAGTGCACCCCGGTGCGGCAGGGCGCTGGACAAATCCCGGGCTTTCGTGTATCATCCTGACGTCTCATCCCCCGCCTACGATAAGGATCTGGGGGGCCGACGTGTGGGGAAGCTGCACGATGTCATCGCCATCCCGATTGAGCAGTGGCTTCCCGAGGCGTAGCCGCGGACGGTCGCCCGTGCCTTCGGGATCGAAGGAGGTTCGTCCCAGCTGACGTACGGCGGGCAAGGGGAGAGGACCAGGCTGTGCCGGGACGGAAGGTGGTCTCTCAGATGGAGATCTTCGGCGTGGGATGGAGCAAGGCCTGCGGGCAGACCGCGTAGTCCTCCAGCGGGTGTAGACGTGGCGCCACCAACTGTGCGGGGGGCGTGGATTCGACAGAGCAAGTAGAGCAGGAAGACCTTTATGTTTCAGAGGGACCTAGGGATTGATCTGGGAACGGTCAACGTGCTCGTTCACGCGGACGGGCGCGGTATCGTTCTCCAGGAACCATCGATCGTGGCCATCTCGCCGGATGAGTACAAGATTATGGCCGTGGGCGAGGAGGCCAGCTCCATGATGGGCCGGGCACCGGACTCTATCCAGGTGCTCCGGCCGATGCGCGACGGTGTGATCGCCGACTATAGAGTGACGCACCGTATGCTCCAGTATTTCATACAAAAGGCCTGCGGGCGGTTCAATCTCTTCAAGCCCCGGGTGATGGTGAGCGTGCCCTACGGGGTGACGAGCGTGGAGCGGCGTGCGGTGCGGGAGGCGGCGCTGGACGCGGGGGCCAGCGAGGCACACCTCATCCCTGAGCCCCTGGCGGGGGCCATCGGGGCGGGGCTCCCTGTTGACACGCCGGCGGGAAGCATGGTGGTGAACCTGGGCGGCGGCACAAGCCAGGCGGCCGTCGTCTCTCTGAACGGTGTGGTTCGGGCCAACGCGGTTCGGGTCGGCGGCGTGCGCATGAACGAGGCGATCATCGCCTACGTCCGACGCAAGTACAACCTGATGATCGGCGAGATGACTGCGGAGAAGGTCAAGATCCGAATTGGCGCGGCGCTGCCCCTGGAAGAGGAGAAGTCGATGGATGTCCAGGGCCGGGATCAGGTGGCCGGGCTCCCCCACCGCATCACCATCACCTCTGAGGAGGTGGCCGAGGCCCTTTCCGAGCCCCTCTCCGGCGTGATATCGATGATCAAATCGATGCTTGAGCGGACGCCCCCTGAACTCTCCTCCGATATTATCGACCGGGGCATGGCCATGATCGGCGGAGGTGCGCTGCTCCGGCGCATGGACGAGCTGATTACCAAGGAGACAGGCGTGGCGACGTATGTGGCCGACGCTCCAATGGCGTGCGTGGCCCTCGGTGCTGGAAAGGCACTGGAGCGGTACGAGATTATGCGCCGCACGGTGCCGGATATGTGAGTCTGTCCCAGTCGGAGTAGAAGCAGGCAGGTGAGTCGATCAGAGGTCCTTGGGTCAGCCCGGGACCTCTTTCGTTTCCAGCGCGCAGCGGTGGATGCCTCCACGGCCAACAACGGATCCCTCGACAGTCTGTCCGGCGTCCACGCAGCCGCCACGAAGCACGACCGAGCGGCGGACGACAGCGCAGGGGCCCACGCAGGCTCGATCCTCCAGGTAGACCTGGGGGCCCACGGTGGATCCTGCACCTACCCTCGCTCCGGCCTCGATGCGGACCGATGCGCCAACGATGACGGTCTCGGGTGAGGGCACGTCTACCGTGCAGCAGGATGGATCTAAGTGGAGGAACCGAAGGTTTAGCTCCAGCAGATCGGTCGGCCGGGTCAAGGTCCAGCGTCTTTCGACCTCGCACCCTCCAAGCCGGGCTCCCTTGGCGATCCAGAGTCCGATCACGGAAGGGAACTCGAACTCGCCGCGCGGGGAGCGGCGGACCCGGTGCAGGAGGTCCAGCACGGTCGAGGAGAGGACGTAGAGGGAGGGAGCAGTCAGGGCGCGCCGCGAACCGTCGTAAGCGGGGATGTCCCCGGGGCGGGGCTTCTCGATGATGTCGGTCACCAGGCTGTCCTCGAGACGGACGACGGCACTCGCCGTCGCCTCCTCACAGGGCGCCCACATGAGGGTCAAGGCGCCATCGAGGCCCCGGGCCTCGCGCAGCGCGATCAGGTCGGCGACGTGCCCCGGCGGGTAAAGGTTGTCACAGGACGCCAGGACGAAGGTCTCGATGTGTGCTTCTCGTACGAGAGGGGCAGCCTGGGCGAGGGCGTGGGCCATGCCGAGGCGCTTCTCCTGGTAGGCAAGCCGGATCCGCAGCGACCACTGGGACGCGTGGAGGAAATCGAGCAGCTCGTCGTCATCCGGATGAGCGACGACGACGGCGTGATCGACGCCGCCTGCCGCGAGCATTTCCAGGACGCGCTCCACCATCGGCTTTCCCGCGACCGGCATCATAGCTTTGGATCGCCGCTCCGTCAACCGGCCCAGCCGGGTGCCGCGACCGGCCGCGAGCACGACCGCCAGCATCAGTCGGTCACCTTGAGAGACCGGTTCCAGGCGGGAGGGTACGGCTGTCCCTTCAGAATCATTCGCCCTCGACCCGCCAGAATGCCTTTTCGTCGCCCCACGTCTCTTTGAAGGCCGGGGGTGGGTCCACAAGGACAGACTTGCAGTAAGCCGTGACGGTGCCGTCGGGAAGCTGGATCTCGCCAGCGACCTTTGCGCCCACACCGCTCTCCTTCTCCACCCATCCATAGGCGGACAAGGGGGATTCGGTCGGGGTGGGGCGGTGGAACCGGACGGTGAGCTTGACCGTAGCGAAGAGGCGCTCCCCCCCTGATTCCATCATGACCGCCCGTCCGGAAACCTCGTCCAGGATGGTGGACACGATACCACCGTGCACGATTCCAGGATACCCCTGATAGGCCGCGGGCACGACAAAGTCGGCGCGGACCCGCTGAGTCTCAGGCTCCTCGAAGAAGCTGAGCTTCAATCCCACCGGGTTGTCGCGGCCACAGACAAAACACATGCGAGAGCTTGGTTGCTGGCTCACGTTATCCTCACTTGTTCTCTTGAGTCCAGGTTTGCTCGCTGCCCCCGGTGGAGACCAGGACCCCCAGAACGAGCGAGACGCCCATCATGAGGGAGAAGCGGATCGTGATCGGTGGGCTGCGTCAGGCGAAGTTCTCTAGATACTGGCGCCACAGCCGGTCGACGCGATCCTCTGGCTCCTGGCGATCGAGACGGAGGCCGAAGATCCGGCCGAGGGCGCGGAGCGTCTCCTGCGCAGCAGAGACGCGTTCGCCATGCTCAGTCCCTTCGAGGATGGCTCCGGCGAGAGCGTCGAGATGCTTCAGGGCCGTGGGCGAGTCGAGATCATTGTCCATCGCCTCGATGCACGCAGCGCGGTAGGGAGCCGGGTCCACGGCGCTGCCGGTGCTTGCGCTCTCGGCTGTGGCTGCGTCTTGAAGCCGCTCCGCCATGTGCGCAGCGCGCTCCAGTTCACTGGCGTCGTGGCTCCAACTCTCGCGGTAGTGGTGGTTCGCGAGGTAGAGGCGGAGCGCGTCCGGCGTCCACTCCTTGAGGAGCTCGGCGACCATCACCAGATTGCCGAGAGATTTGCTCATTTTCTCGCCTTCGTAGCGCACCATGGCTGTGTGAGCCCAGCAGCGCACGAAGGGGCATTCCCCGGTGGCGCCCTCCGCCTGGGCAATCTCACTCTCATGGTGTGGAAAGGTCAGATCGGCGCCGCCGCTATGAATGTCGACGGGTAGGTCCAGGTATTCCACGGCCATGGTAGAGCACTCGATGTGCCACCCGGGGCGGCCGGGGCCCCAGGGGCTGTCCCAGGACGGTTCGCCCGGGGCTTCCGCTTGCCAGAGGACGAAGTCGAGGGGGTCGTGCTTGTTCTCGTCGTCGGGATCGTTGCCCCGCTCATTGGCGATGGGGAGCATCTCTTCCTTCGTAAGGCAGCTGAGCTTCCCGTACGTTGGCCAGGCATCGATGCGGAAGTAGACGTTGCCGCCGGATTCGTAAGCGAGCCCGGCCTCCAGCAGATTCTCTACCACACCGATGATCTGGGGTATGACCTCTGTTGCTCGAGGGAAGCGATCGGGGGGACGCGCGTTCAGCGCGATCATGTCACGGATGAAGCGCGCGGTCCAGCGATCCCCCAGGGAGCGCCAGTCCTCGCCGACCTCATCGGCCTTGCGGAGGATGTCGTCGTCCACATCGGTCACATTCTGCACGTACTGCACCACGTGCCCCTTATACTCCAGGTAACGGATGAGCACGTCGAGAGCGAGGTACGTGAACCCGTGCCCCAGATGCGTGGCGTCATAGGGCGTGATACCGCAAACATAGATGTCAACGGTGTCCCCTTGCGGCGTGAAGGGCTCAATCTGCCGGGTCAGGGTGTTGTATAGTTGCATAGGATGCTCCTGGTCGTCGATGACGGCTTCGTATAGGTGTTCATTCAGTACCCTGCGCGCACATCGACTTGGTTGGGCAGCGGATCGCCGGAGGCAGCTGCGTTCAGCAAGGCGGCCAGAGCGGTCATGCGGCGGCGCTCAATCTTGTCGGAACCACCGGCGCCGGCGCGGTGCGGACTCATCACGACGTTATCCAGATCCTCAAAGGGGAAGGAGGATGGAGGGGTGTCCGATCGGGATGGGACATCCTCGGGATACGCGTACCAGACGTCGAGAGCAGCGGCCCGTAGACCGCCGTCGCGCAGGGCCGTGTAGAGGGCGATCTCGTCGACGACGGGCGCGCGGCCGACGTTGACCAGGATTGCGCTGGGCGGGAGGAGCGCTAACTCTTGCTTGCCGAGCAGTCCTCTGGTCTCTTCCGTGAGGGGGAGGGTGATGATCAGTACGTCGGCCCGGGGAAGAAGCTCGGGCAGGGCGCCGGCCGGGTGGATGACCCCATTCGATGACTTGACAACCGATCGGCGCGTCGCGAGGATGTACATCCCGAGCCCGCGGCAGAGCTTCGCGACCCGCCCGCCCACCGCGCCGTAGCCGAGGATGAGAGCCGTCTTGCGAGTGAGGAGCATGCCCTCATTCGAGCGATAGCGGGGCCGCCAGTCGTGGCGGCGCAGGGCCTGGTCGTTGGGCACGAGGGCCTTGGCCGCAGCGAGCATGAGCGCTACCGCCATCTCCGCCGTGGCAACGGCGTTGTGGTGGAGGTTGTGGACTGACACACCCGGGAACTGGAGCATAAGCGCGCGGGTCTCCGGCGGGAGCCCGGCGAAAGGGATGATGAGAGCGCGCAGGCTCGGGCTGGCCTCAATCTGTTGGCGGGCAGGGCGGCCGCCCACCAGGATGTCGTAGTCCGAACCGTCGGGAGGGAGATCATCGACGGTGACCTGCACATCGGGCCTCAGCTGGTCCCGCAGGTAGGCCAGGTGGGGCGCGTCCGGAGGTCGCAGGAGGTGAACTCGGACTGACATCCTTACCCTAGGCGGCGCGAGGGACCGCGAAGAGGGCTGGCCACTGGAAACCTGGGTCGCTGGCGGTGTCGACGCGAAAGAGCCCGCCCGCCGTCGAGGACGCGCAGAACCACGGCGCGTCCTCTCTGTGCGAACTAGTCACGCGCTGGCAGAACCGGCCCGAGCAACAGGACCACGCCAATTAGTATCAGAAGCACGGGCCAGAAGGGGCCGAGCATGCCCAGGGCACCGAAGAGGGAGCCGAAGGCCGCCAGGAGCAATAGGCTCACGAGTATCAGCCACCGGCCAGCGCGCATGAAGCCGGATGCACGTCCCGCCAAGACGCCGGCAAGGACAAGCCCCAGGCCCACGAACCCGGGAATGAGTGCCCAGACGTAGGCCCAGCTGTCCCAGTCTCCCGTGATGGTCTGGTAGTAGAGGATACCGCCTATGCCACCCACGACGCAGGCCGGGACCGCGAGGGCGGGTATCCCCGTAGCTCCGGCCAGGACCAACAGGACGAGTCCCACCCCGATAATGATCCAGGGCCAGGAGAAGGGCAGGTAGAAACCAGGAACAAGCTGAAGGATCAGGGCAGCCGCGCCCAGCACGAGCAAGAGCAGCCCCACGATGAGATTCGAACGTCGACGGCGATCCATTGGATTTGTCTCTACTCCTCGGTCCGACCCTGGTTCGGTGCAGCCTCTTGGTCCTCTGCCTCGCGCTCCAGATTTTCGATCAGCGCGTTGAGCCTGTCTTCCACCTGGCGGAGCCCGGAGAGGACCCGAGGGCGCACATCCTCCCAGGTCTTCTCACCCGCTTGACGAAGGGATCCGGCCGTGCGCCTGGCTTCCGTGCGAATCCTTCTTGCCTGCTGAGACTCGCCTGCTTCGCTCACGGCCCGATCGATGTCGTCTGCTATCTTCTCCAGCCCCTTCTCCACCGAACGAACGTGACTCTGGGTCTCCTCGCGCTCCCACGCAGCTCGGAAGGCATGAGCGAGACTGTCGCTCAGCGCCTCGATCTGGCGACCGACCTCCTGCCACGCCTCTTCGGGTGATTGCTTCTCGCCCGTTTCGTGGTGCGGAGCATGTCCCTCAGCATGTCCCTCAGCTTGTTCCTCAGCCACGGTCTATCCCCTCTCCCTCCGGATGGCTTGAAGATCGCTCCATCGGCTCGAAGATGCCTATGTCAGCTCGTCCAGCCGGCTCTCCCATTTGGCGTGCAGCTTGTTGTATAGGTCCTCACTAATCTCGCCATTCATCAGCCGGGCGTCCAGGTTGTCCAGCATCTCTTGCACATCTTGAGCCGTCTGGGGGGTAGAAGTCTGCCCGCCGGACGGCTGCTGTTGCTGCTGCTGTGCGGGCTGCTGCATGCTCTGAGACATCATCTGAGCCATAGCGGCGCCCATGCCCACTCCGGCCCCGAGGCCTACACCGGCGCCGGCGGTGCCCCCGGACTGCTGCGCAGCGTCACGCATGCCGCGGGCGGCCTGGAACTGCATATAGGCCTGCATATCGCCAATGGCACCCATCGAGGCCCGCTCGTCGATGGCCTTGGCCGTCTCCTCTGTCGGGCCGATGTACTCAGCATAGACTGATGTCAGCATTACGCCGCGAGCGGCAAACTCCTCGGCAGCCTTGGCTCGCACGCCGGCGACGATCTCCTCCGTGAGACCCGCGATCTCAATGACGCTCTTCCCCTGCTCGCCAATCAGATCCGAGAGCTTCGTGAGGACCATGGAACGGAAGAAGTCCTTGATGTTGGAGGTCCGGTAGAGGCCCTGGGTCCCGACGAGCTTGTTGACAAACAGCTGGGGGTCGACGACCTGAATGGCATACGCGCCCCTGGCCTGTACACGCGCCATGCCCAGCTCTGGGTCCTTGATCGTGATAGGGGTGGGAGTCCCCCACTTGAGATCCGTAAACTCGCGCAGGCTCACGAAATAGACCTCGGCCTTGAAAGGGGTCTCGCCCGAGAAGGCTTTGCCGACCAGATTCACCAGAAGGGGGATGTTGGCGGTCGTAATCGTATGTCGGCCGGGGCCGAAGGTGTCGAGCGCGTTTCCGTCGCGGAAGAACACCGCGGACTGGCTCTCACGAACGATCACCTGGGAACCGATGCGGAAGTCACCCGAGCCTCGCTCCGGGATGCGGTGGACGATCTCAGTGCTTGTCTCGTCCATGAACTCTACAATGTCAAAGACACGTGCCATCTTGGTTGCCTCCTAAGTTTATGTCTTGTACTGCCTCGTTATGTCTTGCAATGCCTGGGTATGCCTGGTAAGGCCTGTCGATGCTTGTCTTTGCGTGCCCATGCCTGCTTGGGGCGTCTCGGCCCGACCGCGCCGTGTCAGGGACCGACCACGGGCCGTCTGACGTCTACGCGCTTTCCAGGATCAGATGCTCGCGGCGCTCAAAGGCCTCGTTTGCTTCGCGCACGATATCGACGATGACCTCGATGGTCTCCTCAAGTCCGTCGCCCTCTGATATCGCCGTGCGCAGATGGTCGTTCGCCGTGTCGAGCCGCTCAACGTAGTCGAGGAGAGCCGCATCGTAGGCGTATATCTGATTCAGTTCTTCCTCCCGGATCTTCACGGCGTCGAAGAGCCCGGCATACCCGTAGCTGGCAACCTGATACGGTCCGTGAAGGTCTTCAGCTGAGTCACGGCGCTCTCCAGGTCGTCCACCAGATCCAGCCGCCCGTGGGAGAGCAGTTTCTTCTGCGCCGTGTCCAACCGACGGCGCTGTTCTCCAAGCTTGGTGACCAGCGTCTCTCGGAGGAGCTTGTCGGCGTCTCGGCGCCGCTCACGCTTCTGGTAACCGCCCCAGCCCGGGATGGCGTCGATGAGCTTCTCCAGGGCGTTGCGCTGCCCCTCGACCTTTCCAAGGATATCATCCATCGTCGTGTTCCTCCCTATTCGTTGCCTGAGTCACTTATGTAGACCTACGTAGAACGACGCAGAAAGTTGCTTCCCCGCTGCAACTCCATCGATCCCGAAGCGGGACCGCGGTCAGGGAGGCACCAGACGTCAGATGGTGAGGTCGGCCGGTACCCCATCTCATCCCCGCACTTGAGGCGTCAGTCCGAGAGGAAGATCTCGACACCGCAGTAGGGACATTTGACAACGCCCTTGCCGGCCAGCTCGACCTCGCCGCCGCAGTTCGGACACCTATTGTTGCCCCGCATCTGGCTTGCGTCGCGGGAGTAGAGCACCCTGTCGTCCCAGTTCACATAGCCGGCGAATAGCTCCTTGTCGACGAGGTCGTAGATCCAGCTTTCGACCTGACTGCGGTCGACGTCGAGCTCGATAGCCGCCTCGGGGATGGAGATCTGTCCCTGGGTGCGGATCATCCCCAGCAGCTTCTGTTCCTTCTCCACCTCGGCCATCGCGGCTGCCTCACGCCGGCCTCTCACCAGGAGGAAGACTCCCACGCCGACCGCAGGAGCGGCGACGATGAAGGCTAGGGCAGCTCCCAAAATGGCCCCGGACAGCCTGAGATTGCTCTCCGGGCCGGCCGCGCTGGCCAGAAGCCAGGCGCCTGTGACGGCGCAGATACCTATGCCGATGACGATGAGTATGATACCGATGGTCTTGCCAGTGTTCATAGGTCTTGTCTCCTCAACGGTCGTCTTGTCGGCGCGTTGTGCTTTCTAGCCGAACCCGCCTCCACCTCCGCCACCTCCACCTCCTCCGCCGCCGCCTCCACCGCCAGAGAAACCGCCACCGCTGCCAGAACTACTGGGTTGGCTGGAAAGCGTCGAGCCAGCGGAGTTCAGCATAGAGGTGAGCCCATCCGACATGCTTTGGAGCCCGCCGGAGAGGCCGTCGGACATACCCTGGAGCGACGGGGCCGAGCCGCCTGCCGCCGGGGAGCTCCCCATGCCGGGGCCACGGGAGCCGCCAGCGAGGCGCCGGCCGGGCGTGGGGACGTACCAGATCGGTACCGGCACCGGGGTATCCTCGATGCGGGAGAACGTACGAACCCAGTTTCGGTCTACGCCCAGCGCGATGGCATAGGGAAGATATTGATCAAACTGGTCTGTGGCCTCGCTCAGCTCCGTGTAACGTTCGATGTCAGCCAGGTAACGTTTGAATGCCTTCCAACGGGCGGTCATCTCGGCACCTTCGCGGGTCTTGGCGGGCATCCACTGCCCAATGATGGCGACCCCGATGGCGGTCACGCCTATGCCCACGAAGGGACAGATGACGGCCCCGGCGTAGTCCGCCAGAAGGGCCGCGCTCACGATGCCGCAGGCGACAACGCCGATCAGCAGCGCGACGCCGATGCCCGCGTACCGCTTCCGCTGCTTATTAGGGCTCCTGGCAAAGTATCCACGGTCCACGGTCTGCTTGTAGAGCTTCTTCTTGATGTCCGGAATCGCCTGATAGAACTCATTCCGCAGATCGGACATGCTGCGCTGGCTGCGCCCCTTGAAGACCTCGGACAGAACCTTCTGCTCGTACGCGAGGAGGCCGCCCGTATCCTCTCCGGTGCGGCGGAAGGTGAAGTCGTAGTTGTTGGCCTTGAAGAAGCCCCTCTCGCGCTCCTCCTCGATCTTTAGATACCCGCGGCGAGCGAGGTCCACCAGCGTGGCGATGATGTCCTGCATATCAGCCTTCTCGTCCACGAGGGTACCCGCGACACCCGGCGGGTCGTCCGACGGCGGCTCCGAAAGGTACTCGACAGGCAGCGATACCTCGGGGTCGCGACCGCGGAGGTACCAGAAGAGCAGGAGGCCCAGCGGTCCGACCAGAAGGGTCAGCGCCCCCAGTGCTCCCAAGCCGAGATTCGCGATGTCCTCATAGTTCTCCTCCCAGTTCGCCCTTCTATCGTAGGCAGCCTGCCAACCAGGCTTCGAGCCCTGGACGATGCCGTTAGGGAACTGGACCCGCACCTCGAACTCTTGACCGGAATCGATGGTCTCCTGGGCCTCGAACGTGACCGTGCTGGTGCCGCGCCCCCTGATCTCTGCAT
>Ga0180429_10004913_pt1 | contig 10658 bp, 9 predicted proteins | sample SS_ome_FD_132428 | JGI IMG/M metagenome (GOLD analysis project Ga0180429, IMG submission 132428) | Hypersaline lake sediment archaeal communities from the Salton Sea, California, USA - SS_1_S_1 metaG | ecosystem: Environmental > Aquatic > Non-marine Saline and Alkaline > Hypersaline > Sediment ... | reverse complement strand
GACGGATGTCGTGAGCGCTGAGGATTTCCGCGACTCGATGGAGACCTACGTACACAACGCGTCCTGGTACGCCGCCGACCTGCGTCGACTCGACGGCTAGCCGCGCGATCGGGCACGGGAGTCAGTATCCGCGTCTTAGGCGGTGAGTCAGTGCGGGCGCTCCATCATGCCGGCGCCACGCAGGGCCTCGACGATTTCGTCGGCGATGTCCGGCACCGCAGCTACGAACGTCCCGGGATCCGAATCGTCCAGGTACCGCACGAGCGCACCCGCCTCGCGGGCGATCAGGGCGCCGGCGGCCACATCCCATGGATTCAGACCGCGCTCGTAGTAGGCATCTGTGCGTCCGCGGGCGAGCCAGGTGAAGTCCACCACCGCGCATCCGGTTCGTCGAATGTCGCGAACTGCGGGAATGACCTCACGCAGGACGTCGGCTTGCGAGGCTCGCCTACGGGGGGCGTAGCCGAAGCCGGTCGCGACCATCGCCTGGGACAGAGTCGAACATGTGCGCACGCTCATGCGCTCACCGATGTCCCCTACGATGCGCCACGATCCGCGCCCACGGATGCCGATGAAGCCCTCGCCGGTCTCCGGGGTGATGATGACTCCGACGACGGCCTCCCCGACATCGGAGTCCTCCGCAGCGACGCTCACGCCCCACAGCGGAATCCGGTACAGGTAATTGACCGTGCCATCGAGCGGATCCACCACCCAGCGGATCCCCGTCGACCCGGCTTGATCGGCACCTTCCTCCCCCAGTAGTCCGTCGCCCGGACGCTCCCCGAGCAGGCGCTCGTGCAGCAGGTGCTCAGCGGCCTTATCCATCGACGTGACCACATCTGTCGGGGTGCTCTTGGTGCGCACTTCCAAGTCGACCGGACGTTGCGTGTGCAAGAAGGCGGCCGCTTCGCCCGCGGCTCGCCAGGCGAGGTCGATCAACGGGTGCCACGCCAGGATCTCGGCGAGCGTTCGAACCGAAGGTTCCTGCGCGACCATCTGACTCCCTCGTACCGCTCGTGCGGCTAGTGCTCGTGCCTCCCGTGCGGCCCGAGCGCCGCCGCTTGGACTGCGCTCCTAGCGGGGGCTCACGCTAGTCTGCCGGCAGATGCCCATCGAACCTGAGCCATCACGTGCCCTCGGCTATCGCTTCGCGCTAACCCAACCCGGCGTGGTCGCCTTCACAGCCGCGGGCGCACTCGCGCGCCTGCCGGTTGCCATGGTCGCGCTCGCGCTCGTGCTGCTGGTCAGCGAAACCACCGGTTCATACGCCTTCGCCGGAGCGCTCAGTGCCGCGTTCGCGGTGACCGCGGCCCTCGCCAGCATCCTGACCAGCCGCTGGGCCGACCGTTCCGGACAAACCCAGGTCCTGCGCATCCTCGCGGTGTTGCACAGTGCGCTGTTGGTCGCGGTCACCTACCTGATCGTCCAGGGAGCGCCTGCTGCCGTGCAGCTCGTCGTGGTGGTCGCCGCGGGCGCGAGTTCACCGGCCATCGGCTCCTTCGTTCGGGCCCGCTGGACGCACGCGGCGCACAGTGGGCAACAGCCGGCACTCCTTCGCGTCGGTTTCGCGTGGGAGAGCATCCTCGATGAGTTGATCTTCACCCTCGGTCCGTTGATCACGACCGCACTGGCGTTCGGGGTCGGGTTCCCGGTCCCGCTCATCGTCGCTGCCGCCGCTGTGTTCATCGGTGCCGTGGGTCTGTCGATGTGCACGCGTTCCACTCCGACACCCGCACCGGCGAGCCCTGCGCCATCGTCGATCTTCGCCGTCGTGCGAACGCCGGGGCTGTGGGTACTGATCGTCTCGGCACTGGGGTTGGGCACGCTCTTCGGCGCCTTGGATGTCGGCGCGGTCGCTTTCACCGGCGCCCGCGGCGCCGGATCGATGGCCGGGGTGCTCCTGGCTTGCTTCGCTGCCGCATCCATGGTCGGCGGGATCGTGTACGGAATCCGCGCCTGGCCCGGTCGGTTGCATCGGCATACGCAGTCCGCCGCGGCATTGCTCGCACTCATCTGCGCGGGGTTCTGGTTCACCGACACCAACACCGGCGCGATCGTGGTGGCGACGGCAGCGGGGGCGCTGGTCGCCCCCACCTTGATCGGCATCTTCTCCCTGACCCAGCGCCTCGTGAGTCCGGCGAACCTGACCGAGGGGCTGACCTGGACCAACTCCGGCCTGGCCGCCGGCTTCGCATTCGGCTCGGCCCTCTCCCGCATCCTCATCGACGCCTTCGGCTCGAGGGCGGCACTGGCCCTGTGCTTCGCCGGAGCGGTGATCAGCGCTGGGGCCCTGGTGGCCGGTGATCGCAGCATCCGCCGACACGACGACACCGCCTCACGGGCGCGGGTCGTCCCACCGGCTCCCCCAAGCGATAGCCTTACTCACCGGTCGATGAAGGAGTAAGCCCTGCAACCGCTCAGCCCCCGTGAGATCCAAGCGCGCGTCCGTGCCGGCGCGTCGCCGGAGGTCGTCGCGGCCGAGACCGGGTGGCCACTGGACAAGGTATCCCGCTACGCCGAGCCGCTCCTCGGCGAGCGTGCCTACGTTGCCGAGCAGGCCTCGGCGGTGGAGATCTCGAGGTCGCGTGGCGGCGCGACCTTGCACCAGTCGGTGTGCGTGAAGGTCGATGTCGACCCCGACACCGATTCGGTGAGTTGGGACTCCTACCGCAACCCCGAGGGCCGCTGGGTAGTCACCGCGTTCCATGACGGTGCCGCGATCGGCACCTGGTTGTACGAGGAAGCCGGTCGCACCGTCCATCCGCAAGACGAGAGCGCACGGGCGTTGATGGGTGGTGGCCCGGCCGTCGTGTCGGATTCCGCAACCGCTTCACGCCCCGACGCTTCGCCGGCCGACGTGCCCGACGATGGCGCGACTGAAGCAGCCGAAGCCGGCGAGGACGATTCGGCGCCAGCACCTCCAACCAGCAAGAAGGATCGTCCTCGACTGGTATCGGTGACTTCCGATCCGACCGTCGAGAAGATCGACGCGGGTTCGACACCGCAGCAGGCGGACGGCTCCGGCGAGTCCAGCGAGACGGCGCTGTTCGAGGCCACGGACACCCCGCAGCCTGAGCAAGCGGAACCGGCGAATGCACCGGCTACCAAGCGAGCCAAGCGAGCCAAGGGCAAGCGTGGGCGCGCCAGCGTGCCGAGTTGGGATGAGATCCTGTTCGGGGCCAGCAAGGGCGACGAGTAGCTAACTGGATGACCAACGCCGCGCTTCAGGCTGGATCGAACGGCAGCGGCTCCCGGGAGATGTGTTCTACGCCCGCGCGCTTGGCCGTCAGCCCGGCCCGATAGTGGCGTCGGCACAGGACCTCGTAGGCCACCGGTGCCTGCTGGTCATCGGCTCCTTGCCTTCCGGAGACATCACCGACAAGAACCTGATCCCCCTCGGTGGTCATCTCACCCCCGACGGTGCGGGCATTGTGGATCGCCCGCGAACCGCACCAACACAACGCCTCGACCTGCAGCACCTGCACGCGATCGGACAGTTCGACCAAACGCGCCGATCCTGGGAACAGCCTGGTGCGAAAGTCGGTCATGATCCCGAACGCGAAGACATCGATCGCCAGCTCGTCGACGATGCGAGCTAGTTGCTCGACCTGATCGGTCGTGTAGAACTGTGCTTCGTCGCAGATGACGTAGTCCACCCTGTTGCCCGCGCTGAGCGTGTCGACCACATGCCGACGGAAGTCGAAATCGTCACCGACTTCGATGGCCGGCACCGATAGCCCGAGTCGACTGGATAGAACCGACTGACCCGCGCGATCGAGCCGGGTGAACACGAGTCCCGCGCGCCCGCGGGAACTGTGGTTGTGGTCGGTCTGCAGCGCCAGTGTGCTCTTGCCGCAGTCCATCGTCCCGGCGTAGAACACCAGCTCGGCCACGTCGGCATCGTGCCACACGGCTTGTCAGAGTAACGCTGCGTGACCATCGAGGATGAGCCCGGGAATGCGGCGCTCCCGATCGCTAGTGCCACCGTGCTGGCCCGGTAGTGCCGAGACCCGCCCATCGACTCGGCGGCTCGCGACACAAGTCCCGGGCTCGAGTACGACGACGACGTCACCGATGCGATCGACCAACGCATGGTCCACCGTGCCGAACAGTCCCGAAGCTACCGCCGCTGCGCGCGTGTGGACCGCGGCACGCTCCCCCAATGCCTCGCGCCAACGCATCGCTACGGCCTCCGGGTCGTCCACGACGTAGACATGTCTCATCCGGGGCTCACCGGCCAGTGAACGCACGCCCCAGTGCAGCGCCGGTTCGTCTTCCCACCAGATTCGCTGCCCGGCCTCGACCATGCCGTGATCGGCGGTGACCACCATGCGACCCGTCCCTGGGAGCACACCCTGCAGCCCCCGGATCAGCGTGTTCACCTGCGAGGCGGCTGCGCGCCACGCTTCGCTGCCCGCGCCGTGCTCATGTCCGGCACGATCCAGACTCGGCCAATAGACGTAGGCAACCAAGCGCTCGTTGTTCGTGGAAGCGGCGACTTCGCGCTCCAGGCTCCCGATTCGTTCGTCGATGGATTCGGCGTGCACGTACCGCGCGCCGCGGAGCACCGCCCGGGTGAGTCCCGAGCCGGCGTAGGCGGCCGGGCCGATGCCGACCGCACTGGCTCCGGCGGCCTCGATCTGCTCGAAGACGGTCGGTTCGGGCTGCACCGCCATCGACGGCGGATACGAACCCCAATGCAACGGGTGCAGCGTGCGGCCGAACTCCGGCAGCCAGAACGAGGCCCCCACGATGCCGTGTTGACCGCTCGGTAGTCCCGTACCGAGGGACGCCAACCCAGTGGCAGTGGTGGTGGGGAACGCCGCGGCGATGCTGCCACCCCGGGCATCGGTGAGTGAGTCGAATAGTTCCGGATACTCCTCGACATCGTGCGCACCGAGTCCGTCGACCAGGCACACCACCACAACATCGCTGTCTCCGATGCCCAGCCGATCCTCGGCGCCGGGAACCCCGACCGCGGCAGCGGCCGAGGGCAGGACATCGGTGAGATTGAGCTCGGGACCTGCGGATTCCATCAGGTGCGGCGGGCGGCCGTGGCCTGCGAAAGCGCCCCGGCGAACTGCAGTACCTGCGCCACGACATCGGCCCCGTCGGCGGCTTCGGAGACGCGGACGGACAGATCGTCGTTGCTCGCGGTTCCGGTGTAGCCGTGATCGGCGTCGCAGGACGGATCCGTGCAGGCCGCAGGTTCGAGATCGATCCGACTCACCGCACCCCAGCCGATCGTCAACACGACTTCGGCTGTCGGTCCGCCCGGCTGGTGGTGCGCAGGGTCGCTGACCACGCGGGTCACTACTACCGAATCGACCCGCTCGAGGCGTACCGCCTCGGTGGAGGCACTGGCAAGCGGGGCGGGCGCACCCTCCGGCGCGTGCTCGTCGACATGTCCGACGATGAGACGGGTCGGCGTCAAGACCAGCACGGTCACGTGCCGACGCAATTCGTCCCGATCGAAAGTGGCTTCGTGGTGGACGACGTAGCTAGCCGGCTGTTCCCCACCGAGGGCGGTGGTCAACGCCTCGGCGACGAGTTCCGGGTAGTAACCACTGCGCTGGATGTCTTCGCGCAGCGCCGTTCCGGCGCCGTGGTCGTCCATGTCCCCATCCTGCCAGGTGCGGGTACTGTCCCGTTGTGCCCACAGCGATCACCGTCCACCCCGAGGTGGCGGCAGCGATATCGGCGGGCAAGCCGGTCGTCGCCCTCGAATCCACGATCATCAGCCACGGACTACCGCGTCCGGAGAACCTACGGGTCGCGCAGGAGGTCGAGGAAGTCGTCCGATCGCGAGGCGCCGTCCCCGCCACGATCGCCGTGCTCGACGGATCGGTCCTCGTCGGTCTCGATGACGACCAGCTCGCCGAGGTCGCCGCTCGCGACGACATCGTCAAGGCGGGCGTCCGTGACCTACCGGTAGTGATGTCCCGATCGGCCAGCGCGGCCACCACGGTGGCCGCGACGAGCATCATCGCGCGTGCGAGTGGGATCGATGTATTCGCCACCGGCGGACTCGGTGGCGTGCACCGTCAAGCCCGCGACAGTTGGGACGAGTCGGCGGATCTCACCACCTTGGCGTCCACTGCGGTCACCGTCGTGTGCTCGGGCGTCAAGTCGATCCTGGATGTCGGTGCGACCCTCGAACGCATGGAGACCTTGAACATCGCCGTCGTGGGCTACCGCACGCCCCGGTTCCCCGGCTTCTACCTCGCGGACTCCGGTCACGCGGTCGGCTGGCAGGTCGACGATGCCTCCGAGGTCGCGGACATCATGCAGGCACGTTCGGCGCTGGGCCTTGGATCGGCGCTGATCGTCGCTAATCCCATCCCGGCGAGCGACCAGCTCGACCCGGACCTGCACGACACCACGTTGGCGCAAGGCCTGGCGATCGCCCAGGACCGTGGCATCACCGGCAAGGATGTCACGCCGTTCCTACTCGACCATTTCCATCGCGCTACCCATGGCGCGAGCCTCGCGGCGAATGCGGCGTTGATCGTGAACAACGCGGACCTGGCCGCCCGGATCGCCAGCGCACGGGCATTGGCAGTCGATCGGTGACACCCGCATCCGGCGTGGACGTCGTCGTCATCGGCGATGTCATGGCAGATACCGTCGCGCTGCTGGAAACTGCGCTGGTCCCCGACGCCGACAATCCAGCCGAATTCGTGCAAGCCCTCGGCGGCCAGGCAGCGAACACAGCCGCCTGGCTCGCCGCAGCCGGTTCGCGGGTGCATCTCGTCGCTGCGGTCGGTGCCGATGGGATGGGAACGTGGGTCCGGGAACGGCTCCACGAGCGTGGACTCCCCCACTCGCTAGCCACCGTCGATGCACCGACGGGGCGCTGCATCGTCGTCACCGAGCCCACGGGTGTGCGCACCATGCTGCCGAACTCCGGCGCCAACGCCCTCATCGGACGAAGCGACGCCGGGCAGATGGTCGTTGCTCTACTCGAAGGCGGCGCACGCCACCTGCACCTGTCTGGCTATGTGCCGCTGCACGATGCCGATTTCGCAGCACGGATGGTGCAACTTGCGAAGAGCTACGGCGCCAGCACCAGCATGGACACCCCCGCCGTGTTCGCCGAATCCACATGGGCTCCAGTCGCCGTGCCATCGGTCGACGTTCTGCTGGGTACGGCACCCGAGCTGGCGCACCTGCTGCAACTCGACGCGGCGACCCCGGCCGCGCTCGCAGACCGCATCGCGGAGCGAATCGCCATCGACGTCGATCCACCCGCCTGCGCATTGCTCAAAGCGGGCGCCCAAGGCGCGTGGTTGATAGCCGAGCGGGTCACCAACGTGCCGCCGGTCGCCGCGGGCGTGGTCGACACCACGGGCGCCGGAGATGCATTCACCGCAGGATTCCTGGCAGCGTGGACGGCCGGTCAATCCGCCGAAACCGCCGCCGGCACAGCTAGCGTGCTTGCCGCCCGCGCGCTTACCCAGCGCGGCGGGCAACCGAGCAGCGACGAAGGGCAGCATGGCAACCTCTAAGGGAACCGAACGCATCATCGATATCGACGTGTCCGAGGAGATGCGTGGTTCGTTCCTGGAGTACGCGTACTCGGTCATCTACTCCCGGGCACTGCCCGATGCTCGCGACGGTTTGAAACCGGTTCAACGACGCATCCTGTTCCAGATGGCCCAGATGGGCCTGCGTCCCGACCGCGGTCATGTCAAGAGTGCTCGCGTGGTCGGTGAAGTCATGGGCCGCCTGCACCCGCATGGCGATTCCGCTATCTACGACGCCCTCGTTCGGCTCGCGCAACCTTTCACCATGCGTTTGCCCCTAGTGGACGGTCACGGCAACTTCGGCAGCCTGGACGACGGCCCGGCCGCGATGCGCTACACCGAGGCTCGATTGGCGGCACCGGCACTCGAACTCACGGCCAGCCTGGATGAGGATGTCGTCGATTTCGTCGCCAACTACGACGGACGCGAACGTGAACCCACCGTGCTGCCAGCCGCCTTCCCGAATCTGCTCGTCAACGGTGCCAGTGGTATCGCGGTCGGAATGGCCACCACGCTCGTGCCGCACAACCTGGCGGAGGTGATCGCCGCAGCCCGCCATCGCATCGCGCACCCCACCGCGAGCGTCGAGGATCTGATGGCCTTCGTACCCGGTCCGGACTTCCCCGGCGGGGGGCAGATCGCCGGACTCGACGGCATCCGCGATGCCTACGCAACGGGTCGTGGTTCCTTCCGGCTGCGCGCCACGACATCGGTGGAGGCGGTCACCGCCCGTCGCAAGGGCATCGTGGTGACCTCGCTTCCGGCATCCGTCGGACCGGAACGGGTCATCGAACGGATCAAGGATCTCGTCCAAGCCAAGAAACTCCAGGGCATCTCAGATGTCGTCGATCTCAGCGATGGCGAGTCCGGCCTTCGCTTGATCATCGAGATGAAGAGCGGCATTGCGCCCGAACCACTGCTCGAGCAGCTTTACAAGCTCACGCCGATGGAGGACTCCATCACGGTCAACGCAGTCGCTTTGGTGGATGGCCAGCCACGCACACTCGACCTGCGTGAACTGATCGAACAGTTCGTGGAACATCGCTTCGATGTGGTTCGCCGCCGCAGCGCGTACCGTCGGGAGCGGGCTGCGGAGCGGGTGCACCTGGTCGAGGGCCTGCTGATCGCGATCGTCGATATCGACGAGGTCATCGAGTTGATCCGCGACAGCGACAACGCCTCGGTGGCGCGGGAGCGTTTGATGAGCGTGTTCGACTTGAGCGAGGAACAGGCCTCCTACATCCTCGATATGCCGCTGCGTCGCTTGACCAAGTTCTCCCGCATCGAATTGGAGACCGAAGCCGAGGAACTACGTGCCCGGATCGCGGAATTGGACGAGATCCTCGGCGATGATTCCCGACTGCGACAGGTGGTCTCCGACGAACTGGCCGATGTGGCGGCCACGCACGGCACGCCACGTCGGACCACATTGCTCGAGGGTGCGGTCCCCGTCGTCTCCCGTTCGACGCCGGCCCTCGAAGTACCCGACGAACCGTGCGTGGTGATGCTTTCCAGCACCGGATTGCTGGCCCGAAGCGCCTCGATTCAGGACACGATCGGCGTCGAGGCCGCTGAGGGTGCGCGCTCGGCCCACGACGTCATCACCGCGGTAAGCCCCGCCTCCACCCGCGCTCGGTGCGGGGCCATTACCTCGCAGGCCCGCATCGTCCCCTTCGAGGTGGTGGATCTCCCGGCGATCCCGCCGGTCACCGGCAACCCCGTTCTCGGCGCGGGCGTACCCGTCGGTGCCTTCGTCGACCTCGAGGACGGTGAGCAGGTAGTGGGGCTGTCACCGTTGGACTCCGGCTTCACCGTCACCTTGGGCACTAGTCGGGGCGTGGTCAAACGGGTGCTGGTTCCCGAATCCCTTACCCGCGGTAAGCCGGTCTCCATCATGTCCCTGGCCGAAGGCGATTACGTGGTGGGTGCGCGATCGCTTCCCGAAGCAGCGGCGGAAACCGCCGTCGTCGTGTTCGTCACCTCGGAGGCCAACATCCTGCGCTTCCCGGCGAGCAACGTCCGCGTACAAGGGGTAGGCGCCGGTGGGATGGCAGGTGTCAACCTTCCCCCCGACGCCCTCGCGTTGTTCTGCACGACCATCCCCGAGCCGCTGCTCGACGCCTGCGTACTCGTCACCGTCGCCGGCGATTCACGTGCCTTACCGGGTACCGAACTCGGTTCGGTCAAGGTCACCCCGCTGGCCGCCTACCCGGCGAAGGGCCGCGGCACGAAGGGAGTGCGTTGCCAGCGCTTGCGCTCCGGTGAGGACACCATCACCGTCGCCTGGGCCGGACCGGCACCGGCGCGCGCGGCCAGTTCCGCCGGCGCACCCGTGGCATTGCCCGCTATCGACGAACGCCGGGACGCCGCAGGATCACCGCCCAGCGCTCCCATAGCCCAGATCGCCGGAGCGTTAAGCCGCCTCGATACCGATGAGGGTCCGGCATCGTGATGACCGGACGGCGATGAAGGCCGGGGACACGCTCACTGACGACGCCTGCTCGCGCCAGTCGCTAGCGGCAGTCGAACCGCTCGCCGGTAGTGCACCGCAGGCCAGCGACTGGCTCGTGCTCGAGGAGCCCGGACCTTGGGGCAAGGACGCGCTGCGTGGATCGCCAATCCCCGATTCGGTCGCGGACTGGGCCGAGGCGCTGCGCGCCGATCACGGGGTACGCACGATCGCGGCCCGACACCCCAGTAGGCGACGCCTTGGACCAGGCGAGCCGCGACACGTGTGGCTGGCCACGACCCATCCCGGGCGCCAGCAGTTGCGCCACGTGCTCGTCGATCGGCTCGAGGAGGTTCTCGAATGGGATCGCTCCCTACTCCACGGCGGGAACATACCGATGATCGGTGAGCCGGCGGACGGGTCCATCGAGTTCATCTGTACGCACAGTGGCCGCGATGCGTGCTGCGCGGTCCTCGGCCGTCAGGAAGTCACCCGGACACCGGGCGCATGGGAGTGCAGCCACCTCGGTGGGCATCGTTTCGCAGCGACGTCCCTGGTCCTGCCCGATGGCAACTGCTTCGGCCGGCTAGGGCCGAATTCGGCCCGGGACACCGCCCACCTGCGTGGCGCGACCCATCTGCCCGCCGACCTCCAGGTAGCCGAGATCGCGGTGCGCAAGCAGG
>Ga0180429_10004910_pt1 | contig 10661 bp, 12 predicted proteins | sample SS_ome_FD_132428 | JGI IMG/M metagenome (GOLD analysis project Ga0180429, IMG submission 132428) | Hypersaline lake sediment archaeal communities from the Salton Sea, California, USA - SS_1_S_1 metaG | ecosystem: Environmental > Aquatic > Non-marine Saline and Alkaline > Hypersaline > Sediment ... | reverse complement strand
GCCCAAGCGACCGCGCCTTGACGACTGGTAGGAAAGTCGGCCATCTGCGTCCACACGCTGCCGAGGTTAGGGCCGCTGTCGGTCTTCCAAACCTCCTTGGCGTCTGCTCCCTCAGAACCAATACGCCAGAGCGCGTTGTCGAACACGCAAAAGGCGCTCTTGCTCGCCGTAGTCCATGACGCGGGATCGGCAACTTTCGCCCAAACAGGAGGAGCAGGAGGCGTCCAGCTCATAGTCCAAACGTCTCGGTAAAACGCTCCTGCGTAAGTGCGGCCGCCGGCTATGACAATCTTGTTGTCCAAGACACCGTGGACGAAACAACCTCTTCCGGCCCACCCTGGGACGTTTGTTACCAGAGTCCAATTTGTGCCGTCCGAAGACCGCCACACGTCGGATGACTCTGTAGTCCCAGTATTGTCCAGCCCGCCCAAAAGCCACAAATAGCCTTGATATTCGACAATGCCCATCCCATAACGCCGATTGGCACCCCAAAGAGCCGAAGCTACTTCCACCTGAGAGTCTGAATCGTTGTAATCCTCAATCGGTTCGTAGCCGCCGTCTTCAAGGTCAGTGTTGGGATAGACTCTCGAAAGAATGACGGATTCCCCAGCAGCCAAACCGCTGCCCAACGAGGCTTCAGAGTCTACAAAAGCAGCCTCAATGTTGAGCTTCTCGTCCTCGAACTCATCCGATAGCTGACCTGCGTAAGCAGCGTCGCTCGGACGATAATAAAGTGACCGTTTGGGCAGTATGATGTTGCTCATGGCGATGAGTACATGTAGTAAGCGTGATAGCCTATGGGAATGCGAACAGGACCTTCCACGAGAGAAATCTGACGAATGGCCTGCAAGCCTATCTGCTGGAGATTGTTGCGAAACGCTGTACCGAAAATCCAAAGGTTGCCGCCGAACGACATGATCTCGCCCATTTCAGGCACAATGAGGTAGTCAGTCGATCCGCGTGACATCTGCTCAGCCAAGACCCACACTTCCAAGTCCTCTGACGACCAAATCTCCGATTGCAACGTCAACCCCTGCGCTGGCATGACGATCAAGCGACCGCCGTGCGAAGCCATGCCGCCGCCTATAGAGCCTACGACATAACGAGGAAATGGGCTTTCCAGGCGCCAACTGATCCCATCCGCACTAGACAGCATAGCAGCGCACAACCCCACGGCAGTGCCGGTATGGTAATAGCCACCGAACACGTACATGCGCGACGAATGGACAGTTGCCGAATGCGTGTAGATCGCTTCAGGAAGCGACCCTACTTGCGCCGAGGCAACAAAGTCTGTCTCCCAAACGTCGTTCAGCCTGTTTCCCAAGCCATCCAAGCCGCCAATCACATAAACGTGGTCGCCGCTACCGGTATCAAACACCAAAGCGCCGAAGAACATACGAGCCGTCCACGGCGTATTGACCATGATCTGTGCCCACCCGCCCGCTGGCGTCCACTTCCACACGTCGGTAGCTGCTACAGGTGCTAAACCAGGGGCTGCTGTGTCTCCGTTGAGAACGTAGACGCCATCGCCGAACCCGACCATCCTGTGTGCGTAACGAGGCGCCCAGGGCGTAGCACCAGGCCCAGTCACTTGTGCCCAAGAGACCCCGTCCGGTGATGACCAAAGATCATTGATAAGCGCCCCTGCCGCGTTCACACCGCCGGACAAGTAAAGTGTGCCGTTCCATTCACACAAGCCAAAGCCCATTCGGCCTACCGCATCCCAGCCCACAGTAGGAACGATGACATCGCAAGTGGACTCTACCAAATCCAACACGGGTGTGAGGCCCAGGTCCTCTAGGTCCTGGTTTGGATATGTGGAAGAGAAGAAGGGTGTGCTGCCAGGGCTTTCCTCGCCAGCGCCGATCAACGCCTCAAGCTGCACAAAGGCGTCTTCTATCCTCAAGCGCTCTTGCTGCAGGGCTTGTGGCAAGCTCCCCTCATACGCCCTCGGACTTGGCGTGTACACTTCTGATCTGGCTGGAAGAGGATTGCTCATCAGGTAGTCCTCTTGTAAACGTAGATGCCCTCAAACGTCTGGATCGGAGCTTTGGAGAACGAGACCTTGTAAAGGTCCGCCTGTCGCAGGCAGAAGTGCTCATTGTTGTGAGTCACAGTCTCCATAGTTCCAACAACGTCATTGCCGGTCACGTTGCCGGCTACATACCAATGGCGCCCTGGAGGGTTGGCGTCGGGATCACTCATGTTCGTGACCCAGAAACCGTTGAAGGGGTTGAAAGCGAGCGTGCCGTTGAGGAGAAAGCGACCATCGAGTTTGATAATCCCCTTACCCCCTATCGCAAACACGTTGGTCACGCGCTGCACCAGACGATCCCATGTTGCTCCGTCATCACTTGTCCAAATGTCGGAGCTCATGTAAGCTGCCGCGTTGCCGAAGAAAAGGTACTGCCACCAACTAAGTAAGTCCGACCCAAAGATGACCCACAACTTGTTGTCGTGTACTGTCACGAAGGGCAGGCACCTCTCAGGGAACTGGTTGGAGGCGACTAACGACCACGAAGCGCCGTCAGTGCTAGAGTAAACATCCGACGTACCCGGCCAGTAGCCTGCTGCGAGCTGTACTCCACCTCCTACCATCCACCACTTGCTGTCGAAAAATACAGGCTTGGACATCAGCCAACGCTGCCCAAAACCTCCGTTAGCCGCTGCTTGTGCCCAGGCAAAGACGCCACTTCCGGGAGGGTTTTCGTACAAGTACCACACGTCGGTGTAAGCCGGATTGCCAAACAGACCGTTCTTTCCCCCTACTACGTACAGTCGATTGTTATAAACGAAGGAGCCGTGGAAGCAGCGGCTGCCCCAAGGCGCGTCTGCTATTTGCGTCCAAGCCTGACCATCTGCAGAGTAATAAACACGCTTGGACCCTACTAAACCGCCGCCTATCAACCAAAAGCGGTCGCAGAAACGGTCCAGGGAGGCTCCGAGACAGTCTGCTGGAAGTGCGGGGCACCACGAAGTGACATTGGCTACTAAGTACTCCTCGATAGCTTCGAAACCGACGCCTTCGAGGAACTCATTGGGGTAATCAGTCGAGAAAACGACGCTGCCTTCTGATGCTCCACCGCCCGCAATAAGAGTTTCGAGGTTGACGAAGCCGAGCTCTATGCGCTGCTTTTCCTCATTCAGCTCGTCGGCAAAGCTCGTGGTGTATTCAGGACTGCCAGGAGTGTAAAACCGAGAGCGGGCCGGAAGAGTTTCGTCGGACATGGCAGCTACCCAATACAAGAAAAGGAGGAGCGTGCCTCTGCGTGCGAATGAGAAGTTACGTGACTTAGCACTAGCACACGTTCACAGGAGAGAAATGGGTGCAGAGGCACGCACTTGTTCTTCGCCTATGGCGCGTCCGCACGATCAAGCAGCTGAATGACCGTCCGTCCACCGCGAGCTGCCAGCGCGACGCGGAAGGCGTTGCCGTCTGCGGCCGCCACCGCGTCTGCGTAAATCAAATCCAGCTCTTCCATCACTGCAACCAGAGCATCGGCAAGCTCCCACACGTCAGCGCCGCCTCTGGTTGCGTCGGGACGCAGGTACACAACTGTCCCGTCGCCGAGTATCTTGGGGTCTCCACCACCAACGGGCATTTTGATGCTCCTCTCAAAAGCAAGAAGAAAGATACGTCCAACCACCCGTCAACTCACGACGCCAACCTATGGTATCGCGATGAGGTGGACCACGTCGTCGGCTGCCAGGGCGAACACCGCACCACCGTTGGCGATGCGAACCGTTCCAGCGTCGGGAGCGGCGAGAAGCGTGATGACCTCGTCGGACCCTGACTTGCAAATGCCGGCAGCACTCCGCACCTGCACGAGCACTGGACCTGTAGGCACTGAGCCATAGCCCGTGTCGATATCGACCTGATTAGCCGCCGCTTCACCAGCGGTCACTGTATGAACAACCATGCCCATGAGCACGTTGTCCAACAGCGCGTCGATGTCGTCCCGTAGCTGGTTCCGTACGGCTGCAACATCCCTGACTTCGCTGGCATCAATGTTAGAAGTCAATGACGCCAGATCGAACCACAAAAGCTTGTCCGCCATGATCGATTCCTTTCACTACTGTTCCTGCTACCGTGTTTCAACCCAAAGACGGCTCCCGTTCAAAGCCAGCAAACGTTGCAGAACAACATGCGGATCGCAGTCCGCAGGAACATCAAGCACCTCTTCGAGCAGGCCATCACCCGACCCGCTTTTCCTTATCTTACCAAAGCTCCCGTCGTTGTCCAGGAGAATCTCTGCTACTACCTGCTGATAACGAGTGCCAGAATTCAGCCGCTTGACCAGCAACCGCCTTGGACGGCCAGCGCGGCGCCACACCCGGCGCTCGGCAGATGCCACAGCGTTCGACCAGCTCCCGTTGAAAGAAAGCGCTCGGTCGTCTATAAGCACATCGTAGTAGACCTTGGGCGACTTGGTGCCCATCCCAGGCAAGTTCTCGTTGACGGCATCAAAGGGCGCCTTCAACTTGTCCAAAATACTCTTGACGTCCTCCACGTTGTCCCGCAGAGTGAAAATGATAATCTTCCAACCTCGCCGACGGAACTCTTGGAGCGCCTCGACTGCACCGGGGTATGGCTCCTCTGTCTCAGGATGAATGATGGTGTGGTCCAAATCGACGGCAACCACAGGGTTAACCTTGCTCATGACGTAGACCACCTCCCATCTTCAATATCCCATACCTTCTTGCCCTTCAGCTCGCTCAACCGCGTCATTGCACCCTCTATCTCTCCGCAGCGGAATCCGAAGGGCCTTAATGCTACGGGAATTACTTGAGGATCAATCGAGTCAAGCTCGGCCTTCACCAACGGGTGAATGGGCTGATCCTTAAAACGCCTTCCCACATTGCACTTGAACCACTCACGGTAATCGTCCTTGACGAACGAGTAGCCGTTGTCGATGGCGTAGACCCTGTGGAAGGTATCAATGATCCAATTCGCAGCATGACGATCCAACGAGCCTATGATGAAATCGAAGGCGCAGAGCAAATGCAGCCAAGGGTTCTCGTAATCCTTCCTGTAGTCATAGCCAGACTCGTACCAGTCGATGGCCAAAGGAGCGCTGACCCATGCTTGAACGACCCCATATCCGAGATCAAAGACCTCACGCCACACCGTAGGAGGTACAAGGTTGAACTGAAGCGCTCGGTCAAGCGCGTAGGCAGCCAGCTCTCGCTCCGGCGACGTGACAGACCTATCCGTGCTCTTCTTGTAATAGTTCGTCTCCTCAATCGACCTAATCGTCTTGAACAGGGCCGTATCACACGTGATCAAGCCCACCTTGTAGCCATTGTCGAACCCAAGTTGCCACGGTCGGTGGATGCCCCTGCCGACGAGTTGGATCGAGTCTATCGGCTCCTCTCGTAGGAACCGACACATGTCCCTGTGATCGATAATCCCCATCGGCTTGCGCCGATTGGCCCAAGTCGTTCCAATATCCTCGTTCAGCCGCTTGAGACTGGTAGAGCACTTGCGCAGGAGCTGCTCAACATGCCTACTTTCTGCCGTTTGCAATTGTAGCCGATCCCGGCTTCCCGTCAAGCCACAGCGGACAGTTAGTATTTAGTATCGCCATGCTTCGGCCTGTCTTCGAGCACTTCGAACGTGTGCACGTGCCCATCAGTCTCCTCGGTGGCCTGAAGGCTCCGGATGAAATGCGCGTGCTGGGAATAGAAGTCTGTCACGCCTCTCAACACGTTACGATCCTTGTCCACGATCACGACGACTTTGTGGTCGTGCTCTCCGTCCGTCAAGCCCTCGGCCATTGAAGTCTTCGCCTCGAACCGCTTCTCGCCCGCCTCCGTATTAGGAACCATGCCCCAGAAATGTATTGAAGGCAGAGGTCGATCCCGCATCCTCTCTCCTTCCGTCACGGGCGTTTGATACGTCCGCATGTTGCCCGGCATCGAGATCGTAGGATAGGCGCCGGTCGCAGGGGCATTGTCCTTCTGAATGTCATCGTCAAGAGACTTCCTCGCAAGCAGCGTGTTGCCTGAAAGACCTATGACCTCCCAGCCTTCCCGGCTCAAGGCGTCAAGATAGCTCTCGATGTCATCGATCTTCTCGACATCAAACCGCTTGTGAGTGTAGACTTTCCCAATTACTGAAAAAGCAGCAGCCCGCGCCCGTCCCTCATCCCCTGTGTCTTCAAGCACAGAGTTGAATACGTGGCACCACTGCCGCTGCTTATTCTTCGAGTACTTACCGAGAAACTTGGGAGGGTCATTCGGATCGTAGGGCATCAGATCGTCCTTTCCTCAACAGCAGATACAACAGTTCCGGTAGAGACCTTCGCCGCAAGCACTGCGCCTTACCGCACTGTCGCGACTGCTACGGAAGGGACACTTTCGCCTGCCCTGAATACTGCGGGCTTGCCTTCGGGGAAGGATCGCGTGGGTGCGCCCATGCCCGAACCTGCCCTGGCGCCAGACGGACCTGGCCACCGCTCCTGGCGACCGACGCAGCTCTCTCCGGCCCTATGGAAGCCAAACCTGTCTGAACAGCGACCGCTGTGGGGATCATGTTCTCGTTACCACCACGAGCAAACGATCCCATGCCCTGCATGGCGCTCGGCACACCTTGGCCAGAACTGGCGGCATCGGGAAGAACCGCCGGTACGGCCTTGTTGACATCGCCACTTCGCGCCCTGCTTGACTTCGACACCCTGCCACCACCGCTCCGAGCGTAGGAACCCTTAGCCATTTTCGTCTCCTATTTCTTCCACGAACTGAAAGTACTTGCAAGTCGCCGTCGGAGTCATGGGGAACCGCCGACAGATCAAAGGACGGTTCTCATAAATCAGACATGTCGCCTTGCCGCTTTCGTCGAACGTTAGGAACTTGCACGGGATACCGATGCCGATCTCTATCAGGTTCTCGCTCACCCGTGTCTGCACATGCTCACGGAGCCCTATCCATCGCAGCAGGTCATCGACAATGTCACGATCACCACTGGCAACCGAGTCTCTCGCCAACCTGAATGTACAAGTCGTGCAGCACTTACCACAGCGTTGGCATTCTCCGATGCGCCTTACCTTTTCAGGGTCGGCGCTTCGGAGCTCCTCTTCCGAGGTCAACACGCGGAATTTGGCTGCGGTAGCTTCACTCACACCATGACCCTCGACTCACCGGATGGAAGCGCTGAAGGACCATCCAGGCGCATAACCAAAGAATAATCCTTCAAGCAAATCGGAGTGACGCCTTGGTCGCCCTCCAAACCCAAAGCATACACGCGCTTCTCATCAAAGACCTGGGGCATTTCCATTGGCCACCGATCGTACGGAACAGGACCTCCGGCGATCTTGCACTTGACTACCAGCAGCTTCGCGACCTTACCCACCTTGGGGGACAAGTCTATCGTAGCCCCGTGAACTCCCAAAGGAACCCAGTTCAGCACTATCGCCCGGTCGCCTACCCTAAGCTTTCCAGGACGAATATAGGCGGGAGGAACATGAGGAAGGCCGTGGCTTAGCCACACACAGCCAGTCTTCTTGCTAACTACTTCCGCCCCTGCTTGAAGGGCTTCAGCTACAGCCTGTCGTATGTCACCAGAGTCGCCGTAGCCGTTGACCAAGAGCTGCTCCTTGGCCTTGAGCGCCCAAGCGTCCGAAGGTCTGCCCAAACTAGCACCCAACTGCTTCAACAACTGAATTGATTGTGGCGTTCGCATGGCCACCTCAGTTCTGACTGTACCCTGTGAGCGCCTATTGCCCTGGTTTCAACACCAACCGAAGGGGAGCCTTATCGTCCTGCATCTCGGCATCACCGGACTTTTGCTTCACGGGGAAGAGGGGCTGAAAACGTTCCGTTCCCGGTCGCCCCGGTCGCCTCCGCGTCTCTTCCACGCGATCTCTGCTGTTGCCCGTACTGTAAGTGTCTTCGCTCTTTGGCATTCCGCCAGTCTCCTCGCTGATTAGCTCTCAGCTGACGCCCGCCTTAGACGGATTATAGCCTCCTGCACCTCAGCTTCGACAGTAGTCGCTTCGCTCGTCTCATCGTCGCCCACCTCGACAGCGCCCGTAGTCGTGGCTTCTTCCTCAAAACGATTGAGAAGGTCGTCGAGCCACTGAAGGAACTGAGACAGCATGACAGCCTCTGCGTCGGACAACAGTGCTGAAACCGGACCGCCTTCCGGCACCCCACTCGTCTTCGACACTGGCGTCACCAAGTGCGTCTCCAGCATCGTTGCCGCCCGACGCAGCGAAGCCAGTTGACGTGGGGTTACCTGCACCTTCTGCGCCGGCCCAGCCTCCTTCTCTGCAGAGAGATGACGATACACCAAACGGTGCTTGTGGGAGTGGCCGCTCACCTTGGGAGCGGATGGCTCCGTGTAGGCGTCAATGGTACCATCCGGTGCCACACTGCAACGCACCAGATGCGCGTGCTCCTCGGTCACAGAAGTCAATCCGTTGAGAATCTGACCGCCTGTGCGGTTGACCTCCAGCGGAAGATTGACCTCGTGAACATGACCATCCTGTGTGTCCGTATACGCCTTTACATGCGTGGACCAGCCGCCTGACGGACCGCCCTGGGTCGGGTTTAGCTGGCCGCCGCTGACCAAGGCCCCAGTGGCGACCGTTTTTTCAAAAGGGATTCCGACCTCGGCGAGCACGCCCCTGTCGGCCAACAGAGCCCGTTCGGTTCCCAGCTGCACTTTGCTGATCTCGGCCTCGAAGACCATGTCCTTCTCAGCCACTTGAGTAGGCTTGATGCCTCGCTGGCCGCACCAGCTCAGAACAGCGTCAGGTGTGGTGAACCGGCGCTTGTCGAACCAGAGTCGGCTGAGCTCCGCGCCTATGGCGCCCCGCATCCGCTTGGTCTCATTCAGCGCTCCGACGAATCCAGCACCTTCAAAGTCTGCGGCTTCGATGGTTTTGAGAAACTCGCCGCAGAATGTGCACTGCAGCCGATCTCCCAAGGTGCGCGGGTATTGCTTCAAAATCGTGCCCGCGCAACAATCCTTTAACTGACCCGTCGGCTGTAGCGCCAAGCGATGCTCCAAGCGTTTCACTAGCTCCACACTCATTATGCAGTCTCCTACTGTTGACTTCGCCTCAATCTTACATCACTAAGATTGCGATTTCCAACCAAAAACTCTCGCTTTCACGAACTCGTCGGGTGTGAGAGGCCGGCCGCCAGGCCCATGTGCAAACGACGAAGGAAGCTCAGGTTGAGGAGGATTCCACGCCATTGTAGTGACCGTAACCGGTATGGGCTGCCCCGGAATCTGCGGCTCACGGAGTGCTCTCGCGCCAGGATCAAACAGCTTTTGCTGAGGAGGCGCTCCTATAACAGAGACCAACGGCATCTCTTCCTTCCCGTACGTAGCCTTGTCCGCGTCCGTGATGTCAGAACCGAAAAGGTCCTCGAATTTCCACTTCAAGCACCCACACAGCAAAGCATCGGCGGAGTGATCGTCTCTCTTAACAATGGAACCGTCCCGGCGCTTGTGGTACTTCTTCAAAGTCTTGACAAAGAGATCGAGCTGGCGGTTGATCTTGAGGCGCCGAAACGTCATGTACTTGGATACATTCCTAATGCCCGGCATCTTGTACTTGCGGAAATCCACTGGCTTGATGGGCAAGCCTGACGCAGCCAAATCTCGATTGGAGAACATGTGTGACCGGTCGGCTAAGATGTCGAACTTGCCTACACGGTCCCAAAGGCGCTCGATTTCCTTTTGAACCTCAGTGGTAGTCATGTGATCAGACATGAAGGCATCAGCGACGTAGATGAACTGATCCATACGGACTACCAAGACCATGCACATGCTGTTCTCAGTCTCGGACCCCCAGTCAATGCCCATGCACTTGTCAGCCTCTTTATCGAACTGTAGCGGCCGACAAAGCGCTTCGTCTATGAGCTCACCGGCATAGACTACGCCAGCGTAATTAGGCCGCTCGCAAGCGTACTCGATTGGGAAGACCTCGGTTCCCAAATTCTCCTTCTTGATGTCGCAGATCGTCTCGTAAGTCATCCATCCCTTGCTGTTGCGGGCCTTCCCATTGCATCCGACGTAGCCAACATGCGTTCGGTGCCCGTTTTCGTCTATCACATACTTCTTGTCGGTCAAGAAGCAGTCCTGACAAAACTTTGTAGTGTCCACTCCGGCATCAGACATTGACACGAACCCACGTTTACAAGGCTGCATACAGTCGAAGATGGACCACTTGTAGCGCTTGTAGCCCTTCTCCTCAGCGTTGTCCCAGTACTCAGGGAAGATGCCGCCTGGGACGTGGAAAGTGGATAGAAGAATGACAATCGAGTCGGGTTCGCTCTGAACCACCTGGATGGCCGTGCGCACGACAGAATCGTCGGGGTCAAGAGTGGTCTTCGACGCCTGACACGTCTCGTCTGAGATCAATACAGGAGGGTGCTTGCCCCGCACGCTCTTGTCTGTAGTCGGAACACATTTGATGCTCACGTTCGTCTTGAGTTTCGTCTCCTTTACCCCCGGATCGGAAGCCAAGAGACCTTGAGCCAACCCAGGCACACAGTACCAGAAATTCTTTGTATACTCGTACACCACCTTGGCCTGCTCTTCGCTACCGGCCAAGTCCAAGCACGACAATCGACGATACGAAGCCAAGAGGAAAACTACGATGCCGGCCGACAAGGAGCCGCTGCCTCCACGGGGCTTCCACAAGATT
>Ga0180429_10004909_pt1 | contig 10661 bp, 10 predicted proteins | sample SS_ome_FD_132428 | JGI IMG/M metagenome (GOLD analysis project Ga0180429, IMG submission 132428) | Hypersaline lake sediment archaeal communities from the Salton Sea, California, USA - SS_1_S_1 metaG | ecosystem: Environmental > Aquatic > Non-marine Saline and Alkaline > Hypersaline > Sediment ... | reverse complement strand
GTGCGCGAGGCGCTCAAGCGGTTGCAGCAGGCCGGCCTGGTGCGGATTGCCCACGGCGGCAAAACCGTTGTCCTGGACTGGCGCAGCCACGCCGGCCTGGACATGCTCGCTGCGTTGGCCGCCCGCCGGGGTGGTGCCGCTGAGCACGGCGCTGGCCGACGCGGCGGTCATGCGACGCAACCTCGGTGCCCACGCAGTCGGCCGCCACGGTGGGCGTAAAACACCTCCCCGTCCCGCCCGCGATAGTCGTGGACTGGCACGTCGAAGGCCGTGGCAACCGCGGCCGGCGGCCCCTCGATCACAGCCCACGGCTCACCGTCGTGCCAGCGGAAATCGAGGCCCTGGCGGTGCGACCACTCGGCGAGACGATTCGGGTCGGCACCGTCGCGCAACTCCGCGGTCACCTGGACGAGGCCGTCCCGGGCGGCGCCCAAGTCGGTCGATGCGGCCAACAACGCCGCGTAGGTACCGGAAATGGTGCGGGCCTGCGGGATCAGCCCGGCGGTGTCCGCGCCGAGCGCCACGGCCGCCGCGAGGAGGACAGCCGTCAGAATCCGGAGGTGGCCGCGCAAGTTGCCGCGCAGGTGGCCGCTGCCGTACACGGATCGAACTCCCTACCGGCCCAGGTCGATACTTGCCGCGATACCCTCGGCGAGCTGCGCTCCCGAGAGCCAGGCCGACTCGACCCGCGGGCCGATCAGCCAGTCACCGCAGAGCCCGAGGCGACGCTCGGGATCGAGGATCGGGCCCGGTCCGCCCGTGGCGCACCGCGCGAAGCGCCACAGGTGGCCCGCGGTCCCGATCCGGGGTGGCAGCACGACGTCCAGCCTCTTCGCCAACGCCGTCGTCAGGGCCGCGGCGACCTCATCGGGGGCGTCCCCGAGATGGTGCCGGGACCACTGCGGGCTGGCCTGCACCACCCAGCTTTCCGGGCCGGCACGCCCCGGCTTGGCGGAGTTTCGCGCAGCCCAGCCGATGACATCGTCGCCCGTCCAGCAATCGCGCTCCACCGCAACGGGTTCGGCGAAGGCGGCCATGGCCGTCCAGCATGGTTCGCTGACGGCGGCACCGGCCTGCGCGGCCAGATCCGGCGCGACCGGCGCGAGCAGTGCGGCCGCCTGTTCGGCGGGCACCGCGATGACCGCCATTTCCACCTCGTGGATATCGCCGGTGTCAACCGACAGTTGCCAGCCCCGTTCCGCCCGTTCGGCCTTCGTGACCCGCGTCGACCACCGAACGTCCAGGCCGTGGGCCAGCCGCCGAACCGGTGCGTTCATGGCGGGTACACCGACATGAGCCCCAGCGGCCGCGGCCGGCCAGGGCGCTACGACACCCTCGGCAAGCCAGTTTTGCACGCAGGTGTGAAACGCCGGATCGCGGGCGGTGAAGTACTGGGCCCCGTGATCGAAGTGGGCCTCGCCCTGGGATGTCGGCAACCGCCGGGTCGACATGCGGCCGCCCGGTCCTCGTCCCTTGTCGAACAACGTCACGTCGTGGCCCTGCCGGGTCAGGGCGTCGGCGCAGGACAAACCCGCCATTCCCGCGCCCACGATTCCGACGCGCACCTCACACCCGTCCGGGGGTGCGGGTGGCGAGCACCGCATCGGTGCCGCACAGATCTGCCATGAGTTGTCCCCTCGTGCCGTCGTTCGGTGGATCAGCTCTTGGGAAGCAGGACTTCGCCTTCCAGGCCGTCGGGGTCGCGGAAGAACATACTGCGCACCGTTCCGAAGTCGTTGACGGTGCCGTCGCTGGCGCCGTTGTCGATCAGGCGCTGCCGGATGGCGGCGCAGGCCTCCGGCGAGGCGGCCTGCAAGCCGATGTGATCGATGCGGCCGCGACCCCACATCGGAGTCTGTCGGTCGGCCTCGGTGTTGCCCTCGATCACGAAGATGTTGAGTTCGGTGTGCGGGCCGATCCGAATCACCGTCATGGTCTCGCCGGGGCTCTGACCGTGCGGGCGGGTCGGGCCGACCTCGGCGTCGAACACCTCGGCATAGAACCGGGAGAGCCGGGACACGTCTTTGGACAGCCAGGCGATGTGATTGATCCCGTCCAGCAACATTGCGGTTTCCTCTCCTGTCCGCCGCGGCCGTGCCGTGCCGGGCCGTGCCGGGCGATGTCGTTGCACCAGTCTGGCACCGATCAGGGACAACCAGGGCTTGGGTCGAACCAGGTGGCCGTCTGTGTTGAGTCGTGTCGGGGTGCTCAGCCCAGTTTCGCGATCTGGGCCAGGTAGACCCCGTCGAGCTGGGAGGCCAGTGCGGTGTCGAAGTCACCGCCCTGCGGCCCGGGGGTGTACTGGGCGGTGACCAGGACGCCGCGGTGAAACCCCATGATGGCCGCGATATCCCACTCCAGGATCTGCTCACCCCGGACCGTCCGGCAGTGCATCAGTGTGCTGATCGTGCCGTCGGGTAACCCGTCGACGGCCCACGGTTCCAGGGCGACCGACGATTCTGCGCCCGGCGCGATGAAGGTGAAGACCCGGCACCGCTCGTAGAGGGCCGCCAGATCCGCACGTTCGGTGGGCACGGTGAGCGAGACGCCGATGGCGGCGTTCTTCGAGGAGCGCATCGCCAGGCCCTTCTGCACGGCGGCGCCCTGGGACAGGAACACCTCGCACCCCGCCGGTGACACCACGGGCTCCTGACCGCGCGGTACCGCCACCATGGCGCCCCAGCTGGTGCCGGTCAGCGGGGGAACCGACCCCTCGTCGATGAGCATCGACTCGTCCAGGGAGTACAGGTCATCTCGAACGGGGCCGGACGCGATGCCCGGGTTCTGGTCGGCGCCCTTGCCGCAGCCGGTCAGGGCCGTGATGCACAACACCACGCCGGCACCGAGCAGCGTTGGCGGTGTCATCCGCACGCGGGGTGTCTTCATATGGCAGCCACCCGGCCAGGGTAAGGCGCAGCCGGGCCCGCGGGCAGCCGGCCGTAGGGTTGAGTCCGTGACATCGACGTGGGCGGCGGAGCGACTCGGCGATCAGAGCGGCAAACGGGTCATCGTCACCGGTGCGACCAGCGGCGTCGGGCTGGGGACGGCCACCGCGCTGGCCAGGGCGGGCGCCGAGGTGATCCTGGCGGTGCGCAACACCGAACTCGGCCGCCAACGGGCCGCGGAGATGGGTGGTTCGACGTCGGTGGTCGAACTCGATCTGGCGAACCTGGCATCGGTGCGGGCGTTCCCCGGTCTGATCGACGGCGACGTCGACGTGCTGATCAACAACGCCGGGGTGGTGACCCAGCACCGCACCGAGACGGCCGACGGGTTCGAGATGATGTTGGGCACCAACATGCTCGGGCCGTTCGCCCTGACGAACCTGCTGCTGGCCCGGGTTCGTTCGCGGATCATCAACGTCGGCTCCGAGGCACACCGGTCGGCCACCCTGCGGCTTGAGGATATGCACCTGCGCAGCCACAAATGGACGGTGATGGGCGCCTACGGCCGCTCGAAACTGGCGATGATGCTGTGGGGTCTGGAACTCGACCGCCGGCTGCGGGCCGCCGAATCCCCGGTTGTGGCGCAGCTGACCCACCCCGGCTGGGTGGCGTCGAATCTGTCGAACGTCTCCGACTCGCCGGTGATGTCGCTGCTGCACCGGACGGTCAAGGCCGCGGCCGGCCGGCTGGCCAATGACATCGACGAGGGGGCAGCCCCCACGCTGTACTGCCTCACCGAACCCATCCCACCGGGCAGCTATGTCGGTGTGACCGGCAGGTTCGGGATGCGCGGCGCCCCGGTGCTGACCGGCAGATCGGCACTCGCGTGTGATTACACCGTCGCCGCAGATGTCGTTGCCTTCGCCGAAACAGAAACCGGCACAGCGCTTTCAGTGTGACGCGGCGGGTGCAGCGAACACCGGAACAGCCCGGCGGGGTTCACACTTCGATATCGGCCGCCACCGCGGTTGTCGCGCAGAGGTGGGCGATTGTGCACGTGCCCGCGCCGCCGGTGTCCCGGGCCGGGTAGCGTCCCGGTGGTGCCGAACCCGTCTCAAGGTATCGCCGCCGGCAGCCCCGAGGATTTCGCCAGACTGAGCGCCACCCACGCCCCGTCGGGTGCGACCCTGCCACCCGACAGTCCCGAACTCGCAACGGTTCTCGCGCAGGTGACCCACCAATATGAACAGGATTGGCTGGACCAGCCAGTGCCGGCGCTGTCCGGACGCACGCCCCGCGAGTGCGCGGCGGACCCCACCCGGCGTCCCGACCCGATCCGGCTGCTCGACACGTTCCCCGATATCGACGAACCCGGGGCCATGAGCCCGGCCCGCCTGCGCGCGGCGCTGGGACTCACCGACTGAGGCTCACCGACCGATCTACGCTGATCTGGGTCCTCAGTCCAACCGTCCCGCGTCGACGACCCGCAGCACCGCCGCGCCTTCGGTGTCGGAGGCTTCCAAGTCCACCTCCACCTCGATTCCCCAATCGTGGTCACCGGCCGGGTCGTCCAGGATCTGTCGGACCCGCCACACTTCGGGTCGGCGGTCGGTGATGAGCAGCGCCGGTCCGCGGGCATCGGCACCGGTACCGACATCGTCGTGCTCGGCGAAGTAGTCGCCGATGACCTGCTCCCATCGCGCCGCTGTCCACCTGCAGCCGCCGTCCGATTCGCCGTCCAATTCTCCGAGGTCGTGCCAGCGGCGCCGCGCGAACAGCTCCACCCGCCGGAACAGCGCGTTGCGGACCATCGCGGTGAACGCCCGCTCGTTGCCGGTCAGCGGGCGCGGGCGGGCCGGGGCCGCCACCGGTTCGACGGCGTTCTGGTCGGGGTCGGTGAGGCGCTCCCACTCGTCAAGGAGGCTGGAGTCGACCTGCCGCACCAGCTCGCCGAGCCATTCCACGACGTCGGTCAACTCCTCGGTGCGAGCCGCCGCGGGTACCCCGGAGCGCAGCGCCTTGAACGCATCGGTGAGGTAGCGCAACACCGCCCCCTCCGAGCGCACCAGTCCGTAGAGGCTGATGTACTCCCGGAAGGTCATCGCCCGTTCCCACATCTCCCGCACCACCGATTTCGGCGACAACCGTCCGTCGGCGGCCCACGGGTTGCTCCGCAGGTACACCTCGAAGGTGTGCCGCAACAGCTCCTCGAGGGGCTTGGGGTAGCTGACATCGTCGAGCAGGGCGATCCGTTCGTCGTATTCGATGCCCTCGGCCTTCATCTGCGCCACCGCTTCGCCGCGGGCGTTTTTCAGCTGCGCGGCCAGGATCTGGCGGGGATCCTCCAGCGTCGCCTCGATCACTGAGACAACATCCAGGGCAAAGGTTTCCGACGCCGGGTCCAGGGCTTCGACGGCGGCCAACGCGAACGTCGACAGCGGTTGGTTGAGGGCGAAGTCCCGCGGTAGGTCCACCGTCAACCGGTACCGGCGCCCGTCGGCCTCGGGGACGTCGAGGCGCTCGATTACTCCGGCCTGCAGCAGCGAGCGGGCGATGCCGACCGCTTCCCGGATATGCCTCAGCTGCCGTCGGCGGGGCTCGTGATTGTCGGTGAGCAGCCGGCGCATCGCGACGAACGGGTCACCGGGGCGGTCGACCACGTCGAGGATCATTGCCGTGGAGACCCGCATATTGGATTTCAGCGGTTCCGGAGCCGCGTCGACGAGCCGGGTCATGGTGGATTCGCTCCAGGGCACCATGCCCTCGGGGACTTTGCGGCGCACCAGCTTCCGGCGTTTCTTCGGGTCGTCGGCGACTTTCGCGAACTGTTTGAGGTTCTCGACCTCGTGGTCGGGGGCCTGCACCACCACGGTGCCGGCGGTGTCGTAGCCGGCGCGGCCGGCGCGCCCGGCGATCTGGTGGAACTCGCGGGCGTTGAGCAGCCGGCTGCGGGTACCGTCGTACTTCGACAGCGCTGCGAACACGACGGTGCGGATGGGCACGTTGATCCCCACCCCGAGGGTGTCGGTGCCGCAGATGACTTTGAGGCTCCCGGCCTGGGCGAGTTGTTCTACCAGCCGCCGGTACTTGGGCAGCATCCCGGCGTGGTGCACCCCGATTCCGTGGCGCACCAGCCGCGACAGGGTCGAGCCGAACGCGGTCGAGAATCGGAACCCGCCGATCAGCTCGGCGATCGCCGCCTTCTCCTGCTTGTTGCACACGTTGACGCTCATCAGGGCCTGCGCTCGTTCCAGCGCCGACTGCTGGGTGAAGTGCACCACGTAGACCGGGGCCTGCCCGGTCTCGAGCAGCTCGCCGATGGTCTCGTGCATAGGCGTCGTCGCATATGAGTAATACAGCGGCACCGGGCGTTCGGCCCCTGCGATGAGTGCGGTGGGTCGCCCGGTGCGCCGGGTGAGGTCCTGGCGCAGGAACGTCACGTCACCGAGGGTGGCCGACATCAGCAGGAACTGGGCCCCGGGCAGCTCCAGCAGCGGCACCTGCCAGGCCCACCCGCGATCAGGGTCGCCGTAGAAGTGGAACTCGTCCATCACCACCAGGCCGATATCGGCTGCTGTGCTTTCCGGGCCGCCTTCGCGCAGCGCGATGTTGGCCAGCACTTCGGCCGTGCAGGCGATGATCGGCGCGTCGGCGTTGACCGAGGCGTCGCCGGTGAGCATGCCGACATCGGCCGCTCCGAAGACCGCGCACAGTGCGAAAAACTTCTCGCTTACCAGCGCCTTGATCGGCGCGGTGTAGTAGCTGCGCACCCCACCCGCCAACGCGGCGTACTGCGCGCCGGTGGCCACCAGCGACTTCCCGGAGCCGGTGGGAGTGGCCAGGATGACATTGGCGCCACCGAGAAGTTCGATCAACGCCTCCTCCTGGGCGGGATACAGCGTGGTGCCGCACGCCTCGGCCCAGGCGGCGAAGGAGGTGAACAGTTCGTCGGCGTCGGCCCCCTCGGCGCGCAGCGCGCTGAGGGTCATCGGATCATGATCTCCCGCGCCGGACGCGGGCCCTTGGGTGCCGCTGCTATTTAGGATCACTGTTATCGGAGCTAATCAGAACCGTGACCGCGAGCGTCGACGACCCCGGTCCCCGGGTCCATCGGGACGAACTTCGCAGCGGACACGCGACGGCCATAAGGAGCCTGCTTTGGGAACGCACGACTGGTTCGAACAGTTGATGGGGTTCAGCGAGGATGATGGCTATGCGGCCACCCAGAGCCGGCTGGTCGTAGAGGGCGACGAACTGGTCTCGACGGTCAGCGGCAAGCGATACGGTGTCGGTGAGTTGACGTTGCCGACATTGGAGGAGCTGCGCTCACGGGTTGATCCTGTTCGGGGACAGCGTAGTTCAGCGCGGGTGTTAGTAGCGGATGTCCGCTCGTTGCACTCCTCCCCGGAGTTCGAGGGCGCGCTGTTCCAGGTGGCCTCTCAGTTCAACCTGCTGGAGATGGTGTCCCAGCATGTCACTCCGGAGGAGGGCGTGGCGCGCTACGCCGGTGACCCTAAGCAGGGGCCGGCCTGCGCGCTGGCGGCCGCGGCGGGAACGATTTACCGTAACTATCTGGTGCCGGTCGGAGACGGAATCGGTCAGACCCGCGACCGTCAACTGGATACCCTGGCCGGAGTCGGGGCGGTACTGGCGGACCTGATCGGTATGCCGGTGGCGGAGCTGTGGCAGATGCAGAACGGCTAGGCGCTCTGCACCGTCGACGGTCTGACGGCGATCAGCCGGTTACTGGCCACGGCCCCCGACGACGTCGTCGACACGGTGCGCGGCAGCCTGGCCATCGGCCTGCATCGAGAGGTCGAAGTCACCGACGGAAACCGCCGCCGCGTCTCCCAGGCGTACTGCTCGGCACTTCCGGTCGGCTACTCCGCCCACGGTCGGCAGGCGTGGGCGCCGTTCGCGCAGTTGGTGTTGCAGGCCTCTTATGAGGCGACCCTGCTGGCCGCGGTTGAGCAGGCGAGCGGTGGCGGCTCCAATAAGGTACTGCTGACCCGCATCGGCGGCGATGTCTTCCAGAACGGAGACGACTGGATCGACGCGGCCATTGAGCGTGCCATGGGCATGGTGAAACAGGCTGGCCTGGACATCAGCATTGTCGCGTTCGGCAACGTCAGCCCCGGTGTACGGGGGATCGTCGACCGATACCAACTCTGACGGCCTCGGCCCGCAGTGGAACGGCTTCTCCTGAAACCGTCAAGCGAAACCGTCAAGTGGGCCCGGCCGGGTCGCACAATCAGCCGGGCCCACCAGACGGATCAGGCTCGGCTAGCGCGAGTTGGCGCCCCGGCTGGCTCGCTTGGGGCGCGGCTTCTTCGCCGGCGCGGGGGAGTCGTCGGTGGCCGAGGCACCCGTCGGTGCGGCCATCTCGGGGGAGGCCGACGACTTCGGGGTTGTGGCGGTCCGGCCCGCTGAGGCGGTGGCCGTACCGGCGGTGCCGGAGTCGGCGACCTCCACCGCGAGGGGGCCACTTGTCGATGGGCTGGTGTCGGGAACCTGGACCTCTGAGGGTTCCGCAGCGGCAACCTGCACCGCAGCGGGCAGCGGCTCCGGCTCGCTTTCCGGAGCGGTAGTCGTCAGCGCGTGCTGGATGCTCCACGCGGTCCCCTGGACCGCGGTGCGGACGCTCGGAACGAAGTTGCCCGGGATGTCCTCCTCGCTGGCGATCGGACCGATCTGCACGCCGGCCCCGATGGACAGGTTCAGCGCGGTGCCCGGAAGGCCGGACGGGCCGAGCAGACCGGCGACAGCGGTGTTCCAGGCGCCCTCGAAATCACCACTGGTCAGGTTCTCTACCCACTCGGTGCCGATGGCGACCGACCTCTCGATCAGCAGGGCGGCGCCGCCGACGAAGGATTCGACATAGGTGGCGACGATCTCGGGGATGGCCGACAGCACGGCGACGGCCCGGGCCACGACATTGTTCAGCACGTAGCCGCCGGCTCCGAGTAGCGCCTCGGTTGATTCGGTGATCGGGGTGATGATCGCGTCGCCGAGTACTTCGAGCGCCGCCTGGAAGTCGCCCCCCAGAGCCAGTTCCGCGGCGTCGACCAGGGCCGTCGGGTATGCCCACACCCCGGCGTTGAGCGCGATACCGGCATCGATCAAGCCGGTGAACACCACGTTGGCGTAGTCCAGGACGTTCGTTTGCAGCTGCCGAATGATCGGAGTTGCCTGGTTGACGAGCTGCGGGAGGATCCCGACGCTGGTGTAGGCGCCCAGCGCGGGGTCGTTGGCGAGCAGGAAGTTGAGGTCATCGCCGCCGAGCTGGCCGAAGCCCGCATCGGTCCAGTTGATCTCGCCCGCACCCGGAACGACGGCGTCGGCGCCCTCGTAGAAGGCGCCAATGAGATACGTCTGCGCGACGTTGATGCTGCCCAGCAGTTCCTGCAGCGGGGTATTCAGGGCGGCGAGTGCCACGTCGCCCAGCGCTACCTCTGCCAGTGCCGGTGCGGACAGGTTCGGCATCGCTGGGGCCATCGCCGACATCGGGGCGACGGCGGTGACGCCGGCAACGGCGAGGACGGCGGTGCCTGCGAGCAGGTGCGAACGGACGGAAATTAGCATAACGGTGTTCCTCTGTTGAGACTGGGATGAAAGAAAGGTGTGAATTGGATAATAAACATGATCCACGCGTCAATGCCATTCGAGCCGCTCGAGCCGCTCGAGCCGCTCGAGCCGCTCGTGCCGCTCGTGCCGCTCGAGCCGCTCGTGCCGCTCGTGCGGCTCGTGCCGCTCGTGCGGCCCGTGCCACTCGTGCCACTCGTGCGGCTGGCCGGGGCCATTTCCGTCGGTGGCGACTCCTACCCTCAACGTGGGCTCGTCAATGCGGGCGGAAGGAAACGGGGGTGGGCCGTGGGAACCGAAGTGGAAATCGGAAAAGCGGAAGTTGATATCCATGTCGACCGGTCACGGCCGCCGCGGATGACCTTCGCTGATACCGGCGGTGAACCGATCCTGGCGTTCCAGGACGACGGCGAAGCCGGCTGGACTCTCCACGTCCAGCACTACCAACCGTTTCGGATGCGCAGCACCGCCTTCGGCTGTGTCTCCGAAGCCCTGGCCCAGGCGCGGGCATTGCTTGCGATGCCACTGCCGGTCGCCCTGCGATTGCCGGGGCGCAGGGTGAACCTCCGCAGTCAACACTGCGCAGACGGCGACTCGTATTTTCTGGACGCCACCCTGGAACGGAACGGGTCTCTGACTCTCAGCGGCCAGGACCTCGGCCACCACGACTATGAATATGAATACTGGTACATCGTTGAGGCCGCGAATGTCCCGGCGATGGTGATAGCGCTTGGGGGTGAGCCGGGTGCCGACATCATCGACCTGCTCGTGTCGCAGTGGTCCGGTGATGCCGTGGCCGAGCTCATCGCGACGATCAAGCGCAGCGGAGTCGAGTACAAGTTCTGCAACTACTTCTGATACTGCCCAGTACCTCTGATGCCGCCGAGCTGCTGCGTCAGCCGACTGTCACGTGGACATGGTTGAAGTGATTGGCCACCCGCCACATCGTGTACTCGACGCCGAATCGATCCGCCTGGCTTTGAATGTCGGCATTGATGGTGTCGCCGAGGCCCATGTCCGAGCCGATCATGATGTCCAGCGCGCGGCCACTGGGATGGTCGGGACGGGAGTCCGGGCGCACACCGCCGATGGACTGCACACCGGGGTAGGTCGCGGTGATGTACTGCGCGAGCGATCTCGCGTTGGGGGTCAGGCCGCCGCCGCCGACCAGAGGGACCGCCGACGCGGTTGCCG
>Ga0180429_10004908_pt1 | contig 10661 bp, 7 predicted proteins | sample SS_ome_FD_132428 | JGI IMG/M metagenome (GOLD analysis project Ga0180429, IMG submission 132428) | Hypersaline lake sediment archaeal communities from the Salton Sea, California, USA - SS_1_S_1 metaG | ecosystem: Environmental > Aquatic > Non-marine Saline and Alkaline > Hypersaline > Sediment ... | reverse complement strand
TCCAACTACCGCGACCTGGATCGGCCCGCCGACGCGATCCGCTACTACCGGATGGCGCTGGAAATCGACCCGGGGATCGCGTTCGCCCGGGACAACCTGGCCCGTCTGACCGGCAACCCGGAGCCCGAATAATAAAGGGCGGGGTTCCCCTGAACACCGCCCTGGGCAGAGTGAAGCCCGCCACGAAAAAAAGGCCGCGGCTTTTTCAGTCTGCGGCCTTTCCGGCTACCTGAGCATTCACCGCTGGATCGGCTCATCGGGAATCCGGCAGTTCACCTGCACCGTCACCTATCTCAGCCCGCCAGTTCCTCCGCCAGCTGGATGTAATCCCGGGCGCCAAAACTGCTCGGGCGATAGAAAACCACCGGTTTACCCACATGGGCACTCTCGGCCACCGTCGTATTCGCGCGGATTACCGTGTCGAAAAGCAAGGGGCCGTAGCGCTCGTCCGATTTCAAACGGTCCAGGGTATGGTTGCTGACCCGGGTGCGCTGATCATAAAAGGTGGCCACCACCCCCGTGGTTTCAAGATGCGTATTGATCCCCCGTCGAATGGCGCCAATGGTATCGAAAAGTTCGTTAAGGGCGCCAAACGCGTAGGGATGCGTCTGGCAGGGAATAAGGACTTCGTCCGCATAGGCGAAAACATTGACGGTCAGCAGCGAAAGACTCGGGGGCGTATCAAGAAGGATGAAATCGTAGCTCCCATCGAGACCGGCCACTCCTTCCCGGAGCCGGTTCTCACGACCGGCTTGATCCACCAGTTCGACTTCCGCTCCGGCCAGATCGGGCACCGACGGCAGCACGTCGAGGCCTTTCCAGCGGGTCGGCAGCACAGCATCCGCCGGCGCGATATCCGGGTTGCCCTGGAGCAGGTCGTAAACCGAAATGGAAACGTCTTCGCTTGAAATTCCAAGACCCTGGGTGGCATTGAACTGGGGGTCCATATCCACGATCAGAACCGTGTTCCCCCGCAGAGCCAGGGCCGCCCCCAGATTAACGATGGTTGCCGTTTTACCAACCCCGCCCTTTTCATTGGCTACCGCGATTTTCCGAGCCGTTTTGGACGCCATGCACACACCTCCCTTTGGGTTGTAGCGGGTCAGGTCTGCCAGCGGGTCTTGGCCGATGGGATGGCGGGTTGACGGTGCCCTGGAAACCGGGCGGACCTTTAATGCGGCACGACGGCTTCCCGCAGGCGATGCGCCCGCTGGAAAAGGAGATCCGCGCCGGCCGCGAATTCCCGTAAGGTATCGGCCCGGGCACTCTTATCCGTCTGATCCGCGTTGATCAACTCGGCCATCTGGGTCAGATCATCCTCGTACGTCTGGAAGCGCTCCAGAAGGACGTCCGAGGTTTGCGTGGCAGCTGCCTCCACCATTTGAAAGATATATCTGAATTTTATGTTTTCGCGATAATCCTTGAAATGGAACAGGATGGAGCGTTCGGTTTCTTTTTTCATTCGTTCGACGCCATCCTTGAGCGCCCGGATTTCTTCCTGCCGGTCATCGGTCACCGGTTTTCGAATCAATTTCCGAAAACCCCGCAGGAGCCTATAGACCCCCAAGCGCATGATTGCTTCGGCCTTGACTTTAGCTGAATAACGCATGGAAGCGCTGGCGGACGGCAGCTTCAGACCGGACGCCTGCCGGATCGTTTCCAGCCCCGGCAATGCCGCTCGCAGATGGTTTCCCTCCGTCGGGCAGGAAATCCCGAGATCTTCCACTGTCGACTGGAAATCGCCGACGGCATCCTGGACCATCGCCCCGTAAGGGCCGGCAACATCATGGATGTAATTGACAATCTGCTGCTCCCGCTCGCGCACGAAATGGAAAATTTCAGGATTGATGGCCTCGGCAATAAATCCGTCCAGGGCTTGCTTGAACTCCTGATAAACATGGTAGAGCGTATTCGGAAAACCGGAGGATGCCAGGCTGTCCAGATGCTCCTGCCACGACGGAGCGCTGTAGTTGCGAATAAAATCGACAACGGCTTTCATGACGCTGGCCGACCCGGGATCGAAAAACCGATCCACGTCGCTGCGCATCTCTTTGCGAATCTTCCGGATGCTGCCTTCCAAAGTGCTTTTGATCACCGATCGAATGCGGGCCATCTGATCCTGGTTGCGCATGATCTTGGCCACAATTTCCGTGCCTTTGGTTTCGTCGGCCATCAGGAGTTCGCGTTTGACACCGACCATGCGGTTCAAATCGGCGGCCATCACCATCAGACGTTCCACATGGTTGCGCAGCAGCAGGGTCAGGGATTCATTGACCAGCTTGTCCTGCAGTGCCGCAAAAAACCGCTCGGTTTCCCTATCGGAAAAATCACGGAGGAAAGCATCCTTTTCCCATTGCGCCAGGCGCTCGCCGTCTTTTTCGGATAACGGCCCGGGCTGGGCCCGGAAGAGATTCAAAAGGGCCGAGAGGGTATAAATCTCAGGATCCGGCCGCAGGAGCGCCAACTCGTCCACAACCTTTTGCTTGAGCTGCTGCAAGTCTTCGAGGGAATCGTGTTCGCTGAAATCCGCATTCAGGATAAACAGCATGTTATCGATGATGCCCATCTTCTTGATAATGGATAGGAATCGAATGTCGGCGCGACGCAGGCCGGTGCGACTGCTGATGACGTACACCAGCAGATGGGTCTGCAGAAGATAATCCTGAATCATGGCCAGATGAAGGGGGTTGGGCGAGTCACTGCCCTGACAGTCCGCCAGTTCGATGTGACGCTGCAGATGGGGGCTGCTGATCTCCAGCCGAATATCCTTCAAGTAGACGGCAAGCGCATCGTCGCCGGCGAAATCCCGATGCTCGGCGAATCGATCGGAGGCGAAACAGAGGGTCTCAGGGGTTGCCGTGAGTATGCCCTTAACCCGATCATAGCCCTTCAAATAGGATGAAAGCAACACACTGTTGGCATTGCGGGTATCGCGCGAAAGCAATTGTTCGGGATTCAGCGATGATAGGGCGCGTTGCAGAGACGCACGCGCTTCATCCCGGCGGATATCGAAACCACCGTCTTGGCCATCCCCGTCCAGTGAAGGGAACAACACCAGAGCCTGTTCGATGTCGGCGTTGACATCATCCCAGGTCTTGAATTGCAACTCGGCTTTGAGGGCTTCACCGTAATGCACCCGCGTGACAAAAGACGTCACCACGCCGGCCCCCCGTTTCAGATAGTCCCCGCCAAGAATTGAATTGGCAAACGAGCTTTTGCCGGACTTGATAGGGCCGACGACGGCAACGCGGATCGTTTCTTCATTCAACTGCCGTTTGATGGTGTTGCAGGACGCCAGGCTCCTTTCGAGTGAGGCTTCGGCCAGCCCGTTGGTGGCGCCGGCCCTCTCGATGAGGGATGCGAATTCGCGGGTGAGATCGATCAGTTCATTCTTGCGGTTTTCGTATGATTGCATGCCGTTTTTTATGACCAAACGCTGTCGCGGATTTTTACCGCTGGATGGTTGTCGGATGCGCCCCCTGCCGGTGCGCCGACGTGGCCGGAGATGACCGCCTCGATCTGGCCTGACGGCCGTGTCCTTCCCGGTTCCGGTGCGGCTAATGATTACAATGTCTTAAGGTGATTGTCAAAACGATTTGCCGGTCGGTTCCACAGGGGAAACGACCGGCGCTGATTGTGCGGGAAAACATAAGCTCTTGTAAAATCAATGGTTTTATGTTACTGGAATTTTGTAGATCGTCGTCAAACAAGAAGATCAAAGGGAATACTGTCCATGTCTGAAAAGCATCCTGAATGCCCTCTGTATAATCCCCTCAACTGCAAGGAATACTATAACCCGAAGCTTTGCGCCTTTGTGCGCAAAGACAAAACCTGCCTCAAAAAGAAGAAACCGAAAAACAAAACCACTTCCCGCAAAAAGTAGTGTTCACCGCCCAAAGCACGACACCCCAGCCCCTTCCGTTCAGGCATGCCCGGCCGCGCCGATCAACAGGGCCGGGTCAATTCCCAATTGCCGCATGGCACGCTCCCAACGCACTTCGACCGGGACCTCAAACATGATATTTTCATCGATATCACTCGTCAACCAGGCATTCTGCCGTATTTCCGCTTCCAGTTGACCGGGGCCCCACCCCGCGCACCCCAGGCAAATAAAAAACGCCTCGGGTCCCTTGCCAAGCGCGATCCGCGCCAGCACTTCGCGTGAGGTGCTCATGGCCAGCCGGGGTGTAATCTCCAGACTGACACCAGCGTCAAAAGGACGGCCATGAAGGATGAAGACCTCACTGGCATGCACGGGCCCCCCTAAGTAAACCGGCGCTTCACCGATCGCATGCCGGCAGGCCATCTCCAGTTCACTGAAGATGGCTTCCGCCTTGAGGGATGGATGAACGCGATTGACCACAATGCCAACGGCCCCCTCCCGGGTGTGTTCACTCAGACAGATGACGGTCTGGTGGAAATTCGGATCCAGCAGGCCGGGCATGGCCATGAGGAAATGGCCCTTTAAAGATTCGGGGTAGTCAGAGGTCATTCGGCTGGCTCTCGCTCCAAAAAAATCCCATCATGCTCAGGCCATACGTGGAACCGGATGGGTTGTCAAGAATTTGCCGGACATTCTGGCGCGCTATAACAGAAGCGCCCGCCCGGCGTTGTCAAATGCCGTTTCGGCTGATAGGGTACTTTCGTCTACGAAATGATCTGTCGCACCACCCGCCGGTATTCCCTGGAGGCTTTCACCATGCCGCAAAAAACGCTGCCGGATTTACGGAAAGATGCCATCGCTATTTTTCAGACTGGACTGGCAGCGGCCGCCCCCGGGCCGGCCATCCGCGCCCATTGCCGGCGCGACGGGGATTGGCTGCATGTCGGGTCCCGGTCCTATGATTTATCCCGTTACGAAACGATTAGGATTATTGGCGCCGGCAAAGCCGCGGCGGCAATGGCGCAGACACTGGAGGAGCTACTGGGGGAGCGTCTGGACAGTGGTCTTGTGATCGTCAAATACGATCACACCGCACCCCTTCGCACCGTCCACATGATCGAGGCCGGCCATCCCGTGCCGGACGAAAACGGCTGCCACGGCGCCCGTGACATTATGGCGATGGCCCAAGCAGCAGGGCCTCACGATCTTGTTTTCTGTCTGATATCCGGCGGCGGTTCGGCCCTGTTACCCCTGCCGGGCGACGGGTTGACGCTGGCCGACAAACAGGCCGCCAGCCGGGTCCTCCTGTCCTGTGGCGCGTCCATCCATGAAATGAATACGATTCGAAAGCACCTTTCCGCTATCAAAGGCGGGCGCCTGGCGGCCGCCGTTTATCCGGCCGAGCTCTGCACCCTCATTCTCTCCGATGTGGTGGGGGATGACCTGGATATCATCGCCTCGGGGCCGACGGTGCCCGACCCCGGCACCTTCCAGGATGCCATGGCCATTATCGAACGCTATGATATCGCATCCTCTCTTCCGGAAACGGTTTGCCGCTACCTGTCCCGCGGTGTCGCCGGGCATATCCCGGAATCGCCCAAAGCCCTGGCAAGCTGCTTTGAACGGACACAGCATCTCATCGTTGGCAGCAATCGCCAATGTCTGCAGGCCGCATACCACGAAGCAACAGCGCGCGGGTATCATGCCCTAGTTCTGTCGTCCCTGATGGAAGGTGAGACACGCGATGTGGCACGGGTACACGGCGCAATAGCGCGCGAGGTTTTGGCAAGTGGCGCCCCCGTGGCGTCCCCGGCCTGTCTCATTTCGGGGGGCGAAACCACCGTGACGCTAAAGGGTGACGGCCGGGGGGGACGCAACCAGGAATTCGTCCTGGCAGCCGCCCTGGATATCGACGGGGCCTGCGAGGCGGTGATTCTCAGCGCCGGTACAGATGGCACCGATGGCCCCACCGACGCCGCCGGCGCCATTGCGGATGGCCATACCATTGCGCGTGCGCAATCCATAGGAATGGATCCCCGGCGTCATCTGATGGGAAATGACGCCTATCCTTTTTTCGAGGGCCTGGACGATCTGCTGATGACGGGGCCGACCAACACCAACGTCATGGATCTTCGGCTGGTTTTAGTGGCCGGCGGATGACGGCTCCGGCCTTACCGGCTGGGCCAGTTCCACGAGTTTGCCCCGTGATGTCTGGTCATCGGTTTCATCCAGCAGGGCGTAAAGCTTCAGCTCACCCAGCATTTCATCGATTTGCAGCAAGTTGAAGGACGAACGGCAAGCGCGACGGGTGGTTTCTCCGAGCAAAATCCCGTCGGGGTAAAAACGGGTCAGATCCTGAAGTCGAAATACCGCGTTGACCGCATCGCCGATGACCGTGTAATCCATCTTTTTTTCAAAGCCGATATTCCCCACCACCACCTCACCGGTCAAAATGCTCGTTCCGATTTTGATCGTGGTGCCCATCTCTTTGCGAAAGGTCTTGTTGGCCAATTGCAGTGCCCGACGCATTTCCAGCGCGGCGGTCAAGGCATTGTCGGCATCGCGGGTGCTGGCCACGGGTGCTCCGAATATGGCCAGAAATCCGTCGCCGAGGTACTTGTCGACGATGCCGTGGTGCTTGAAGACGATATCTCCCATAATGGAAAAAAAGCGATTCAGCAGGGATACGGTCTTCTGGGGACCGATATCCTTGGACAGGAAGGAAAATCCGCGAATATCGAGATTGAGAAGGGTCAGGGTGCGCAACTCTTCGATAACGGTTTTTCCGGATTCCGCCCCATGGAGAATACGGTCCAGCACCTCTTTCGGCACAAATTTCTGGAACATCCGCCGTATACTGCGTTCGTGTTCGGCCATGGAAACGGTTTCACGGTAGAGCCGCGCATTCTCGATGGCGATGCTCACCGACGAGGCAATCGACTGCAGGAGGTCCTCGTCCCCTTCGGTGAAATCGCCGTTGATCTTATTGAGCACTTCAATGACACCGATGACGCGGCCTTTGGAAATCATGGGCACACACAGGGCCGAGCGCGTTGTGAACCCGGTGGACCGATCGACTCCCGCAAAAAAATGCGGGGACCGATTGGTATCACTCACGATGATGGCCTTGCCCTTGGCGGCCACATAACCGGCAATGCCCTGCCCCAATCGAATGGGATGGGTCATGTTGGATTTTACTTTGGTGTTGAAGGCCACGGCGAATTTCAGTTCGTCGCCCTTGAGAAACAGGAGCGACCCGGCTTCCACATTCATGATCACGCGAACCATGTCCATGGTGTATTTCAACACCTGCTTCATCTCGAAGGTGGAGGAGGCCAAAGCGCTTCCAATTTGTTTGATACTCCCCAGTTCACGGTCCCGTTTGTAGACCGCCGCCGACAGATTATTCCGTTCGATGGCAAAGGCAAGCGTATTGGCCATCCACCCGATGAGCGCCTTCCGGTCCTCAAAAATATCGTCCGCGGGGGCGGTCATCGTCAATACCCCCTTGACAGCGCCTTCCATGCGAAGCGGGGCAACGATGGCGGAACGACTGCCCTGTGGGCCGAGGATGCGCCGTTCGGCGGGATGCCTCAACGGCCGCAAATCATCCACCACCATCAAGGCATCCTGTCGAATCACGCGCTCGAATACGGTTCCCTGCATCGGGAAGCTGCTGCCTCGGGCAATCCGGTTGGGCCCGGAGGACAGGATCTCGAAAACCGCGAGATGGCCCGCTCGGTTTTCACTCAAGGTCATCACCGTCGCCAGCGTAAACGGGATAATCGCTTTGATCTCGGCCAGGATGGCATGCAGCAATTCGGAATCACGAAAACTGGAATTGATGATGCGAAAAATTTTCTCGATGACCTTCAGCTGCAGCACATTTTTCTCATTCTGACGGGTCAGCTGCAGGTTTTCATATGAAAAGGCCGCGTTGCTCAGCAACGGTGTCAACGCCTCGACATCGTCATGGGTATACGTGCGCATGCCGTCCCGTCGGGAGATCGTCACCACACCGACGATCTCCTTGCTGGTCTTGATGGGCATGCAGACGAACGATTTGGTGCTGTACTGGGCCAGATTGGCCCGCCCGAATCGGCTGTCTTTTTCCACGTCTTCGACCACCAGGGGCGATTTGTTGATCACCGCATATTTGGCGATACTGGTCTCGAAATCGATGCGATCGCCGATCTGAATGCGCTGCCCCGTGCCGATACTGGCCTTTACCGTAAAGTAGCGCGCATCGGCCTTTTCGATGACCAGCACGGATCCGATGTCCGATTTGGTCAGGGAGAGCGCGCGCTCCAGCGTGACATACAAGATCTCATCCGGATCAAAGGTTACGTAGCAGAGTTCCGAAAGCTCCTTGAGGATCGCCATCTCCGAAGCCTTCATCTCCAACTGGTGCAATGTCCGCCCGAACTGGTTCTCGATGGCATTGACGGATTGCACGATATTCTGCAATTCATTCGCACCGGTCGCTAGTTGGTCGATATGAAAACCGGTGATGACTTTGCGGGAGACATCGCGGGAAACCGAATGAATCTGGTCGAAAAGACGCCGCAGAATGAAGAAACCGGCCAGTGAGAACAAAAAGAAACCCAATAAAAAATAAAGGGTATATGGATCTTGCAGGAGATCGAAACGGTGAGCAAAGTAGGCGAACCCCACCAGGGGCGCCAGAAAGAACAATCCGAAAGCCAGAAGCATCCGGTAGTAAACGTCTTTCTGGTTGAGTGACAACTTCTGGTACCACTTCAAATCACTCATGTCCCACGCTCCCCTCTCGCGCCGCAAGAGGTCTTATATCTAATGGTTTGCCGCCGACCGAAACCAGTTTACGGAATTTACGTGGCGTTGCCGAACCACCATGGCGCCGCACCTGAAAAAACGGTCGGGACGGAGCACTATCCGTTGGACAGGGCGGCCAGCGACACGTCGGCCGCCCGGATCGTCTGCTCGATGGCGGCATCGTCATGGGCCAGGGATACGAAGCAGGCTTCGAACTGGGACGGTGCCAGATAAATCCCCGCATCCAGCATCTGGCAGTAATACCGGCCGAAACGCGGTAAATTACTCGTTTTGGCCGTTTCAAAATTTTCGACCGCCCGATCCGTGAAAAACATGCCCAGCATGGACCCCACCCGGTTGAACGAGGCCGGCACGCCGTTGCGCCGGGCCGCTTCCGCAAGTCCTTCGGCCAGGCGTCCGGAGCGTTCCTCCAACGTCTCATAGACGCCGGGCTGCCGCAGTTGTTCCAAGGTCGCCAGTCCGGCCGCCATGGCCACCGGATTACCTGAAAGCGTCCCCGCTTGATAGACCGCCCCTTCGGGCGCAATTTGCGACATGATGTCCTTCCGTCCGCCATAGGCCCCCACCGGCAGTCCCCCACCGATGATCTTACCGAAGCAGGTCAAATCAGGCCGGATATCGTACAGGCTCTGGGCGCCGCCGTAAGCCACACGAAAGCCGCACATGACTTCATCAAAAATCAGCAGGCTGCCGTTTTTTTGCGTCACCTCGCACAATGTCTCCAGAAATCCGGGAGCAGGCGGCACCATTCCCATATTGCCGGCGACAGGCTCCACGATGATCGCAGCGACGTCTTTGCCCTTTTCCGCCATGACGGAACGGACCGCCTCGGCGTCGTTGTACGGCAGGGACAGGGTATGCTGCACCACCGATGCGGGAATACCCGGGCTGCCCGGAATGTTCAACGTGGCGACCCCCGATCCGGCATCCACCAGAAGCGTATCCGCATGACCGTGATAGCATCCGTCAAATTTGATGATGATGTCGCGCCCGGTGGCCCCCCGTGCCAGGCGAACCGCACTCATGGTGGCTTCGGTGCCGGAGTTGACCATCCGCAGCATCTCGACGGAAGGAACCGCTTCGATGACGCGGCAGGCAAGCTCCATTTCCAGATCCGTAGGGGCTCCGAAACTGGTCCCCCGCGATAACGCCTCGGTTATGGCCTGAATGACGGCCGGGTGGCGGTGACCCAGAATCATCGGCCCCCAGGAGCCGACATAATCGATATAGGCATTGTCATCGGCGTCGAACAAGCGACACCCCTCGGCGCGGTGAATAAAGCGCGGCAGAGTGCCAACCGCTTTACAGGCCCGCACCGGACTGTTGACCCCGCCGGGTATCACCTTCTGGGAATTCTGAAAAAGCACTGTCGAACGATCGGTTTTCATCTGCGGAAATCCTTTTCTATGGTATCAAGCGTCGGGTTCGGTGGTGGCATCGTTTGAGGTGAAGGTCTGCACATGAGAAAAGATAGACAGCGCGCTCGCTGCCGTCGTGAGTTGCGCTGAACCATCGCCACACAGGCCTTGACAGACGGGCCAAAAGCCGCCATTCAAAAAAAGTCTTATAGCACCGCTGAGGCGCCGCTAATCGAGTCGGATGGGGTAAGCGTGCCTCAGACCGCTTTACGTTAAAAATTTCGCATAATTTTAAAAATTTATCAAATCGCGGCATTCGGGTCAAGCAAGCGCTTAGATTCCTTGGTGGACACCGCCGAACCGCGTGGGAACAGGAATGCGCATCAAAAAATCCCAACAACTGGCGCGTTTCATTTTGGAAACCAAGCCCTCGCGAGCGCCGATCCAAGGATTGGAAAAAAGCGCGCCAAAAAGAACGTCGCTGGAAACAAAACCGTCGCCACCCACCTTAAACAGGACGCATGGACGATCGGAAAAACCGTTTGACAAGCCTTGGCAAAGTTGGTACGAAGCACACCCGATTGTCAACCGGCATTCATGCGGGC
>Ga0180429_10004907_pt1 | contig 10662 bp, 10 predicted proteins | sample SS_ome_FD_132428 | JGI IMG/M metagenome (GOLD analysis project Ga0180429, IMG submission 132428) | Hypersaline lake sediment archaeal communities from the Salton Sea, California, USA - SS_1_S_1 metaG | ecosystem: Environmental > Aquatic > Non-marine Saline and Alkaline > Hypersaline > Sediment ... | reverse complement strand
TTCCTTCATAAATCCGTAGCGAGGTCTTGGAGCCGTCTTCATGTGTAAAAAGGATTTCCTTACCTTTACCCCACTTGGGCGATGATACGTCACTCGCTGCGGTTTTCTTCACCACTCTTGGAATACGCGCCTGGGAGACAAATAGAGACCCTGTCTTTACCGATCGCATGGTGAGCCGGCCGCCATCGGCGGTAATGGAAAGGCGTTCGTTTTTTATTGTTACTTCCGCCGCGTTTGCTGACATAGTTATTGCAAGAAGCAGTGTGGCGTATTTGATTTTCATGATGCCTTTACCTTCCGTTTTTTTTCGACATTTCCCGGATAGCGTCTCTCCCGCGACCACCGCGGGGCTTCTGCACTGATTGTATCCGACACGATGCGTCGGGCAAGCCGAATCGGGATGGCTTGGCGACGAGTAAGCGAGTTCGCGATATCGCTCACCCCCACATCCGTTCTTTCATATCCAGGTAGTACAGATAGTCTTCGGGAGTGACGTTAGGTGGGCACCGGTGATCGCAAAAAGGTATGAACCCTCCGCGCTGCACGTATGGGTCGAGCGCTTCGAGGCATTTCCTGATCGCGCCTGGCCCCCTGCCAAGCTGCATCTTGTCAACTCCGCCCATAATCAGCAGATCACCGCCATAAGTATCCAGCAGTTCACCCGGCGTGCAGCAACTGTTGACCTCGAACGGAAACAGGCAGTTAATCCCCGCGTCCATAAAGTACGGCAGCAGCGGGCGAACGTCACCGTCGCAGTCGGTATACCAGATGTCGATACCATGCGCGCGGAGCTTGTCGCCGATCCGCTTGTACCGAGGGACCACGACGTTCTTGAAAAACTCCATCATCACCAGAGGCCCGGATTTGCAGCATATGTCCTCCCATCCGCTGGCGTAGTCGAAGTCAATCTCGCCCAGAACCTGGTCCAGAAACTGCTCGACCAGCAGGCATACCGTTTCGACCATGTCTTCGACCATCGCAGGGTAGTCATAGCACGCGCAGGTGAGGCCCTCAAACGTGAGGGCGTCCCTGATCGCACCTATCATCGATCCGCAGTGAACGCCCAGTGGATAGTCGCGCCCCGGCGGGTGGGCCGACTTGATCGCTTCGACGTCCACTTGGCGCCCGGGATGGTCGAGGCTGAAACGTTCGGTCTTGACTTTCTTCCACTCTTCGGGTGAGGTGATCGACGACTTTAGATAACGCGGGATAGTGCTGTGTCCGTCGGCGAGCGCCTCGGTCAACACTCCGTTTCCGTTGCGGATTATCTTATGGGTTCCGCTGTCCTCAATTACCTCTTCGTCAAAAGGCGGGAACATCCAGATTGGCCCCTTGACGTCGGTGATTCGATCGAAGTTGAAGAAGGCGTGGGCCTCGTCATTGTCGGTTATTCCGTTGTCGGCGAAGATATCCCACTGGTGAAAGTTTTCCGCCCAATATCCGAACTCCATATTGAAACATCGATCGAAGGGCTTGTGGTGCATCTGGTTGGTGAATCGCAAGCGATCGGTCATCCCGGATTTCCACTTTTCGCGGCACGGTTTTATGGGCATGAAATCTCTTCCTGGTCGCCGCGTTTCCTGGCTTGGCGAATCTTGTCTCTTAGGTAGTTGCGTTCTGTGGGCAGACCGGCGGCGTCCCATGCACCGGTGATATCGCCGGCGATTGTGGCGTTGGCGGCCTTGAGTTCTTCCAGGGCCTCTTGGTCCGGTGAGCCTGGCGGCGCCGTCAGCATTACGTCGTGCGAATCGACCATCAACAGGAATATGTCATCGCCGGGCGGGCGGGTCAGACGCAGCTTCATGTTCGGGTAGAATTCATTTCCCAGGCGCAGAGCAATACTGCGCAGACTGTCAATATCGGCGTCTGCGGGCTCCGGTTCGCCGACGGCTTCGATCAGCCAGACCGCCAGGTCGCAATCGTCGGGCACGGTAAACTTCTGAGATATCCGTTCGTCCGTGCCGGCGGGGTATGCCCTGGAAAGGTATATATCGATCGCATCCTTGAGGGCTTCGGTGCCGGGTAGTGGGGTTTGGCGTTCAGTGGTCATAAGAATTCAAAAATCCGCAAAAAACCACGCGGTGAAAAAAAACACGCAATAACTACTCTTTCAGCATTATATACTGTTATAGTATAGTTAAGGAGAAATTGCTGACGAGGCCGGTTTTCTCCGAGCCCGATCAGTTGTTTTTTGTCTGGTGCAAGCATATGCCTGAAAGACCTGTTGTTCTGGTAGTAGAAGACGACACTGAGATGAACCAACTTCAGTGCGAGTTGCTCGACGTTCATGGTTTCGATTCACAGGCCGCTTACACAGGCGCCGAAGCGCTGGAACTGTGCGACGAGAAAACCACTGACGCGGTTCTGCTCGATCTGATGCTACCAGAAATGGACGGATACGAAACCTGCCGCCGCCTAAGGTCTCAAGCGGCCACGGACCGGTTGCCTATTGTCATGATAACAGCCCTGAACAGCGAGGATTGTCGCCAGAAGGGGCTCGACGCCGGGGCGGATGCATACTTCACCAAACCGTTCGATCCCGATCAGGTAATCTCGACACTCGCAGTCCTGATTGGAACGCACGAACGCTAACTTGCGTTTTTTTTTGGGGAAGGTTCGTTCATGGCCCCGATTCACTCAATCCGGTAAGCCCTTTGCCTGGTTTCTCATATAGACCCACCAGTACAGAGAACCCACGAAGATTGCGCCCCCGACGATATTGCCCAACGTCACCGGGACGAGATTGGCGGTGAGGAACCGTCCCCACGTCAGTGACGCGAGACTGGTGTCGGTGAAGGCGGGCGCCGCCACGGCGCCCTTCAGGAACAGACCCATCGGAATGAAGTACATGTTCGCCACGCAGTGCTCGTATCCCAGAGCGACGAACGCCATGATCGGAAAGAAGATCACCAGTACTTTACCCGTGATGTTCCTGGCCGTGAAGGCCATCCACACGGCCAGGCAGACCAGCCAATTGCATCCGATACCGCGAAAGAACGCCTCACCGAAGGAAAGGTCCACTTTGGCGTGAGCGATCGCAACTGCCTGGGCGCCGATAGCGTTGGAGGCCATCTTCCACAGACCGGATTGATACATGATGACCGCCAGGAGGACGGCCCCGATAAAATTCTCCGCGTACACAACCGCCCAGCAGTTGAACAGACGGACGAAGCCGTAGTGCCGCCCCAACACGCTCGTAATCATCAGGTTGTTACCGGTAAACAACTCCGCTCCGGCGATGACCACCAGGATCAATCCCACGGAAAAGACCGATCCGACCAGGACCTGGGAGACCCCCACTCCGAACCTGGCGGGCGCGTCGGCGCCCACCAAGGTCGCCAGCGCCGCCCCAAATCCTATGTAGACACCGGCAAGGATGCCGAGAATCAGCGTGTTCAGGATCGAGGCGGTGGCCTTCTTCACGCCCACCGTCTTCGTTACGATCTCCGCGACGACCTGGGGGGTGCGGTCCTCGTAATACTCCGGTCTGGCGGCGCTGTTCTTGATCTCCCGAACGACCTGGTCGAGAACGCCTCCGGGCGCCGTGTCCGCCTTGCTCGCCAGCGCCCAGCGAACGGCCTCCACGATCTGCCTGGGCGTGAACGGTTTGCAGATGTAGTCCGAGACACCCAGGCGGACGGCCTCGGCGGCGGTATCCACGGTCCCGTAGCCCGTGATTATGAGCACGGGCATGTGGCTCCGATTCCTGCGAACGCTGCGAACCAATTCCATACCATGCAGGTCCGGCATCTTCAGGTCGATCAACGCACAGTCATAGTAGCCGCACGTGGTGCGCTCCAGGCCCTCCTTACCGGTAGCGGCGGTTTCAACCTCATATCCGCAGTCACCGAGAATCCTCTGGCAACCCTTGCGGATTGCCTCTTCATCATCAACGACCAGAATTCGTTGGCAGACAGCCATGAGGTGTCGCCCTTACCAGATTTCCGCTTCGAGACGCCGTTCCAGCCAATCCCGTTGCTCGGTGGAAAGTATTCCAAACCTGCGTTCGATCCGAACAATATCTCCGGAGGTAATGGCGGCTTTTACTTCCCAATTGAGAACTCCGCCACCCGGGAATTCTGACAATACGCTACTTCCCTCAGTAAGGAGACGTTGTCCGAAACCCTGCTGTGAAGAGGCATACCTCAGTATCCTTCGAACCAGCGATGCATGGACGGGTGGCTTTTCTTCCCGGTGACAGGGCGCCGGTAACCGGTCGATCGCATCCCTGATCCGTTTGGGAGTAAAGGGTTTCTGGACGTAGTCGGCAGCGCCGAGCCTCAAAGCCTCGACCGCTGAGGGCACGGAGCTATAGCCAGTTATGACAATGATCGCGACTTCCGGGCGTCTGCTCCTCAAGGTACGGACGAGCTCCATACCATCCAGATCCGGCAGCCTTAAATCGGCCATTACGACGTCGAAATTTCCGCTGACGGCCTGGCTGAGGCCCTCAACTCCAGTGACCGCGAAATCCACTCGGTGACCGGCGCCGACAAGGATTCGCTGACAGGCTCTTGTCACGACCGATTCATCATCAACCACCAGGATTTTGTGTGCCTGAACCATGATGTACCCGCCTTTCCACGCAAGAAACGGACTTCCACTCGTCACAGCCTATACATTCAGCGGTAGATGAATGGAGGCCTTTATCAAGCAGCAGTGATTCCAGGAAGCGCAGCGCCTCATCCAGATTGGCCCGGGCTCGGGATGACAACCGTTCGCCAAACTCGTCGAAGCAGTACCCCCGAATACCCAGCACGTATCCTCTTGTGGAGGCGTCGAAGAGATCCCGGGCCAGAGAAAGCACGGCCCCAGGAGAGACGCTGTGACTGCTGAAACTCATGGTCGATTCGGGCTCGAGTGGACTGAACACGAAGGGCTCCGCCCCGGAAACAGAAGCATCGGCAAACACCACGACATCGTGCTCGGCCACAGCCGCGGCGTCTTCCACCGTCAACTGGTAATTTGACTCGATGGTCAGACCGGGAATCCCAGATTCGGCAAGGGCATCGGCCAATGCCGGCCCGAGACCATCGTCCAACCGACCCGGATTACCATACCCTATTATCAGAACTGTCTTTGTATCTTCGCTCACGCCTTGGCCTTCTCATCCAGGAGGTTTCCTTCATGGTCCACCAAGCCAACGACCAGGGGCATCTGTCCCATCGCGTGGGTCGCGCAGGACAGGCACGGATCGTATGCCCGTATGACTACTTCTATGCGGTTGAGCAGGCCTTCGGTGATCTCCTTTCCGGAGAGATGATCCTCGGCTATCCGTTGGACGGCCCGATTCATCGGTTCGTTGTTCTGCGTGGTCGCGACGATGAGATTGGCCATCACCACCTGGTCGTCCCTGTTGACCTTGTAGTGGTGAATCAGCGTACCGCGCGGGGCTTCCAGGACCCCCACCGCCTCCTCGCGGCGCGAGCCACTGACCACCAGATCCTCGCCTTGAAGATCGGGATCGTGCAGCAACTCGGCGATCTTCTCGGTCGAGTGGAGCAGTTCGATCATCCGCGCCCAGTGATAGGCCATCGTCATGTTGTTGGGTTTACCGTCGGTGACGGCCATAAACTCCTTCCTCGCCGCTTCCGCTCCGGGAGTGTCTATGAAATCACAGGTGTTGATTCGGGCCAGTGGCCCCACGCGATACCACCCGGTCTCCGGGCCTTGCGACCGGATAAAGGGGAACTTCATATACGACCAGGAACGAACCTCTTCGGCGATGTGATCGAGGTACTCCATACCACCGGCCTGATCCAGTATCCGGTTTCCTTCGTCATCGACGGCGCGGAACTTCCCGTCGTACAGGTCCATGCGACCATCTTCGCCAACGAGCGACAAGTGGTTGGACGGGAAGGACCCGAACGGTTCAAGTTCGGCAAGGCGTTCGATGGTGTAGTCCCGGGCAATTTTCAGGGCATCGCGCGACCACTCGTACATCTGGTCGAGGTCTTTCAGGAGGAAATCGCGTTTTTTGATGGACAGGTTCTGGTTGACCCCACCGGGAATGGCGCCGGTTCCGTGGATCTTCTTGCCCGCGGTGGCCTTGATGATCTCCTGTCCGTACTTGCGCAGCATGACGCCCTGGAGGGCCAGATGCGGATGCCCAGCAATGACGCCTATGACGTTGCGGACCATCGGGTCCGCATCGAAGCCGAACAACAGATCCGGCGAGCACAGGTGGAAGAAGTGCAGCGCGTGTGACTGCAATACCTGACCGTAGTGCATCAGGCGGCGTATCTTCTCGGCAGTGGGAGTCAGGTCCTCGCCACCGACGATGCGGTCCATGGCCTTCGCGGCTGCGAGGTGGTGGCTTACCGGACAGATTCCGCAAAGCCGCTGCACCAGCACGGGCGTCTCCCAGAAGGGGCGATTGAGAATAAATCGCTCGAAACCGCGAAACTCGACAACGTGCATACGCGCCTGTTTTACGCTTCCGTCCTCGTCCAGCAGGATCGTGACCTTGGCGTGCCCCTCGATTCGGGTGACGGGCTCGATGACAATTTTCCTGAGGCTTTTTTCCTGAGCAATATCTATATCCATTATCCTCTCCAAATTCGGTCAGTCGTATTTGACCAGCTCATACGGCAGGTCGATGGGTTTGTCGTTCAGCAGAGCCACAAGCGCCTCCCAGATTGTGTCCGCCGGCGGCGGGCATCCCGGAAGGTGGTAGTCGATCTTCACCACTTCATCGCACGAATATACCCTGTCTAACATGAGGGGTATCTCCGGATCGTCGGGGACTTTACCGCGTGGGTTGTACACGCTAGGCCCGTCCAGGAACGCCTCGTCGAGGCACTCTTTCAGACTTATGGTATTCCGCACGGCCTGAATTCCCCCCATGATCGCGCAATCTCCCACGGAGACCAGGATTTTACAGTGTTTGCGGAATTCCTGGAGAACGCGAACATTCTCTTCGTTGGCACATCCGCCCTCGATCAGACCGATCTCACAGGGACCGGTAAACTCCTTGATGTCATCGACGGGGGATTTGTCGAACTGCACGAGTTGGACCAGTTCCAGAATGCGTTCGTCAATGTCCAGCAGGGACATGTGGCATCCGAAGCAGCCCGTCAACGCGGTCGTCGCAAGTCTTGGTTTCGCCATAATTCTCACCTCGCAGGTCCTGTTTCGACGGTTCGGCGGGCCTCGATATCCGACCCGATGGGCTCGCAGTCGTAGCGCCGCTGACCTATGGGCACGGCGTACCCCACGCGTTTTTTCAGAATCGCCCCGACCGGGCAGGCCGAAACAGCCTCGTCAGTCGCGTCCACATTGGTCTCGGACAACCCGGTCTCGGCGTTGACGGCCACACGCCTGTTCGCACCCCTGCCGACGAATTGAAACACGTTTTTCCCATCCATGTCGCGCGACGCATTTACGCACCGCCCGCACAGCACACAACGGTTGCGGTCGATAAAAATATCCGGGTGCGACGCGTCCATATCCCGCCGCGGGAACTGATACGGATACTTCGGCGCCATAATGCCAAGGCGGTACGCCAAGGCCTGAAGTTCGCAGTTACCGCTCTTCTCACAAAACATGCAAAAGTGGTTTCCTTCCACCAGCAGCATCTCGACGATGTCGCGGCGGCGGGACCGGAGTTGTTCGGTATCGTTCTCGACGACGAGCCCGTCGGCGATGGGTTGGGTGCAGGCGGTCTGGGGACGTCCGTTCACCAGCACGGTGCAGATCCGGCAGCTTCCCTGCGGGGTCAGGTCCTTTAGATAACATAGACGGGGAATATAGATTCCCGCCTCGTCGGCGGCCTCGATAATCGTTTGACCAGGCCGCCCCCGGACCAGGACTCCATCAATCGTAAATTCAATAACATCGCTCATATTGGTCCTTTCTCATTCCGTGAATATTACCGACTTCCGCCCGGTAATCGCTGTCGCGTCGCGCAAAGCGGCATGGATATCGAAGGTTCGCCGATTACCGTCCCGAGGTGCCCTCACCAGAGCTTCGTAGAGCGAAGGAAAGTTTCTCAGCGTGGTTAAAACGGGATTGGCCGAGGTCTGTCCGAGTCCGCAGCGGCTGGCGAACTTGATGGTCTCCCCGAGGTTCTTCAGGTACTCGATATCTTCGGGGACGCCCTTGCCCGCCCTGATGTCGGACAGGCGATCCTTCAGAAGGACATTCCCAACTCGGCAGGGAGTGCAGAATCCGCAGCTTTCCTCCACAAAGAACTCCATGAAGTCAGCGACGATTCCCAGGACGTCGCGACTGGAATCAAAAACCATCATCGACCCACCGGTGGCCAGGTCGTCGTAGCAAACGGACCGGTCGAACCCGTCGGGGCCAACCATCTGTCCGCTCGGCCCGCCGACCTGCACGGCCGCGGGATTCCGGGCGCCTACCATCTCCAACACATCGCGGAGGCGAACGCCGAATGGCAGTTCGTAAACCCCGGGGCGTTCACAGTCTCCCGAGACACTCAGCAGCTTTGTGCCCGTCGAGTCCTTCGATCCGATCGCGGAGAACCAATCAGAACCCTTCTCCAAAATCCGCGCCACGCAGCAGAACGTCTCAACATTGTTGATCACGGTCGGCAGACCCAGGTACCCTTTCTGCGCGGGAAACGGCGGGCGGTCCTTCGGGTCGCCCCGCAAGCCCTCGCATGAACTGATCAGGGCCGTCTCTTCACCGCACACATAGGCGCCGGCGCCCATCTGGATACTAATATCGAAGTCGAATCCCTTCCTGTCGCAGATGTCGGCGCCCAGCAACCCCACGCCGCGACGCCGGTCCAGAACGCTCTCCAGGTACGATCTGAGGTAAGCATACTCGCCGCGGAGATATACTATGCCAACTTCCGCACCGACGGCGTATCCGGCAATCGTCATGCCCTCAAACATCAAGTCGGGCTGCTGGGTGAGAATAACGCGATCCTTAAACGTGCCCGGTTCGCCTTCATCGGCATTGCAGAGAACGCATTTTTTCTCACCGCTCGCGAGCCGAGTGAACTCCCACTTGACTCCCGTGGGAAATCCCGCCCCGCCCCGACCGCGAAGCCTGGCATCTTTAATATCCAGAATCACCTGGGACGGAGAAACAGTCAACGCCGCCCTGATCGCGTCGCCGGGGCTCAGTTCGGCCAAGACAATCGGACCCTCCCTGCGGATATTGTTTTTCACCATCGCGTGGACGAGCGGGTGGGCGTTGTTCCCGTCGCCAGGCTGCCTGACCAGGCGGCGCGGATCCATGTGCTGCTTCAGTTCCCGGACCATCCGACGAGCCGACTCTGCCGTCAAGCTGGTAACCACAACGTCGTTGACCAGTGCCGCCGGCGCCTGATCGCACATGCCAATGCACGCGGTATACTCCAGCGAGATATGACCGTCCGGCGTGGTCCGCCCAAAGTCCACGCCCAACTCATCTGAGATGGCCTGGGCGACCCGGTCCCCACCGGCCTGCTCGTTAATAACGTCGCGGCAGAGGCGAATCGCCACCTTTCCCTTCAGTTCCTTCGACAGGAACGCATAAAAGGACACCACGCTCTCGACTTCAACACGGTGTGTCGAGGCTGCCTTCGCGATGAGTTCCATCGCCCGTCCGGAAACACACCCAAAGTGGTCCTGCACGTCCCGAACTATGTCCATCATCCGGGCGCGGTCGTTACCGTATTTCGCACATATCTCCTGAACGTCCGCTTCAAGAGATTCGGATACAGCCAACTCCACATTGGCCAAAAGGTGTTGCCCGAACACCGGGTCACCGGCGGCGCGACTCAGCACGTCCCGCATGAGCGACGCTTCGTTGTGCGATCGCTCTCGAGAATCCGGAGTCTGCAAGGCGCGGCCTATTGCATCGGTGATCTCGTTGGGCGTAAAGGGTTTCTCTATGTAATCTGAGACGCCGAGGCGAATGGCCTCCGCGGCGGACCGCACAGAACTGTTACCGGTAATGATGACGATCGCAATCTCAGGGCGTTCGATCCTGAGCATGCGAACCAATTCCATACCGTCCAGATCGGGCAGCTTCAAATCGGCCATCACCAGGTGGAACGCGCCCTTGACGGCGCGGCGGATACCTTCTTGTCCGGTGGCTACCGATTCCACCTCATAGCCCGCCCCGCCAAGGATGCGCTCGCAACTCTTGACTACCACCGGTTCGTCATCCACGACCAGAATTCTACGTGCTTCTACCATAATACACCCGAGATACTCGTTACTCCGTATGCCTTGTTTGAGGGAATTCCCTGTTTGTCTATACAGCTACCGTCGCTCTTGGTTTTCCACAGCGGCCTCTAGTACGAAGCCATTTCTCGCACGATGTGCTCGGCAAGTGCCTCCGTAACCCGATCGTCCAATCCCACGAACCTGCCGCCGTCTGAATCCGCCTGCACCACCAGCGTTGTCACCTTGCCCGCGTTCTCTTTCGATTCCGAGACGTATTCCGCCTTCGTGTCTCGAACGAGACTGCCCGGAAGCCTCCCAATGTCCTTTGCCAACAAGACAATTACACAGTCGTAGGCGCCGGCCGCTTTCAACACATTAGTGGGCGCAATGTCTTCATGGCCTACTGTTATCGTGGTCGGAAGGATGCGATCCTTTAACTTCTCCAGGATCTGTCTGCCAAGCCCGTCATTTCGCCATAACAAGCCCGGCGCGCCGAGAATCTGCACTTTATGACCGTTGCGATTCGTGATGCGAATAC
>Ga0180429_10004905_pt1 | contig 10663 bp, 8 predicted proteins | sample SS_ome_FD_132428 | JGI IMG/M metagenome (GOLD analysis project Ga0180429, IMG submission 132428) | Hypersaline lake sediment archaeal communities from the Salton Sea, California, USA - SS_1_S_1 metaG | ecosystem: Environmental > Aquatic > Non-marine Saline and Alkaline > Hypersaline > Sediment ... | reverse complement strand
GGCCCGACGTCGACATCGTCAACCTGTCGCTCATTCAGATCAACTGGTACATCAAGCAGCTGAAGGAAGCCGGCGTGCCGATGAGCTTCACGGTCGAGGAGATCGAGCGGATGCATCCGTACTGGACGCGCGACCCCGAGACCGGCGAGCCGAAGCTGGTCAGTCTGAGAGACATAGCGATACCGGAGATCATCCGCGCGAACAACTGGGAGCGCCCGATCTACTTCGCCGTGACAGTAGACGACTTCATGGGCTACTACGACAACCTCAGCCTCGAGGGCATGGCCTTCCGGCTCGTGCCGACGAGGGAGCGGCACCAGGTGAACGTCGAGAAGACGTACGAGAACGTCTTCGAGAACTACCGGTACGACAGCATCGTCGACAAGGAGAACGACTGGGCCGTCGTGCCCGGATACAAGCCTTCCGCGACCAGGCGTCTCGTCACCAACTACGCCGCTGGATTCTCGCGGCTCGGATTCCAGGCGATGCACGCGGACCCGCCGGATGTCGAAGAGGCGATCCGGCTCTACGAGCTGTCGCTGAAGTTCGCCCCGCACTACGGACCGGCTCTGAACGGTCTGATCGCCATCTACGCGGCGAGGTACGTGGAACCGGAGAAGGCACTTCCCTACGCGGAGATGCTCCTGGAAGCCCAGCCGACGCTGCCGGACTCGTGGATCCGGTACGGCGGGGTCCACCTGATGATGGCCGAGAAGCTCGAGGGGCTCGGGCGGGTAGGCGACGCGATGCCGCACTTCGAGGAGGGAATGCGGGCGTACGAGCGCGCCCTGGAGATCGACACTCGGCACCGGGAGATCTACAGGCCTCTCCTGTCGATCTACCAGAAGCTCGGACTGACGGAGAAGTTCAATGCGCTTCTCGATCGGTGGCAGCGCGAGGCGCCCGACGAGATCCGCGCGATCATCGATCAGTACGGAGGTGGCTAGACGCCACTTCCGGCACGCTCAGCGACTACGCCCCCGGAGGACGACGACCGCTCGTCTCCTCCGGGGGTTCAGGTATGTGCTCCCGGCGCGGCGAACGTCGTCCACGTTGAGCGCCCGGGCCTCGCAGGGGATCGCGTCGATCCGCTCCGGGCCGAGCCCGAGCGTCAACGCCGTTGCGTAGACGGCCGCACGCGCCGACGATCGTTCGAGCCCGATCTCAAACCCTCCGGCGAACGATTGCTTCGCGCGGTCCAGCTCCCCCTCCCCGAACCCGTCGGCCGCGACCTCCTCCAGCTCGCGCTCGATCGCGACGACGGTCCGTTCCTCCTCCCCCGGCGCCACCATCGCCAGCGCCACGAGCGCCCCTGCGGACTTGAGCGAGATCGACGAGGCGCTCACCCCGTAGGCATGAGGAGGCCTCTCGCGCAGCGAGATCCACAACCGCCCCCCCATCATCGACAGCCCCGCGGCGATGACCCTCAGGGTGATCGCATCGCGTGTGCCCGCCGCGGCCCCCGGAACTCCGACGGCAACGCACGACTGCCCGTACGCCTCCAGATCGCGTTCTACGCGCCCCCCGAACCGCCCGGCTGCGATCCCGCCCGCGGGGACCGGAGCCTCCCCCGCGGTCAGACCACCAAGGCCCCTCTCGAGCTTCGACAGCACAGCCTCACCCGTCGTATCGCCGCAGACCGCGATAGCCGCGCGGCCAGTCGTCATCAGCCGCGCGTGCCAGCGAGAGGCATCGTCGGCCCTCATCCGGGCGACGGTTTCCGGCAGCCCCTGGAGCCGACGACCGTACGGATGCGCGGGGAAGAGCATCGGCAGGAGCAACTCCCGCGCGTGCCGGACGGGGTGATCGGCGATCGCGGCGATGTCGGCCAGCGCGGCCCGCCGGACCCGCTCGACGTGCTCCTCGGGGAGTCCCGGTTCGAGCAGCACCTCAGACAGGATCTCGAGCGCTTCGTCGAGGTGCTTCCCGAGCACGGTCGTCCCGAAGCCGAGACCGTCCCGGTCGATCCCCGCGGCCAGCGCGGTACCCAATCCCTCGAGGTCATCGGCGACCCGCTCCGCGCTCCTTCGTACCGTCCCCCGCTGCATCAACTGCTGCGTGAAGTGCGTCAGCCCGAACCGGCCGTCGGGCTCCTCGACGTGTCCTCCCCGGATGCCCACGACGACCGACACGACGGGGAGCGCGCTCGTGGCGCGAACGAAGACGGGCACGCCGTTCGGGAGCCGCAGGTGGCTTCGCGCGACGGCAGACCGCTCGGAGAGAATCATCGGCCGCGTGTACGCTGCGCCGCTCTCCCTCCAGCCGTCCCCCGGGACGTCGACCGGCGCTCTTTCGGACCGCGAGAAGGCCCCGTCGGCCGCCTCCCCGAACTCGCCCGAGCGGTCCCCCGGCTCAGTCCCACCGTCCGAAGGAACGTACGCGACGATCGTGGCGTTTCCCGCGCCGAGGTAGCCGCGCGCCACCCGGAGGGCGTCCTCGCGGGTGACGGCCGCCAGCCGATCCACGTACTCGTCGGCCCGCCCCACGTCACCCAGCGTCTCGAAGAGACCCAGGGCGGACGCGAGGCTCCCCGCGGTCTCATGCTCGAGAACGTACCCGGCCTCCAGCCGACGCAGGCTCTTCCGCATCTCCTCGCCGGTCGGCGGGGCCGCCCGGAGCCCGGCAATCTGCCGGAAGATCTCCTGGATCGCCGGAATCGGGTCGCCGCCGTTGAGGGCCGCGCGGACAACGAGGAGGCCGGTGTCGCGATACGCGGCGATCGAAGCGCCGATCGCGGTCGCCAGCCCCCTTCGAACCGAGAGCGAACTGTGGAGCCTCGAGCTTCGCCCGAGCCCGAGGATCCCGCTGACGAGATCGAGCGCCGGTGTGTCATCGTGGAGCACACCGGGGACGTGGAAGGCGACTCCCAGATACGCCCTCCCGACGGGACCGGTGAACGCCCGGCCCCGGAGCGCCCGTTGCCCGCAGCGATCGGCGCTAAACGGGGCCGGCCTGCCGCCCTCGGGGATCGCCGCCAGACAAGATCGCGCGGCCGCGACGGCCTCGTCCGTGTCGACGTCGCCGACGATGACCTGAACGACGTTATCGGATCTGTAGTGGAGGTCGACGTGACGCTCGAGGTCCTTGACACCGATGCGGGAGACGCTCTCCGCCGTCCCGACGATCGGGCGCCCGCAGGGATGCCCCCGGCAGGCTGTCTCGAGGAGCCGCTTCCAGACGAACGTCGAGGGCGCGGCCTCGGACGCCCGCGCCTCGTCGACGATGACCCGACGCTCTTCGGCGAGTCCCCTCTCCCCGAACGCAGGCCGCGCAACGGCCTCGCACTGCGCGGCGAGAGCGTCGTGCCAGCCGCTCGACGGCAGGATCTGGTAGTAGGTCGTGTGGTCACAGCCGGTGAGCGCGTTGAGTGTCCCGCCCGCGCCCTGGACCACCCGCGTCAGCCGGTCCCCCGCGGACCCGGAAGGACCCTTGAAGAGCATGTGCTCCACCGCGTGCGAGAGGCCACCCAGGCCGTCGGGATCGTCGCGCGCCCCCGTTCCCACCCAGAGGTTAAGCGCCACGACCGGCGCGGCGTGGAGCTCGCGGACGACGAGCCGCGTCCCGTTCGGCAGGACCTCACGGCGGATCACGTTCCGGTGAGCCCGAGCGAGCGCGCCGCGAGCCGAGGCTGGAGATTCCCGAGATCGAGCAGCGAGTCGTGGAACGCCTTGAGATCGAAGGCGTCACCGTCGCGCGCCTGTGCCTTCTCGCGCAGCGCCATGATCGCCCGCTTGCCGATCATGTAGCTCGACGGCTGCGTCGGCATCGCCGCGTAGCGCCTGACCTCGGCGGTCGCATTGACGCGCTCGAGATGAACCTCGCGCATCATGAACTCGATACCGTCTTCGACCGACATCTCGCCGAGCTGGAGCCCGACGTCGACGACGACCCGGGCCGCCCGCCACAGGTTCTCCTTCAGCTGGCAGAGCCGCGTCCTGGCGTCGCTGTAGAAGCCGGCCTCCTTCATCATCTCCTCGCAGTAGAGCGCCCAGCCTTCGCCGTAGACCGTGCTCCAGACCAGCTTCCGGAGCTTGTGGGCGCCGGCGTTGGCGCGGATGAGCTGGAGATGGTGCCCCGGGTAGGCCTCGTGCAGGGCCACCACGGGGATCGTGTGGAGCGCGTGTCCACGGAGCTGCCGCTCCTGCTCCTCGTCGGGTAGCGCCTCGTCGACCGGCGTGACGTAGAAGAAACCCAGCTGTTCGTCCTCGAACGGGCCGGGCGGCAGATAGGCGGCGTACGGGATGATGTTCCGGATGAAAACGGGCGTGTCGATGACCTCGAGGCGCTCCCCGTCGGGCACCGTGACCAGGTCGTTCTCGACGACGAAGTCGCGGGCCCGCGCCATCTCGGACGCGTAGGTCTCCCGCACCTTCCCCTTCGGCGGATGATCGGCCTTGAGCTTCTCGAGCACGCTCTCCCAGTCGGCGCCGGCCTCGACCTCCCCCGCCACCTCGGCCATCCTCGACTTGGTCTCGCGGACGACCGCCCATCCCATGTCCCGCAGGCCTTCGCTGTCGTAGTCCAGCATGTGGTACTCGCGGAGCAGCCACTCGTAGCTCTTGCGGCCGATGTGGAGCGACTCCGGCCCTCCCTCCGCCAGCTCCGCGAGGTACTCGGCCGCCCGCTCGAAGGCGGCGGCCGCCGCATCGCTCGCCGCCGCCAGATCGGTCTTGAGCGACGGAACGGCCTCGCCCACGCCGGGGACCACCGACCGGATGAACGCGATCCCCCCCATCGCCGCCTCCGACCCGACGCGCGCGAAGACGCGCGGCGGCGACGCGATGTTCCGCTCCATGGCCTCGAGAACCCCGGGCACCTGGCGGAGCCGCGACAACAGGTTCGACGCCCGCTCCTCGATCGGCGCGAAGTCCTTGATGGTAAGAGAGTGGCAGCCTCCGATCGCGTTCCGAACGTACGTCGACGGCTGGATCACGTGTGGCCGGAGGGTCTCGTGCGTGAAGACCGAGTGCCTGAGCTCGGCGCGGAGGATCTCACGGTCGATGGCGTCGTCGGAGTCCGCATCGTCGACGGGCAGTGCCTCGAGATCGCGGAGAAGCGCCCGGACGTGCGCGTGCCGCTCCTCGAATCCGTCCCGGGAGTAGTCGCCCAGCTCGCCGTCGTGCCGGTGGATCCCCAGGTGCGTCGCGTAGGACGGGTAGTCCTCAACCAGCGTGTCGAGATACCTGTCGATCAGAGCCGAGATGCCTGCGCTCATGCGCACCTCCCGTGGAGAAGACGCTCAGCCGGTCCCGGAGGATCGGCCCCGTCGGCCACTCGAAGCGCCGGACGCCGCTCGGGTCCGTCCGGGCTTCATTGAGCCGATTCTTCCACGGGTAATCCGCGGGCTCAAGGCATTTCGCCGCCCCCCCGCCGCGGGCGCGCCTCGTAGACGCCCGCGCCCAGACCGAGCGCCATCGCGCAGTCCGCCAGACACGACGCGATGGCCAGCAGCCGACCCCGACGCGATCGCCCCGCGACGACGATCGAAGCCGCGGCCCGCTCCGCTCCGCCGGCCATCGCGACCGTGAGCACACCGCGGACCGGCTCTCCGGATCCGCGCCGTTCGCCTTCGCGTCGGCCGGGCAGTTCTCCCGACCGGGGGCCCCGCTCGATCGAGAACGTCAGACCGGACCTGAGAAACGAGTTCAGGCGCGCCGCCTCGCCGTCAGGCCGGCAGGGTTGCCGGCGCGCCCCCCCTCGTTTTGCGTCAGTCGCGAGCCGCGTCATCAGAGGATCCCGAATGTGGGGGCCGGGGCTCCGGCCGGCACTCCTCCCGTCGTCACCGCACCACCTCGCCGGTTCCGCCGCGTCCCCGGCGCCGCCCGCCGGATCCCGCTACCCCATCCGTGCCTGCTTCCGGCCCCCAGAGAACAGCATCGTCCGTGCCACGCCCCTACTCGGCCACCTCGTCTAGCCCATGCCGTCCGCAACGAACGGCCGCGTCGGCAATTGCGGCGCGGCCGAGAACACGAAACGGAGCCGCCTCCTTCCGGAGAGCCGCTCCGCTGTCTACTCCGTCGACATCGCTCCGGCGAGCCCGGCGCGTCTCCTCGCCTTCCCCCCGCGATCAGTGCTGCCGCAGCCGCCGTTCGTACGCCTCGATCGAGACCGCGACCCGCCGCAGTGCCGCCGCCAGCCTCCGCGCCGCCCCCGTGCCGCTCGCCGCGCTCCTCCGCATGAGAAGCGACACGCGCTCGGCGTCACCCCGCCCTGCCTCCGCCGCGCCCAGCCCCTCGATGACCTCCCTCGCCGCCGTCATCTCCGCCCGGCGCCGCTCGAGAACAACGGCCACCTGGGACGACACTTCGGCCAGCGTTCGGACGGAGTCGCGAAGCCCGTTCACCGCCCGCGCAACGCCCGCTTCGTCGATCGAAGGCCGCGCAACCTCGTCGACGAGTCCGTCAGCGAGGAGCTCGATCTCGCGAACCAGACCGCCCAGCGAGCGAGCGCGCTCGGCAACCACCTCGTCCGAGTCCAGCCGGCCCGCCTCCCGTGTCGCCGGCTTCAGAGCCGTCCTCGCCTGCTCGATCTCGCCCCGCAGTCGCCCCAGCAGCGCTCCCTCCGCGGAGGCGCCCTCCTCGAGCTCCTTGAGGGAGACGAGGATCTCATGAGACGAGCGTGACAGCTCCGGCTCGAGATCGGCGACGACGGCGGCGACATCGAGCGCGGCAAGCCGGTCATCCCGGAGCCCCTCGACGTCCGACGTGGCTTCAACCAGGAGGTTGATCTCGTCGTTCAGCTGCCTGAGCTCGTCGGTCCGCGACAGCTCGGTCGTCACCCGTGTGTCGCCCTTGCGTGCGACGTAGCACGCACGCCGCAGCTGCGCGATCGCCCGGCTGACCGAGTTCCCCCACACGGCCGCGACGATCAGCGACAGAATCAGGAGACCACCCAGCACGGCCTGGATCGCCTGCGGCGCGACCCCGTTCAGATACATGACGAGAAGCACGCCGTCGTGAACGACCAGGGCGGAGGCCACGAGGAGCACGATCTTCATCTCGATGCTCAGGCCGGAACGCTCCATGGATCCTCCGCAGGACAGCGCGAATAGACATACTTGATATCAGAGATTACGTGTGCGGAACACACATACCTCGTGCGTCCGAGAAGCTGCAAGGAGCATGCCAGCGGGAAAGCGCCTGAGGGGCGGCGTGTTCCCCGACCCGCGCCGAGACCGAGGAGCGATCAGTCGAGGTGGTAGAGGTCCGGCCGCCGATCCTCATGGATGTGGTTCTTCGGCGTGACCTGTTTCTCCCGAGCCGCCAGAGGGTCGATTTCGGCGACGAGAACCTCCTCCATCTCCTCGCTCGCCCGAACGAGCATCTCCCCGTCCGGCGCGACGATCTCGCTTCGTCCCGTGAAGGTCAGCTCCGCGCCGGCCCGTGCCTCCGTCCCGACGCGGTTCGCCGTCGCCGCGAAGACGCGGTTCTCGATCGAGCGGGTGATCATTGCATCCTGGCAGTACGGGAGCACGAGATTGGCCGAGTGACAGAGGATGTCCGCACCGTCCAGCGCGAGCGAGCGGGCGAGCTCGGGGAAGATCCAGTCGAAGCAGATCATCATGCCGAGCCGGATCCCACCGACCTCCACGACCTTGGCCGGCGCGTTGCCTGGCAGGAAGATGTCCTTCTCACTGTCGAACAGGTGGATCTTCCGGTAGACCTCCCTCCGCCCGTCCGCCGTCAGCAGCATCGAGGAGTTGTAGAGCCCGTCCCCGCCCCGCTCCGCGAATCCGACGATGACCGTGGACGCCGCTTCCCTCGCCGCCTTCTCCATCGCGTCGAACTCCGGTGCCCCGGGCTCCTGGGCGAGCCCACGGGCCTCGTCCGCCGACTCGAAGAGGTAGCCCGAGAGCGCGAGCTCCGGGAAGACGAAGAGATCCGCGTCGACCGAGCAGATCGTCTCGAGCGCCGCGTCGAGGTTCTCACGCACCAGGCCGAAACGGGGCTCCGACTGCACCACGGCAACCTTCATGTTCCTCCCTCCGAGACGTCGGCACGGCGCCGTCACAGCCGGTCTCCGCGCACCGCACAATGTTCCATTGCTTGTCAGGAAGTAACCGCGAGGGCGCTCTTCCCCAGTCTTCGCGCCTTCCGGCTTCTCACAGTCCGCTGGCATGCTTCCTGCAAATTCCGTGGGCCTACATGGCCTCACTCATCGCCCGGAAGTCACTGACGGGCGGGCGGAAAGCGCTCTGAGTGGTTCACCAGTCATATCGGGCGCGAGTGGTATGGAACTTGCTTTTCGAGTACCGACCGCTGGCTGACTCCAGGAGCCGATACCTGCATCATGACGACACGACGGAAGCGCGTGAAGGCGAAGAAGACAGCGACCAAGCGCCCGGTCCGCTACCGCACGAGGAAGCTGTTCGATTCGACCGGCGACACTCAGACGTCGTACTTCTTCATGCTCAACTGCCTGCTGCACTCGCGCGTGCACACCGGTCTCGAGTCCAACACCGAGTTCTACGACGAAGACGTTAACGTCTACGTCGCCCATCTCCTCAACAGCCAGATCGACCCGGAGTACCTGGCGCTGACCGCGCGATACGTCGCGCGGGACGAGTCGGAACTCGCCGGGATCCTCGCGGAAAGTAACGACAACCGTCATCGCTACACGGTCTACAAGGCGAACGCCGATCACCTTCTGATGTCGCTCGGCGCGTTCGATTGCGTCGGCGACGATCACTCCGGCCGCCCCCCGCTCCTCAGAACCCCGAGATCCGTGTACGTCGGCCGCGCCAGTGCCTACTACGCGCTCGCGTCATCCTACGCGTGTAAGCTCAGCCGCGGCACGTCGGGAATATCGGCGACGCTCCGGAAGCTCTCCGAGGGGATCGAGACATACGTGAAGATCCTCGCGTACATGCGCGGGCAGTACCTGGGGCTCATCAAGCGCTACTCGCCGGGCGAGCTCTTCCACCTCGACCTGACGATCAAGGAGATCGAGCGGGGTGAGGAACTCGAGACCAAGCGGAACGAGTTCCTCGACACGTACCACGAGTGGCTGAAGACGGGCGTCAGCGAGCTCAAGGCGAAGCTGGTCGAACAGGCCAGGCTCCTTCGGGAGATGGACCCCACCTTCGAGTTCACTCCTCCGCCGTAGGACCCGGCCGTCGCGTCAGTGCGCCGGGATGATCAGCTCCTGCCCGACCGAGATCAGGTTCGGATTCGTGATGTTGTTCGCCGCCGCGATGTCCGCGACGGTGACGCCGTATTGGGCCGCGATCGACGCCAGCGTCTCACCGCGCTGGACCGTGTGACCGTAGCCGGTCGCCACGGAACTCCGGAGCGCCTCGATGTCCGCGCGGAGCTGCTGGTTTTCGCGCGTCACCTCGTCGAGGATGATCGACATCCGCTCGAACAGGTCCTCGCGGTCGGTATTCCTGCTCTGGTCCACCGTGCGAATCCGTCCCTCGAGCTCGATCCCCAGCTGCTGCTGGCCGTCACGCACCGCCTCGATCCCCCTGGACAGATCGCTCTCGAGCCCGCCGACCTGCCCGGAGAGCGCGCTCAGCTGGTGCTCGACGGCGCCGATCTTCTCGTCGAGGGCGCCGATGCGGTCCTCCAATCTCAGGACCTTCTCGGACAGCGCCGCCTGCCGCTGCTCGAATCCCTCCTGCGCCTCCCAGACGTCCTTCTTCACCGCCAGCCCGCCTGTCCCGCAACCGGAGAGCGCGACAGCGAGGATCAGGAGCGCCCCCGCGCCGACCGCGGCGGCACGGCATCCCATCCGCGCGCGGGCGTGCATGTTCGATCTTCCCATCGTTCCCCCTCCAGATGACGGACCTGCGATCCCCGACGATCCGGCCTTCGCGCCTGACGCCGGGGGTCGTCGCCGATGGGGGGACGACTACTCGGAAACCACGAAGTGGCCGCGGCGATTCTTGCCCCACGCGTCCTCGGTGCTGCGCGGGTCGAGCGGCCTCTCCTCGCCGTAGCTGATCGTCGAGATACGCTCGGCCTCGACGCCCAGACGGATGAGGTAGCTCCGAGCCGCTAGCGCGCGCTGCTCGCCCAGGGCCATGTTGTACTCGTTCGTACCGCGCTCGTCGCAGTGCCCCTCGACCAGCATGCGAACCTGGTCGTTGTCCTTGAGCCAGTCGGCGATATCTCTGAGCACCGGCTCGTCGACGGAGCGAATCCTGTACTGGTCGAAGTCGAAGTGGATCTCGTCGAACTGCTGCGTCTCGATATAGACGACGTCCTCCGGCTGATCGTAGAGCCCGACGTCTTCGCCGGCCAACGCGCTGGTCTCCTCGGCGACCTCGGGCTCGATCACCGGCTCCTCCATCACTTCCTGCTTCGACCCGCATCCGGCGAGTCCGAACGCGGCCACGAGAAGCCCGGCCAGAACGAGCACGATCATCTTCCGCATTGCTGCCTCCCTCCGAGGGTCGTCCGCACCGCGGATGGCTAGTGCGACCACACGGGACTCGAGTGGTCGCCCGCCCCGCTCGTCAGACGGACCGGTTCCAGATCATAGATGTCCAACATGTAGAGATCCGACTCGCCGCCCTGCTTCTGACTATACACCAGATGTCGCCCGTCGGGCGCCCACGCCGGGTCCTCCTTGTGTCCCGACCCGGTCGTGAGCCTCACCACCTCCTTCGTCGATACGTCGACGGTACAGATCTGAAAGGTGCCTTCGTGTCGAGTGATAT
>Ga0180429_10004904_pt1 | contig 10665 bp, 8 predicted proteins | sample SS_ome_FD_132428 | JGI IMG/M metagenome (GOLD analysis project Ga0180429, IMG submission 132428) | Hypersaline lake sediment archaeal communities from the Salton Sea, California, USA - SS_1_S_1 metaG | ecosystem: Environmental > Aquatic > Non-marine Saline and Alkaline > Hypersaline > Sediment ... | reverse complement strand
GACTCCGGTTCGGGTCAACGAACGCTGACGAAATTCGCAAGCAGCCGCTTGCCGGGCTCCGTGCCGATCGAAGCCGTGCCGATCGAAGCCGTGCCGATCGAAGCCGTGCCGATCGAAGCCGTGCCGATCGACTCCGGGTGAAACTGCACGCCGTAGATCGGATACTCCCGGTGACGCACCGCCATGATCACGCCGTCTTCGGTCCGGGCGGTCACTTCGAGGCAATCGGGAAACGTGGCCGCATCGGCGATAAGCGAATGATAACGCATCGCGTCGAACGGCACGGGCAAGCCCTCGAAAAGTCCCCGGCCGTCGTGATACACGGCACTTGTCTTGCCGTGCATCACTCGGGCGGCGCGGACGATGCCCCCGCCGAACGCCGCCACAATGCCTTGATGTCCCAGGCACACGCCGAGCATTGGTACTGAAGGCCCCAACTGCAAAATGGCCTCGCGGCAGACGCCCAATCGGGCCGGATTCCCGGGATTGCCCGGCCCGGGAGACATGACGACCCGCTCGGGCCGCAAACCGGCCAACTCGGCAAGCGAGATCTTGTCGTTGCGGTAGACCACCGGCCGCTGGCCGATCTCGCCCAGATACTGGTACAAGTTGTAGGTGAACGAGTCGTAGTTGTCGAGAATAACCGTTGTCACGATGCCCCCATCGCCTTGAGATTCCTCAAGGCGGTCGTCAGCGCCCGGGCCTTGTCGAGCGTCTCCTGGTACTCTTCGCGCGGGTCGGAATCGGCCACGATCGCACCGCCGACGTTGTAGTAGCAGCGGCCGTCCTTGATCACGAACGTGCGAATCACGATGTTCAGGTCCAGCGGGCCGGCGAAGTCGAGATAGCCGATCGATCCGGAATAGATCCCGCGGTTGACCGGTTCCAGCCGATCGATGATCTTCATCGCTTCGATCTTCGGGGCCCCGGTCATCGATCCGCCCGGGAAGGCCGCCTTGACCAGGTCCAGCCGGTCGACGTCGTCGTCCAACTCGCCACGGACGGTCGAGACCATTTGAAACACCGTGGCGTAGCGCTCCACGACCATCAACTCCGGCACGTGTACCGAGTGAAACTTGCACACGCGGCCGAAATCGTTCCGCAGCAGATCAACGATCATCATGTTTTCCGCGCGATCCTTCTCACTCTGCAAGAGGTCCAGACGCAGTGATTCGTCCTCCGCCGGCGTATGACCTCGCGGCCGAGTTCCCTTGATCGGACGGCTCTCGGCCGTGCGATCCGGTGCGACCGAAAGGTATCGCTCCGGCGACGAGGAAACGACCTGGGCCTCGGGAAAGTTCAGATAGCAAGCGAACGGCGCCGGGTTGATGCGGCGTAACTCGCGGTACAAGTCCCACGGCCCGCCGCCGGTGAGCGGCGCCTCGAATCGATGGGTCATGCACACCTCGAAGACGTCGCCGGCCAGCACGTGTTCCTTGGCGATCTCTACGGCCCGAACGTAGGCCGCTTCGTCGAAATGCTCTTTCAAATCGACGGCGGTTCGGGCGGCGCGTTTCGGATCGGGGCCCGTCCACTCCGCAACCGGTTCGGTCTCGAAGTCGGCGATCCGCGCGAGCATCGCGTCGCGAAGCTCGAACGCTTGCCGCTCGGCCGATGCGTCGCTGGTTCCCCGGCCGAGGACCGAAAGGTACGACTTGCCCGTCTGATGGCAATGGGCCAACACCGTGTTGACGAACATCAAATAGACGTCGGGCAATGCCAGGTCGTCGATCGCCCGCTCGGGCAACTCCTCGACGAAGTGCCCCGCCTCGTAGCCGAAGTAGCCGACCGCTCCGCTGAGCAACGGCACGGGATGATCGGCGTAGCCGTCGTAGTCGACGGCGCAGGTTTCGAGCACGCCGCGGAGATCGTCGAACGGATCGGCCACGCGTTGCGACCGTAGCGGCTCGCTCAGCGGCGTCCCGTCGGCAGCGGCGCGGTGTTCCACTTCGATCTTGGCCCCGGAGTGCGGCGGCACGCCGGGCCGGCGCTTCGCCCGATAGACCAGGAACGGATCGCCGCCGATGAACGAGTGGCGCCCCAGTTTCCGCGGGTCCTTTGCACTATCCAACAGGAACGAGTACTCGGCCGTGCCATACAGGCCGTGGTACTGCCAAAACGCAAACCGCAGGTCCAATTCGACCAGCAGGTGCCGGCAGGCCGTCGTCGTCGGAGGTGCCAGAGTCTTCATCGTGAAGTCTGCAGTTCCATTACTTTGGTTGTAATTTCGGCCGCCGATCGGTCAGCCGATCCGACTTGAACTGCGACCGCTCCAACGAACCGTGCGGCACCACTTCCACGTCTACCCTGATTGCGAGCGTCCCCTTCAATGTCCTGGCGACCTTCGCCACCCGCTGCTCGATGGTCAGTTCCGGCGTATCTGCACCCGGCTCGATGGTCACTTTGACCTGGTCCATGTCGCCGGCGCGGTCGATTTCCACGCGGAACTCGTCGCCGACCTCCGGCAGGCTGCGAATCGCGTCCTCGATGGCGGCGGGAAAGAACATCAGGCCGCGGATCTTGATCAGCTTGTCGTTGCGTCCCCGCAATCCGCCGATGGCCCTGGCGTGCGTGCGGCCGCACGCGCACGGCTCGCTGGTCACGGTGATCCAATCGCCCATCACGTAACGCGGGATCGGCTGGGCCTCGCTATAGAGGTTGGTAACCACGAGGATCCCCGGCTGCCCCTCGGGCACCGGCTCGTAGGTTTCCGGATCGAGCACCTCGGGGATGTAGATATCTTCGTTCATGTGCGAGTCGACGGCCACTTCGGTCCGTTTGGCCAGCGTCGAGCAGGTATAGCCCAGCGGCGGCATCGCGACCTCGGTACAGCCGAAGTGGTCGTGCATCTCGGCCCCCCAGACCTCTTCCACCCGGCGCTTCGTGGCCGGAACGCACGCGCCCGGCTCGCCGGAACAGACCAGCAGCCGGATCGAGCTGTCGTGGGGCGATTTGCCCAACTCCTGCATCTTGCGGCCCATGTAGAGGGCGTACGACGGCGTACACAATAACACCGTCGGCTTGTAGTTCTCGATGAACATGATCCGCCGCTCGGTGTTCGATCCGCCGCCGGGGATGATCGGTATGCCCATGTGGCTCAACGAATAGTGCATCCCCCAGAATGCGATCGCCGTGCCGTACGCGAAGCAGTTGATCACGACGTCGCCGCGGCGAATGCCCATTGCGTGGAGCGCCCGGGCACCGTAGTAGGTCCATATATCGCGGTCGAACGTGGTGTGGCGAAACACCCTCGGGAAGCGGGCCGTGGTGCCCGACGTGCTGAAGAACATCCAACCGCGCTCGAGCCAATCCTCTTGCCTTAGCGGCGAGAAAGTCCCCCACGGCGGGTTGGCTTCCTGGTCTTCCAACCATTCCTCGCGGTGGGTCAGCGGGATCTTCGGCAGGTCGTCGACCCCTTCGATCGAGTCGGGCCCCAGGCCCGCCGCCTCGAACTTCTTGCGGTAGAAACTGCTGCACTCCCACAAATAGCGATAGGCCAACGCCAGCTTCTCGCTCTGGATCTCCCGATATCGCTCTCGCGGACAAGTCTCCAACTCGGGGGCCCAAATCCGCTCGTTGACCGGGCCATCGTAGTGCATGGCGTACTTGCGCACCAGGCTTCGCCACTGCTGGCGGATGTCGCTCATGATTTCTTCTCCTGAGTTAGTTGGACTCATACGTATTTCCCCGTCTCCTGCCGCACCAGTTCCTCGAATCGTTGCTGGATTGCCGCCGTGGCCGGACCGGGGACGTCGGAAAAACCGTGGTCGTCGATCCGTGCAACCGGCAAACACTCCATGATCGTGTTGGTGAAGAACATCTCGTCGGCCCGGGCAAGCTCGGCCGGCTCGACGCGGTCTTCTTCGGTCTTCAGTCCCGCGCCGGCGGCAATCTCCAGCACGGCCGCGCGCGTGATGCCCGGCAGGCACCCGCTGGCCAGGTGCGGTGTCCGCAGACGATCGCCGTCGACCAGAAAGACGTTCGAGACCGTGCCGCCGACGACCTGGCCGTCCACGCCGAGCCGCACGCCTTCGATCATGCCGTCGACTTCGAGTTCGCGTCGGGCCATGATGTTCGGCAGGTAGTTTCCGCACTTCATCGCCGGATCCAAGCAGGCCGCCGGCACGCTGCGGACGCCGACCACCTTCGATCGCACTCCGCGGCGATACGCCTGCTCGCCGTAGCCGACCAGGTGCCGCACGATGATCGACAGCACGGGCGCATCGCACCCGGCGGTGCCGATACCATGCGCTGCTTCACCCCGGCTGACGGTAACCCGAATGGTTGCCTCGCGGTGGCCGCTTCTGGCGAGTGTTTCGTGTACCAGGGCGGTAAGCTCCTCTCGATTCTCAGTCAGTGCGATGCCCGTCAGCCGCGAGGCGTGCTCCAGCCGGTCGAGGTGCCCGGCCAAACGAAACGGCACGCCGTCGTAGCTGCGTAGCGTCTCGAAGATGCTGTCGCCGTACAGGTAAGCACGATCGAACAGCGAGACGCGTGCGGTGTTCGCGTCGCGGAACTCTCCGTCGAGATATGCCAGCGGCGGGTTCATCGTTCGGTCCTGTTTATCCTTCCGGCAAACCAACGGCGGCCGAGCCCGCAACGGCAAGTTCTTTTTCCCAATTCCCCCAGCCTCCCGCGCCAACCGCGTAAGCCCCAAGAATGTAAGTGTAGCAGGCCGAATTGGCGATTTCCAGCGGCCCTCGGCGAGCCGCTGCTTCGCCTCCCGGCCGGTTGCCCAGTCGGCGACACTCGGTAGAATGGTAACCTCCGGTTGTTTCAGACAGTCATCCCAGGAGAACACGCCCATGTATGCCGTATGTGTACACGTCCACGTGAAGCCGGAAAACTGCGAGGATTTCATTGCCGCCACGCTGGAAAACGCCGGTCGGTCGATCCACGAGCCGGGCAACCTGCGGTTCGACGTAAACCAACAGAGTGACGATCCGAACCGGTTCGTTCTTTACGAGGTCTACCGCGACGAGGCCGGCGCGAAGGCCCATAAGGATACCCCCCACTATCAGAAATGGCGCGACACGGTCGCCGACTGGATGGCCGAGCCACGCCGCGGCGTAGTCCACAACGGCCTGTTCCCCGAAGCGGCCGACGGCTGGGCCACGCGGGCGGGACATTAGAAATCTGATCTTCTGACGCGTCGGAGTCGTAACCAAAGGAGGGTTCAGTGGTCAGGGTTCAGGGTTCAGGACTCCGGGTTGACGCTTACCCCGAAATCCTGAACCCCGAACCCTGAACCCCAATCCCTAATCCCCAACCCCCAAGAAAGAACCCCACCACGATGCGTACACGAAACCTTGGACAATCCGGCATAGAGGCGTCAGTCGTCGGCCTGGGCACATGGGCCATGGGCGGATGGATGTGGGGCGGCACCGACGAGTCGGCTTCGATCGACGCCATCCACGCCGCCATCGACGCCGGAGTGAACCTGATCGACACCGCGCCGATCTACGGCTTCGGCACCTCGGAGTCGATCGTCGGCCGAGCAATCCACCAGCGACGCGACGAGGTTGTGCTGGCCACCAAGTGCAGCATGCTCTGCGACCCTTCCCTGGGCGAGTTCATCTTCAAATCGAGTGCTATCGGCCCCGATCCCGACGGGCTGATCTCGATACATATTTGTCTCGAGCCCGACTCTATCCGCCGGGAGGTCGAAGGCAGTTTGAAGCGGTTGCAGACCGACTACATCGATCTCTACCAGACCCACTGGCAGACCGAGACCACACCGATCGCCGACGCCATGGGCGCGCTGATGGAGTTGAAGCAGCAGGGCAAGATCCGTGCGGTTGGCGTCTGCAACGCGTCGGACGAACAGCTCGAGCAATATCGCAAGGCCGGAACGCTCGACGCCGATCAGGAGAAATACTCGATGCTCGATCGCGGTTTCGACGACGCCCGGCTGCCGTACTGCCGCCAGCACAACGTGGCCGTGCTGGCCTATTCGCCGCTGGTGCTCGGTCTTCTGACAGGCAAAATCGGTGTGGATCGCAAATTCAACGTCGGCGACCTGCGGCTCACGCATCCACGGTTCACCAAGGACAACCTGCAACGCATTGCGGCGATGCTCGAACGGTTTCGGCCGATCGCCGAAGAGCACCAGATCACGCTTGCCCAGTTGGCCATCGCGTGGACCGTCCACCAGCCGGGCCTGACTCATGCACTGTGCGGTGCGCGGAACCAACAGCAATCGATCGAAAACGCAGCGGCCGGCGACGTGGAACTATCGGCCGAAGAGCTTGCGGCAATGGACCGGGCGATTGCCGAGTACGCGGCGTCGGGGGGAGAATAGTCCTACACGGTTCATTTCGCAAACGCCGTTTAGCAAGGCTATCGAACTCGATCCGAAGAACACGGCCGCTTTCACCGCACGAGGCCACGCCCATCTGGCCGCCGGTGACCGCCAGCAGGCGATCCGGGATTTCAACATGGCGATCGAATGCGATGCTCTCGCGGCGCGGGCGTATGCCTACCAGCAGAGCGGCGATCAGGAGAAGGCCCTGGCCGATCATGACGCAGCACTTCCACTCATGAGGCAAGAGCATGAGGACACCATGGTCAGACTTTTTGGGCGAGCCGCGTGGAGAAGTTCTCTTTCTTTGCTGCACCCGGCAGTTCCACCGGAAATCGACCGCGGAATGCTGCTGGATGCATGGCAGCGTAAGAGGTCGCTACCGCGAGTATTCGGAGAAGACGACACGGTCGAATCATCGTGGCAACTGGAAGTAGATGATCCGATGATTTACCCCTTACGACAACAGCCTCCGGGCGACGAGGATTGACCTCGCTAGCTCGTATTCCTCACAAGAACACTACCACAGAGGATACAGAGACCACAGAGATTTCCGCAAAACGCCGTCTTACTGCAACTCTCTGTGTCCTCGGTGTTCTCTGTGGTGAGAATGGCGGTCTAGTCACGCAGTGTGCCGATGGTCAAGACGCCATCGGGACTGAACTGCCGTGATAGACCTCGTAGATGCCAGCAAAATGCTCCGTCGGCCCCGGCTCCTCGGGGCAGATGTCTACCCAGCAACCATCGGAAAGCCGCATCAAAGCGCCGTCGCCGTCAAATTCGTTATTGACACCCAACCTGGGGTAACCCGGTGCGAACGCACGATATAATGGAAAGGGAGATGAGCCATCACTTGCCCACCGCCACGCGAACTTACTTCCTTCAGCACCCCACGAAACATGGTAGTTCAAACCAATGGCTGCGTATTCGACAAAGGGCATCGCGGAGAACTTGTCTCGCAGCCAGAAGTTCAGCCCCGGATCGGTAATCGTGACCAGATGGCCACCGTAGAGTTGTGCCCGTGATTCGAGTTCCTTCCAACCATAAAACTCGGGCGCGCCCGATAACGAGTCCAATAATCCGTAGGTCACGCCGCCGAGGACTTCTTCCTCGGACCCCATCGACTGTCGAGGTACGGCCGTGCAGACGCAGATCAGCAGCAACGCAACGAACCAGTTTTCAAATCCGCTAAGCCCGGTTGACTGTTTCGGTGCGGCTGAATTGTAAGCCAGGGCTTCTGTTGTCTTCAACATCGTTTCTCCCTTCCAAAGAGGCTGGCGCGATTGAGCATGCGGAGATCTGTCGGTGAAAGTCGCTCGTAGTAGTTCCCAGTCTGTTCACACCGAACAATCAACCCAAACGGAACAGCCTCTCCTATAGCCCATTGATCCGGAAAAATCAACCATTTGACTGATAATATTCCATCAATCGGAGCGGTTTCCGAGGTTAGGCTACCATCGGTAAATTAGGGGGGATTCGGATTGGTCGAGCGTTTTCCTGAAGATGCCTCTCGCCGAAGCTGGCGAAGCCGATATGCTTCGTAGTGCAGAGCAAACACAGTCGCGGAATGCTGCTGGATTGGCGCGGGCGGCCAAATGGTGGATCATGGTTGTCCTGTACTATACCGTTTCCCGTGAGCCACGCGGCCAGTCTTCATGTCACTATTCGAAGCCAGCGAAGAAGCGAACCGGCGTGAGGCACGGCCGCTGGCGGCGCGGATGCGGCCGGCGGCGCTGGATGAATTCATCGGCCAGGAACACTTCTTGGGCGAAGGGAAACTGTTGCGCAGGTTGTTGAAGGCCGATCGGCTCGGCTCGGTGATATTCTACGGCCCGCCCGGCACCGGAAAAACGAGCCTCGCTCGACTGTTGGCCGCCGAAAGCCGCAGCCGGTTCCGGCAGGTCAGCGCGGTCGCCAGCGGTGTACAGCAACTGCGGCAAATCCTCACCGAGGCATACGACCTGCTCTCGGCCGCGGGAGAACGGACGCTGCTGTTCATCGACGAGATTCACCGTTTCAACAAGGCCCAGCAAGACGTGCTGCTGCCGGACGTGGAGGAAGGCGTGGTGATACTCGTCGGCGCCACGACCGAGAACCCCTTTTTCACGATCAACAGTCCACTGGTCAGCCGCAGCCGCGTGTTCCAGTTTCAGCCGCTCTCGACCGGCGACATCAAGACCTTGTTGCAACGGGCGCTATCCGACCAAGACCGCGGACTGGGCCGGCGCGAGATTCGCCTGCACGACGACGCCCTGGAGTTTCTGGCCGAGGTGAGCGACGGCGATGCGCGGCGTGCCCTGTCGGCGCTGGAGGTGGGCGTGCTCTCCAGCGGCGCGTCGCCGCTGGAATTCACCCGACAGTTGGCCGAAGAGTCGGTCCAGCGGAAGGCCGTTCAATACGACCGCGACGGCGACACGCACTACGACGCGATAAGCGCGCTCATCAAGAGTATCCGCGGCAGCGATCCGGACGCCGCGTTGTATTGGCTGGCAAGGATGTTGGAGGGCGGCGAGGACGTGCGGTTCCTTGCTCGGCGGATCGTGATTCTCGCCAGCGAAGACGTCGGCAACGCCGATCCGGCCGCCTTGCCGTTGGCGGTGGCGGCGGCGACGGCCTGCGAAATGGTCGGACTGCCCGAGTGCCAACTCACACTGGCCCAGGCGGTAACCTACCTGGCCGGTGCTCCAAAGTCGAACGCGGCAACCGTGGGTATCGGCGAGGCCCGGGCAGACGTTCGCGAAGGCCGGATACTGCCCGTGCCGGTACACCTTCGCGATTCGCACTACCCGGGCGCAAAGCGATTAGGACACGGCGGCGGATATCAGTACGCCCACGACCACACGGACGGCATCGCCTCGCAGGACTATCTGGGCGTGGAACGGGAGTACTATCGGCCGGTCGATCGGGGTTTCGAGCAGGAGTTGGCCGAACGGCTGGCGGCGATCCGTGCCCGGCTGCGCGAGGGGCGGCAAGCCCCGGACGATGGTTCTCGCTCATAGTCGTTGTTCGCTCCGCGAACAAACGCCCCTTGGAGTGCGGTGACTTGTCATCGCTTTCTTTCTCCACACCGCACTCCAAAGCCCAAGAAATCGCCATTGACTTCTCCACCCCAATCTCACTAAGGTACGCCCCCGATTGTGGGTCGGTATCGGCATCGCGGATCTCGCCGTCCATTTAGCCTGGCCTTCCCATGTTGCCTTCGTCTCGCACCACCAAGACTCTTCAGCCCAATGCATCAAGCCGATTTACCGACGTCGAGCGGCAAGTTCCGGCACCATGTTGCTTGGGTCTTCGTGTTGGCGGCCACGTTGATCGTTGCGGCGGCCGGGTGTTCGTCGACGGGGGTGAGTCTGCGGTCGGTTCCCAGCAACCCGTTGTCCGACCAGTTGAAGCTGGCTACCCGATCGCCGAAACCCAGCGACCGGACGATGCAACTGCTGCGGGTGTGCAACTTGCAGGAGGAGTTGGCCGACGATCCGCGGCCGTTGCTCGCGAAGCTACAGACGCTCATCGAACGGGAGCCGTCGGCCGAGAAGGTCTACGCCTTCTCCGAGGTCGCCTATTTGGGAGCAAAGAAGGCGGAATCGCACAACCGGAGGCTCGCCCTGCAGTTGTACGGCGCCTCGGTAATGAACGCGTATCGATACCTGTTCGACAGGCAGTTCACTTACCTGCGTAATCCGTACGATCCCCAATTCCGCTCGGCGTGCGACTTGTACAACGGGGCCTTGGAGGGAGCCTTGCGATTGGTGTGCGAGGGCAGAGAATTGGTGCCCGGTCACACCACCACCATCAAAACGGCCGCCGGAAACTGGGACATCACTTGCGTGCTGCACGGCAGCCGCTGGCGAGCGGAGGATTTCGATCACTTCGAGTTTGTCTCGAACTACGAGATCAAGGGGCTCACGAACCACTACCGCACGCACGGGCTGGGAGTTCCGCTGATCGCGGTGCGTCGCAGTTATCCGGGCGAGCCGGCCGTGGCGAAGTACTACCCGGTCGACCTGAGCTTCCCGGTGACCGCCTTCCTGCGGCCGATTCCCAGTGTTGGCGGTGCGGCCAATCACAAGGCGGTGCTCGAACTGTACGATCCGCTGACCACGCACGACACCGAGATCGCCGGCCGCCTGGTGCCGTTGGAGACCGACCTGACCACGCCGCTGGCCTACTTCCTATCGAAGCCGGAACTCGACGCACTGCCCACCATCGGCCTGTTGCGTCCCGACGAATTGCTGAAGATGCGTCCCGATCGTCCGGATCCGATCATGGGGCTCTACATGTGCCAGCCGTACGAGCCGGGCAAGATACCCGTGTTGCTGGTTCACGGGCTGTGGTCCAGCCCGATGACCTGGATGGAGATGTTC
>Ga0180429_10004902_pt1 | contig 10667 bp, 3 predicted proteins | sample SS_ome_FD_132428 | JGI IMG/M metagenome (GOLD analysis project Ga0180429, IMG submission 132428) | Hypersaline lake sediment archaeal communities from the Salton Sea, California, USA - SS_1_S_1 metaG | ecosystem: Environmental > Aquatic > Non-marine Saline and Alkaline > Hypersaline > Sediment ... | reverse complement strand
GAGTCCGGGGCGGGCTTCGGGGGGCAGCTCCGGCGCCCGGCGCAGGTCCGCGGCCAGCCGGGCGCCGTCCCCATCGTCCGTCTCCAGCCCGCTCACCAGCTTTCCCAGTGCGTCGGCGAGGGCCACAGCCCGTGGCACATCCCTGCCGGACAGGAGCGCGGCCTCCAGCCGGGCCCACATCCCTCCCGCCCTGAGGGCGGCCTCCAGCGGCCTCTCGTGCGGCACCAGGCCCAGCAGCGCCTCGGGTGCCTCGTAGAGTTCGTCCTGGACCACGGACCAGTCAGTGCCCAGGCCCCGCAGGGATTCGTCCAGGTCGCGGACCAGGGCGTATCCGCCGGCCAGGAGCATCATCTTGTCGCGGCCCTGGTACGCGCCGGGGATCTCCATCAGCGACAGGTACATCCCGGCCGCCACCCGCTGGCCGTCGTCGTCGTCCGCCCCCCACACCACTTCGTGGGCGCCCTTGGGCTGGTCGTCGTCCACCAGCACCCTCACCTGCTGGCCCACCGAGTTGAAGACCCGCAGGTACACGTGCCCGGCCGCGGCCAGCTCGTACCGCACGGCCGTCTGGCCGGAGAACGGGTTGGGGTAGTTGGGCAGCAGGGCCGTCTCGGCCGGCCGTTCCGCCGGGGGCTCTTCGGCCACGGCGGTGGCCGGGCCGGCCCGCCGTTCCATCGCCTCGGTCGGGGACACCACCTCGTCAAACTCCGCGTCCGCCAGGGCGTAGCTCCGGGCGAAGAGCTGGGTGCTGGCTCCCTCGCCGGCGATGATGCCCAGCCATCGGGTGCCCGGCACCTCCGCCTCGAAACGCGCCGGATCCGGCAGGATGGCCCCCCGCGGGCCACGCCGGGGCACCACCCGCAGAGCCCCTTCCACCCGCACCTCCACCCGCTCCGGATCCACCCCGGCGCGCAGGCGGTCCGTGGGCGCGAAGCGCACCCGGGCCGGCTGGTACACCAGCAGCTGGCCGTCCCGGCCTACCGTGATGTCGCCCTCGACGACGATGTCGCCGTGCCAGCGCACCAGGCCGTCTATCTGGCCGGCCCAGCGTGGCCGGCGGATGTCCACGACCATGGCCTCGCCCTGCCGCCGCACGCGGATGGTCAGGCCGGAAGACGCCGGGCTGTACACGTCCGGGAGGCCCGTCGAGGGGTTGGTGTCCAGGGCGAAGAGGGTGAAGCGCTCGCCGTCGAAGGGATCGGTCTCATCCCCCTCGTTGCCGCCGTGGTCGACCGTGTACCGCGCGTCGTGGGCCCAGTAGTCGAGGTTGTCGCCGCCAAGGTGGCCGTCGCCGGCGCGCCCCTGGGGATAGCCGGCGTCGGTGTACAGGCCGTCGGCACACACCAGGTCGACGAGCTTGGCGCCCTCGTCGTCGTTGTCGGCCAGCACCGGGGTGACGTGCCAGATGAGCAGGCCCTCCGCCGGCAGGTGGCGGTCGTACGGGCCGCGGCGGTTGCGGTGCGACAGCAGCAGGTAGGCGTCCGGGTGCTGGGCTCCCGGGATGGGGACCTTGATGACCTGTCCCCCCTCGTGGAGGCCCCGGACCACGAGGCCCGTCGTGTCGCCGGCCACCTCCACCAGACGCTCGTTGCCGGGGCCGATCCAGCCCAGTTGCTCGAGGGACCAGGCGCAGAACGGATTCGGCCCGTCGTCGCCGTGCCACCCCTGCGTGCCCAGCCCCATCAGGCCCCAGCGACCGATGCCGGCGCCGTCCTCGGCCGGGTGCTGGCTCGGGTCGCTCTGGAAAGATTTGTCGTACAGGTCGGGCAGCCCCAAGCTGTGGCCGAACTCGTGGGCCATGATGCTGCTGGTCCAGGCGCGGCCGCCCTCCTCCAGGATGGTGCCGTCGTACGCCTGGCCCCCCACCCAGATGGGCTGGCCGCTGCGCGCGCTCCGGTCCGTGGGGCTGCTATACTCCGTTCCCAGGCCGGCGATGCCGTTGGCGCCCCCCAGGATGAAGCGGCGCGGCACGGATCGCGCGATCACGAAGACGTAGTCCACGCGCCCGTCGTCGTCGCCCGAGTTGGGTATCCCGTCCTCCCCGTCGTTGTCGAACTGCCCCAGATCGTAGTCGGCGTCCACCTGAGTGAGGATCTCGCTGACGAATTCGCCGTACCGGCCTCTCTCGTGGTCACTGCGGGCCAGGTAGGCGCGGGCCGGCCGGCTGGACACGTACCGCCTGGGCAGCACCGTGCCGCGGAGCTTGAGCTGCCCGAAGGACATGACGCGGTAGAAGTGGGCGAAGGTGCCCGGCGACGCCGGGTCCAGCAGGTCGGCCGCATAGTCTGGCACCGGATCGGGCGGCGCACCCTCGTCCCGGAACTGGGCGAAGACCACCAGCGCGTTGGGGTGCCCGGACGTGGCGATGGCGGCGTCCTTGCGGGCGAAGTCCAGGTCGTCCGGCGCCAGCAGGGGGGCCTCCAGGAAGCAGCGGCCGTCGTGTCCCGGTACAGGTCGGGCCGTGCCCGCCAGCATTGCCGCGAGGAGCGCCAGCCAGAGCGCGCCCGGCAAGCCGGGCTGTCTGGCCGGGAACGCCCCTACTCCGAATCGTAGATGGCCCATCCCTGCACCGTCTCCAGGGCATCCAGGTGGAGGATCATTCCGCTGTCCGCGTAGATGTGGTAAGTCCCCTGCCGTGCGGCCACCAGGTAGGACGCCGGGCCGTACGCCTCGCGCACCCGGCTCAGCCCGTCGCCCAGGCGGACGCCGGCGGCGCTCTGCCCCGCGTAGCCCGGCCTCGTCTCCAGGAAGTAGTAGGCCCCGTACCCTGCTTCGACGACCAGCGCGGTCCAGTCCGCCCCCTCCGCGGTGTAGATGTCAATGGCCGGCTGGCCCCGGTCCACGGCGGGTACCTCACCCATCGCTGTCGGGGCGGCGACGACGCTGTGGCAGCGCTCCCTTGGCGTCGCTGCGTCGATGGTCTCGGGTCCGGCCGCTGTCCGGGCAGGTCGATCGGCGACGGGAGGGAGCGCGTCGTCGAGGAAGGCCAGATTGAGCTGCGCCAGGGCGGGTGAGGCGGGTTCGGCCGCCTCAAAGTCCTGGCGCGCCCCCGCCTCGTCACCGGTGTGCAGCCGGGCGATTCCCCGCACGATCAGGGCCGGGCCCAGATCCGGATCGGCGCTCTGCTTCTGAGCCATGCGCACGGCCTGGTGGGCCAGCGCCAGGGCTTCGAAGGGCTCGCCCGCCAGGTCGGTGGCGGCCGCCAGGTTGACGCGGCCCGGGAGGTACTGGTCGTCCCGCTGGCGCGCCTGCTCGAACAGCTCCCGCGCCTCGCGCACCAGGGCGCGGCGCAGCCGCCGCCGGTCGCCGGGGCCGTATTCCGACGCCTTGCTCCCGGTCCGCAGGCGCGTCTGCGCGTCCAGCTCGAGCGGGTAGGCCACCTCCAGTTCTCCCTGGTCGAAGAGGTCCACCGCCTCCAGGGCGCGCGCCACACCGGCGTTGTTCAGGATCTCGCGGCTCGGGAAGGTGCGCGCTACCGCGCCGAAACACCGCGCCGCTTCCTCGTACCGCTTCACCAGCAGGAGCAGGCGGCCGGCCTCGAACACGGGAACCATGCGGTCCAGCTCCTGCCGCGCCCGGCGGGCGATCTCCTGCCGCTCCGGGAGGGACGGGTACCCCCGCAGGTCCTCGCCCAGCCCGTACGCCGTGTACAGCCGGGGCAGGACCTCGCCCGCGACCTCCAGGCTGCGGTACCCGGCGATGTGTGCGAAGAAGCCGCCGAAGTAGTCCGCCTCGGTCTCCATGCGGACGCGCTCGGCCGGGTCGCGGCTGCGCTGGCCCAACACCTGGCCTACCCCGAGGTCGGCGTGGGCGCTGCCGAAGTCGTGCACCCACCCGTGGTCCCGGTACCAGTGCGCCAGCTCGTGTCCCAGGAGGAAGGCGAGGGCGTGCAGCGAGTCCGCCTTCAGGGAGGCGCACAGATCGTAAGCCTGCTCTTCCAGGGTAACGACATTACGGTCCGGGGAGTACCAGACGCCGCGGCTGCGGCCCGTCTCCAGGCGCCCCAGCAGCCGCAGGTCGGGCCGGGTGCGGCCGTCGCCGATGGCGCGCACCAGGTCGTCGAACACCTTCTGGGTCGTGACCTGCTTGATCTCCACTGCAGACGGGCTCACCGATGCAGCCTCGCCGGCCCCGCGGTGCGGCAGCCAGATCAGCATCCAGAGCATCAGGCCCAGAGTCTCGCGTCTCGTCATGGAGGTCCGCCGTCTTCGGTCCGGCCCCTCAGGGGCCGCGCTCAGCCGCGGCTCCGAAGCGCCTCAGTCGCCCGCCTCTCCCCAGTAGAAGCTCGCGTCCGTCACTTCGAGCCGGTCCCCTCTGGTGCCCGACTCGGTCCCGGTCTCGCTCCCCGCAGTCGCCATGGACCGGGTGCCCGGCTCCAGCCGGGCCAGGGCCTGCTCGCGGTTGCGTCGGTACCCCGCGTCGTCCGGCTCCAGTTCCACTGCCTTGCTGAAGCAATAGGCGGCGCCGTCGAGGTCCCCGCCCAGGTAGTGGGCAATGCCGAGCTGGTTGAGGCCGGCCGCCGTCTCGCCCATCAGCCTCAGATGGCTGTAGCCCGTGGAGATGGCCTCGGGGTACTTGCGGAGGGCCACGTACACGCGGCCCAGCCGCAGCCACAGGGTCCCGTCCCTGGAAGACTCCTCCAGGCGCCGCACGTAGGTCCGCTGGATCCATTCCTCCATCAGGCGGTCGAGGGCGGCGCTCTGGGAAGCCACGGCGTCGGCCAGCAGGTCGCGCCCCGGAGCTTCTGCTGGCTTGTCGAATCGGGGGCTGGCCGGGGGATAGCGCTCCCAGCCGTCGGCCGTGTCTGTCACCAGACTGCGGCGGCGCTGCGGTGGCAGCCGGCCCATCTCCTCGGCACCCGCCTCCCAGGCGGGCAGAAAGCCGTCGCTGAGCCGGGTGATCTCCACGGGAAGCCACACCCGGTCGCCTCGCACCTCAAGCAGGCGCTCCTCCATCGGCAGCAGGAAGGCCTCCCGGCGCGAGATGCCGGTGTCGAAGAGCATGAAGATGTGCTCGGGATAGTCCACCAGAGCGGTGGGCACGCCGGCGTTCTCGAGCAGCGAGCAGTAGAGGACGGTGAGGTCGTCGCAGTCGCCCGTCTTGCCGGCCAGCACTTCGGCCGGATACTGGATGTGGTCCACGGCGGAGCGCTGCGCCGTGGCGCGGCCGAAGGGCCCGTTGGGGTCGCGGACGTATCGCACCCCGTGCTGGCGCAGGGCCTCGAACAGGACCATGGCGCGCATCAGGTTCGCCGCCGGCCGGCCGCGGGCACCGACCTCCTCCTCGAAGGCCACCAGAGAGGTGCGGGCAAAGGCCTCCACCGACGCGTCGCGCGAGGTGATGAAGGCCGAGGCTGCGCCCACCTCCTCCCAGGTGAGCACGCCGCGGCCGTGGAGAGTAACCGGCACCTCCTGCCGTCCGCCGCGGCCGGCGTCGTCCCCCGCCAGGGCCAGGGTGACCTGCGCATGGACTCGAGTGGCCTCGGCCAACCCCAGGACGGCGGCGTCCAACGGCGCCATCAGCTCCACCTCCACGCGGCTGCCGGCGTCCACCTCCACGGCGCGCTGCCAGGGCCGCCGCATGTAGTCGGGAAGGAAGACGCTGATGGTCCCCTGTACCGGCTCGGCGCCCTCGTTGGCGATGACCGCCGAGCCCGTCGCGCGGTCCTCGTACCGCTTGGACAGGGAGGCGTAGAGATCGCCCATCCTCACGTCCAGGAGGCGCACGTGAGCCGGCAGGGGCTCCAGTGAGACGGCAACAGACGGCGCAGCCTGCTCGAGGACGCGGCCCTGCTGCGGAATGGCCACGGCCGGAGGCGCGGCTTCGCCGGCCGGTGTCGCCTCCTTCTGGCCGGTCAGGCTGAGGAGCACCGCCACCAGCAGCGCCGGGGCCGCGGGCCACAGGTACACAGCCGGGGCTCGCAGGGGCCACGGCCTGGATGGCCGCCACTCGAGTTGCCCCACGTAGTGGGCGAAGCCCTCGGAGAACAACCGGGGCCCGGCATCGTCGACGCGCACATACCCCTCTGCTGTCAGCGCTACCGCGGCCGGGTTGTCGGTGGGCGGCGGCGTGTCACCAGAGGCCAGGGCCTTGGCGATGCGTCGCTGCTCCGGGGACAGGCAGTCCCACGTGTAGGTGAAGTGGCTGGCCGCCTCCTCCATGAAGGCGCGCTCGAGGGCCGCCGGATCCAGGGCCTTCCCATCGGCCTGCTGCAGCAGCTCGAAGGCGGCCGAGCAGGCCAGCTGCACGAAGAAGGGCAGGTTGCCCCCCAGGCAGCGGATGGCCTCGCCGTGCTCGGCCAGGGGTACACCCGCAGCCGCCGAAGGGACGGCGATGAGCTGCTCCACCTCGTCGTCGGGCATCGCCCCGACTCGCACCTCGGTGAAGATGTTGAAAAACGGCGACTCCCAGATCTGCCGGTTGTGGCACATCGTCTGCAGGTGCTGCCGCGTCGCCGTCACGTATCCGACGCCGTACTGGTTGGCCAGCGAGCGCAACGCCCCGAAGAACCCGGCGCCCAGAGCTGGACTCCCGGTGACCGCCTCGAACTCGTCGAACAGGCACACCAGGCGCAGACCGGCCCGTTCCATCTCCCTGGCCAGGCCGTCCAGATCGGACAGGTCGGACAGGTCGCCGACGGACAGCCGGTCGCCGGCTGCGTCGCTCAGGCACTGTCCGAAGAGCCGGCAGAACCCGGCCCGGTCCAGGTTCTGATGCCCTTGGAAGTCGAGGTACGGGAAGACGTAGCGCTCCGGCTCGTCCAGGTGCGCGGCCCTCACCTCGGACTGGGCGAGGTGCCAGAGCAGTGACGACTTGCCCATGCGCCGCTCGCCCACCAGGGACACCGACTGCGGTGCGCTGGCCCCGAGGCGGGACATGATGTGCTGCGCTTCCTTCCGGCGACCGTAGAAGTCGTTCGCCGAACGGATCATGGCGCGGTTCAGGTAGGGGTCCCGCGCGGGGACTTGCCGCGGATGAGCCGGTGAGCTTGGCGGAGCCATTCTGCCAGTCATGCCTCCCGATCCACGAATCCTGGGGGAGGCCGTGGTCCGGCCGATTCCCCCCCGGATCCCGCACGTCGCAGTGCACCTGTCTGTGACTCGGCTCCTGGGACCGCGTGTCTCAGGGGCCGCAGCGCGCCGCAAGTGTGGCGTGCTGCCCGAGGTCAGCGGATCAATGCCAGCTTCCGCGTCAGCACGTCGTCCCCGGCAACCAGCCTATACAGGTACACGCCGCTGGCCAGAGCGCGGCCGTCGCTGTCCCGTGCATCCCAGTTGATGGTGTGCGAGCCAGCCGGACGCTGGCCCGTCGCCAAGCTCGCGACCTGCTGACCGGCCAGGTTGTACACCGTGAGCTGCACCTCGCCGGGCTCGGGCAGGGAGAAGCGGACCACCGTGCCGGAGTTGAAGGGGTTGGGGTAGTTCTGAGCCAGCGTCGGTGCCGTCGGCAGGCCATCTCCGCCTTCCTCCTCCACCGCGGTCGCGCCCGGGCTCGGCCGCATGGCCACAAGGCGGACGTCGTCGAGGTAGAAGGTGCCGGTGACGTCGCCCGAGAAGTCGAGAACGTAGATGGGCAACCTCAGTGCGAACCGCGTCAGGGGAATCTCCACCACCTGCCATTCGGACGCGGACAGATCGACCCACCCCTCGCTCAGCAGGTCCACCTCCTTGCCGTTAATCCAGGCGCTCAGCTCCGTGCCGCTCGCCGTGGCCAGGTCGCCCCGGCGGAAGGCGAAGTGCAGCGCCTCGTAGCCCGTCCAGTCGAAGGGCGCGGCGGGTTGAGAGCTCAACCACCATCCCGTTCCGGCGTGCACGGCCAGCGCCTCAGGCCCGCTGAAGGTGATCTCTCTCTGCGCTGGATCGAGGGCGAGTCCACTCGTCTCGGCGAGGTCCAGGATGAAGAGGTCCCAATTGCCCGCGCGATTGGAGGCGAAGACCATCCGGCTGCCGTCTGGTGACCAGGCTGCCTCCATGTCGAGGGCGTCATGGTGTGTCATTGCCGACGGGTCCGCGCCGTCGGCGCCCACCACATTGATATCCAGTGTGCGTCCGGTCCTGCGATCTGACTCGAAGGCTATCTGTGTCCCGTCTGGGGACCAGATAGGGTACCCATCATAGGCGGGATCGCGCGTCAGGTTGGCCGGGTTGCCGCCATCCGCGGCCATCACCCAGATGTCTCGATTGCCGTCGCGGTCGGAAAGGAAGGCGATCCTGGCGCCATCCGGAGACCACGAAGGGTTGTGGTCAGCTGACTCGTGGTTCGTGAGGTTGGTCGGGTTACTCCCATCCGCATCCATGACGTAGACCTCGCGGTTGCCGTCCCGCTCTGACCAGAACGCGATCCGGGTACCGTCCGGAGACCACGAGGCCGAAGCATCGTCTCCATCACTCATGGTCAGGTTGACCGGATTCCCGCCGTCCGCGTCCATCACGTAGATGTCAAAGGTCTCAGGGTCCTCGTCCCGGTCGCTGTGAAAAGCGATCTTCGTTCCGTCCGGAGACCAGCGAGGATACCTGTCGCTCGAGGGACTGCGCGTCAGGTTGACCCGGTCACTACCATCGGTCCCGATCACGTAGATCTCCCAGTTGCCGTCCCGGTTGGTGGTGAACGCGATGCGGGTCCCGTCCGGAGACCACGAGGGCCCGAAGTCATGGGCAGGGCTGGAAGTCAACCGCTCATCCCCGTGCCACACCCAGCCCCCCTCCCCGGTCCCCCGGAACACCTCCAGGTCCTCTGCCGGCGCCACCGTCACCTCCTGCGACAGCCGCACCCAATAGTCGCCCAGGGACGTGCGCTGCTCGATGTTGACCCAGATCGTGCGCGGGCCGAGCGGCAGGTCTGCCTGGAGCTTGGTGTCCAGCTCGTACGTGCCCCCCTCGCCAGGGTCCAGAGGAAGCTCGGCCGGCCCCCCCAGCTCGCTCAGGTCCGCGGTCACGCGCGCGATCCGCGCCTCCGCCTCGAACAGCGCCGGCTGCACCACCGCGGCGATCCGGTTCGTGGCACCCTGGACGATGGCCCTAACAGGCGCGCTCACCCACCTCGTCGGCTCCACCCGGTGGTACCCTGCCCGCCCCTCGAACACCCGGATCTTCTGGTCGGCCGGCACGTCAGTCAGGATGCTTTCCCGTCCCGACGGCCACCGCACTTCCAGCCGATCCACCTCCGTGCCGTCGCCCAGGCCGAAGTGCGCCACTCGTTCCTCCTGGTTGGTGCCGTGGCCTCCGAGGATCTCTCGCATCTGCGTGCGGCCACCCGACGTGGCCAAGACCCGCGCGCCGATCCCGTCGCGGTTGCTCTCCACGCCCACCAACTCTACTCGCAGCCAGTGGTTCCCGTTGCCGTTGTTGCGATATCGGGCAAGCATCCCGCGGCTGAAGGATGGCATCAGGAGATCGACAAACCCATCTTCGTCGTAGTCGCCCAGAACGAAGTTCCCATGGGTGTCTATGCCCGACTCGGCCGAGCGGTCCGCGAAGCGCCCCGCGCCGTCGTTGACCAGCACGAAGCTCTGGAGGTCCCCATCCCTCGTGGACGAGCCGACGATCAGGTCCAGATCGCGGTCGTTGTCGATGTCCGCAAAGGAGGTCGATGAGGTCTCGTTCCCAAGCACGCCCAGGTTAAGGGCCTCCGTGACATCCGTGAACTCCCCTCCGCCCAGGTTCATCAGCAGGGGCGAGCGCCACAGCTCCTCGCCCCATCCCCCGGCCGCCTGGAACAGGTCCAGGTCCCCGTCGTTGTCGATGTCGCCCGCAGCCACGCCGTAGGCCTCGCTGGAATCACCTATGGCGCTGGTGGTGTGATCCTCGAACCGTCCCTGTCCGTCACTCAGGAACAGGCGGTTGGGGGCCCGGAACACCCCAACGTAGAGATCGGGCCAGCCGTCGTCGTTGAAGTCGCCGGCCGCCATCCCCCCCAGAGATCCGCCCCATTCGGGATGCAGGGCGACCTCCAGCCCCGCCTCGAAGGTCCTGTCAGCGAAGGTCCCGTCGCCGAGGTTGTGGAACAGCCGGTTGAACCCGCGAGGGTATCCGTACCCCCCCCCAACATTGCCGACGTAGAGGTCCAGAAACCCGTCCCGGTCGTGGTCCAGCCAGATGGCGTTGTCCGTCGACATGGAGTCCGCCAGGGCGCTGCCCGGATCCGCGATCCGGAACCGTCCCCGGTCGTTGCGCAGCAGCACGTTCTGGGGCTGCACGGGCAGGAACAGGTCCTGGTCTCCATCGTTGTCATAGTCGCCGAAGACCGCTCCCGCTCCACCGATCACGTCGTTCACCTCCGGCGGCAGGAGAGCAGTCTGGTCCGAGAACCGGCCGTTCCCTGTATTGCGGAACAGGCCGATCTCCCTTGGGTATTGCTCTTCAGGGCGGTCAGAGTTGTTGAACCATCCTCTGCCAACTATGAATACGTCCTGGAGGCCGTCGTTATCGTAGTCGGCAACGGACATGCCGCGCGGGTAGGGCCTGAACGACTGAAACCCGGCCTGCTCGGTCACGTCGGTGAAGAGTGTCTGCGCCACCCCGGGCGCGGCCAGCCCGGCCACCAGGCCACTCAGGCAAACCACTGCAAGGATTCGTCCACGTGCTCTGGCACCGCTCATTCTCCGTCCCTCCAGAGTTCAGCTGGTGTTCTCAGTCCGCCGGTGGTGCGCCCAGTCGCCTCGCCCCTGG
>Ga0180429_10004900_pt1 | contig 10670 bp, 7 predicted proteins | sample SS_ome_FD_132428 | JGI IMG/M metagenome (GOLD analysis project Ga0180429, IMG submission 132428) | Hypersaline lake sediment archaeal communities from the Salton Sea, California, USA - SS_1_S_1 metaG | ecosystem: Environmental > Aquatic > Non-marine Saline and Alkaline > Hypersaline > Sediment ... | reverse complement strand
TGCCGCCCGCGCCGCCGCTGCCGCCCGCGCCGCCGCTGCCGCCCGCGCCGCCGCTGCCGCCCGCGCCGCCGCTGCCGCCCGCGCCGCCGCTGCCGCCCGCGCCGCCGCTGCCGCCCGCGCCGCCGCCGCCCGTGCCGCCCTGGCCGGACGAGCTGGTGGTCGGTGGCTCGTAGGGGGTCAGCGCGCCGCCCGCGCCGTCGTTGGGATAGCAGGCGTTTGGGATGCCCTCGCCCGGGCTGGGGTGTTGGTTCTGCACCAGGCAGACCTTGGCGTGCTGGGGGCTTTGGTGATCCGTTTCCTTGTCGACCACCCACGCGTCCTGTCGATCCGGGTGCTCGCAGATGTAGCCCGCCCGACAGTCGTCCCCATCGTCGCAAACCCGCATGCAAAAGGTGCGGCCGAACCGCCCGAAGCGGCCGTCATCGACCTGCTTGCACGCCGGGTCGAGATCGGTCTTGAAGGCCACACAGACCGCCTCATCCGGGCAGGAGTCGGGCTCGCAGTTGAAGATCGTGCAGTACCCGTCCGGCTGGGTCCTGTCGCAGAGCCGGTCACCCAGGGTGGAGCAGTCGAGCGCCGTGGCGCACTCATCGCCGATCTCGGGGGTACAGCCCGCCGCCGCCGCTGCCAGGACCATGGCCCCGGCCAGCCGCAGCCAGCGCTGGCTGGCGCGGTCGGCGGCGCAAGTCGCCACCCCATGCCCGGCGGCAGGGCTCGCGGAACGGCTGGCAGATCGCACACCCATGGGAGCGCGCTTCTTTACCTCGCTCTGGCGAGGGAGCCAAGGCGCGTCGTATCCGGCCGACCGGGTGCTGGACGGATGACACCGGTTGGCGACCATGCAAGGCAAGGCCAGTGCCGCGTCTTAGAAGTCGCGACCAGTGGTCGTGAGGAGCCTGTGATCTCGCGATGTTTCCAGCCGTACGTTCAAGACGCGGCACCGCGGCGCGGAGCGCCGCAAATCACAGAGGGTGTGTGGCTCAGACGTCTAGCCTCGCGAGGTCGCGCACCGCCCTCGCCCCGACGGGGGCGGTGCGCGACCTCGCGTTGCGACCTATGAGACACGGCACTAGGCGCGCGATCTCTGCTAGGCTGCGTCTGGACCGGCAAGGGTGAGGTTCGCCGCGGTCGACTGGCGTGCGCGGCCCCACCTGGGAGGATGAGTACGATGAGAAATTGCGGCAAGACCTGGGGCGCGACGGCGGTTTGGCTCGGTGCGCTGGGCGTGGCCGTGGCCGTCGTGGCCTGCGCTGACCCGTTGCGGCTCGAGCCCGTGGGCGGAGGTGGCACCACCAGCGGCTCGTCCACGAGCAGCGGCGGGGGCGGTGGTGCTGGCCCGGTGGCCTGCCAGTCCAACACCGACTGTCCCGAGCCCACCAGCGTCTGCGACACGCTCAACAACATCTGTGTCGAGTGTCTGGTGATCGGCGATTGTGCCTTCAAGCCCGGGACGGTGTGCGACGAGGGCGCCTGCAACTGTCCCGACGACGAGGAGTGGTGCGGTCCCAACCTGTGCGTCGACACCCAGACCTCTTCCGAGCACTGCGGCCAGTGCAAGCACGAGTGCTTTGGCGCCTGCGTCGACGGCGCCTGTGCCGATCCGTGGGAGCCGGTGCCAACCACCGATGCACCCCAGGCCCGGGCCCGCCACGTCGCGGTCTGGACGGACAGCCACATGATCGTCTGGGGCGGCGCGGCCGCCGCTGGCGCCGCCAACAACCTCAACACCGGTGGTCGCTACGATCCGGCCACCTACGAGTGGACCGCGGTGAGCACCGTCAACGCGCCGTCGCCCCGGCAGGACGCGATCGCGGTCTGGACCGGCGAGGTGATGCTGGTCTGGGGCGGGCGCAACGATGCCACCTACCTCGCCGACGGCGGGGCCTACGACCCGGCGACCAACACCTGGACTGCCATGTCCGCGACCGACGCGCCGGTGGGCCGGGCCCATCATACTGGCGTGTGGACGGGCAGCGAGCTGGTCGTCTGGGGCGGCACGGACGGCACCGACCAGCTCAACAGCGGCGGGATCTACAACCCGTCGAGTGATAGCTGGACGGCCACCGACGCCATGCCGCCGCCGGCCGCCCCGCGCCAGTACCACACTGCGGCGTGGACCGGCTCGCTCATGTACGTCTACGGCGGCTACGGCGACGGCACGACCTCCAACGACATCTACCTGCCCGCCGATGGCGTCTCCGGTGGCCTGTCCTTCGATCCCACCGCCAGCAGCGACCCCTGGTCCACCCTCAGCCAGGTGGGTGAGCCGTCGGCCCGGGGTCTGCACACCGCGACCTGGGACGGCACCCGGCTGATGGTCTTCGGCGGCTACAACGGCACCAACTATCTGGCCAACGGCTTCAAGCTGGAGGGCAACACCTGGGCGGCCTTCAACGGCGACGGTCCCTCGGCGCGCCGGGAGCACGTGGCCGTCTACGTCGAGGACGCGTCCCGCATGGTGGTGTGGGGTGGTCGGGACGACCTGGGGCTGCTCGACACCGGCGCGGTCTACGACCCGGGTAACAACTCCTGGGAGAAGGACACGCCCCTCGCCCTCCAGGCGCGGGTCGACATGTCCGCCATCTCCACCGGCACGGCGATGATCGTCTGGGGCGGGTTCGACGGGGCCAACAACCCCCTGAACACCGGCGCCATCTACACGCCCTGACCAGGCGATTGGGCTAGCGAGGCGATCGGGGAGCACATCGGTCGGTCGGGCCCAGCGGCCCGCGGGCCGCGGGAGCCTGAACGAACATGGCAGCCGAGCGCTACGCGGAGGTCGCCTTGCCGGTGCCGCTCGGCCAGAGCTTCACCTACCAGGTGCCGCCGGCCCTCGCCGATCGGACTCGCCCTGGCGTGCGGGTGCTGTGTGAGCTGGGGCGTCGCAAGGAGCTCGGCATCGTCCTGTCGGTGACCGCCGAGGCGCCGGCCATCGCCGCCGACAAGCTCAAGCCCATCGTCGCGGTGGTCGACGACCAGCCGACGCTCCCCGCCGAGCTGCTCGACTTTCTGCGCCAGCTGGCCAGCTACTACTTCGCCCCCATCGGCGAGGTCCTCCGCCTGGCCGTGCCGGCCATCGAACGGCAGCGGGTGCGAGACCTCGAGGAGCAGGGCAAGCTTCCCCTGGGGGCCGTTCCGGGGCGCACCCGCCAGGTGGGGGGGCGACAGCTGACCTACGCCGCTCCGACCGCCGCTCTCGAGCCACCGGGCTCGCTGCGGGGGCAAGCGGCCGCCATCCTCGGCCTTCTGCGGGCCACGGGCGAGCAGCCCGTCGTGCAGCTGCAGAAGCGCTACGGCAACGCCCGTGCCGCTCTCAAGAAGCTGGCATCGCTGGGCCTGGTCGAGCTGACCAAGCGAACCGCGCCGCGCGCCCCGCTCTTCGGCGACCTGCCAGAGCGAGACGAGCCGCCGGAGCTGAACGCGGCACAGCGGGAGGCGGTGCGTCAGCTCCACGAGGCACTGAGCTGGACGGCAAGCTCGGCGGCCGGCAAGGACGGCAGCGCGGCACCCGCGGCGGACGACGGCGCCCCCCAGCCGCGGGCCTTCCTGCTGTTCGGCGTGACCGGCTCGGGCAAGACCGAGGTCTATTTGCACGCCATCGCCCAGTGTCTGGACCAGGGCCGGGGCGCGCTCGTGCTGGTCCCCGAGATTGCGCTCACCCCGCAGCTCGTCGCGCGCTTTCGCGCCCGCTTCGGCAACGCCGTGGCGGTCATTCACAGCGCGCTGGCCGAGGGCGACCGGCACCACATGTGGACCCAGCTCCGCACCGGTGAGCTCAAGGTGGCCATCGGGGCGCGCTCCGCCCTGTTCGCGCCGGTGCAGGACCTCGGCCTGGTGGTCGTCGACGAGGAGCACGACAGCTCGTTCAAGCAGGAGGAAGGGGTGCGCTACCACGCCCGCGACATGGCCCTGCTGCGATCCCATCGCGCCGGTGCCGTGGCCGTCCTGGGATCGGCCACCCCTTCGGCCGAGGCCGTCTCCCTCGTGCGCCGCGGCAAGCTGGCCGAAATTCGACTGCCCGAGCGCGCCACCCAGGCGACCCTGCCCACCGTCGAGATCATCGACCTCAAGCGGATCGGCGCCGGACCCAGCGGCGATCGGCTGGTGTCCCTGCCCCTGCATCGGGCCATCGAGCAGGCCCTCGCCGCCGGCGAGCAGACCATCATCTTCCTCAACCGCAGAGGCTTCGCCCCGGCGGTCATCTGCGACGCCTGTGGGGTGGCCCAAAGCTGCAAGCTCTGCTCGGTGGCGCTGACCTACCACCGCCGTGGCGGTGGGCAGCTGCGCTGCCACTACTGTGACTACACCGCGCCCTTGCCGAGTCGCTGCGCCGAGTGTGGCGACGGCACGCTATCGCTCGAAGGGCTGGGCACCGAGAAGCTCGAGGCCACCCTGGCCCAGTCCTTTCCCGCTGCCCGCGTGGCCCGCCTCGACCGGGACGTCGCCTCGGGCGTGCGGTCCGCCAAGATCCTCGATCGCATGCGGGCCGGCGAGATCGACATCCTCGTGGGCACCCAGATGGTCACCAAGGGCCACGATCTGCCCAACGTGACCCTCGTCGGCGTCGTCAACGCCGACGCGGCGCTGTCCATGCCCGACTTCCGTGCCGGCGAACGGGGCTTTCAGCTGCTCGTGCAGGTGGCGGGCCGGGCGGGGCGCCACACCCGGCCGGGCAAGGTGCTGATCCAGACGCGTGATCCGCGGCACCCGGCCGTTCGCTTCGCTTCGCGGCACGACGTGCCGGGCTTTCTGGACCACGAGATCAGGGACCGCGAGGAGGTGGGCTACCCGCCCTTCAGTCACATCGCCCTGGTGCGCGTCGACGGCGTGGACGAGGCCCTGGCGCGCAAGGCGGCCGCCCGCCTGGCGGCCCACGCCCGGTCCTGCCCGGAGGTCGGCGAGCGGCTGGTGGAGGTGCTCGGTCCGGCCGCTGCGCCGATCGCCCGCTTGCGTGGCCGCTATCGCTTCCGGGTCTTCCTGCGTTGTCGTCAGCGCCCGCCCCTGCGCCGCGTGGTCGCGGCCCTCTTGCCGGCGAAGGCCAAGATGGGGCGCAAGGTCCGCGTGGCCATCGACATCGACCCGGTCTCCATGCTTTGACGGCCCGCAAGCAGCCCCGCGCCCTGTGATACGCTGCGCCCGTGAGCGCACCGCTCCGGCTGAGTCGTGACGTCGTTCTCGGGGGCGACTTCAGAATCCTCGCGCCGCTGGGCGCGGGTGGCATGGGAGCCGTCTACACGGCCGAGCAGCTCAGCACGGGCAAGCTGCGCGCGGTCAAGGTGATGAACCCGCTGTTCGTGGGCGACGCCAAGCAGCGGCAGCGGTTCGCCCGGGAGGCCCGGATTGGCGCGCGGGTGGTCAGCGACCACGTGGTGGACGTCATCGCCGCGGGGGTGGACGACGAGCTCGGCATGCCGTGGATCGCCATGGAGCTGCTCGAGGGCGACGATCTCGGCGAGCACGTGATGCGGCGCGGGCCTCAGCCGCCGGGTCGGGTCCTCGACGTCTTTCGGCAGCTCTGCCACGCACTCGGCGCTGCTCACCAGGCCGGCGTGGTCCACCGGGACGTCAAGCCGCAGAACGTGTTCATCTCGACCATCCAGTCGGCGGCTGGCCCGACGGCGGTCAAGGTGCTCGACTTCGGGATCGCCAAGGTGGCCGCGGCGGCCTCGGCGACGGGGACGGCCATGGTCGGCTCACCGGCGTGGATGGCTCCGGAGCAGACCGACCCACAGGCGACGATCACCCCGGCCGCGGACGTGTGGGCCCTGGGGCTGCTGGCCTTCTGGATGCTCACGGGCATGTCCTACTGGCGCGCCGGCAACTCGGCGCAGGCCTCGATGCACGCGCTGATGAAGGAAGTGCTCTTCGACGAGCTCACCCCGGCCTCGGCCCGCGCCGCCGAGTACGAGCGGGCCGAGCGGCTGCCCCAGGGGTTCGATGCCTGGTTCGCGCGCTGCGTGGATCGTGAGCCGGCCGCCCGCTTCCGCGACGCCAGCGATCTCTACCAGGCCTTCGAGGGGCTCGTCGGGGCGGTCCCTGGCAACCAACGGTCGGCGCAGCCTGCTGGCGAGCTGTCGGTGGCGGACGTCGGGGTCATGTCCACGCGCCAGGTGTTCGACGCCGAAGCCCTGGCGGCAGGCGGCGGCGAGGCGGCGGTGCTGTCCACCCGGAGCTTCCTGGAATCGGCCGACCTCGCGGTGCCTGTCTCCCGCTCGGGCGACGTCGGCCCGGGGGCGACGGGGCCGCCGGTCCCCGGGCCCACCACCAGTGACCTTGCCCAGGCCGGTACCCTCGACGCGTCCACCGCGACCCTGGCGGGCCAGGGTGCGCCCCCCGGTCGCGCCGGAGGGCGCTGGCCGGCAGCCGCACGGCACGCGGTGGCTGCGCTGGCGCTGATCGCCGTGGCCGCCGTGGCCCTGGTGGTGGGGATGAAGCTCGCCGGCGATCGCGAGCCCCGCCGCGCCGCGCCCGCCGAGGAGGAGACGGCCCGCGAGCGTCCGGCCGCCAGGGGCGCGCGCTCCGCCAGGTCGAGCGCTCGGCCCCGCAGCTCGGGGCCCGTTGCCACCCTTCCCGGCATGACACCGATTCCGAACGCCGATCGCTTCGACGTGGGTGCCGGCTTCCCGGAGATCGAAGGGCTCGCGCGGAACGATGCGCCCGATGCCAAGCTCGTCTGGTTCAGCGCGCGCGAGGTGAGCGACGATGGCTTCACCAACCTCCTGGGCGGGGGCACGGCGAGCTACATGTACCGGTCGGCGGCGGAGCAGCGCTGCTTCACGGCGACCTACACGAGGATGGGTCGCTTCTACAAAGAGGTGCCCATCACGCAGTGTCCCACCACGATCGTCGACCACCCCAACTGTTCGGTTGCCGAGGCCATCGCCCGGGGCAAAGGCGGCGTCGAGCTGCGCGGCTCAGTCCGCTGCAACGTCAGCTTCGGCGTGTTGCGCGACAAGGCGCGAACGGGATGGTCCGTGATTTGTGGACCCTTCGAGAACAATGCGGTCGTCGACGCGTGCGAGTGACCCGGCCTGGAAGCGCAGGATTTCGGGCGGCGCCGGTCGGGCCACTGTGACGTCGTGGGACCCCGCTGCGCCATGCGTCTCGTTCGGCGGGCCGATGGCTGGCACCCCGTGGAACGGCACTCGTTCCTGCGCTGCTCCGAGGGCCACCACGAGGTGCCCGGGCAGCCCGTCAGGCCTTGGGCGGCTTCATGAAGGCCGGCTTGATGGGCCGGTCCTTGGCCACTCGGTCGAAGTCGATGATGCTCTGGTCGCCGTTGGTCTCGAAGATCTCGACGCGCTTGATCTGCCAGAGCTTGGTGCCGGTCTCCATCCGGAGCTTGGCGATGTGCTTGGCCACCTTCTTGCTTTTCGGCTTGGCGGTGAGCACCAGCCGGCCCTCCTTGTCGGCGACGGTGAGCTCGTAGCGCTTCCGCAGCTTGCCCATGTCGCCGCCGAGCATGACCAGCAGATCACTCAGCACCGTCGCGAACCGTCCCGCCGCTGACTTGCCCACCTTGGCCACGCCGTCCTGGTTGGCCATGGCGAGGCCCTCGGGGCCGATCCAGTAGGTCACCCCGTCCGGCGGATAGAGCTCCCAGCGCAGTCGATCCGGTCGGACGATGGTGAGCTGACCCTTGCTCTCCACGGCGGCGGCCAGAAGACCAATGAGCCGCTTCTGCCGGAAGCTGGCCTGCATCGTCTTGATGGGGCGACGGGCCGCCACCAGGCGTTTGAGCGCCTCCTCCACCCCGTCAGCCCGGGCGCGGGTGCCCCACAGGGTGGTGCCGAGGACTGCGCCCAGGCTCATCAGCAGGTGTCGTCGTTGCATGGGTCTTTCTTGGGGCTACCGCGGCTCGGGCCGCACCTCACCGTGTGGTGAGCCACGGTTCACCCAGCGATCGTAGCGTCCGTCGGTCAGGATGTCGTCGGGAGGCAAGGTCTCGACGCGCGCCGGCCCCGCGGGCTGGTAGCCCGGTGCCAGCAGCTCGGTCAGGTCGAAGCGGAGGAAGCGGCCGGCCGCGTGGGGGCCTTCGCTCACCCACAGCACCCGAGCGGTGGCGTCCATGACCACGCTGTGGGTGGCGATGAGCGCGTCGATGGCGGCGCGGTGTCCCAGGGGCAGGGGCCGGTTGCCCAGGGCCTGTTTGTCCCGCAGGATCGCCACGGCTCGTTGGACGGTCGCCGGTGTCGCCGCATTCGCCAGAATCTCGTCGAGCCGCTGCCGGCGGGCCACCGTCGAGGTGTGGGCCATGACGGCGCGGTTTTTGGGATCGGCGGCGTGAGGCCCCTCGAGGTGGTTGGTCAGCCCCAGCACCGGCGCCGCGCGGTGGCGCCGATGGGGTGGGTGGCCGGGCACCCGCTCGACCACCACCGCCGCTCCGCTGGCGTCGGCCAGGAGCAACAGGTGGGAGACCATGGCGTCCCGTCCCTCCAGCAGGGCGATGGCCTCGGGCACGTTGCGGGCGCCCCCCAGGAGATCGCGGACGGTCCGGGCGATGGGCTGTCCGACGGCACTCGTTTGTCCGGCGCGCGCGCCGTGGAGCACCACGGCGAGCCCGGCGAGGTTGAGCCCGGTGGTGGTGCCGACGAACCCGGGCCAGGCCACCGACGCATAGGGGATGCGGCCCTCCTCGAGCAGGAGGAAGACCGCCTTTTCGTCGTCCAGGATCTGGGGGCCCTCGAAGTCGAAGTTGCGTCCGATGAGCGTGTGTCCCCCGGCACTGCTCCCGTCGGTCACCACGAAGCTGGTGCAGCCCACGAGCGGCGAGTGCTCGAAGGACAGCATGATGTCGTAGAGCGAGTCGAGGAAGACGAAGCGCTGGTAGGTGCCCATGAAGGACGCGAAGGGATCGGGCTGGAAGGCGGCGGCCTGGCTTGCCAGCTCGGTCCGCTGGGCAAGGGTCAGCTGCTGGTCCAGCTGCCGAAAACGCACCCGTGCCAGGTCGACGAGCAGCCAGCGAGCTGGCGCCCACGGCACATAGCGCGCAAACACCTGGTGCACGTCCCGCTCGAGGGCGACCTGGGTGTCGTAGAGCAGCCGGCCATGGGCGTGGCCGATGGCCGCCGGGTCCCCGACCAACCGCACCTCGTGGATCGCGCCGCGGCGCCGCGCGAAGCTCGGCCCGAGGGAGCGGCGGGTGGGATCGTCCAGCGCCTGCTCGACGGCGCCCGCCGCTCGGGCGAAGCGCGGCGGCTGCATCCGGGTGGTTGCCAGGACGAGCCCGTGGGCCAGCCAGGGGGCGAGCAGCAGCAGGAGCAGAAGCTGCAAGAGCGAGCGGTGTCGCCGCCGCTGTCGGGCGCTGGGCGGCCGCGGCGTGGGGCGACGGCGCTCGGCGGGTCGCCGCCCACCCACGGGCCGATCCCGACTGCCGCCCGGCCTGCTCACGGTTCTCCGTCCGACCCGCGCGAGGGCCGTCGGCTGAAGCCTCCGCCGCCACCCCGTCCCAGCCGATCGAGCAGCCACCGGGACCGGGCACTTGCCACGGTGCGCAGCACGCGGACGACGATTCGCGCCGGATCGCGAACCGAGTCGAAATGAGTGATGCGCTCCTCTTCGGGCGGATAGACGACCCGCATGGGCTTCTGAGCGATGGTCAGGCCGGCCGCGGCAGCCCGGATCAGGATCTCCGCCTCGTAGCCATAGCCGTCCTCCTGCCCGCCGAGCGCCAAGGTCGGGGCCAGGGGATAGCGGCGCAGCCCACACTGGGTGTCCTGCAGCCAGCGGCCCGTGAAGGCAGACAGCACGAGGTTGGAAAAGGTGTTGGAGCGCTGGTTGGCGCGGGGCGCGCCGGCTGCGGCCAGATCACGAATGCCGAGCACCAGTGCGGCCGGGTCGGGACAGCTCTCGTGGAGTCGGAGGGCCTCGGTCGGGGGATGCTGACCGTCGGCGTCGAGGGTGACGGCGACATCGAAGCCGCGCGCCAGCGCTTCCCGCATTCCGGTACGCAGCGCCGCCCCCTTGCCCCGGTTGCGACGGTGCACCAGGACCTTGGCACCGGCTTGCGCCGCCCGGTCTGCCGTCCCGTCGATCGAGCCGTCATCGACGACCCATACCCCGTCACGCTCAGGCCACAGCTGCACCAGCTCGGCGACCACCGCCGCCACCAGGGGCGCAGCCTGATAGGCAGGGACGATCGCAGCGGGGCGCATGGCGCTGGCCCTAGCATGAGCACCGATGGCGTGCATCCGCGGCAAGCTGCGGGCGGGCGCAACGAGCCGGAGCCCGCCGGCCGGGCGCAAGGGCCCAGGTGTTGGGCGAGGGTCGCTGGTCGGCTGGCGACGAGCGCTCGGTGCAGCTGGGCGGCGGCGATGGCCTGTAGGTCAGGCCGTCAGCTCTTCGAGGCTTCTTTGGAGGCGGCAGGCTTGGTGCCCTCGGCAGGCTTCTGCTCTTCCTGCTTGCGCCGCCACTCGGCGAGCTTCTTGGTTCGACGCTGCTTCTGCTTTCTTCGGACGATGGGCCGCTGAGGCATGGGAGCGGCCTTATAGCCCGGCCCTGGACCGTTCGGCGACTCATTTTTTTCTCGTTCCGGGGCCTTTGGGACTGCCGAGAACTTCGGCCCCGGGTCGAGATGGTGGCACACTTACATTCACCCACATGAACGCCTTCAGACTCATGGAACGGCGCATCGGCGCCCGCATCGGCACCGATTTTCGCCTCACCGCACG
>Ga0180429_10004899_pt1 | contig 10671 bp, 10 predicted proteins | sample SS_ome_FD_132428 | JGI IMG/M metagenome (GOLD analysis project Ga0180429, IMG submission 132428) | Hypersaline lake sediment archaeal communities from the Salton Sea, California, USA - SS_1_S_1 metaG | ecosystem: Environmental > Aquatic > Non-marine Saline and Alkaline > Hypersaline > Sediment ... | reverse complement strand
TGCTCGAAATCGACGTCGATATCGGGCGGCTCGTCGCGCGCCTCGCTCACGAAGCGCTCGAACACCATGGTGCCGATCTCGGGCGACACGCTCGTCACCCCCAGCGCGTAGCACACCACCGAGTTCGCCGCCGAGCCGCGCCCCTGGCAGAGAATGCCACGCGACCGGGCGAAATCGACGATGTCGTGCACGGTGAGGAAATAGGGCTCGTAGTTCAGCTTAGCGATCAGCTTAAGCTCGTGCTCCAGCATCCCCCGCACCCGCTCCGGAGCCCCCGCCGGATACCGGTCGCGCAAGCCCGCCCGCGCCAGCCGTTCCAGCCGCTTCGCCGGCGTCTCCCCGTCCGAGATCTCCGAGGGATACTCGTAGCGCAATTCGTCGAGGCTGAAGCTGCAGCGCCCGGCGATCTCGCCCGCCCGGTGCACGGCGTCTTCATGGCCGCGAAACAGCCGCAGCATCTCCGCCTCCGAGCGCAGCCGCTTCTCGACATTCGGTTGCGCCAGAAGCCCCAGTTCCTCCACCTGCCGCCCGGTGCGGATCGCGGTGAGCACGTCGAGCATCCGCCGCCGCCTTGCGTGGTGCATGAGCGGCGTCGCACTGGCCACGGTGGGCAGGTCCAGCTCCCCCGCCAGCGCCGCCAGCCGGGCAAAGCGCGGCTTGTCTTCCCCGTCGTAGCGCGGCGCGATCACCACCGAGATCTGGTCCCGAAACCTGCGCAACAGCCGCGCCACCTGCCCGCGCCAGCCCTCCGGCACCGGCTCGGGCACATGCAGGAGAAGTTCCATCCCCGCGCCGAACTCCAGCACGTCACCCACCCGGATCAGCGCCGTGCCCTTCGGCGCCCGCCGCCGCCCCAGCGTGATCAGCCGCGAAAGCCGCCCCCACGCCGCCCGGTCACGCGGCAGCGTGGTCAGGCGCACGCCCTCCTCCGTTACCAGCCGCGCGGCGGGAATGAGCCGGGGCACGTTGTAGATGTCGGCCGAGACGGGGCGCGGGCAGCCCTCCGGCGCTGGCGGCCCGACCAGCCCGTGTTCGGCGTCAAACGCCCGCCGCTCCGCCACCTTCCGCCCGATCTCGCGCGCCGCCACGTGGGCGCGCACGATCCCCGCCACCGAGTTCTCGTCGGCAATGGCGAGCGCGGGCATGCCCATGAGAGCCGCCCGCTCGACGAATTCCTCGGCGTGCGACCCCCCGGTGAGGAAGGTGAAATTCGACGTGATCGACAGCTCTGCGAACATGGTGACTCGTGAGTATATTCACGTTTTGTTCTCATGTGGAGTCCGCAGACCGCGAACCTCACGTCACTCGTGGTTGGTCGGCTCGCAGGGGCCGCCCCGGAAGCATCGCACGACGCTGTTCACCATCTCCTCGGTCGGGTTGGTGAAGGCGAACCCGCCGCAGGGATCGGTCGCCAGAACGTAGGACGATCCATCCTTGCGCAGAAACCCGAGCACCTCCGCGCCCGGCACCAGCGTGCTGCACCACGGCCCGTAACAGGCCACCTCGGCCCGGATCGTCCGCACGAAGCGCGCGGTGAACCCCTCCTGCGTGAGCGAAAACCCGGCGAACGATGCGTTGAACGTGGTCAGCGGCGGGGTCTCTTCCTGCTTCTCCCAGTCCACCACGGGCAGGCGGGCCGGGTTGAAGTCGAGCCTTCCCCGCACCACCACGTAGCGATCTTCCGACTCAGCCGCCGCCCAGAAGGCATCGACCGGGCCATAGGGCAGGCACGACAGCGCCAGCCCCGGCAGCGGCGCCGCTATGGCGGCAATGAAAGCAAGCGCACGGATCATCGGCATCCTCCTGTCACCCGGCCCTAAAACCGGTCCCCGAACTCGGCGATCACCTGCGTGTAGATATCGCGCTTGAACGGCACGATCTTCTCCACGAGGTCGCGCGGGTCGATCCACGTCCAGCGGCTGAACTCGGGGTGCTCGGTCTCGATCACGATCTGGTTGTCGGCGCCGTGGAAGCGCATGAGATACCATCGCTGCTTCTGCCCGCGGTAGCGCCCCTTCCAGATCTTCGGCACCACCTCGAGCGGCAGATCATAGGTCAGCCAGCCGGGGTACTCCGCCTCGACGGTCACGAGGTCACGGCCCACGCCGGTTTCTTCCTCCAACTCCCGCAGCGCCGCCTCGAGCGGTTCCTCGCCCTTGTCGATCCCGCCTTGCGGCGCCTGCCACGCGGTTTCCCCGGTGCCGAGCCGCATCGCGTCAAGCCGCTGGCCGGCAAAGAGAAGCCCCTGCGGGTTGACCAGCATCACGCCAACGTTCGGGCGGTAGGGCAGTTTGGAAATATCGTCGGGAGTCATCGCAAGGTCACCCCATCGTCGCAGCCGGGCAGACCCTACCGCCTCCCCCGCGAAAGGCCAACATGCCAAAGCGCCGGGGGCTGAAATCCACCCGCCGCCCGTGTTAGGATCCCGATCATGGCACAGGCTGGAAGATCCGATTCGTTCGCCGCCCGTCACCCGTTCCTGCTCTTCGTCCTGCTCGCCTACGCGCTGTCCTGGACCGCGTGGATCAGCGGTTTCATCCTCGCTGCCACGCCGGGTGAAACGGTGGGCCACTATGCCGGCGGCTTCGGTCCGCTGATCGCGGCGCTGATCGTGGTCGCCACGCTAAGGCGCAGCCCGTGGCGCTGGTTTCTCGGCCTGTTCAAATGGCGGGTGCATGTCGGCTGGTATCTCCTCGTGCTCGGCCTGCCGGTGGCGATGGTCGTCGTCGCCTCCGGGCTGTTTGCCGCGCTGGGCTACACGATTGATCTCGGCCTGTTACCCGAACGCCTCGCAAGTTTCGCCCCGCTCTACGTGGTGATGGCGGTGATCGGCGGCGGCAACGAGGAACCGGGCTGGCGCGGCTTCGGCCTGCCGACGCTGCAGGCCCGGCTCACGCCGCTCAGTGCCACCCTCCTGCTCGGCATCATCTGGGCGCTGTGGCACCTGCCGCTGCTGTGGGGCGATCCGGCGGTGCGTGCCGGCGAGGTGCCGGCGACCGACCTTGCGCCCCGCGTCGCGCTCCTCATCGCGTCGATCACGGCCCATGCCTTCTGGTACACCTGGATCATCAACCGCACCGGCAGCGTTCTGCTCTGCATCCTGCTGCACGCCGGCTACAACACGTCGAACGGGCTGCTCGTGCTCGTGCCCGAAGCCGATCTGCACGGTGCCGCCGAGGCCGTCCTGTTGCCGATCATGACCGGCGTCGTCGTGGGTTCCGTGCTGGTGCTCCTTGCCGCGACCCGCGGGCGCCTCGGCAAACCGGCCTGACAATCGCCTCAGCGGTGGTGAACCTTGCCCCAGTCGGCGCGCAGGGGGGCCGTGTCGTACAGGATCGTCAGCCTGCCGAACCTTTGGCCATCGGCCGCCATCTCGATCACGTCGACCACCTCGAACGGCTTGCGCGTGCCGTCGGCCAGCGTCCAGCGATAGCGGAAATGCAACGCGACCGCGCCGCCGGTCCCGCTGTTTTCGAAGATGTTGAGCAGCTCCGTCTCCGACCGTGCCGTGTCGGCAAACAGATCGGTGTAGAACCCCCGCGCATCGCGCACGCCGTAGAGCGGCGAAACCACTGTCGCGTCTTCCGCGAACAGCGCCAGCACGGCGTCGAGGTCGCCGGCATCGAGCGCCTCGAGATAGGCGCGGCAGAGCGCGTTTGGGGTCATGTCGTCCTCCAGGAAAAAGGGCCCGAAGCCGGAGCTCCGGACCCTCGATCCATAACGGCGCGGTGTCAGTCCGCGAAGTCGATTGCCGAGAGCCCCTTGATCAGGTCGACCGCATAGGACAGCTGGAAGTCCTCGTCACGGAGCTTCGCGGCCGCTTCGGCCACCGCACGCTCCTCCTCGATCATTCTGATCTGGTCCTCGGTCAGGCTGTCATTGTCGAGGCTGCCGCGCAGGTCGGCCTCGGTGCGGCCACGGTTGTTCTCTTCCTCGTCCTCGTCGGTGGGTGAGCGGCGCGGCTGTTCCACCACGATATCTGGGCTCACACCGAGCGCCTGGATCGACCGGCCCGATGGCGTGTAGTAGCGCGCCGTGGTGAGCCGCATCGCGCCGTCGCCCCTGAGTGGCATGACCGTCTGCACCGAGCCTTTGCCGAAGCTCTTGGTGCCGACGATGATCGCCCGGTGATGGTCCTTCAGTGCCCCTGCGACGATTTCCGACGCCGAGGCCGAGCCGCCGTTGATCAGCACCACCATCGGCAACCCGCTGGTGATGTCGCCGGGTTCGGCATTCACCCGCTCGGTGTCTTCCGGGTTGCGCCCCCGGGTCGAGACGATCTCGCCCGATTCGAGGAACGCGTCTGACACCGCAATCGCCTGGTTCAGGAGGCCGCCGGGGTTGTTGCGAAGATCGAGCACCACGCCGCGGATGTTCTCCACCCCGCCCAGTTCCTCGACGATCGAGTCAAACCCGTCCTTCACGTTGGGGAAGGTCTGGTCGTTGAACGTGGTGATCCGGATCACCGCCACGTCGCCTTCGGCGCGCACGGTTGCGGCCGTCAGCTTGATCGTGTCGCGGATGATCGACACGTCGAACGGCTCTTCCTCGCCCTCGCGGACCACGGTGATGATGATCTCCGACCCCACCGGGCCGCGCATCAGGTCCACCGCCTCGTCGAGCGTCAGCCCAAGCAGGCTGTCGCCGTCCACATGGGTGATGAAATCGCCCGCCTGGATGCCGGCGGCATCGGCTGGCGTGCCGTCCATCGGCGAGATCACCTTCACGAAACCGTCTTCCTGGCTCACCTCGATCCCGAGGCCGCCGAACGATCCGCGGGTCTGCACCCGCATGTCCGCGGCATCATCGGGCGCGAGATAGCTCGAATGCGGATCGAGCGAGGTGAGCATCCCGTCGATCGCCGCCTCGATCAGCTCCGCCGGTTCCACCTCCTCGACATATTGCGACCGGATGCGCTCGAACACGTCGCCGAACAGGTCGAGCTGCTGGTAGACGCTGGTGTTGCGCTGGCCGTCCTGTGCGATCAGCGGGCCGGCCACCTGCGTGGTCAGAAGCGCCCCGGCGAGCGTGCCGCCCAGCGCGGCCATCAGGATTTTTCTCATATCTGCTCCGGATCTTTCAGTTCTCGGGGCCCTCGAACCACTCTGCCGGGTCCACGGGCGATCCATTCTGTCTCAACTCTATATAAAGCGACTCGGTAGCCTGAGCGCCACCTCCTTCGACGGAAGACATCAAAAAGGCTTGATCCTCCGCGACTTGAGCGCCACCCATCAGCCCGACAGGGGCGTCTTTCGGCAAGACCTCGCCCACTTCGCCGAACAGCTGGCCGAGCCCCGCAAGCACGAGGAAATAGCCCTCTCCCGGCTCCAGGATGGCCACTTCGCCATAGTCGAGCAGCGGCCCGAGGTAGCGGATCGTGGCCGGCCAGGGCGTTGTCACCAGCGTGAGCGGCCGCGTCGCCACCACCCAGCCGGGGCGGCGCACGCCCGCCGCGTCGGCCTCGTTATAGGTGCGGATCACCCGGCCAAGCACGGGCAGGGCCAGCGCGCCCCGGGCGCCGGAGAAGTTCGGCTGTTCCACCTCCACCGAGGTGTCCACCACCGTCGCGCTCATCAACCCGTTGGCGAAGCTCTCCAGCGTGTCGGCGGAACTCACCAGGTTCTCCATCGCCACGTCGTCGGTGATCAGCCGCTTCGGCAGGTCGGTCCGGTTCGCCACCGCCTTCGACAATGCCGTGCGCGCCTGTTGCACCCCGCGCAACCCCTCCTCCAGCGTGCTCACCGCGGCCTCCTGCAGCGCCCGCAGCATCGCCACCTCCTGCAACGCCTGTTTCAGTTCCGCTGCTTCGCGTGACAGTGCCGGGGTGACTTCCGACAGGATCATGCCCGAGCGCACCGTGCCCACGGCCCCCGACGGGTGCAAAAGCAGATGCGGCTCCGGCGAGGCCTCGATCGCCTGCAACACCCCGAGCAACTGCGCCAGCCGCTCGCTTTCCGCGGCAAACACCCCCTCGATCGCGCTCTCGCGGATCGTCGCCTGCCTCAGCCCCTCGCGCAGCGCCGCGAGCCCTGCCTCGTAGGCCTGCACCGTCTGGGTGAGCGCCGCAACCCGGTCCTGCGCGCCCTCGGCGGCCTGAAGCGCCGCCCCGGCGGCCTGCAACGCTTCCATCGCGCTCTGCGCGCTCTGGGTGGGATCGGTCTGCGCCCGGGCGGTCCCGGTCAGGGCCAGCGCGCCCGCGAGGATGAGGCCCGCGATCCTCACCGCGTGATCAGGCTCTTGCCCGTCATCTCTTCGGGCTGTTCCAGCCCCATGAGTTCAAGCAGCGTCGGCGCGAGATCGCTGAGCTTTCCGCCATCGCGCAGCGAACACCCCTCCGGCCCGCCATAGAGCACCACCGGCACCGGGTTGGTCGTATGCGCCGTGTGCGGCCCGCCAGTCTCCGGGTCCACCATCGTCTCGCAATTGCCGTGGTCGGCGGTCACGATCATCGCCCCGCCCGCCTCCTCAAGCGCGGCCACGACCTTGCCGAGCCCCGCATCCACCGTCTGCACCGCCGTGATCGCCGCCTGCAGATCGCCGGTATGCCCGACCATGTCGGGGTTGGCGTAGTTGGTGACGATCAGGTCATAGCCCTTATCGATCGCCTCGACGAATTTCGCCGTCACCTCCGGCGCGCTCATCTCGGGTTGCAGATCATAGGTCGCCACCTTGGGCGAGGGCGCCATGTAGCGGTCTTCGCCCACCTCCGGCTCTTCCTTCCCGCCATTGAGGAAGAAGGTGACATGCGGGTACTTCTCCGTCTCCGCCAGCCGGAACTGGGTCAGCCCCTTTTGCGCCACCCACGATCCCAGCGTGTTGACGATATCGCGCGGCGGAAACACCGTGGTCATGTAGTCGTTGTGCCGTGTCGAATATTCCACCATGCCGAGCCGCGCCGCGAGTTTCGGCCGCGCGCCCACGTCGAACTCGCAGAACCCCGGCTCGCCGATCGCCCGCAGGATCTCGCGCGCCCGGTCGGCGCGGAAGTTGATGAAGAACACCCCGTCGTTGTCCTGGATCCCGGTGTAGCCGGTGATCACGGTCGGCTTGATGAACTCGTCGCTCTCGCCCCGCGCATAGGCGGCGGCGATGGCGTCATCGGCGCTCGCCGCCGTGCCGCCCATGGCCTTGACCATCGCGTCATAAGCCTGCGCCACCCGTTCCCAGCGGTTGTCGCGGTCCATCGCGTAGTAGCGGCCCGAGACCGATACCACCTTCGCGCCCTCCGGCAGCGCCGCCTCGAACGCCGCCACCTGCTCGCGCGCCGATTTCGGCGGCACATCGCGCCCGTCGGTGATCACGTGAACGGCAACCGGAATGCCCGCCGCGGTGATCGCCGTCGCCGCGGCGACGATATGGTCCTGGTGCGAATGCACCCCGCCGGGGCTGGTGAGGCCCATCAGATGCGCGGTGCCCCCGGCGGTCTTCATGTTGCGGATGAAATCCTGCAGCGCCGGCCTGGTGGCAAACTCGCCATCCTCGATCGCCAGCGTGATCATGCCGAGATCCATCGCTACCACCCGGCCCGCGCCGATATTGGTATGCCCGACCTCGGAATTGCCCATCTGCCCGTCCGGCAAACCCACCGCGCGCCCGTCGGTCTTCAGCTCCGAATGCGGGCAGGTGGCGATCAGCCGGTCGAAATTGGGCGTATCGGCAAGCTTCACGGCGTTGTTCTCGCGCTCTTCGCGGATGCCAAATCCATCGAGAATGCAGAGCACAACGGGCTTCGGAGTGGTCATTTGGGCGCCTCGCTTTCTGGTGCCCCCTGTCTAGTCCGGCCCGGCGCGGGGAGCAATGGAGGGTTGTGGTTTCGCCCCGGGCTGCGCCCGGGCCGACCGGCCGGAGGCGCGGCCTGCGTGATCGCGCCCCGCGCGATTGCGAACCCGCCGGGCGTTTGCCGGGCGAACGCCGAGAGGGCCCCGCGCTCCCCGAGGTATTTGGGGACCAAAGAAGACAAGCGCGCCTCTGGGTCAATCCGACCTTGCCCACTTGGATCAGCACCGATGCATTAAGGTTAACCCCGGTTAAGGTTAACGCCCGTCTCTGTTCCGGAAATACCTTCGGGGGTGAATTGGCCACCGGCCAAGAGGGGGCAGACAGCCCCCTTCTCTCACGCCCGGTGATAGGGCGACCCGGCCAGGATCGAGGCGGCGCGGTAGAGCTGTTCGCTCAGCATCACCCGCACCAGCATGTGCGGCCAGACCATCTTGCCGAAACCGAGCGCAAAACCGGCCCGCGCGCGCAGCGATGGATCAAGCCCGTCGGCGCCGCCGATCACGAAGGCCAGGTCCTGCCGTCCGTCGTCGCGCCAACGGGCGAGCTGACGGGCGAAGTCGGGCGATGTCATCTCGCGTCCGCGTTCGTCCATCACGCAGACGAGCGCGCCATTCGGGATCGCCTTGTCCAGAAGCCGGGCCTCGGCTGCCATGCCGCCACCCTTCTTGTCCTCGACCTCGATCACCTGCGCGGGGCCGAACCCGAGGGCCCGCCCGGTGCGGTCGAACCGGGTGAGGTAGTCGTCGATCAGCGCGCGTTCCGGCCCCTTGCGGAGCCGGCCAACGGCGACGATGTGTACCCGCATCAGGCGGTGGCGGGCGAGGGCGCCGTCCCCGGCGTCATCCACATCTTCTCGAGCTGGTAGAACTCGCGCACCTCCGGCCGGAATACGTGCACCACCACGTCGCCGGCGTCGATCAGGACCCAATCGCCCTGCTCCTTGCCCTCGACCTTGCACAGAACGCCCACGTCCTGTTTCAGCCGATCGGTCAGTTTTTCCGAAATGGCGGCCACCTGGCGCGACGAGCGGCCCGAGCAGATCACCATGTGATCGGCCATCGACGATTTCCCCTTGAGCGGGATCGCCACGATGTCCTCGGCCTTGTCGTCTTCCAGTGAAGCGATGATGCGATCGAGCAGGTCGTCGCTCGCGACGGGCACCGGCGCGGCTTTCACGCGTGCCCCCGATACGGCCATGGCAGAGGCCGCGTCTGCTGACTGAGACAGGACATAGTCCTCCTTCGTTGCGCGCCGCATCGTCCCCGGCGCCGGGATATCTCAAAACTAACACCCGCTCGGCGACATCACAACGTTGCAGGCGGGCGGGCATGGGGCGCGATGTGCAACCGTGGCCCGCCGGTGACGCTTCTATCAAGGTGGCGATGGGGCGGGAGTCAAGGGCCGCCGGGGACGGAACGGCCGGCGCTGGTTTCACAGTGGTCCCGGCGCGGTGCGCCCTCAGGCCTTTTCGTCCAGGATTTTGACCTCCCGCTGCGGGAAGGGGATGTCGATGTCGTTCGCCTTGAACGCATCCCACAGCGCCAGGTAGACGTTGCCGCGGATATTGGTCAGGCCGCCGGTCGGGTCCTCGATCCAGAACCGCAGGATGTAGTCCACCGACGAATCGCCGAACCCGACGATATGGCAGACCGGCGGGCGCGAACTCAGCACCCGCCCCACCGACCGTGCCGCCTCGATCGCCACCTTGCGCACCAGGTGTGGGTCGTTGTGGTAGGCGGTGCCGAAGAAGATATCGAGCCGCACGAAGGCGTTGGTGTGCGACCAGTTCACCACCTGCCCGGTGATCAGGTCCTCGTTCGGGATCAGGGATTCCTTGCCGTCGCGGGTGACCACCGAGACGTAGCGCGCGCCCATCTGCTCGATCCAGCCGAAGGTCTCGCCCAGGCTGATCACGTCGCCCGGCTTGATCGACTTGTCGAGCAGCAGGATGAAGCCCGAGACGAGGTTGGAAACGACCTTCTGCAGGCCGAAGCCGAGGCCGACGCCGATGGCGCCCGAGAGGAAGGCGAGGCCGGTGAGGTCCACCCCCACGGCGCGCAGCCCGATGAAGATCGCGGCACCGTAGAGCACCACCTGCAACAGCTTCACCGAAAGCACCTGCATCGACGGGCTGATATCCTCGTTGCGCCGGATCCGCCGGGCCGAACCGGCTGCCACGAACCGCGCCGCGAAGAACAGCGCGCCGAGGATCACGATCGCCTGCACCACGATCCAGACCGACAGCCGCATCTCGCCAAGCGTCACCGCGAGCCCGTCCATCAACGCCACGGCGTCTTCCGACAGCCCGAGGATCGACACCGTCACCCAGGCCCAGCCGCCGGCCCGCACCACCGAGCGCAACGCCCGGTTGCCGATGAAGCGGGTGAACAGCGCGATCACCAGCCAGGCGAAGGCCAGTTGGCCGAGAATGCCGAGCAGGTAGCTGCGCGACGGCCACGTCACCTCGCGCATGATCCAGACCGTGGGCCAGATCAGCGCCACGAACAGGATGAGCCGCATCCGCCGGTGGATCAGCACCCCGAGCCGCATGCGCCACGTCGGCCAGCCTTCGCGTCCGCGCAGCCAGGCTTCCCAGCGCGGTGCAAGCAGGCCGCCGAGGAAATAGGCCACCGCGAAGACCCCGAAGGCAATCGCCACCTGGTAGGCGTTCCAGGGTCGCAGGAGGCCCTCGAAGAAGTCGAGCATCTGGCCCCACAGCCCGAGCGCGATGTCTTCCGGCGCCATGGCAGTATCGGGCGCCGCGTCGGCGGCCGCCACGGCTTCGGCCGTCGTCGTCTGTGGTGTGGTGTCTTCTTCCATCGCGCCCCTTCTTGCCGGTCACGTTGGCAAATCCCGCCCCGCCCGTCCAGCGGCAAGACTTGCGAGACTCAC
>Ga0180429_10004896_pt1 | contig 10675 bp, 6 predicted proteins | sample SS_ome_FD_132428 | JGI IMG/M metagenome (GOLD analysis project Ga0180429, IMG submission 132428) | Hypersaline lake sediment archaeal communities from the Salton Sea, California, USA - SS_1_S_1 metaG | ecosystem: Environmental > Aquatic > Non-marine Saline and Alkaline > Hypersaline > Sediment ... | reverse complement strand
TTGACGCCGATGGGGTTGGCGATGCCGCGGAAGTACTCCACGTGCGCCCCCTCCAGGTCGCGCGTGCGGTCGCCGATCCACGGCAGATGCGTGGCCAGATTATACCACCCCGTGCGGCGCGGCACCTGGCGCGTCTGGGCCTGCTCGTACCACAGGTGCAGGCCCTCGTGGCTGGTGAAGAACTCGGTGGCCGTGAGCTCGGCGATGGGTCCGCCGGCCAGGGTCTCGACAAACTCGATCGACTCCAGAATGCGGCTCACCGTGCCCTGGTACTGGCTCTCCTGCTGCGAGTGGGAGGCAAAGGCCAGGTCCCACTGCTGGGGGTGGTGCAGATCGGCGAACCCGCCGGTGCCCAGGGCGCGGATGAAGTTGATCGTCATCGCCGCCTTGCCGTAGCCGCGCACCAGGCGCTCCGGGTCGGGGCGCCGCGCCGCCGGGGTGAACTCGGGGCTGTTGATCAGGTCGCCGCGGTAGCTGGGCAGGGACTGGCCGTCGCGCGTCTCCACGTCGGAGCTGCGCGGCTTGGCGTACTGGCCGCCAAAGCGCCCGAGGCGGATCACCGGGCGGCGGCACCCGTGGATGAGGATGAGGGCCATCTGCAACAGGATCTTCAGCTTGCTGACGATAATGTCGGAGCTACAGTCGTCGAAGCGCTCGCAGCAGTCGCCGCCCTGCAGGAGGAAGCGATCGCCCCGCGCCGCCTCGGCCAGCTGCGCCTTGAGGCTCTCCACCTCCCAGCTGGTGACCAGGGGCGGCAGGTGCGACAGGCGCTGCAGCACGCGCCGCAGTTCGTCGGGGTCGTCGTACCGGGGTTGCTGGCTGGCCTGGCGCTGTTGCCAGCTGTCCGGCTGCCACGTGTCCGTCATCGTTGCATCTGTCTCCCTCGAGTTCGGCCTCTCTGCCCTGGCCGGGGTGTCACGGCACGCCAATGTAGACGAAGTTCCCCGTTTCCTCCAAGATGAAGTCCACCACCATCCACACGGCCCCGCCCATGAGCCAGCCGCCGATGAAACCCAGGAACAGGGGCTTGTACGCCTGGTACCCCCGCGTCCCGGCGAAGCGGAATATGACGGCCTTGAGCAGCCACCCCAGGAACACGGAGAACCAGGCCCACCCCATCACCCAGCTGTCTCCCACCGGCAGCCCGATATAGTGCAGCGGCCACCACAGGAAGTGGTGCTGCATGTAGATGAGGAAGGCCATCATCACCGCCCCCACCCCGGTGAAGAGCAGGCGCGGCCGGACGTGGTCCCAGCCCACCGGGTTTTGCAGCTTGTCCACCAGGAAGCGGTAGGTGATGGAGGGGACGCCGAACTGGCGCAGGTTGATGCCGCCGTACGTGTAGTTGAGGTGCAGGGTGATCCACGTGGCCCCCGCCAGACTCACGACGATGGCCAGCACCATGGCCCAGAACAGGCGGCGCCCGGCGAGCCGCCGGCCGGCGCTCCGCGTGCCGCCCTGGGCCAGCTTGAGCCCGTTGGCCGCCGAGGCCATGACCGTGGTGCGCATCTCGGCGGCCCACGAGTAGCTCAGCGAGATGCCGGCCAGGCCCTTCCACCCCACCATCTCCGTGCCCAGGCTGTACACGGTGAAGGGCTGGGGCAGCATGGTGGAGGCCGTGAAGCCCACACCCCCCTGGGCGATGACGCGGGCCATGGCCAGGAAGATGACAAAGGCGCCGCCCAGGAACACGGCCGTGGCCAGGGGCGGCACGCCGATGGCCACGGTCCAGGCGAACAGGTACGCGCCGCTGACCAGCCAGATCCACACCGCGGCCCTGTACGACAGGATCTCCTCGCCGTCGTCGGCCGGCGCGCCCGCGCCGCGGCCCCAGGCCGCGCGCCACACGCGGCCCAGGTGGGCGCGGGCTGACCACAACATGGCGACCACCAGCACCAGCATGGCGCCCATGCCCTGGTGCGACAGGGCCGTGGAGGAGGCGGTAAGGGACTCGTTGTGGCCCTTGATCTGATACCCCAGCACATTGTGCACGCCCGTCTGGAAGCGCCCCAGCAAGTGGAAGAACCACACCGAGAAGGACACCTGCAGCCCCAGGAAATAGCTCAGGCCCACGATGGCGAAGTTGACGAACACAATCAGACGCACGGTGTTGCGGAACAGCAGGATGGGGTCGAAGTAGGTGCGGATCTCGGGGATGAAGAAGTAGTAGTGGTGCAGTCCCCGCAGCATCTGCACCAGGAAGGGCAGGGCCGCGCCGGCCCAGAACAGGCCGCTGCGGAACAGGGGAGGCACCACGCGCTCGTCGCTGCCCCGCAGCAGTTCCAGCGGCAGCTGGGTGAGGGGGAAGACCAGCCGCTCCTGCTCCACCCACGGCCGCCGCAGGATGACCATGGTGGTGATCATCAGCAGATACACGGCCATCATGGAGCTGCCCCAGGCCACCATGGGCACCAGCCACGCGCCCCAGGGAATGGTCTGCCCGGCCGGCAGCCCCTCGTAGAAGTAACGCGAGACCTCGGGGTCGCGCGGCGCCAGCCAGGACGGGATGAGCGGCTGGACCAGGTCGACCCAGTTGTTCTCCGGCGTGGCGTAGTAGAAGGGGCGGGTGAGGATGTGGAACAGGTTGGTGACCAGGCCCCAGGTGGGTATGGCCGAGGCCAGGATCATCATCACATACACGACGATCAGCTCGCCGGACCGGAAGGCCAGGCCGGGCAGCCCCAGGGCCCGGGCCGTCAGCTTGAGCGCCGGGTTGACCAGCCCCACCAGCACCAGGAAGATCATCACCGCGCCGGCGGTGATGTAGTCCGAGGTCAGCCCGGCATTGTGCAGCGCCAGGACGCCGTACGGGCAGGCGATGTTGATGGCCACCGACAGGACGGCGCCCAGGGCCACGGCCCTAGCCGTCACATCGCTGCCCGTCGCCTCGCTGCCGGCCGCGTCGCCGACAGGGGGTACACCCGCGCGGGCGGGGCTCACGCTCACGCGCTCCTCCGGGCGGGTCCCGCCGGCGTGGGCTGCGGCAGTCTCATGGCCCGGTGTCGGCCGCGGCGGCGCGCGGGCTCTTCATGGACAGGGCAATGCGGTTGCGCTCCAGGTCCACCGACAGGACCCGCGCCTTGACCTGCTGCTGCACCCGCACCACCTCGTTGGGGTCCTTCACATAGCGGTCCGCCAGCTGGCTCACGTGCACCAGGCCGTCCTGGTGCACGCCCACGTCCACGAAGGCGCCGAAGTTGGTGACATTGGTGACGATGCCAGGCAGCTCCATGCCCTCGGTCAGGTCCTCCAGCTTCTCGACGCCCTCGGCAAAGGAGAAGATCTCGAACTGCGGCCGCGGGTCCCGCCCGGGCCGGGCCAGCTCGGCCATGATGTCCTGCAGCGTCGGCAGACCCACCTCGTCGCTGTAGTACCGGCGCAGATCGAGGCGCTGCCGCTGCTGCCGGCTCTCCACCAGCTCCGCCAGCGAGCACCCCAGGTCGGCCGCCATCCGGTCGACGATGGGGTACCGCTCCGGGTGCACGGCCGAGGCGTCCAGGGGGTGCTCGCCGCCGCGCACCCGCAGAAAGCCGGCGGCCAGCTCGAAGGCCTTGGGCCCCAGGCGCGGCACCTTCTTGAGCTGCTTGCGCGACGTGAAGGGCCCGTTCTCGCGGCGATACTCGACAATGTTGGCGGCCAGCTGCGGCCCCAGTCCGGACACGTAGGACAGCAGTTCCTGGCTGGCCGTGTTCACCTCGACGCCCACGCTGTTCACACAGCTGGCCACCATGTCGTCCAGGGCCACCTTGAGGGCCGAGGCGTCCACGTCGTGCTGGTACTGGCCCACGCCGATGGCCTTGGGCTCGATCTTCACCAGCTCGGCCAGCGGGTCCATGAGGCGCCGGCCAATGGACACGGCGCCGCGCACGGTCAGATCCTGGTCTGGGAACTCGCGCCGCGCCGTCTCCGAGGCCGAGTACACCGAGGCGCCGCTCTCGTTGACCATCACGACCTGGGGGGCGCCCGGCAGGTCCAGGCCCCGCACGAAGCGCTCGGTCTCGCGGCCGGCCGTGCCGTTGCCGATGGCGATGGCCTCCACCTGGTGCTGGCGGCACAGGTCCGTGAGCAGACGGGCGGCCCGGTCGGCGTGGCGGTCGGGGTAGATGACGTCCGTGTGGTTCAGATCCCCCTGGGCGCTGAGCACGACCAGCTTGCAGCCGGTGCGGAAGCCCGGGTCCAGGGCCAGGACGCGCCGCTGCCCCAGGGGCGGGGCCAGCAGCAGCTGGCGCAGGTTCTCGGCAAAGACGCGGATCGCCTCGGTGTCGGCCCGGTCCTTGGTGGCTATCCGCATCTCGGTTTCCATGGCCGAGGCCAGCAGGCGCTTGTACGCGTCGGCCACGGCCAGACCCACCTGAGCGGTGGCCGGGCAGGGCGGGCCGTCTTCCCCCTTGAGGAAGCGCTGTTCCAGGGCGGCCACGCAGTCCTCGGCCGGGCCGACGATGCGCATCATCAGGCACTGCTCGCTCTCGCCCCGCCGCATGGCCAGGATCCGGTGGGACGGCGCCTTGGACAGGGGTTCCTCCCACTCGAAGTAGTCGCGGTACTTGCGGGCCTCCTCCTCCTTGCCCGGGATCACGCGGGAGCGGAACACGCCGGAGGCCTGGAAGAGCTGGCGCAGGTCGGCGCGGGCCTCGGGGTCTTCGGCCACGCGCTCGGCGATGATGTCGCGCGCCCCGGCCAGGGCTTCGTCCACCGACTCCACACCCTTCTCGGCGTCGACAAAGGGCCCGGCCGCGGCCACCGGGTCGCAGGCCGGATCCTGGGCGAAGATCTCCTCGGCCAGCGGCTCCAGCCCCTTGTCGCGAGCCATGGTGGCGCGCGTGCGGCGCTTGGGCCGGTAGGGCAGGTAGATGTCCTCCAGCTCGGGCAGGGTCTCGGCGGCCTCGACGCGCTCGCGCAGCTCCTCGTCGAGCACCCCCTGCTCCTCGAGGGACTGCAGAATGGTCTCGCGCCGGCGGTCCAGCTCGCGCAGCTGGCCCAGGCGGTCGCGTATGGCGGTGACGGCCACCTCGTCGAGACTACCGGTGGCCTCCTTGCGGTAACGGGCGATGAAGGGAATGGTGCCCCCCTCGTCGAGCAGGGCGGCCGCGGCTGCGACCTGGGGGGGATTGAGCTTGAGCTCGGTGGCGATGCGGGCAATGTGCTGCGCTTCCATGCGACTCCTTCTGGGTGGCGGCGGCCGCGGACGCGGCCCTGAACAGACAAGGGATTCTGCCACCCGAATCCCCCCCCGTCAAGCAGGGCGCCCCGGGGGCGCCGGCTACCGGTCAGGCGCTCCGGTGCATATCTTGCCTTGCCTGCCCGGAGGGCCCTTGCCGGCCCTTCTCACCCGCGCCCCGGACCCGGTTTGACCCAGACTGCGTACTCCTTCTTTGCCCCCGCCCCCCGGGGCATCGCCCCCCTGCTGGCCCAGGAGCTGCGCCAGCTCGGCGCCGGCGAGGTGACCGAGTCCCGGGCCGGCGCCGCCTTCACCGGCCCCCTGGAGGCGGCCTACCGCGCCTGCCTGTGGTCGCGCCTGGCCAGCCGCGTCCTGCTGACCCTGGGCGAGGTGGACGGCGCCACCGGCGACGCGCTCTACGACGGTCTGCGCGACATGCCCTGGCTGGAGCACATGGACCCGTCGGGCACCCTGGCCGTGAGCTTCAACGGCACCAGCGCGGGCATCGTCAACAGCCATTTCGGCGCCTTGCGGGCCAAGGACGCGGTGGTGGACTACTTCCGCGACACCTGCGGCACCCGCCCCTCCGTGGACCTGGAGAACCCGTCCCTGCGCCTCAACGTGCACCTGCACCGCGGCCGGGCCACGGTCAGTCTGGACCTGAGCGGCCAGGCCCTGCACCGCCGCGGGTACCGCGTCGAATCCGTGGAGGCGCCGCTCAAGGAGAATCTGGCCGCCGCCGTGCTGGTGCGCGCCGGCTGGCCCGAGGTGGCGGCCGCCGGTGGCCCCCTGGTGGACCTGATGTGCGGCTCGGGCACGCTGCTGATCGAGGCGGCCTGGATGGCCGTGGACCGGGCGCCCGCCCTCGACAGACAGGACCTGGCCCTGCTGCGCTGGCCGCGGCACGACGCGGCTCTGTGGGACGGCCTGGTCCGCGAGGCGCGGGAACGCCTGGCCCGGGGTCTGGAGCGCCTGCCATCCATCCGCGGCTTTGACAGCGACGCAGCCGCGGTCAAAGCCTCGTGGGCCAATCTGGAGCGGGCCGGCCTCACCGGGCTGCGCGGCCCCGGCGGCGCCGGCGTGCACGTGGAGCGCCGCGCCGTGGAGTCGGGCCCCCTCCCGTCCGATGCGCCCAGTGGAATACCGGGCCTGGTGGTGGCCAACCCCCCGTACGGACAGCGCCTGGGCAACCAGAGCACCCTGCGGGCCCTGTACGCCCAGCTGGCCATGCAGATGCGCTCGCGCTTCGCGGGCTGGCGCGCCGCCGTGCTGGTCGGCGACCCGGAGTGGGCCCCCAGCCTGGGGCTGGGCCCCGGCCACGTGCTGTACAATGGCTCGCTCGAGTGCCGTCTGGTGACGGCCCCGGTGCCGGCCGCGCCCGCCAGTGACGGTCCGGCCGCATCGGCGAGCCCCGAGCCGGAGGCCCCCGGGAGACGGGGAGACCCGTCACGGGCAGACCGGCCGCCGGCCGCCAGATCGCGGGGCGCCGGGCCCGGGGGGGGCCGCTCATCCGGGGCCCCGGCGCCGGGCACGCTGTCGTCGAGCGCCCTCACTCCGGGCGCCGAAATGCTGGCCAACCGGCTGCGCAAGAATCTGCGCACCCTGGGCAAGTGGGCCCGCCGCAACGACATCACCTGCTACCGCCTGTACGACGCGGACATGCCCGAGTACGCCCTCGCCTTCGACCTGTATCAGGGCGAGCGCCTGTGGGTCCACGCCCAGGAGTACCGGGCGCCGGCCACCGTGGATCCGGCCAAGGCCGCCACGCGCCTGCAGGAAGCGCTCAGCGCCGTCCAGTACGCCCTGGAGATCCCGCCGGACCAGGTGTTCTACAAGATGCGCGAACGCCAGAAGGGGGCGGCCCAGTACCGGCGCCTGGACCAGACCGGCGAGTTCTACGCGGTGCAGGAGGGCCCCTGCTCCTTCCTGGTGAACTTCACCGACTACCTGGACACCGGCCTCTTCCTCGACCACCGCCCCACGCGCGCCCTCATCCGCGAGCTGGCACCGGAGCGGCGCTTCCTCAACCTGTTCGCGTACACGGCCACGGCCACGGTCCACGCCGCCGCCGGCGGCGCCGCGGCCACCACCTCGGTGGACCTGTCCGCGCCCTCGCTGGAGTGGGCCCGCCGCAACCTCGAGCGCAATGGCTGCCGCCGCCACGCGCACAGCCTGGTGCAGGCCGACTGTCTCGAGTGGCTGCGCGCCAACGAGCGCGAGCGGTACGACCTGATCTTCCTCGACCCCCCGACCTTCTCCAACTCGAAGCGCATGGTCAGCTCCTTTGACGTGCAGCGCGACCACGGCGACCTCATCGAGCGCACCTCCCGGCTGCTCAAACGCGACGGCGTGCTCCTGTTCTCCACCAATGCCCAGCGCTTCAAGCTCGAGACCGATCACCTGACCGACCTGGTTTTCGAGGACATCAGCCGCGACACCATCGCCAGGGACTTTGAGCGCAACCCGCGCATCCACCAGTGCTGGCGCATCACGTGGCGGCCATGATCCGGGCCGCCACAATCCACGCGGCACGCCCCCCACAGCGGAACGCAGATCCCACCTTGCGAAGGCCGGGCCACGGGCCCGGCCCTCGCCTCCCAGCCTTGACATGGGAGCGGCCCCTGGCATTCATCATCGGGCGAGACAACCGCACAACGGACGCCTGTAGACAGGAGGAACACTACAATGGCTAAGCAGAAGATCGGCTTCATCGGACTGGGCATCATGGGCAAGCCCATGGCCATCAACCTCCACAAGGCCGGCTACCCCCTCGTCGTCTTCGACGTGGTGGAGGAGCCCGTGCAGGAACTGGTCGGTCTGGGGGCCGAGCGCGCGGCTTCGCCCGGCGAGGTGACGGCGGCCAGCGACATCGTGCTGACCATGCTGCCCAACTCCCCGGAAGTGCAGGCCGTGGTCTGCGGCGACGACGGCATCCTCAGCCAGGCGAAGCAGGGGCAGATCGTGGTGGACATGAGCTCCATCGCCCCGCTGGTCTCCAAGGAGCTGGCCGGCCTGCTGGCCGAGAAGGGCGCCGAGATGATGGACGCGCCGGTGAGCGGCGGCCAGGAAAAGGCCGAGAAGGGCACCCTGGCCTTCATGGTGGGCGGCAAGGCCGAGATCTTCGAGGTCTGCCAGCCCATCCTCGACGTCATGGGCGGCAGCGTCACCCTGGTGGGCGACATCGGCGCCGGCCAGACGACCAAGCTGGTGAACCAGGCCATCGTGGGCGTCAACATTGCCATCATTGCCGAGGCCCTGAGCATGGGCAAGGCGGCCGGCGTGGACCCGCAGAACATCGTCAACGCCATCAGTGGCGGTCTGGCCGGCAGCCAGTGCCTGGAGGACAAGGCCCCGCGCATGATCTCCGGCGAGTTCGCCCCGGGCTTCCGCATGCGCCTGCACGTGAAGGACCTGGGCAATGTGCTGGAGACCAGCCGCAAGCTGCACGTGGCCATGCCCCTGGCCTCGCAGGTCATGGAGATGATGCAGTCGCTCATGGCGGCCGGGCACGAGGAGGCCGACCACGGCGGTCTGGCCCTCTTCTACGAGCAGGTCAACGGTTTCGCGGTGAAGAAGTAGCCGCCCATGGGTGGACACATCGTCGTTGCCCCGGGCAGCATCAACATCGACCTGATCCTCAGGACCGACTCCCTGAAGGGCCCCAAGACTTTCATGGGGCACTACCGGGAGAGTCAGGGGGGCAAGGGCTCCAACCAGGCCGTGGCCGCCCGGCTGGCCGCCGGTCGCAAGAGGAACGTGTACCTGGTCGGCTGTGTGGGCCGCGACGCCTGGGGTGAGCAGGCCGTGGCCAAGCTCGAAGACCGCGGCGTGAACACCACCCACGTGCGCACCACGGACCAGGCGCCCACCGGCGTGGTCATGGAGTATCTCTATGGCGACGGCGAGGTAACCATCGGCCTGGGTCTGGGCGCCAACTCCGAGGTCATGGTGGCCGACATCGAGGGGGCCCGCCCGGAGATCGAGGCCGCCTCGGTGCTTCTCTGTCAGATCGAGAACCCGCTGCCCACCCTGCAGCGCGCCGTCGAGGTGGGCCAGTCCAACGGCACCGTCATCTGCCTGGACCCGTCCGTGGTGCCGGAACCGGGGCCCGGCCGCGACCTGTTCTTCAGTCGCGTGCTGCCCCACGTCGACATCGTGGCCCCCAACCGCTCCGAAGCCCTGGCCCTGACCGGCGTCGAGGTGACGGGTGACGCCTCGGCCCTGGAAGCGGCCAGGGCCCTGCTGCAGACCGTACCCGTAGCCATCGTCACCCGCAGCAGCGATGGCGCCCTGATCGCCCGGGGCGACGACCACTACTTCGCTCGTGGCCATCGCGTCGCCGCCATCGACGGCGGGGCGGCGGGCGACACCTTCCGCGGCGCCTTTGGTGCGGCCCTGGCCGAGGCCGTGGAGCGCTGTGGCCAGGGCCTGATGGACCTGCCCTTCGAAGCTCTGGCCGGCGCCCTCGACCTGGCCAATGCGGCCGCCGCCCTCTGCGTCACCCGGGCCGGGGCCTACCCCTCCATACCGGAGCGGGCCGACATCGACGCCTTCATGACCCAGCACCCTGCTGGCGACCACCCGACCGGCTGAGATCCCATGATCACGCGACAACTGCGCGGGCTGCTGCAGAACGGCATCACCGCTCACATCGGCCGCCACCCGCGCCTGTACAGCATCAGCCCCAACGTCGTCACCTTCCTCGCCCTGATCCTGGCCCTGCCGGCCGCCTGGTACATCGCCGAGCGGCGCTACCTGCTGGCCATCCTGTTCATGGTGCTGTCCGGCCTGGTGGACCTGGTGGACGGGTGCATGGCCCGCGCCCTGGACCGCACCACCAAGTTCGGCTCGTACTGGGACGCCATGATCGACCGGTACGTGGACTGCGTTCTCTATCTGGGGTTCGTGCTCGACGGCCACGGGCTGGCCGCCTTCATGGCCACCACCGGCACGGTCCTGACCAGCTACGCCAAGCCGCGCACCGCCATGGTGGTGGAGATCTACCGGCAGGACTGGCCCACCATAGGCGAGCGGGCCGAGCGCTTCGTTCTGCTCATCGGGGGCTTGCTGCTGGCCACGTGGGTGCCCACCATCGGCGGGTACGCCACGGTGAGCCTCATGCTGTGGGTCACCGCGGCCATGACCCACTTCGGCGCCATCCAGCGGATCGTGTACACCAGAAGGCTGGTGCGTGAGCCGACTGCCGAGGACGACAAGGCGGAGTAGAGCGGTACCGCCATGCCCCCCACATAGGGACGCAGGTCCAGGCATGCGGAGGCCGGATCGCCAGAGCCGGCCTTCGCCCTTCAGCTGCGCCTGAGGACCTGGCCGTAGCCCGTTCCGGCCGCCACGTCTTTCTCCAGGGCGACCTGCCCGGCCAGCAGCACCAGCTCAAAGCCGGTGGCGTACGCATTGCCGTCGCGGAAGGTGGCGTGGTCCTGGACCTGGTCCGCGTCGAAGACGGTGACGTCGGCCACCATCCCCTCCCGCAGCAGCCCCCGGTCACCCAGACCCAGC
>Ga0180429_10004895_pt1 | contig 10676 bp, 9 predicted proteins | sample SS_ome_FD_132428 | JGI IMG/M metagenome (GOLD analysis project Ga0180429, IMG submission 132428) | Hypersaline lake sediment archaeal communities from the Salton Sea, California, USA - SS_1_S_1 metaG | ecosystem: Environmental > Aquatic > Non-marine Saline and Alkaline > Hypersaline > Sediment ... | reverse complement strand
TGGCGGGTCTCCCGCTGCACATCAAGACGCTCGCCGACGGCGTCATCCGCGTCTGGATCGGGGATCACATCTCCTCGACGGCGACCACCGCGCTCGCGACCGAGAAGGGCGTGGTCGTCATCGACACGACGGGCTTGCCCGGGGTCGACCGACAGCTGCGGGACATCATCGCCCGCGAACTGGGCCGCGACGACTTCGTGATGCTCATCAACACCCACGAGCATCGAGACCACACCGGCGGCAACGCGGTCTACGCCGATTGCGAGATCGTGGGTCACGAGCTGGTCGCCGAGGGCATGCGGGGCAACTCCGACAACAGCGAGCGCGTCGCCGGCTGGCTCACGACCCGGTTAGCCGAGCAGGAGGCGGAACTGGAGTCGCTGGCGCCGAACGCCCCCGAGAAGGCCCGGCTCCGCGAGGACCTGATGCTGAACCGCATGGAACTCGAGGCCGCGCAGGCGGGACTCGAATCCGTCCCCCCCACGAAGACCTTCAGCGACAGGATGGTCCTCGACCAGGGCGATACGACCTTCGAGCTCTACTACGTCGGCGGCATGCATTCGGCGAGCGACATCGCCGTGCTCGTGCCGGAACACGGCCTGCTGATGACCGGCGACACCATGTCCGACAAGTGGCTGACGGACACGCCCGGCTGCCTGGCCGCCTTCGCCGTGCGCCCCGGCATCCATCACGACTTCCCGTTGCTGATCGAGAACTGGCACCGCCTCCTCGCGCGGAAGGACGACATCAGGACGCTCCACACGGGCCACTGGAACGGCGAACTGAGCTTCGCCGGCTTCGAGGCGCGGGTGGGATACATCGAGACGCTGTGGGAGGCGGTCAACCGGATGGCGGGCGAGGACGGGACCCTGGAAGGGTTCCTCGCGGCGTACCGGCTGGAGGAGAGTTTCCCCGATCTCGCCGAGAGCCCCGGATTCTCCCAGCGCAACCATTTCATGACCATGTCGGAACTGTGGCGCGTCGCCAGCGGACAGGCCTCCGCCGCCGAGGCCCTGTACGCCCTCATAGACGAGGGGGCCGCCGAGGCCGAGATCCAGGCCGTCGTCGCCGGACGCGAGGCCGCCAGGTCCGGCCACTACTTCATGGAGGCGGAGTTCAACGCCCGCGGCTACAACTTCCTGCGCCAGGACAAGGTCGCCCAGGCCACGACGCTCTTCGAGATCACCGTCGATCTCTATCCCGACTCGTGGAACGCCTACGACAGCCTGGGGGAGGCCCTGATGACGGCCGGCGACCGGGAGGCCGCCATCGCCATGTACGAGAAGTCCATGGAGCTCAATCCCGACAACACGAACGGTCGCGACATGCTGGTGCGGTTGCGCGAGGAAGCCTCGGTGAACTGAGGCGCGTCGGGATCCGAAAGAAAGGGGCGGCGGAGCAGAGGATTCCGCCGCCCCGTTTCGTCGGGGCGTCGCCACGTGTCGAGCGTCACCGCCTCTTCTTGATGTAGATGTCGTTCGAGGTCTCCAGCCGGATCGTGCAGTCGCCAGCGCCGAGGGTGGTCTCGCCCCGGGTCACGCCGTCCTCCTGGATCTGCATGGGGAACTCCGACCTGATGTCGCCGTCGCGGGTGCGGGCCTGGATCTCGACCGACGCGTCGGGGGGCAGGACGAGGGTGATCCGCTCGTAGGTGGTGCTCACGTCGTAGGTGGCGCCGTCCGGCAGGACGGCGATCTGCGAGATCTCCACCGGGCAGTCGTTGGCCGCGATGGAGATGGAGGACTCGGCGCCCCGAACGATGACGTACTCGTAGGAGTTGGCCACGTCCACCCGGCCCTTCACGCCCTCGACGAGCACGGGGCTGGAGTCGCCGCGGATGTTCAGGGCGCCCGCCACGGCGCGCGCCTTGATCATCTCGTAGCTGCTCTTGATGCGCGTCTCGCCGCCGACGCCCTCGACGTCCACCGCGCTCGACTCGGCCTCGACGAGGCAGTCGCCGCTGACGTCCTCCACCGTGATGCCCTCGTAGCTGGAGCGGATGTCCGCGTTCCCCTCGACCCGGATCACCGACACCTCGCTGCTCGAGCCCTCCACGAACACGTCGCCATCGATGTCGGACAGGTCGATCGGCTCGTACGAGCCGTCGATCTCGACGAGGCCGGTCACCTCGCGGCAGCTGATGCGGCTGCTGTCGCCTGAGATGTTCAGCTTGCCAGTGATGTTGCTGCAGGTGATGGGATTGTAGCCGCCGATGAGATCCACGTCGGCCTGCACGTCGTCCACGGTGATGTCGCCGGAGTCGCAGCGGATCGTCACCGGGCCCTGCGCGCGCGTGACGGACACCGATTCGTAGGAGGACTCCACCTGCACGTCCCCGGCCGTGTCGCTGACCCGCACCTCGCCGCTGTCGTTGTGGATCTCCACGCGGCCGCCGACCCGCTGCACGTCGATCGTCTCGTAGGAGGTGTACGCCGTCACGTCGCCGCCGATGTCCAGCAGCGTCACCTTGCCGCTGTCGTTGCGGATCATGACGTCGCCCGGGCAGGCGCCGACGGTCACCGAGCCGTAGCTGGTCTCCACCTCCACGGGACCGCGGCAGTCGGCGATCTCCACGGCGCCCGAGTCGTTGACCACCTCGACGGATCCGTCCAGTTCGCCGACGGTCACGTCGCCGTAGCTGGTCTCCAGGTTCAGGTTCATCCGGCGCGGCAGACTCACCTTCAGGTCGGCCTTGGCCATGGGCCAGTAGACGCCGCCGTCGTCGTTCATCTTGATGCGCCCGCGGATGATGCTCGGCAGGTGCTTCAGCTCGATGGCCAGGCCCTGGGGCAGCGCCACCGCCAGCCGGTAGCCGTCGCGATAGGGCTCCAGTTCAATCCTGGAGGTCTCGTCGAAGAGCTCCTCGTTTTGCCGGTCGATGTTGACCATCTCCAGGGTCCCCGTCACGGCGATCTCGCTGCGGTCCCAGGTCGTGATCTCGAGATCGCCCTCGTTGCCCTCGATGTAGAAGGTCTGGCCGGGCTCGGCGGTCTGGTTGGCCACGAGGGTCTTGACGAAGTACCTGGCGTCCTCGTCCGACCCGTTCCGGGCGATGATGAAGGTCTCGTCTCCATCGCGGCCCGCGCTGGCCTGGCCGGCGCTCAGGCAGAGGATCAGCAGGACGTAGGTGATGGCTTTCAGCATGGCTCTCGCTCCCTTCCCTCCGCTGGAGGGTCTATCCTCGTTCCAGCGTCAACAGTTCCGTCAACGCGTCTTGCTTGTCCTGGAAGGCCGCCAGGAGGTAGCGACGGATGTGGGCGTTGCCCCTGTCCGTGTCCAGCGCCTCCCGGCAGCGCGCGATCTGGGCGTCGATGGTCTCCAGCCGCTGCCGGTAGAGCAGCAGCAGCTTTGTGTCGGCCGCGGCGAGGATCGGTTCGGCGACCCGTTCGAGATCCCGGATGGCGTCCTCGTACTCCTGTTCCACCGCCTCGACCCGCGCGAGGGCCTGGTTGGTGAGCAGGTCGCGCGGCGCCTGCGCCCGGTCGCCCGGACGGAAGAAGGCGAGGTAGGAGGCGCCGACGAGCAGGAGGACCGTGGCGGCGTACCGGAGGACGACGCGCCGCCGGAGACCGAAGAGGCCCCGGATGACGCCGCCGCCGGCGCCGGTCTCGCCCTGTGTCTTCGCCCCTTCGGCCCGCAGACGGGACTCGATGGCCCGCCACAGGTCCGGGGACGAGGCCGGCGCGGGCAGCTTGCGCGCCGCTTGCTCGATCCGCTCGTCCAGGGCGACGGCCTCGCGGCACGTCTCGCAGCCGCGGGCATGCTCCGCGTACTCGCGCTCGGTGACTTCGCCCAGCCAGTAGGCCCTGTACCTATCGCACGTCATCGTTCCGTCCTCGGGTTGTCTCGCCCAGGATCTCGCGCAACCGCGACTTGGCCGCGAAGACCTGCGCCTTCACCGTGCCCTCCCGGGTGTCCAGGATCTCGGCGATCTCCCGCTGCTTGAAGCCCTCCACGGCGAAGAGCACGAAGCAGGTCTTCATGCGCGGCGGCAGGCACGCGATGGCGTCCTCCAGATGGACGCCGATCTCGACCTGCGGCTCGCGCGCGATCTCGGCCACCTTCTCCAGCGACACGGACGACCGGGTCTTGTCCGCCTTCAGCATGTTGTAGCAGGTGTTGACGACGACCCTGTAGAACCAGGTCGAGAAGGACGACCTGAAGGTGTACCGGCCGACCTTCCGGTAGAGCTTCACGAAGGCGTTCTGCAGCGCGTCCTCGGCGTCCTGGCGGTTGCCCATCAGGCGATGGGCGATGCGCAGCATCGGCGTCTCGTAGTGCCGGTAGAGCGACTCGAAAGCCTGTAGATCTCCCTGCTGACATCTCCGCACCACTTGATCTTCGTTAGCCAGGACCATCAATCGTCTCTCGTCCTGATCGCCGGAGTTCTGGGCTTCATGTCCGTTGGACAGGGAGGGGGGATAAATGGTTTATAGCATGGCGGCCCGAAAAGACGGATCGCGACGTGCGCGGCCTGCGGCGCGGCGCGGCGCCGGGCGCTCAGTCGTCCGTGATGTTGACGATGCGCCAGCGGTCTTCCAGCCTCAGCATCTGCAGGAAGTCGGTGACCACCCGCTCGCCGTCGATCAGGAAGCGGATCCGGACCTGGGCGGCGTCTCCCTGGACGTCGATCCGCTCGATCTCGTGGTCGAGCGTCGCGAACGGCGGGTCTTCGGGATCGAATCGTGCGGACCAGCGGTCCAGGGTCGTGACGTTCAGGGATCCGTCGGGGTGTCGGCCCATGAGCACGGTTTCGGGCGTGCAGATCTCCCTGATCGCCGTGAAATCGCGAACGCGCAGCCCGTGCACGTAGAGGGATTCGACCGCTTCGCGGATGGCCGTCTGGGCGGGTGGCGGCGGCGGCTCTCCCGTGAGCCGGGCCAGGAGGCGCTGCGCGCGATCGTGATCCGGCTGCGCGGCCAGGGCCTGCTCCAGCCTCGACGCCGCCGTCTCCAGGTCCCCGTTCGCGAGGGCGACCTGGGCCATCCAGTAGTAGGTCGCCGCCGATCCGGGAAAGAGCTCGAGGTTCAGTTCGAGCAGGACGGCGAGGTCTTCGCTGCGCTCCGGCCCCCACTGGTAGGCGAAGTCCAGGAGCCGGGTCTCCTCGACGGGGACGAGGCCGGGATCCTTCTCCCGCAGCCTGCGGACGAACGCCGCGGTCTCCACGGCGCCCCGCGATTCGACCATGGCGGCGATCCGGCTCGGGGACGGGGGCGGAGGCAGCGCCTTCCGCCAGGTCCAGGCCCCGCTCGCCGGCGACGACCGCGCCACCTGCCGTGCCAGGGTGTCGGCCCCGTCCTCCCGGAGGTGATCGGAGAGGAAGCGGGTGACCCGTGCGGCCACGTCCGACCAGGCGTCGGCCACGCGGCCGCCCGACGAATCGTCGGCGGCCAGGCGGTACTTGACGACCGAGTCGGCGCTAAAATCCCTGTGCAGCAGATCCGGAATGCGCCACAGGATCCTGTCGGCGTAGACGGCCGACTCGTGGAAATCGGTGGTCCGCGGTTCGTCCGCGAGGACGATCTCGAGCAGGGGGGCGCGCAGGTTGCGGGGATCCCAGCCGACGAAGCTCTCCGCCACGGGCCTGTAGCCGGGAATGGTCGCCGCGCCGTCGAGGCACACCACGGCGTCGACGCCCTTGTGATCCAGGGCCAGCAGCAGGCCGGTCATGCCGCCCCAGCTGAAGCCGACCACGCCGATCCGTTCGCGATCGATGTAGGGCTCGAGCCACGCGCGGTCCAGGATCAGACGCAGATCGTCGCGTTGGGCCTCGGCGCCCCGGCGGTCGCGGCCGACCTCGGGTTCCGCGTGGCCGAGGCTCGGCGCGCTCGCGACCACGAAGCCCAGGCTGGCCAGATGTTCGAAGAGGACGGCGTTCTCGTACGGGTCGGCGTTGATGCTGGGTGCGTAGACCACGAGGGGGAAGGGGCCGTCGCCGGGCTCGGCGTCGAGCCGGGCCCGCATGGGCCGGTCGAGGAAGGCGTCCAAACGGGCCCGGTTGGCTCCCCTCCGCAGCGGCGAGGCCCGGTACGCCTCGAGGACGGTCTCCGGCTCCGTGGCGCCGCCAGCGTGCGCCCGGAGCAGGTAATCGGCATAGGCGACGGGTCGTGCACCGGAATCCGCGGCCGGATACCACAGATGGATCGTCACGGTCCTCGGCCGGACCGGAGACCGGGGGTCTTCGTCGTCGCCGAAGCTGCGGCCGGGATCGAGGCTGTCGATGATCCGGTAGCCGACCCCGTGGTCGCCCGGCGGTAGCCGGAAAGCCGGCGGTTCGGCGTGCACTGCGGCGGCGGACAGGACGAGGACGAGGGTCGGACCGACGAGGCGAAGGAGGCTCATGGATCATCTCCCGAGTGTGCGGTGGCCGGCCGTCTCGCCCTCATACGCCCCGTGCCGCGGGATGTTGCAGGGGGCGCCCCGGCGAGGAGGCTCCGGGCCTCACACGCGATGACTTGTCTCGAAAGGACCGGGGCTACATGGACGTGAGGATCGGGCCCAAGGGTCTCAGGGCTGGTCCCCGTTCTCGGAGGCGGAACGATCGACCAGCTCGAGGGCTTCCGGGGCGACCCTGTGCCACCGCATCGTGCGACCGGGCTTGGCGAACAGGATCTTCTTGTAGGCCCGGACCTCGAGGGTCTCCTCGTCCGTGAGGCGGAGCCGGCAACGGTAGGTCTTGCCCTCGTCCGGGGCGTATATCCGGCCGTCTTTCCAGCGGCCGTCGCCCTCGTAGGTGAAATCGCTCAGGATGAGCAGCCCGTCGAGGGGACGGTCCTGGAGCGAGGGGTCGGGATTGTTGCGGTCCACGCGCGGCCGGCCCGGCATGCCCCGCGGGTCGTCGGGCGGGTACTCGGGGATCTCCAGCCAGGAGAGGCGTCCGGTGAGGGTTCCGTCCTCCAGGACGATGGTCACGTGCGCCGAGGCCTCGTCGCCGCGCAGCTCCCAGGTGCCGGCGATGTCGCGCGGGACATCGCTAGACGACGAGCCGCCGGCCGCGAGGACCGCGACGGCGGCGAGGAAGACTGCGAGGATCGCCTGCTGCTTCTGCATACGTATTCCTTCGGTGCGTCCGCGCCGGAGTTAATAGCGACATTCGACCGAATGGCCCCTTTGATCAGGTTATGCCAACGAAATTGTGTTTTACTCGGCCAGGAGCATCTTCATGCTGATTTCATTTCAGTTACGCACCTCAATACGAGGTCCGCAGCTCTGATTGCGGCCGAAACACAATTTCGATGGCAGAACTCTTTGATCAAATGAGAAACTCGTCAAGAAACGGTGGGTGTTCCGTTTCTCGCGACAGGGGGCGTTGACAGGCCGAAAAATGTCGTATATCATTCCTAGATAAGATTGCATTCTTAGATAGCGGGAGTTCCGATGGCCCGACCCGACCAGTGCGAGATCGAGCGCCGCATGGCCCGTTTCGAGGGGGTCTGCCGGGAGGCCGGGCTGCGGCTCACCCACCAGCGGATGGAGATCTTCCGCGAGGTGGCGCGGGCCGCCGACCACCCCGACGCGGATACGGTCCACAGGCGCGTGCGCGAGCGGATGCCGACGGTGTCCCTCGACACGGTCTACCGGACCCTGTGGCTGCTCGAGGACCTGGGCCTCGTCGCGACGCTCGGCCCGTCCCGCGGGCGGGCGCGCTTCGACGCGAACCTGGACCGGCACCACCACTTCGTGTGCGTCCGCTGCGGGATGACGCGGGATTTCCACGACGAGACACTCGACGACCTTGCGCTGCCCCGCGCGGCACGGGCCTTCGGCCGGATCGAGGCGACCCTGGTGGAGGTCAGGGGGATCTGCCACGAGTGTTCTCGCAAGAACGCGGAGACAGGAAATCGCATGAACAGGAGGCGAAACCATGGCCAAGAAGAATAAGAATAAACTGACCAACAACGTCGGCGCGCCGATCGCCGACAACCAGAACTCGCTGACCGCCGGGCCCCGCGGTCCGATGCTCCTGCAGGACGTGTGGTTCCTGGAGAAGCTCGCCCACTTCGACCGGGAGGTGATCCCGGAGCGCCGCATGCACGCCAAGGGCTCCGGCGCCTACGGGACCTTCACGGTCACCCATGACATCACCAGCTACACCAAGGCGAAGATATTCTCGGAGATCGGCAAGAAGACGGACCTGTTCGTCCGCTTCTCGACGGTGGCCGGCGAGCGGGGCGCGGCCGACGCGGAACGCGACATCCGGGGCGTCGCGATCAAGTTCTACAGCGAGGAGGGGAACTGGGATCTCGTGGGCAACAACACGCCGGTGTTCTTCCTGCGCGACCCGCTCAAGTTCCCCGATCTCAACCATGCGGTGAAGCGGGATCCCAAGACGAACCTGCGCAGCGCCCGCAACAACTGGGATTTCTGGACGTCCCTGCCCGAAGCTCTGCACCAGGTCACGATCACCATGAGCGATCGGGGCATCCCCTATTCCTATCGGCACATGAACGCCTACGGCAGCCACACCTTCAGCCTGATCAACGCGGAGCAGGAACGTTTCTGGGTGAAGTTCCATTTCAAGACGCGACAGGGCATCAGGAATCTCACGGACGCGGAGGCGGAGTCGATCGTCGGCCGGGATCGCGAAAGCCACCAGCGCGACCTGTTCGACAGCATCGAGAAGGGGGACTTCCCCAGGTGGGACATGAAGATCCAGGTGGTGCCGGAAAAGGCCGCCGCCGGTTTCCCCTTCAATCCCTTCGACCTGACGAAGGTCTGGCCGCATGCGGACTACCCGCTTCTGGACGTGGGCGTGCTGGAACTGAACAGGAACCCCGAGAACTATTTCGCCGAGGTCGAGCAGTCGGCCTTCAACCCCGCGAACATCGTGCCCGGCATAGGATTCTCGCCGGACAAGATGCTCCAGGGCCGGTTGTTCTCCTACGGGGACGCCCAGCGCTATCGCCTGGGCGTAAACCATCACCTGATCCCGGTCAACCGGGCGCGTTGTCCGGTCCACGGCTACCATCGCGACGGGGCCATGCGCGTGGACGACAACTACGGCGGCACGCTCGGCTACGAGCCCAACAGTTACGACGAATGGCGGGAGCAGCCCGAACACCGGGAGCCGCCGCTCGACCTGCAGGGCCCGGCCGATCACTGGGATCACCGCGAGGATGACGACGATTATTATTCCCAGGCCGGCGCGCTGTTCAGGATCATGAGCGCCGAGCAGCAGCAGACGCTGTTCGAGAACACGGCCCGGAACATGGGAGATGCGCCCGAGGAGATCAAGATGCGTCATGTCCGCAACTGCGCCGAGGCCGACCCGGCCTACGGAAAGGGCGTCGCCGACGCGTTGGGCCTATCCCTGGACGACTCGGGCGCGTGAGCCCGCGGAGTCCGTCGATCGACCGAACTTGAAGCCGATGGATGACCGGCGGATACGCCGGCACAACACCCAAAACGGAGAGTGATCATGCACGAGAAGAGCGTTGTCCTGCTGAACCAGGCCGTCGGAGACGAGCTCGCCGCCGTCCACCAGTACATGTACTGGCACTTCCACTGCGACGACCAGGGCTTCGACCTGCTCGCCGGTCTGTTCAAGCGCACGTCCATCGAGGAGATGATCCACATCGAGAAGCTGGCCGAGCGCATCCTCTTCCTCAAGGGCGAGGTGGAGATGGCGGCCAGCGCCGAGGTCAAGAAGGAGACGGACGTCAAGGTCATGCTGGAGATGGCGGCCGGCATGGAGGAGCAGAGCGCCAAGGACTACAACCGCATGGCCGTCGAGTGCAGCCAGAACGCCGACAGCCAGTCCAAGCAGCTCTTCGAGGAGCTGGTGGCCGACGAGGAGCGCCACTACGACCAGTACGACACCGAGCTCGACAACCTGGCGCGCTTCGGCAAGGACTACCTGGCCCTGCAGAGCATCGAGCGTTCGAAGACCCGTGGTGCGAACATGCCGGCCGACTAGGCCAGTGCGGCGCTCACGGCGGCCTCGGCGTGCAGGGCCAGCGTGTCGAAGGTCGGCACGGGGATCTCGGCGCCCTCGAGGAGCTTCGGCAGTTCGGTGCAGCCGAGGATGATCCCCTGGGCGCCCCTGTCGACCAGCCGGCCGATGACGTCCAGGCAGCTGCGCCGGGCGGTGTCGGTGTAGCGATCGACGACCAGCTCGTCGAAGATCATGGCGTCGATCGTTCCGAAGTCCTCGCCCTCGGGAACCAGCACCTCCAGGCCGTGCCGCCCGGCCAATCGGTCGCGATAGAAGGCCTCGCCCATGGTGTAGCGCGTGCCCACCAGGCCGATCTTCCGCACGCCGGCCTCCCGCGCGGCCGCCCCCGTGGGATCCGCGATGTGCAGCAGGGGCAGCCCGACCCGCGTCTCGATCTCGTCCGACACCATGTGCAGCGTGTTGACGCAGAGCATCAGGAAGTCGGCGCCGGCGGCGCGCAATCCCTCGCCCATCTGCACCGACTCCTCGGCGACCGCCTCCCAGCCGCCCTCGTCGTGGATCGCCAGGTGCTCCGCGAAATCGACGCTCCAGAGCACGAGCTTCGCCGAGTGCCGCCCGCCGACCCGCCGGTGGACGATCTCGTTGAGCGCCTGGTAGTAGAGCACGGTCGAGCTCCAGCTCATGCCGCCGATCATGCCGATGGTCTTCATGGTTCCTCCGATCGCCCCGCGCGGTCGCGGAGAGGGCCGTCCTTGCCGTCAACCGTCGTCCCGGTCGGCAC
>Ga0180429_10004894_pt1 | contig 10677 bp, 8 predicted proteins | sample SS_ome_FD_132428 | JGI IMG/M metagenome (GOLD analysis project Ga0180429, IMG submission 132428) | Hypersaline lake sediment archaeal communities from the Salton Sea, California, USA - SS_1_S_1 metaG | ecosystem: Environmental > Aquatic > Non-marine Saline and Alkaline > Hypersaline > Sediment ... | reverse complement strand
GGTGTCGAGACAATCAGCCCGTCGGCCCGGTAGGTGGTGGCGGGCTGGCCGTCGACGAGCAGGTCGATTTCGATCATGGCAAAGGGCGGGCCGGCCAGGATCGACGTCTCGTTGAGGCCGAGATCGTGGTGAATCACCTCGCCCTCCCGGGCCACCTCGCACTCGAACATCATGTGATCGACCAGCCGAAAGCGACCGGCCATGAGTTCGGCAATCGCGTCTTCGACGTCGGCCGGAGGGGTGTCGGCCAGGAAGCCGAGCCGGCCGAGATTGATGCCCAGGGCGGGCACCTGGTGATAGCCCATCCAGCGGGCCGCCCGCAGGATCGAGCCGTCACCCCCCAGGACCACCACCAGATCGGCCTCGGCGATCGGGCCCGCGTGCTCGCCGCTCGGCGGGGATGGTCCGAGGGCCGAGACCGTGTGACCATGCCCCGCCAGGGCCCGCTCGATGCGGGCGGCCGCGGCGGCCCCCGCCGCCGAACCCAGGATGACGACGCGGAGCGATTCCGTGGGGGGCTGGTTGGCTCGCAGGCGGCTGGCATGCGGCATGGCGGCACCGGGCCCGAGGACGCCGGCTCGGTGGGTCAATCGTGGGCCGTGAGGGGCGCCGTGACGTCGTTGCCGCTCGGCCCGAGGCCGGCCAGGGCCCGGCAGGCCGCGGCGATCCCGGCGGCATCGAGACCGAGTTCGGCGAGCAGTTCGGCGCGGTCGCCATGTTCGACGAAGCGATCAGGAAGGCCGAGCCGCCGGATCGGGCCGGCCGCCAGGCCGGCATCCGAGACAAGTTCCAGGACGGCCGATCCGAACCCGGTCGGGAGGGCATTCTCCTCGATGGTGACCGTCCAGGGGGCCGCCTCGATCCGCTCGAGCAGGAGCTCACTGTCAAGGGGCTTCACAAACCGGGCGTTGACGATCGTGACCTCGAGCCCTGCCTCCCGCAGCAGGGCAGCCGCCTTGACGGCCTCGGCCAGGAGCGTGCCGGCGACGATCAGCAGGCCGTCGCAGCCTTCCGCGACCAGTTCCGCTCGCCCCAACGCCAACGGGGCCCGCGGCCCCTCCTGCCGCACGGCGGCCGTTTTGGGATACCGGATCGAGACCGGCCCATCGTGGTCGCGGGCCCACTCGACCATCGCCTCGAGATCGTGCTCGTCGGCGGGAGCCAGCACCGCCATGTTCGGGAAGAGCCGCATGTAACCAAGGTCGAAGGCACCGTGGTGGGTGGGACCGTCGGGACCGGTCAGCCCGGCCCGATCGAGCATGAAGGTGACCGGCAGGTTCTGCAGGCAGACCTCCTGGAAGATCTGGTCGTAGGATCGCTGCAGGAAGGTGCTGTAGATGTCGACGATCGGCCGGCAGCCCGCCTTGGCCTGGCCCGCCGCAAAGGCGACGGCGTGCGACTCGCAGATCCCGACGTCAAAGAACCGGTCGGGAAACTCGGCCCGCACCTTCTCGAGCTTGTTGCCCTGGCACATGGCCGCGGTCAGCACCGTGACCCGCGGATCGGTTCGCATCGCCCTGGCAATCGCGGCCGAGGCGATGTCGGTGTAGGCCTTGGTCGATGACTTCTTGATGCTGACGATGCAATCTTCATCGTCACACTCGAAGGGGGCCGGGGTGTGGAAGAACACCGGGTCGTCCTCGGCCGGCTTGAAGCCGTGTCCCTTCTCGGTGAGCACGTGGAGCAGGATCGGCCCTTCGGCGTCCTTGACCAGTTCCAGGTAGCGGATCAGGTTGGGCAGCGAGTGTCCCTCGACGGGGCCGAAGTAGCGGACGCCGAGTGCTTCGAAGAGGGCGCCGCCGTGGATCGACGTCTTGATCGATTCCTTGACGCCGGAGAGCATCCGCTCCATCTGCTCGCCGACCATCGGCACGCCCTTGATGATCTCGCCGGCCTGGTGCTTGATGCCGCGATACCAGGGATTGGTCCGCATGATGTCGAGATATTCCGCCAACGCTCCGACCCGCGGGCAGATCGACATCTTGTTGTCGTTGAGGATCACCAGCAGCCGCTTCTTGAGGAAGCCGGCGTTGTTGAGCGCCTCGAAGACAATGCCCGAGGGGAGGGCACCGTCTCCGATCACGGCCACGCTGCGGCGGTCGTCCTCGCCGAGCAGGCCGTCGCCGCTGGCCAGGCCGAGAGCCGTCGAGACGCTGCAGCCGGCATGGCCGGTCATGAACAGGTCGTAGGGGCTCTCCTCCGGATTCGGGTAGCCCATCAGCCCGCCCCGGGTGCGAATCGTGGCGAACTGGGGATAGCGGCCGGTGATCAACTTGTGCGGATAAATCTGGTGGCCCGTGTCCCAGATCAGCCTGTCGCGACTGAAGTCGAAGACCCGGTGCAAGGCGAGGCAGAGTTCGACGACGCCCAGATTGGAGGCGAAGTGGGCCGTCCGGGAGGCGGCCACCTGCGTCAATGCCCGCCGCATCTCGCCGGCAAGCTGCTCCAACTGTTCCGGCGAGAGATCCCGGAGGTCGTGGGGCGAGGTGATGGAGGGCAGGATGTCGGGCATGATGATGGTGTCCGAAGGGGCCGGCGACGGGCGGACCGGCCGATCGCTCTTAATGGTCGCGGGTCAGGATCCAATGTGCCAGGGCCGCCAGTTCAGCGGCCGGTTCACCGAGTTCGGCCACGGCCAGGGTGGCCTCGTCAGCGAGTTCCACGGCCCGTTGCCGGGCGGACAGACCACCGATGACGGTCGGGTAGGTCAACTTGCCCCTGCCGGCATCCTTGCCAACCCGCTTGCCCATGGCGGCTTCGGTCCCCTCGGCGTCGAGGATGTCGTCGGCGATCTGGAAGGCGAGGCCGAACGCCCGGCCGAACTGGTCGAGGGCATCGAGCCGCCGCTGATCGGCTCCCACGGCGAGTCCGCCGAGCGTGAGCGAGGCCCGAAACAGGGCGCCGGTCTTGCGGCGATGAATCCGCTCCATCCAGGCGATCTGGGCGTCGGTCTGGCCCGGCTCGGGCGGGATGCCCCAGCCCCGCTCGCAGGCGAGGTCGTCCAGCTGCCCGCCGACGGGCGCCGCGGCTCCGGCCGCTCGGGCCAGCACCAGGCAGGCCTGGCCGGCAACCGCTGCGGGCAGACCGGCAGCCAGCGTCTCAAAGGCCAGCGGCATGAGCGCGTCACCGCAGAGAATCGCCGTGGCTTCATCGAAGGCGCGATGGCAGGTGGGCTGTCCCCGCCGGAGGTCGTCGTCGTCCATCGCGGGCAGATCGTCGTGGACCAGCGAATAGGCGTGAATCATCTCGACGGCCAAGGCCGCCGGAGCAGCCGCCTCCCAGCAGTCAGCCTCGGACCGTCCGTCGCCGCAGGCCCGGGCGGCCCAGACTGCCAACGCCGGCCGCAGCCGCTTGCCCGGGGCAAGCAGGGCGTGCCGGATGGCTGCCAGAAGCCGTTCAGGCGTCTCCCCGTCACGACTCAGCGACGCGACCGCGTCGGCCAGCCGCGGCTCGATGAAGTCCCGTACCCGCCGGAGCGAAGCGGGCACCCCGGCCGTGTTGAGGCCACGGGAGGCCGACATCGTCGTTGTGTCTGCCTGGGGAGCCGATGCCATGCGGAGACCTGTCGAGTGGGCCGCACGGGGAGCGGACACCTACCTCCCTGCCGCGTGCTCTTCCCTCACGCAGTTTAGGCCTCTTCGCAGGCCCCGTCCATCCCGGGCAGCGGCTTCGTGCGGCCGCTCCGGGCCCTGCTGCGGCTCCGGCTGCGGGTCGGCCCCGGGGCGGGCTCGTCGCCGTCGTCGTGATCGGCCAGCACCGGCCGGCCCTCGTCATCGATCCGGACAAGCACCTTGACGCGTTCCTCCGCCTGAGCGAGTTCCGCGTGCAGCCGGCGGAGGAGGCCGACGCCCTGCTCGTAGGCCTCGATCGATTCGGACAGTCCCAGCCCTCCCGATTCCAGGCTGGCGACGAGGGTGGCCAACTGGGCGAGTGCCTCTTCGAAGCCGACAGCATCAACGGCTTCAGCCTCAGGGTCGCCCGGTGTGCCATCGCGCTGGTGAGCGGCGGTCATGCGTGACCATTCTCCACGGAGTCCACGGTGCTCCAGATTCGGCCGTCAGCCAGTTGTGTTACCAACTCCACGCCCGGCTCGATACCCGCCGAGCTCCGCAGCGTCTGCTGGGGGGTTTCCGCGCGGCAGGTGAGCGACCAGCCACGGGCCAGCAGCTGGAGCGGGCTGGCGGCCTCCAGCCGAGCCGCTGACGCGGCCAGCCGCTCGCCGGCCCGGTCGACCGCTGCCCCGGCGAGCCGTCGCAGTCGAAGGGCCTGCTGATCGACCGCCTCACGACGGTCGCTGATCAGCCGAGTGGGATCGGCGAAGATGCGGGAGCGGCCCAGTTGCAGAAGCCGCTCCCGGCAGGCCTCCCGGCGACGGTTGACCGCCGCTGCCAGTCGCAGGCCAAAGTCGCCGATCGCCGCGGTCACCTGGCGGCCGTCGGGGGCGATTCGGACTGCCGCGTCGGTGGGCGTGAGGGCCCGCAGATCGGCGGCCAGGTCAGCCAGCGAGACATCGATCTCGTGGCCGATGCCGGCCACGACCGGAATCGGCGAGGCGGCCACCGCCCGCACGAGAACCTCTTCGTTGAAACTCCAGAGATCCTCCAGGCTGCCGCCTCCCCGAACCAGCGCGATGACCTCCACTGCCGGCCGGAGCCGGGCCGCTGTAGCCAGGGCGGCCGCCACCTCGTCGGCAGCCCCCGCCCCCTGCACCCGCGTGGGGACCACGACGATTTCCGTCGCTCGCCAACGGCCGCGGAAGGTCTCCAGAAAGTCGGAGATGGCGGCTCCGGTGCCGCTGGTCACCAGGGCGATCCGCCGGGGAAAGCGGGGGATCGGCCGCTTCCGCTCGGCAGCGAACAGGCCTTCGGCGGCCAGGGCCGCGTGAAGCCTTCGCATCTGAGCCTCGAGCGTCCCCGTGCCCAGGGCATGGAGGCGGTCGATCGTGAGCTGGTAGGTGCCCCGCGGCGGATAGACCTCGAGCCGCCCGTGGCAGACGACGGCCATTCCGTCGGCCGGCTCGATCGCCAAGGCGGCAGCGGCACTCCGCCAGATCACGCCCCGCAGCAGGGCTGCGTCATCCTTGAGCGACAGGTAAACATGGCCTGACGACGCCCGTGTCAGGTTGCTCACCTCGCCGGCCACCCAGACATCGGGAAAGCCGGTTTCCAGGGCTTCCTTGACGCGGGCGGTCAACTCCGAGACGCTCGGGGGCTCGTCCGGCGGTCGGCGGCGGTCAGCGCGGCCACGATCCTTCATGGGCAGAGAGTGTAGCATCCGGCCGCGGAGGGGCCGCCGCACCGTCGCTCGTGCCGTTTCCTGCAGTTCCCCCGATTTCCGTCCCGGTTGATCCCATGCACGCGTCACCATCTGCTGAGCCCTCGGCAAACCGTGGGCCGATGCTGGTCGTCTTTTTGACGGTCTTCATCGACCTGCTCGGCTTCGGGATCGTGCTGCCCGTCCTCCCCCGGCAGGCTGAGCCCTATCTCGACGCCATTGGCCTGCCGCCGCTCGAGGGCGGAGCCGGCGGGGCCGTGATCGGCGTCCTGTTCGCCGTCTTCTCCGCGATGCAGTTTCTCTTCAGCCCGCTCTGGGGCAGGCTCTCCGACCGGATCGGCCGCCGGCCGATCCTCCTGATGAGCCTGACCGGTTCGGTCGTGTTCTACGCCCTCTATGGCTATGCCGTCGCCGGGCCCGTCGATCCCGCCCCCACGCGGTCGGCGGCCCTCGCGGCCCTCGGGCTGATCCTGCTGTCGCGGATCGGGGCCGGCATCGCCGGGGCGAGCGTGGGCACCGCCGCGGCCGTGATCGCCGATTGCACGACGCCGGAAAATCGGGCCCGCGGGATGGCCCTGATCGGGATCGCCTTCGGCGGCGGCTTCACGCTCGGGCCCCTGATCGCCTTCTTCGGGCTGGCGGCCTTCGACCAGGCCCGCTGGGGCGTCGGAGCGATTGCCTCGCTGCTTTCGTTGCTGGCCCTGCTGATCGCGGTCTTCGTCTTTCGGGAGACCCGCCGGCCCGGGGCGGGACCGAGCAAGGAGTTCTTCAGCATGACCAGGAGCCTGCAGGTCCTGCGGATGCCGGCGGTCGGCGTCCTCGTGCTGGTGTACTTTCTCTCGATCTTTGCAATGGCGAGTTTTGAGTCGACCCTTGCCCTTCTCACAAAGGCCGCCTTTGACATGGGGGACGACGCCAACTTCCTCGTCTTCGCAGCGATCGGCTTCGTGCTGCTGCTGTCGGGCGGCTGCTACCGTCCGCTGGCCAAACGGTTTCCGGAGCAGCGGCTGCTGGCGGCCGGCATCACGCTGATGCTGACAGGCCTGGCAGCGGTCGGACTGGTGTCCTGGCAGGTGATGGGCCAGGGGATCGTGGCCGAGCCAGGCAGTCCGTGGCGGGCGGCGTTTTATGCCGCTGCGTCCCTGGCGGTCTGCGGCTTCGCTTTCGTCAACCCGTCCGTCTCGGCGCTGATCTCGCGGCGGGCCGATGCCGATCGGCAGGGCGAGGTCCTGGGCGTCAACCAGTCCTTCGCATCACTGGCCCGGATCCTTGGGCCGCTGGTGGGGCTGGCGCTGTTTTCGGCGCACCCTTCCCATGTCCTGCCCTACGCCAACGCCTTCGCGGTGTTGCTGATCGTGGCGATGCTGGTGCCCAGGATCAGCCGAGATCAGCCGGCGGCTCATCCCGCTTGAGCCCCAGGCCGTCGAGCCGTCGGTAGAGCGTGGCCCGGCTGATGCCCAGCAGGGCCGCCGCCTCGGGAACGCTGCCCGCGGTGCGGCGGAGAGCCTCGGTTGCCAGGCGTCGCTCCCATTCCTCCAGTCGGAGCGACTCCGAGTGGGCAAGCAGCGCCGTGCCGGCCTCGGGGGCCATGCGGAGGAGTTCCGCCTCGTATTCGGACAGCGCCAGCGTGCCGTCGGGTGACCGCGGCCCGTCGTCTCCACCGACCGCCGCATCGTCGAATGGTTCCGTCGAGGCGGGCTCCTCGCCCCCGGCCTGCGTCGCCGCGTCGCGGCCCGCCCTGGCCGCTCCCGCCAGGCTCGCCAGCGAGACGAGGAGATCAAAGTCGACGTCTTTCAAACCCGTCGTCGCCGTGGCGGCCAGAACCGCCTCGACCCGGCCCCCTGCGATCACGGGCACGCAGGCCAGGGCCTGTCCCCCTGCGTCGGCCTGGGGGGTCAGCCAGATGCCGCGACCGGCAATCGCTTCCTGCCAGCCGCGACCGGCGAGCAGGGCGGGCAGGTCGCTGCCGGGCGGCACCACGCAGATCGGCACGGGGAGCCGGTCTGCCGAGAGTTCGAACCAGCCGAAACTGGCAGCCGCGGTGAACTCCGCTGCCAGTTCGAGGGTCGCCGCGACGATTGCCTGGCCGGAGCCCGCAGCCAGCAGCCGGAAGCCGGCCTGGTAGAGAAACATGGGCCAACGCGGATCGCCATCCAGGCCGGCCCGCCGCAGGGCCTCGCCCTCCAGGGCGTCGGGGGGGCCGCATCGCGCGACGGTGGCGTCGTCAACTGTCTGGGCGGGCACGGCCGCCGCCGGGTGAAAGATGAGTTCGGTGGTGCCCACCCGGATGACGCTGCCGTCGGCGAGCGGTTCCTCGGTGACGCGGTTCCCGTCGAGCCAGGTTCCATTGCGGCTGTCGAGATCCTCGATCAGCCAGGACTCACGGGAGGCATCGAATCGGATCAGCGCGTGGCGGCGGCTGGCGAGCCGGTCGGCGAGCACGATCAGCGACCCGGCGGCCCGCCCCAGAACGTTGTCGGTCAGCGGATCAAGCTGAAACGCCGGCCCTGGCAGCCCCGCGATCTGGAGCGTGAGCGTGGCGGCGGCAGGCGCGGCGGGCGAGGTCGAGTGATGAGATGAGGAGGCCACGGCTGCCTGCACGCGAATGCGAAACGAACCAGATCACCCCACACTATAAGAGGTTCTGGGACGAGGATGATATGGCAGCGATGCCTTCTCTGCAGCACGTGACGGCTCTCCCTCTGGCATCACGTTGCGGCCCGTCAAAGTCCGTGCGACACTGCACGACCCGAGCCACGAAATCCTCACCCGTGCCGCGGAGTCGCCTTGATGGGAACCCTGTCGGGATCGCCCGACGCCGCCGCCGGCCCCCGCGGCCGAACCGGCCCCGGCGTTTCCCGCCGGCTGCGGACTGCTGTGGTGGGTCACGGCACGGCCGATCCGCTCGTGGCCCCGGCGGTCGTCGAATGAGCCGCCAGGTGCCGGTTTCAGCCAGGCCGGGCGGATCCCGCGTGAAAACATCTCGCCAAGCAGGGCGGGAGTCGTCACAATATGGTTTTGGGCCGCTCGGCGAAGCACCCGCTCCCCGGCCATTCCTCATCAGGAGCCATCGCGTGAACGGCACCACCGCCCCGTCGCCCTCCCGGGCCGCTGTCTCGAGCCATCGCCGCGGAGCCCGCTTGGGTCGACGGGCCTGCTGGTGTGTCGCGATGCTGGCCGGCTGCCTCGTCAGCCTGGCTGCCTGCGTCGCCGATGAGGCACCCTCGGCCACCATCGGGTCGGTGATCACGGTGCCCGCCAGCGGCGCTCCCGAGCCCGGCCCCAACGACCGCCACATCGCGGTGGCCGTCCGCCGTCACCTGGAACGGGAGCATTTTCTGCGGCAGCCGATCGATGACGACGTGGCCCGGCTCTGGTTCGAGGCGTTCTTCGAGGCACTCGATCCGATGAAGGTCTACTTCCTGAAGTCGGACGTGGATGAGTTTCGGACGCGGTGCGACACCCTCGATGATCTCGTCAAGCGAGGGGACGTGAACTTCGCCTATCAGGTGCTGGAGCGGTTCCTGCAGCGGGTCGACGAACGGCTGCCGGTGATCGAGCGGCTGATCGACGAGGAGCATGATTTCACGCGGGAGGAGTCGATCGTCATTGACCGTGATGAAACGACCTGGGCCGCGACCAAAGCGGAGCTCGACGATGCCTGGCGGAAGCGGATCAAGTACGACCTGCTCGTTCAGAAGATGGAGGAGACCCCGCCCGACGAGGCCCGCGACAAGCTCCATCGACGCTATCGCAGCTTCGCCAAGCGGATGCACCAGATGACGGCCGATGAGCTGCTCGAGACCTATCTCTCCTCCCTGACCTCCAGCTTCGACCCGCATACCAGCTTCATGTCGCCCGGCACGCTCGAAAACTTCGAGATCCAGATGCGGCTCGAACTCGACGGCATCGGGGCCCAGCTCAAGAGCGAGGACGGCTACACCACGATTGTCGAGCTGACGCCCGGCGGAGCCGCCGAGCGGGATGGCCGGCTCAAGTCGCAGGACCGCGTCATCGGGGTGGGTCAGGGGGCCACCGGGGAGATCGTCGACACCGTCGACATGAATCTCAACGAGGTCGTCAAGCTGATTCGCGGCAAGCGGGGAACGATCGTCCGCCTCAAGGTGATCCCGGTCGGGGAGACGGCACCCAAGGTCTACGACATCACGCGGGACAAGATCGAACTGAAGGACGCCGAGGCCCGCGGTGAGATCATCGAACACGGCACGAAGGCCGACGGCTCGCCGTATCGGATCGGGGTGATCAACCTGCCGAGCTTCTACATGGACATGGCGGGGGCCCAGCAGGGGCAGGCCAACTTCAAGAGCAGCACCCGCGACACCGAGCGACTGCTCGACGACTTCCGGCGGGAGAAGGTTGACTGCGTCGTGCTCGACCTGCGGAACAATGGCGGCGGCTCGCTGCCGGAGGCGATCAAGCTGACCGGGCTGTTCATCGACCGGGGGCCGGTCGTGCAGATTAAGGATGCCGATCAGCAGGTGCGGCCCTATGACGACATCGATCCCGGTGTCGCCTGGGACGGGCCGCTGGTGGTCCTGGCCAACAAGTTCAGCGCCAGCGCCAGCGAGATCCTCGCCGGGGCGATCCAGGACTACCATCGGGGGCTGATCGTGGGCGACGACTCGACCCACGGCAAGGGCACGGTCCAGAGCCTGCTCGATCTGGGGCGGCAGCTCTTCCGCCGCTTCGACAACGCGCCCTCCCTGGGAGCCATCAAGATCACGATGCAGCAGTTCTACCGTCCCAGCGGGGCCAGCACCCAGCTGGAGGGCGTCAAGAGCGACATCGTCCTGCCGAGCCTGACGACGCACCTGCCGGTGGGTGAGGCCGACCTCGATCATGCGATCGAGTTTGATCGGGTGCCGGCGGCCCGCTACGAGCCCGAAGGGCGGGTGACCAACCGGGTCATCAAGGCGCTCCAAGAGCGTTCGAACCAGCGGGTGGCGACCAACGAGGAGTTTCAAGAACTGGCGGAAGATATCGCCCGCTACAAGCGGCGGAAGGACGAAAAGACGATCTCGCTGGTCGAGAGCGAGTTCGAACGGCAGTGGAACGAGGGCAAGGCGGCCGAGGAGGAAGAGGAGAAGCGGCTCGAGGAGTCGGAGTTTTCCAAGCGGCCGGTGGTCAAGCGGGATTACTACTTCGACGAGGCGATGAACGTCGTCATCGACTACCTGAAGGCTCTCTCCGGGGCGGGTGATATCGCCGAGGCCGCTCAGGCAACGCCCTAGCAGGCCGCGTCCAGGCAGGTTCAGCCGGCCCGCAGCAACTCGGGGAGCGCCGCCAGGGCGTCGGGGTAGTGCGGCGGCCGCCCGAGGTCGGCCCAGACGAGCGCGGCGTCGACCCGCTTGTCGCCGCCGCGGGTTCGCGGGGCGTTGGCCG
>Ga0180429_10004893_pt1 | contig 10679 bp, 10 predicted proteins | sample SS_ome_FD_132428 | JGI IMG/M metagenome (GOLD analysis project Ga0180429, IMG submission 132428) | Hypersaline lake sediment archaeal communities from the Salton Sea, California, USA - SS_1_S_1 metaG | ecosystem: Environmental > Aquatic > Non-marine Saline and Alkaline > Hypersaline > Sediment ... | reverse complement strand
TGGCTTACCGCGTTGACAAGCAAGTCGACCAGTGTCCTGGCCGACTCCAGGTACAAAAACCGGGAATTGCTCTGGGATGCGTGTTCCGTGCCCGTGAGCACGGCCCCCAGGGCATGGATCGCCCTTGGTTCAAGGATTTCGGGGCGGGTCTTGGCGTAGAAACGCAAATTCTTGACGGCCATGTACGTGGCCGGAAAATCGGGGCCCATGGCCCGAAGTTCCCGGTCCAGGTCCGTGCCGTCCGCTTTTTCGCTCCCAGTCGCCATCAAGTATCGCCTTGGATTAAGGTTGTCCGCCAGCGATACCATCCATAGGTGAAAAGGCGTGTGCAATCAAGCGCGCATCTACCCGCACGGCATCCAGGGCTCGTTGACCATCCGCTCCCTGCCCCAGAGCACAATCGTGTCCGGCAAAAACGATCCGATCACCGGCGTGACCGGCGAATACGCGTAGAGCACCTCCACTTCCACCAGGTCGCAAGGCTGTCCGGGGTCGTTTTCCCTGGGGTCGCCCTGGGCGCTTATGTCGTCCCAGCTGCGCACGGAAACGCTTACCCCGTCGCCGCCTGAAAGGGTGTCGGCCACATCATGGGTTCTGGAAAGAATAAGGCCCAGACGGTCGCCCTCGACCACGCCCTCACCCGTGACCGCGAACCTGGCCCCGACCTGGGCCGCCTTGTCCACCGTGGCCTGCGCGGAAAACATGTATCCCATTTCAATAAGCCCCATGGTCAGGGCGAGAAGGATCGGCAGGACCAGGGCGAACGCAAGCGCGCTCGAACCTTGCTCCCCGCCCTGTCCGCGCCTGTAATGTATTTTCTCATTTCTCATGGCGTATCTCCATTTGTCAGTGCAGCAGACGCCAGCCGAGCTGCCTGCCGATAAGCTTGAATATCTCGTCGATGTCGTAAGCCGAGGGCGCGTCAAAGTAGTGGTCGTCCGTGCCCGGCTTGCTCGATGCCACGGCCTTCATGATCTCGATGTCAACCGCGTCGGACTGACCGAAGCGGATGGCGAAGATTTCTATGCCTTCGTCCTTGGCGATCTGGGCCTCATCCAAAACGGCCTGGTCCAGACAGCCCCCGTCCCCGCAGTGGCAGTCCGTGACCCCCATGCCGTAATAGGCGTTGGTCCAATAGTTGTTGGGCGTGTAATACGCTCCGTGGGCGCCTCCGCACATGCCGTCCTCGGTGTCGCCGTCCGTCAGGATAATCATGATCTTGCGCATATCGTCCTCGCCGCTGCCCTCGGAAAAAGGCGCTTCGGGCGTGAGCACATGGCGGCCCCACTTGAGGCCCTCTGAAACCACGGTCCCGGAAAAGTCCCCAAGCGCGTCCTGGGAGTTGATGGCGCTTATGACGGCACCCTTGTCCGTGGAAAGTCCAAGCGTCTCAGGTATGCTGGAGCAGGTGTCCGAGGACACCATCAGAGGATACCAGCTCGGATAGCGGTATTCCTGGTCCTCATACTGTTCCAGGAGCCCTGTGTTCAGGGACCCGTCCGCGTTTCTGCACCCCGCGGGATACGCGTCCACGCCCGTGCCGATGCGCACCTTTCCGCGGAAAGGCACCAGCCCGACCTTGACCGAGGAAGCCCCGCCGTCAGGCATGACCAGATCGACCAGGTTTTCAGCGGCCTGGTTGGTTTCGCTGATGGGGGTTCCCTTCATGCTGCCGGAGTTGTCGATCACGAAAACGATTTCCAGATTGTTGAACCCGGCCAGGGCCGAGGCCTCCACGTACTTGGAGGTGACGCCCAGAACGCCGAGAAGCAGCATGTCCACCTCGGCCCGGGCCGTGACGCGCACACTGCGCAACTCCCCGCCCTGTGATATGTCCGTGATCTCGGCCTCGGGGAAATTGCGGGCCATGAGGTCGTTTACGGCCGCCACCACCAGCCCCTGGTCAAGCTCCGGGTCAAAGGGAAGCTGGAGGCTTCCGGCCAGGGCCGCGGAATCCACCGCGGTCTGAAGCCGGGAATGGGCCAGAAACAACATGCTCGTGTCGATCCCCAGGCCGACCATGCCCGCCAGGACCGGAAGCGCCAGGGCCACGAACACCAGCACCGCACCGCGCGAGCCCTTGCCTTGCTCACGGGAGCGGCATGCTCGTGCTCGCGGTAAAGGTAAATACTTCAGGATACGTTTCCCCAAAAAACGGTACATTGCTGAAAAAAGACGGGTATTCATAACTCACCTCGACGGTAACGATGTTGTTTTCCTCGTCCACGGCCACGGTCGTATCGACGTCCGACGCGGACAAATCCACGGTCAGGGCTTCCACAAGGGGAGCCACGTCCACGCCTGGTCCTTCGCGGACCACCATGCGCGCGGCCTCCCTGCCGATCTCATTGATGGCGGCGTAGGTGCGGATCGCGTTTCCCCCCTCGACCAGGCAGTACAGAAGTACGACCAGCAGGGGCAGGGCGAGCGCAAGCTCCACCGCGGCCATTCCTTTTTGTTTTTTCATATTCATGGGAGTCCTCCCCGCGTATCCTCAGCGGACCGGGCCGCTCTCCTGAAACCGGCCCGCGAGCCGGGCCCGTTTCAGGTTTTCGTGGGCCCGCACATAGAACCTGGGTTCCAGTTCAATGGCCCGCTCAAAGTAGAAAGCCGCGGCCTTGAAATCATTCTCCAGGAAACAGGCCACGCCCAGGTTATTGTACGCGGCCGCCTCGGAGCCCGCGCACCGAAACGCCTCCAGGGCCTGGTCCCGGCGTCCCAGCCTGAACAGGGCCAGGGCCAGGTTGTTGTACGTCCTGGTCCCTTTAGCCCCCAGGCTGATGGCCCGCCGGTACGCGTCAACCGCGTCCTCATAGCGGCCCATCATGGAGTAGGTGATGCCTAAATTGTTGTGTACGCCGCCGTCTTGGGGGGACAGTTTCCGGGCGGTCTTAAACCATGTCTCGGCCTGTTCGTATTCCCCCTGGTAGTTGCAGATCGCGCTTAAATAGCGCGGCGGGACTTTAAGGTCCGGGGCCAGTTCGGCGGCCTTTAAAAAATGTTCCTTGGCCTCCGGGTAAAGCCCGCTCCCAAAAAGGCAAAGCCCTGCGGCCTCGTGGGCCTCGGCAAAATCAGGCTCTTTTTCCAGGATCGTCCTGAATTCCGTAAGCGCCCCCTTGAACATGTCCCTGGACAGAAGAATCCTGGCCTTTTCGTACCGGGCCGGGGAAAATTCCGGGTTCACGGAAAGGGCCTTGCAATACTGCTGAAAGGCCGATTCCACCCGGCCCTGTTGCTGGTGCCGGCGGCCGGTCTCAAAAAATTCCTGTGCGCTTGAGTCCTGATCCCCGCGCTTGTCCTTGTCCTCAAAAAAGGGCTTTCCGCTTTTATACCTTTCCATAAGCGAGGTGTTGTCCTTGGGCGCGGGGGCCTTGTGGGCCGCGCAAGCCCCCAAAAGGCCCATGAAGGCCGCGAGGCAGACCAAAATCGTCAAGAAAGACAGGGTGTTGTGATATGATTTTTTCATGACCGCCCCCTTAATCTTTTATTGAATCTTCGCGAAAATTTGCATCAGCTGAATACCGGCCGGGCCAAGGATGACCACAAAAAGGGCCGGCAAAATAAAGAGCACCAAGGGAAAAAGGAGCTTTACCGGCAGCTTGGCCGCGATTTCCTCGGCCCGCTGGTAGCGCCTTACGCGAAGCGCGTCCGAATAGACCCGAAGCGTATCCGCCACGCTCGCGCCGAAGGCGTCGGCCTGGATGAGCATGGTCACCAGGCTGTTCATGTCCTCCAGGCCCACACGCAGGGCCAGGTTCTTTAGTGCCTCCCGGCGCATCTTTCCGGCCCGAAGCTCAAGGTTGAGCACCTTCATCTCCTCGCTCAGTTCCGGTCCGGCGAGCCGTATCTCCCGGCCAACGCGGCTTAAGGCCTGGTCCAGGCCCATGCCGGACTCCACGCAAACCACCAGAAGGTCCAAGGCGTCGGGCAGGACGTGCAGAATGCGGATTTTTCGCTTTGATATCCGCAACTTAAGCCATATTTCCGGCAGGTAGAATCCGATCAGCGCGAAAAGAGTGACCCCAACGGCCATAAGCGGCGCGGGGGTTTTAAGCGGGGTCAGGAAACGAACCGAGGCCAGGGACAGGCCCATAACCACGGCCAGGGCGCACTTGATTCCCCAGAAAACGACCAGCGCGTTTTCCCCCCTGAATCCGGCACGGGTCAGGGAAAGGCCACCCTTGTCCAGGTCCCTCTCGTTTTTGGGTTTGATGCGCTCGCCAAGATTCTTGAATCCGCTTAAAAACGCGCCCCGGGTCCGGCCCTTACGGGCCGAATGCCGCGCATCACCCGTTTCGTCCGGGCCAAGGCCGGGCCTGGACCCGCGCCCCGCGATCCGGTCGCTGATACGGGACAGTCTTTGTCTGCCCTTAAGATAGCCCGACAGTCCCAGGCAAAGGGCCAGGATCGACAAAAACGCCAGGCCCGAAGCCAGAACCGGGATGAGAAACGTATCAGACATGGGTCATCCCGCCTTTTACACCTTGATCCGAATCATTTTGCGTATGGCCACGGCGCCCGCGGCCATCATGCCCAAGGCCCCCACGGCCATGGTCTTGCCCTGCTCGGTCTCAAAAAGAAGGCTCATGTATTCCGGATTTATGAGCTTGATGACAAAGGCGATGGCGAACGGCAGGGCCAAAAGCACATAGGCCGAGAGCTTGCCTTCCGCTGCCAGCACCCGAACCCGGCCGTTGAGCTTGAACCGCTCGCGCACCAGCCCGGAGATATTGGTCACGATCTCGGCCAGGTTGCCGCCGGTCTCGCGCTGGATGTTGACCGAGACCACGAAAAATTTGAGGTCCGGGCAGCTCACGCGCTGGGTCAGGTTGCGCAGGGCCTGGTCCGCGGCCACGCCGAAATTGATTTCATCCAGGGTTTTTTCGAATTCCGGGCCGATTGGGTCCCCGAACTCGTCCGCGACCATGCGCATGCCCTGGGAAAAGGCGTGCCCGGCCTGAAGGGCCCTGGCGATCAAATCCAGGGCGTCGGGAAGCCCGCGCTGGAACTTGAGCATCCGCTTTTTCCATTTGCGGCGCAGCCACATAAAAGGCAGAGCCCCCAGGCACAGGCCCACGGCCGCTGGGAAAACATACCCGTCCATGAGCGCGAACGTGGCCACAAACCCGGCCAGGCCCGTAAGCGCCGCGACAAGGATGAAAACCCCGACATTGGCCTTGACCTGGGCCTGAATCAGGACCGCGTCCAGGGTCCTGGTCCAGGAGAGCGCGCCAAGCCCGCGATGGAACCAGGGCACATCGCTCAACGACCGCTTGCGCTCGATGTCCACGTCCGAAGCCTTGCCCCTCTTATCCATGCCCTTAAGCCTTTCCCGGATGCGGGCGTGCCGTGAATTTCCAAAGCTTAAGATCAGGGCGCGAAGCCCTGCGAGCAGAAAAAACAAGGATATGACAGAGATAAGGGCGATCAGGATTTCCATGGCTCCATCCTCTAAAGTTCCCTGAGACCGTCCGGGTCGAACAGATTTCCAGGCAGCGCGATGCCCAGAGACTCCAGCCGGGATGCGAACTTGGGCCGAAGCCCCAAGGACTTGAACCGCCCCGCGACGCGGCCCTTTTCGTCCATGCCGGTCTGCTCAAAGGTGAAAATTTCCTGCATGGTGATCATTTCGCCTTCCATGCCCGTGATTTCCTGGAAGCTGACCACCCTGCGGCTGCCGTCGGCCATGCGGCTGACCTGGACTATGATGTCCAGGGCCGAGGCGATGTAGCGCTTTAAAGACATGCTTGAGATGCTTAAGCCCGCCATGGCGGTCATGGTCTCAAGGCGCATCAGCGCGTCACGCGGGGAATTGGCGTGGACCGTGGTCAGGGACCCGTCATGGCCGGTGTTCATGGCCTGGAGCATGTCCAGGACCTCGGCCCCGCGCACCTCGCCGACAATGATCCGGTCCGGGCGCATGCGCAGGCAGTTTTTGACCAGGTCCCTTGACGTGACCTCGCCCTTGCCCTCGATGTTCGGGGGCCGGGTTTCCAGGCGGACCACATGCTCCTGCTTGAGCTGAAGCTCGGCCGCGTCCTCAATGGTAACTATCCGCTCGTTTGCCGGGACAAACCTGGAAAGCGCGTTTAGGAGCGTGGTTTTTCCACTGCCGGTCCCGCCGGAAACAAGAATATTAAGCCTTGCCCGGACAATGCCTTTCAGCACTTCGCCCATTTCCGGAGTCAGGGCCCCGAACCCGATCAAATTTTCCAGTTCCAGCGGGTCCCTGGAAAAACGCCTGATGGACAGGCTCGGCCCGTCTATGGCCAGCGGCGGGATAATGGCGTTCACCCTGGAGCCGTCCGCGAGACGCGCGTCCACCATGGGCGAGGACTCGTCCACGCGGCGGCCGACCCTGGAAACAATGCGGTCGATGATCTTGCGCAAGTGCGCGTCGTCCTTGAACCTTACCCCGGCCGGTTCCAGCCTGCCGAAGCGCTCCACAAAGACCTGTTTGTACGAATTGACCAGGATGTCTGTTACCGCCGGGTCCTGAAGCAGAGGCTCCAGCGGCCCCAGGCCCATGACCTCGTCCTGGACCTCGAGCATCAGCCGCCTGCGCTCCAAGGAATTCAGGGGAACGGACGTAAACTCGCGCTCCAGGATGCGTTCCACGAGCCGCGCGATTTCCGTGCCCAGCGCGTCCGGGGAAAGGCTTTCCAGCACGGACAGGTCCATGCGCTGGATGAGCCGATTGTGAATCTTGGTCTTTATCTCGTGGTAATCCTCGACTTGCGCGGCTGTCCGGTCTTGCGGCGCGAGGGGCTCCGGCGGCAGGGCCTTGTTGCCCGCGTCCTTGGGTTCCCGAAGGGTCTCATCCCTCTGGACCATGCTTCTGTTTAAGCGCGCCGCCAGGTTCATGACAGACCTCCCGCCACTTGAGGCTCGCGCGCACGCGTCTTCTGAAACAGACGGCTTAAAAGACCCTGCTTGGACTCAGCCGCCTTGCCGGGTCCGGACAGGGTCCGGGCCAGCCGGGCGATGCTTTTGGCCACGCGGGTCTTGGGGGCCGCCGTGGAAAGCGGCCTTCCCTGGTTGATGGCGCTCAAGGTGGCCTGGTAGTCGTTCTCAATGGTCCAGAACACCTTCTTGTCCAGCAACTCCTCGGCCTCGGCCCTGGTGATCTCGGACTTGGAAAGGTAGCGGTTGACCACCATCTTGACCTTGCTCTGGTCAAAGGACTCGATCTTTTCAAAAGCCTTCAAGAGCTTCTTGACGTTTGCCAGACAAGGCAGACTCAAGGCGGTCACCAGCAGGATTTCGTCGGCCGCCTCCATGATTTTGAGCGAAAATTCGTCCAGGTAGTGGCTGCCGTCTATGACCACGGTGTCGAAAACTTCCCGCATCTGGGCCAGCAGGCGCGTCGCGGCCTCGGGCGAGGCAACGGCCTGGTCCTCCAGCCGGTCCGGGGCGGGCAGCACGTACAGCCCGGACTCGTGCCGGGTCATGATGCCCATCAAAAAGGCGGCGTCCAGGCGGGAAATGTTCCTTACGGCCTCGCCCCAGGTGTAGGCGTGCTCGAAATCCAGAAACAGCGGAATCTCGCCCATGGGCACGTGCATGTCCAAAAGGGCCGTGGACCCGGCCGCTCCAAGCCGTGAAAGCTCAACAGCCATGTTCACGGCTATGGTGGTGCTGCCCACGCCCCCCTTGCCGCCGAAAACCTGAATGATCCGGCCCTTGGGTTTGGGCTTGGCTTGGTCTTTTTCCGGGGACGATCCCTTGCGTAACTTAAATCTTTCCAGGGCCTTGGACAGCTCGTCCGCGTCCAGGGGCTGGGGCAAAAACTCCTTTACCCCGGCCTGCATGGCCCGGATAAGCACCTCCGGGTCCTTGGCCTTTGAGGTCAAAAACACCTCGCTAACACCCGGAGAACCGGCCAAGACTTTAAGACGTTCCATATCCCGCTCCACGTCCGGGCCGATCTCAAAGACCACCAGTCCGCTCGGACCGGAGCCGTTGGTTTCGATCAGGCTGAACCGGGCGCGGTCCTTGAAAAACCCAGTCAGGTCCTTTTGGGCCGTATCCGTTCGAAGCATCAGGGTAACAGGGCAATTTTCAGCGCACATGGGACACCTTCCGTTATTTGGGCTGCATCTGGCTCTTGATGACCTGGGCTCCGCCGTTTTCCTTGGTCTCGACGTTTCTGTACTTGTCCATCACGGCCTTGGCCGCGACGCCGTCCAGGCCCGTGACGGGCGCGAGGCTCGCGGGACCGGGGTTCAGCTTCTGGGCCTCAATGGCCTGTTTGTACGAGGCCCCGTAAGGCGCACTTGCCGGGGCGCACCCGAAAACCAGAAGCGCCAGGACCAAAAACATTGCCGTCAGAATCGTGCGTAAAGTCATTTTCCATTTCCTCATTCGTTAACGTGGAGGCAGAATGTGTCCGAACTCCCCGTCCATTCCGGACCTGGGACCGTCCCCGTGCGCGGGGACGGCGGGGCGCTTTGAAGCGGGTTCGTCGTTTGAACCCTTGCCCTGCATCAGGCCCAGGAGAAAAAATTCCATCTCGGTCGGCTCGGTAAACTGGTCCGTGGGTAAGGATTGCGCGGCCATGTCCAAAGGCTTTGCCAAATGCGGGGTGACGATTATCACCAGCTCGCTTTCCTGCTTCTGGTAGGAGCTGCTGCGAAAGAGCGTACCCAGCACCGGGATGTCTCCGAGCACGGGGTACTTGCTGACACCCTCGCGCACGTCGTCCTTGAGCAGCCCGGCGATGGCGAAGCTCTGGCCGTCCCCAAGCTCCACGGTTGTCGAGGCCCGGCGGCTGGTGATGGCCGGAATGGTGTACCCGCCGATGTTCACGGCATTGTTGTAGTCAAGCTCGGAAACCTCCGGAAACACCTTGAGGCTGATCTTGTTGTTGTCCAGGACCACGGGGGAGAAAGACAGGGCCACGCCGAACTGCTTGTACTCGATGGCCGTGCTTCCAAGGCCCTGGGGCACGGGAATGGGTATTTCGCCGCCCGCCAGAAACTCCGCGTCCTCGCCGCTCCGGCAAAGCAGGGAAGGCTCGGCCAGAATCTTGACCAGCCCGTTGTTCTTGAGCACGTCCAAAAAGCCGCTCCACACGGCCTTTCCGCGATGAAAGCGGAACATTCCGTTCCTGGCCGGGGAGATGCGTAAATTTCCGTTCGCGCCCGCGTCTCGCTGCCACGGGGTGATGGGCAAAGGCCCTGACTCGTTGTCCAGGGCGATGAGATTGTTTAAGAGCACGTAGAAAAAATCCCCGCCCATGAAGTAACTGAAGTCAATGCCGAGCCGCTCCATGACCGAACGCGACATCTCGGCCACCTTGACCTCGAGCATGACCTGGTGGGACCCGCCCACGTGCATCAGGTTGACCACCTTGTCCGGGGCGTAGACCTCGGCCACGTCCAGGACCAAGGCCTGGTTGGCCGCGCTTGAGACCGCTCCGGACAGGGTCAGGGAATCGTGGGCCGCGATGACCTGGATTTCTTTTTCATCCGGCAGGAGCGTGTGAATCATTTGTTTAAGCCTGGAGACGTCCGGGGTGACGTTCAAATCAAAGATGCGCGCGACCTTGTCCCCTTGGCCCCAGAGCGTGAGGTTGGTAACGCCCGGAGCCTTGCCCGTAAGGCAGACCTGCCTTGGCGAGAGCAAAAGGATGTCCGCGATTTCGGGCTCGGCCACCGATACCCGGTGGATGTCGGTCTCGCTCTTGACGATAACGGACTTGCCAAGCACAAGTTCAATGACTTGAGGGCTTTGCGTACTCATGAGGCGCGGGGCCGCATCATCGCAAAGGGCCGGGCGGGACGTGAGCGCCACAAACGCCGCGAGCAGCGGGAGAAGGAAAATCTTTTTCTGGATACGCATGGCTTTAGAACCTCACCCGTTTTTTTTCAGCACCCCTTACGACCTCCACCGTGGTCCGGGCCGCGGGATCGCCGCTGTCTTTGGACACGGGCCTAAGCGCGGCCAGTGTGGTGGGCACGCTCGCGCCGACCGTGGACACGGGCTCATTATCAGCGGGGTTTCTAAGGGCGAAATGCAAAGTGCCCCTGGTGGCGGCCAGGGCCAGTCTTTCGCTCTGGGCCGGGGTCACTTCCAGGGTGTAGATGTCCACCGGGGAGAGGTCCCTGTCCGAACCCAGGCGGTCAAGTTCCGCGCCCGTGGCCAGCACGCGGATGTTTTCAAGCACGATCTTGGTCCGCGACTTGGCTTTTTTTCGCGAGGCGTCGTCAATGGTCACCAGAACGTCCACCCGGCTGCCCGGACGGATGAAACCGGAAAGCCCCAGGACCTTGTTGCCCTTGACGGCCAAGGCCCGCTTTCCGGGCGTGATCCTGGCGCTGACCGCGCTTGGACCAAGGTCCTTGGAAATCAGCCTTGAGGCGGTGATGGGCTCGTTTTTCACCAGGTCCACGGCCGGCATCCTTCCCTGAAGGACCTTTACGTCGGAAAAATATCCCTCAGGCAGGCTTGGCGGGAGATAGGGAGCAAGCTTTATGCTCTTGGCCTCAAGGCATAAGCCTTTGGTCAGGTTCCCGGCGGCCACGGCCACCATGACGCTTTTGGGAGCGGACCCCTCGCCGGACACGGACCTGGCCCGCATCCATTGAAAAATGAGCGCGCCCGCGGCCAGGGAGAGAATAAGGGCGAAGAGAAGCTGGATCAGGGCCTTGGATTTACCCATGACAAAACCCCTTTTT
>Ga0180429_10004892_pt1 | contig 10679 bp, 10 predicted proteins | sample SS_ome_FD_132428 | JGI IMG/M metagenome (GOLD analysis project Ga0180429, IMG submission 132428) | Hypersaline lake sediment archaeal communities from the Salton Sea, California, USA - SS_1_S_1 metaG | ecosystem: Environmental > Aquatic > Non-marine Saline and Alkaline > Hypersaline > Sediment ... | reverse complement strand
TGTTCGGATATGAATGTTTTCATTGTGTTGATTTGTTATTAGACTTCCATGGGGAAGTCAAGAAAAAAAGATAAAAAACGTTACCAAAAAATAAAATATATTGAAATTGGTCGGCAAAAAGAATAAAAAAGAAACATTTACAATCAAAAATAGTCCCTGTTCTTGAACAGGGACGGTTTTTTTCACTTCAGGAGGATACAAAAAGAGGATATTTGGAAACCCAGGTATTGATCATAGGGGGGGGAACCACCGGCACAGGCATTGCCAGAGATCTTTCTTTGCGGGGTATCAATTGTATTCTCCTGGACAAAAAAGATATCAATGCCGGTGCCTCGGGCGCCAACCACGGGCTGCTCCACAGCGGTGCCCGGTATATTTTAAAAGACAGTGAGACCGCTGTGGAATGCCGGCAGGAAAGCCTGCTGCTCAAACGCCTGGCCCCCCAGTGTATGGAAGATACCGGCGGGTTGTTTGTGGCGTTGCCGGAAGATGATGATGCCTATATTGCCCGGTTTCCCGAATTGTGCCGCACATGCGGTATTGACTGCCGGCCGGTGGATGCTGCACAGGCACAGCAGATGGAACCCTGCCTGGCCCCGGATGTCAAAGCCGTGTTTGCCGTCCGGGATGCCGTGGTGGATCCGTTCCGGCTCTCTTTGGACAATGCGGCGGATGCCCAGACCAACGGGACCCGTATCCTGCGCAATGCCCGGGTAGAAGGATTCATCTCCCATAAAGGCCGGATCCAGGCGGCCAGGATCAGAGACACCCGAACGGGCGATACGTTTCAAATCGAGGCCGGTCAGTATGTCAACGCCACAGGGGCCTGGGCCGACAAGGTGGCGGCCATGGCAGGGGCCCATATTTCCATGCTCTATTCCAAAGGCTCCCTGCTCATTACCCAGAGCCGCATAAACACCCGGGTGATCAACCGGCTGCGCCCGGCCGCGGATGCCGATATTCTGGTGCCCGGGGGCACGGTGTCCATCATCGGGACCACCTCCCTGGAAATCGACAATCTGGATGATATCCGGCCCACCATCGAAGAAGTGGATACCATCATCCAGCAGGGAGCTGTCATGGTACCGGCGCTTGCCACCACCCGGTATATCCGTGCCTATGCCGGGGTCCGGCCCCTGGTGAAAAACGGCAGCGACCCGGGCCGGGCCGTCAGCCGCAACTATACCCTCAAGGACCATGAATCAGAGGGCCTGGAAAATTTTGTCACCATCACCGGCGGCAAGCTGACCACCTATCGCCTGATGGCGGAAAAAACCGCGGATATCGTGGCCCGCCGCCTGAACAACGGTCAACCCTGCCGGACCGCTGACCTGCCCCTGCCCTCCAGCAGCAAAGGCGCCTGGACCGAACCGGGGAAAGCGCCCCGGTCCCGGGCTGTCAGATCTCAGTCCGCCCTGCCTCAGTCCGGAGACTCCCTGATCTGCGAGTGCGAGATGGTGTCTGAATCCATGGTGGACCATATCGTGGCCTCGCTCAAAGCAGAGGGCCGAACCCCGGCCCTGGCGGAGGTGGGCCAACGCAGCCGCATCGGCAAAGGTCCCTGCCAGGGGACTTTCTGCTCTTTCCGGCTGGCCGCATATCTGTACCGCACCGGGGACCTGTCACGGGACCAGGGCCTGTCCCAGATCCGGGAATTTGTCAACGAACGCTGGAAAGGTCTGATGCCCCTGGTGCGGGACCGAGAGCTGATGCGCATGGAACTGCAGGAATCGTTTTTATGCGGCCTGTTCAACATGGACGCTGGCGGATGAATCCAAAACCCATGACAGACACCGTCATCCATACACAACTGGCCGTCATCGGATCCGGTATGGCCGGCATGGCAGCCGCCATTTTTGCCCGAAACCGGGGAATCCCCACGGTCCAGGTGGGCCGGGGTTCTGAGATGAGCTTTGCCAGCGGGTGCCTGGATTTGTTCAGCACCCTGCCGGGACATCCTTCCAGGGTGTTTACAGATCCCTTTGAAGGCATTGCCGCCCTGGTAAAGACCCGGCCCGAACATCCCTATGCCCATGTCACCGAAGACCAGATCCGAAACGGGTTCCGGGAGTTCACCCAATTCATGGCCACGGCCGGCATCTGTTTCCACGGCCCGGCCCGGGAAGCCAACCAGCAGATGATCACGCCTGCCGGTACCCTCAAACCCACCTGGCAGGTGCCGTCCGCCATGATTGCCGGGGCCCGGGCCATTGCCGGAAATCAGCGGATCGCCCTGGTGGACATCCAGGGACTCAAGGGGTTCGGCGCCATGCAGATGGCCCAGACCCTGAAAACAAAACTGCCCGGGATCACCGGCGCCACCATTGCATTTCCGGGCCGGGAAACCGCCGGGGACCTGATGTGTGAACGCCTCGCCTGGGACCTGGAAACCCCGGCGGTGATGGACCGGTTCATCCAGCGGCTGCGGCCCCATGCCGGACCGGTGGAGGTGCTGGGACTGCCGGCTGTGCTGAGTCTTTACCGTTTCGAGGCCCAGCGCCGGACTCTGGAACAGGCCCTGGGCCGGCCCGTGTTCGAGATCCCTACCCTGTCTCCATCCGTGACCGGCATGCGAATGAAAGAGGCGTTTCTGGGAAACCCGGGCGGCACCGGACACCACCATTTTCCCGTGGCGGTTTCCGGCATCACCCGGGACGGGGACGGATTTGGTTTTTGGGTCACCCGGGGACAGGAAACCGTCGAAGTCCGGGCCCGGTACCTGATCCTGGCCACGGGACGGTTTCTGGGCAAGGGGCTGGGGGTGACGGCGGACCGGATCACGGAAACGCTGTTCAACCTGCCCGTGACCCAGCCTTCGGGCCGCTCCGGGTGGCTGTGCCGGGATTTCTTTGATCCCGAAGGTCATCCAGTGAACCGGGCGGGCATTGAAACCGATCGGTTTTTCAGACCCCTGGATGCCGCCGGGTCGGTATTTGATTCCCGGATGTATGCGGCCGGCAGCATCCTGGCACACCAGGACTGGAAACGGGAAAAATCCGGGTCCGGCATTGCCATTGCATCGGCATTCCGGGCCTTGTCCCATCTGGCTTCATCCATGACCGCGCCGGATATCACCCGGGCTAACGCCTGATGGCCGGCGACATATTGCTGTTTATTTTTGTCCGGATCAGACGTATATTTTTACATCATAAAACCACTTTGTCACAAGGAGGCATGTCATGACATCCTATCTCGGCGCCGTGGATCAGGGCACCACCAGCACCCGGTTTATCATTTTTGACAAGGACGGCGGTATTGTGGCCGTCAGCCGGAAGGAACATGACCAGATCTGCGAAAAACCCGGTTGGGTGGCCCATGATCCGGCCCGGATCCGGGACAACACCTTCACGGTCATTGCAAAGGCACTGAAAAAGGCCGGTCTCAGCGGCAGGGACCTGGCCGCTGTCGGGGTCACCAATCAGAGAGAAACCGTGGCCGCCTGGGACAGGCACACGGGACAACCGCTGTATCATGCCGTTGTGTGGCAGTGCGCCCGCAGTGACGAGATCTGCCGGAACCTGGATGCCGTGCACGGCAAAGACTGCTTCCGACAGAAAACCGGGCTGCCCACGGCCACCTATTTTTCCGGCCCCAAGATCAAATGGATGATGGACCATGTGCCGGCGGTCAGACAGGCAGTGGACAACGGCTCCGCCCTGTTCGGCACCATGGACGCCTGGGTGATCTGGAACCTTACGGGCGGGCCGGGAAAAGGAAACCATGTCACGGATGTGACCAATGCCTCCCGGACCCTGCTCATGAACCTGAATACCCTGGACTGGGATCCGGATATTCTGGACACACTGGGAATTCCCCGGGACTGCCTGCCCGCCATTGTGCCCTCGTCCGACCCGGCCGCGCTGGGAAAGACCGATGCCGGCGGCCCCCTGGGAGAAGGAGTGACCGTGGGGGGGGCGCTGGGAGACCAGCAGGCCGCGCTGTTCGGCCACACCTGCTTTGCACCGGGAGAAGCCAAAAACACCTATGGCACCGGGTGTTTTCTGCTGTTCAACACCGGGCATGACATCACGGTGTCAAACCACGGCCTGCTCACCACCCTGGGATACCAGATACAGGGAGAAAAGCCCGTGTATGCCCTGGAAGGGTCCATTGCCTATGCCGGGGCCCTGGTGCAATGGGTTCGGGACAACCTGGGGCTGATCGCTTCTGCGCCGGAAATCGAAGCCCTGGCCAACACCGTTGAAGACAACGGGGATGTGTATTGCGTACCCGCCTTTTCCGGGCTGTTCGCTCCCTACTGGCGGTCCGATGCCAGAGGGGTAATCACCGGGCTGACCCAGTTTGCCAACAAAGGCCATATCGCCCGGGCCGTATTGGAAGCCAGCGCATACCAGACACGCGACATTGTGGAAGCCATTTCAAAAGATCTGGGCCGGGACCTGAATCTCAAGACCCTGAAAGTGGACGGCGGCATGGTGGAAAACCGGACATTGATGCAGTTCCAGGCCGATATCCTGAACGTGGATGTAATCCGGCCCAGGGTCACGGAAACCACGGCCCTGGGGGCGGCGTACGCTGCCGGCCTGGCCGTGGGGTTCTGGCCGGACACCCAGTCACTCAAGAAAAACTGGCAGGCCCATACCACCTGGCATCCGGACATGAGCGACGATCATCGGACCCGGCTGTATGACAGATGGCTCAAAGCCGTGAAAAAATCCTTTGGATGGTGTTGAACATATGGCTTTTCCATTGACTTATGGCCGGTCAGACTTACTGTTTGTTGAAACATGACTTGAAAAACCACTTGCGTGGTCCAAAAAAACAAATAAGGAGAATGCCATGAAACTGTCGTCTTGTTTACCCCAGAAAATATCGAAATTTACCCTGGGAATGATTCTGGTTGCCGCTGCGTTGGCCATGACCGTTGTCAGCTTTACCCTTCTGCCGGTGATCGGGCTGGTTCTGGTTGTGCCCATCGTTGCCCTGGCAATTTATGTTTTCAGGCTGCATCTGAATGACCAGTGTGAAATTGATCTCTCAGAAGACAGTTAAAACCATTTCTTTTTTTTAAAATAATACAGGGATGCCCCTGCAATAAAGACCAGTACCCCCCAGAAAATGAAATAACTGTACTTGTATTTGAGTTCCGGCAGATATTCAAAATTGGTGCCGTAGATGCCGGCGATAAAGGTGAGGGGTATGAAAATAGCGGCAAAGATGGTAAGTACTTTCATGATATCGTTCATCTTGTTGGCCACAACCGAATTGTAGATATTGAGCTGGTCGGTCAGCAGGTCCCTGTATGTATCAATGGCTTCTGTGGCATGGATGATCAGATCTTCCATATCTTTGAGAAACGGCAGGGTTTTTTCATGGATCAGGTCGCTTTCAAGCCTTGACAGCTGGAACACGGCTTCCCGGGCAGGGCGGATGGATTTTCTCAGATAACTGGTCTCTCTTTTGAACAGGTTTATTGATTCCATCACATCCGAATCATGGCCTGAAAGGGCCGCTTCTTCAAGGTCTTCAATCTGATCTCCGATATACTCGATGACAGAAATGTAATTTTCCACCACCGTGTCCATGAGCGCATAGGCCAGATAATCGGTACCGAAGCCCCTTATACGGGATGTCTGCCGCCGGATCCTTTCCCTGACAGGATTAAATACATCCCCTGGCCGCTCCTGAAACGTCAGTACAAAAGTATCTGCCAGCACGACACTCAGCTGCTCATTGACAATCTTCTGGGCGTCTTTGTCGAATCGGATCATTTTCAGAACGATGAAGATATAGGACCCGTAATCATCGATTTTGGCCCGCTGTCCGGTGTTGAGGATGTCTTCCATCACCAGGGGATGCAGATCAAATGCCTGACCGATATTGCCAATGGCCGCCACATCGTGCAGGCCGTTGACATTGATCCAGGTTACGGACCTGGTCTGTTTGCAAGGAGCCCCGTCTTTGATGTCCACGAGTTCTTTTTCAGTAAGGTGATTATCGTCATAGTCAATCAGGTGCATGTGTATGGTATCGACTTTTTGGGTCCCCACAAATATGAGGGCACCCGGACTCTGGCCTTTTACCTTTTCTCTGTTTTTTAAAAACCGTGCCATCGGATCCTCCGCAGCTCTTTTTTTAAACCAGAACGGCTGATTTACATGATTTATTGTTTCATTAATTATCGCAAAAGAAAAGGGGGATTTATTGTGGCCGGAATATCTGTTGTTGCATATGAAAAAGATGATTCCGTCCCGGGCAAACCATTTGTCAAGGGCCAAAAGATGGGGTATAAGATGGCCTTGTATGGGACAAATTGTTACAGAGGCCTGAAAACAGCAATATGTTATTGAACACAGACGTAATCTCTACCCTGCATGAATGGCTCCGGAGCCATCTGGATACACTGGATGCCCTGGTTTTTGATATAGACGGTGTGCTGCTCGTAAACGGCAGAGCGGCTCCGGGCAGCCAGGATGTGCTGGCGATGCTGCGCAAAAAACAGGTGCCGTTTTTTCTGCTCACCAATGACGGGGATCATTCCACCGAAGAAAAGGCACAGATTCTCAATGCCGCAGATCTGCAGATTCATCATACGGAAATTGTTTCCTGTGCAGACGGCCTGGTGACCCTGCACGCGGAAAAAAATTTTTCTTGTGTTCCGTTTTTTATCATGGGCAACCTGGGCAATCCGTGTTTTGCACAAAAGGCCGGGCTGAATACCACCCGGGATCTGTCAGAAATCCATCGCTGCCAGGGCATTATCGTGGGAGAAAAGGGATATGACTGGGAAACCACCATCAATGCGGTTGTCAATTTCTTTATCCAAAAACCCGATGCCCGGCTGATTGTTCCCAATCCGGATGAATATTACCCCGGAAAAACCTCCGGACATATCTGCATCGGGGCCGGCGGTGTGGCCCGGTTTATTGTCCGGGTGCTCGAAACCTATGGGATCCGTGTGTCCCCCATTTATCTTGGAAAGCCGTTTTCGCCGATATTCGAAAAAACCCATGCCCAGCTGGAAGCCTTCTACGGCAGTCCAGTTCCCCGCAACCAGGTCCTTATGGCAGGGGATTTTATCCGGTCCGATATCCAGGGTGCCCTGGATTTCGGGTATTGTTCCGCCCTGGTGCTCACCGGTGTCACCACCCTGGATATGCTGGCGCGGTCTGCGGTCAGGCCGGACCTGGTGTTTGAAAAATTGGGCTGATCCGGTGGTGCAGGGTTATATGATACGCTTCCGGATGGCGGTTACCAGCAGTTCGGCCAGAATGACCACCACAAAGATGCTCAACAGGATGACGGACACGCGGTTCCAGAAAAAGAGATTGAGGGCCGTGTCCAGTACCATGCCGATGCCGCCGGCACCCACCAGCCCGATAACGGCGGATTCTCTCACATTGATGTCCCAGCGGAACAGAAACACCCCCCAGAAAGCCGGCGCCGCCTGGGGCCAGTAGCCCTTGAGAAACACACTGAACCACGGGGCGCCCGAGGCTGTCAATGCCTCTATGGGACCGGGGTCCACCTCTTCCAGTGCCTCTGCAAACAGTTTTCCCACAAATCCGATGGACCGGAACCCGATGCATACGGTACCGGCCAGAGGGCCCGGTCCGAAAACCGCCACAAACAGCAGGGCCCAGACCAGGGAATTGACCGATCGAGACGATACGAGGATCAATTTGGAAAGCCAGTTCAGCAGGGGGAAGTGTACAATATTATTGGCGCCCAGAACGCCGATGGGAATGGCCATGACAATGGCCAGCAGGGTTCCCAGTGTGGCAATGTGAAGGGTTTCCATCATGGCATGGTGAATGCCTGCCGGGTAATAGGCAAAATCCATGGGCCACATCCGTTTGAACAGGTCGGCCACCTGGGTGGGGGCATCATAGAGAAACTCGGGAATAATCTGCACGGAGCGCATGGAAAGAGACAGGGCGATGGCAAATCCAAGAAATACGGAAAACCGGGCCAGCCGTTCGGAAAAGGTGAATCTTTCCCATTTATGCGAAGCGGCATGGCTCATTGAAAAACCCTCTTTATCCGGGTGGAAATGAATTCACTCAACATGACCAAAGCGATGATGGAAATAAGGATGGCCGCAAGAAAATCATAGTCAAACCGCTGGAATGCCGCAAAGAGGGTACCCCCGATGCCGCCGGCACCCACGATGCCCACCATGGTGGAGTTGCGCAGGTTGGCATCCAGCTGATAAGAGGAAAATCCGATAAACCGGTTGAGCACCTGGGGGAGCACCGCATAGATGATCACGCTCATGAAGGGCGCGCCGGCTGCCCGCAGGGCTTCAAGGGGTTTGAGGGAGATCTCTTCAATGGCCTCTGTGAACAGTTTGCCGATAAATCCGATGGAGGCAAAAATCAGGGTCAGGATGCCTGCAAGGGGACCGAATCCCACGGCTTTGACAAAAAGTATGGCAAAAATCACGGGATGAAAAGACCTGCACAGGGCAATAAAGGCGCGAAAAGGCCAGGTGATCCAGGACGGCATGAGGTTTCTGGCCGCAAGCAGGCCCACGGGCAAAGAGAACAAAATACCAAAGGCAGAGGCGATGATGGCAATTTGCACCGTTTCTATCAGATTGGCTGCAAGCAGCTGCCAGCGGGAAAAATTGGGAGGGACCATCTCCGCTAAAAACGCGGCCCCGTTTCCCAATCCCTGGAGAAAACGTACCCAGGAGACATCCAGATAATTGGCTGCATAGGCTGCATACAAAACCGCTGCCAGCCAGCCGGCCCGGGCCCACCAGTTTGTCCTGAAAGCCGGGCCGAAGTTTTTTGCTGTATCTGCTGTCATTGGAGCCAGTTCTCACCGCCGTAAATCTGTTTGAGATGGTCGTTGGTCAATTCCGACGGGGGGCCGTCATAGATGATTCCCCCCTTGGAAAGCCCAATGACCCGGACGGTAAAGCGCCTGGCAAGTTCAACATCATGGATGTTGATCAGCAGGGGAATATCGTGTTCGCCGGACAAAGAAACCAGCAGTTCCATGATTTCGACACTGGTTTTGGGATCCAGAGAAGAGGTGGGTTCATCGGCCAGCAGGACATGGGGTTCCTGCATGATGGCACGGGCGATGCCCACCCGCTGCCGCTGGCCGCCTGACAGACTGTCGGCCCGCTGGCGGGCAAATTCCAGCAGGCCGATGGATTCCAGCAGGGCAAATGCCTTGTCAATATCGCTTTGTGGATACTTTCTCAACCAGGCCCGCCAGGAAGGCACATATCCCAGCCGGCCGCACAGCACATTTTCCATGACCGAGAGCCGTTCCACCAGGTTGAATTCCTGGAAAACCATGCCGATTTTTCTCCTGGCCATGCGCAGGTTCCGGCCGGTCAGGTGCGTGATGTTTTCCCCGCTGATATACACATTGCCGGAAGTGGGGGGAATCAGCTTGTTCACACACCGGATCAGGGTGCTTTTGCCTGTGCCGGAAGGGCCTATGATGGCAACACTGCTCTGGCCTTCGACCGTAAAACTGATATTGTGTAAAACCGGCTTGCCCCTGACATATTCTTTGCTCAGATTTTCAATGCAAATGGAACGCTGCGGGTTAGCACTGCCGTCGGTCTGTTCCTCTACAGTCATATATCCCTGGTCTGTTATTGTTTTTTGGCTGCTTTGGCCGCTTCTTTTTCCGCCATTTTCCGCAGGCCGTCCTGGTTGTAGGAGGTACCGGTCGATGCGGCAATATCACGGATGACTTTCCAGTCCTTTTCATAGGTTACCGGATAGAACCGGTCCGCCCCGCCGAAGGTTTCCTGCATGGCTGGGGTAAACCGATAGGAATAGAAAGCATCTACAATCTTTTTCACAAGATCCGGATGCAGGTTGTGGGCATACCCGAATGAAGAGGTGGGAAATTTGGGGGAGGTGAAAACGATGCGGAACTCATCCGCGTTGATTCTGCCGGCATCCGCCATCCGGTAGTAGACATCGGAGGCAACCGGGGCCGCATCATAATCCCCGTGGGCAACACCCAGAATGGACTGGTCATGCTTGCCGGAATAAACCACGGTGTAATCTTTGTCCGGGACAATACCATGCTGGGGGAAAATCGCCCTGGGGGCAAGGTTGCCGGAGTTGGATGATGCAGATGTGTGGGCAATGCGTTTGCCTTTGATGTCTGCCAGTTCCTTGATGTCACTGTCTTTTTTGGTGACGACAATCAGATTGTACCCCTGGAATCCGTCATGGTATCCCTTGACAGCAATGGGAACATACCCGGCCAGATTGACGGCAAACCCGGTGGGTCCGGTGGAGAATCCGGCAATATGCAGCCGCCCGGACCGCATGGCCTCCACTTCAGCGGCATTGGACTGCACGGTATAGTAGATCACTTTTTTACCGGTGGCCTCTTCCAGATATTTCTGGAAATCAGCAAATGCATCTTTATAGACAGCCGGGTCTTCCACCGGGGTATAGGTGAAAACCAGCGTATTGGGATCTTTCCAATCAGCCGGGTCTTTGGGGGTATCTGCCACAAGGTCCCTGTTTTCATCACAGTACATCTCATCCAGCGTGCCCCGGTTTTTACAGTCCTCTGCATAGGCAGAAACTGCGAAAAATAAAACCACCATGAAAAATGCCACAATTTTTTTCATCATCTTTTGTCCCTCTTCGGTTAAAATTTTTGAAAACCAGGTGTGTCCCTCTTCCCGCTGTCATATGGGTGGGGCGGGTATTCCTGTCGGCCTAACT
>Ga0180429_10004891_pt1 | contig 10680 bp, 6 predicted proteins | sample SS_ome_FD_132428 | JGI IMG/M metagenome (GOLD analysis project Ga0180429, IMG submission 132428) | Hypersaline lake sediment archaeal communities from the Salton Sea, California, USA - SS_1_S_1 metaG | ecosystem: Environmental > Aquatic > Non-marine Saline and Alkaline > Hypersaline > Sediment ... | reverse complement strand
GTCGTCGAAGTGGTCATGAGAATGGGACGGAAGCGCAACTCGCCGGCTCGCAGCGCGGCCGCCATCTTCTCCATGCCCTCGTCGCGCCGCAGGTGATTGATGTAGTCGACCAGAACGATGGCGTTGTTGACGACGATGCCGGCCAGCATGATCAGACCGATCAGCACCACCACGCTGATCGTCGTCTTCGTCAGCAGCAGCCCTGCCGCGCTGCCCACCAGGCCCAGGGGTATGGTGAACATGATCACCAGCGGGTGCAGCAACGACTCGAACTGCGATGCCATCACCAGGTAGACGAGGAATACGGCCAGACCCAGGGCGAACTTCATGCTCTCGAAGGAGCGCACCATCTCCTCGTTCTGCCCGCCAATGTCGATGACGTACCCTTCGGGCAGCGGAATGTCGGCGACCAGATCCCCAATCTCTCCGGCTACGCTGCCCAGGTCCCGTCCTTTCAGATTGGCCGACACCACGGCCACGCGCTCCTGGTCGATGCGGCGGATCTCGGCCGGGCCGTCCACGGCCCGCACCTGGGCCACCGACGCCAGGGACACGGGGGCCGGGTAGGAGGGCGGGCTCACGACCATGCGCTTCAGGTCTTCCAGCGTCTGCCGCTCGTCGCCCTGGGCCCGCACGCGGATATCGATCTTGCGGTCGCGGCGGCTCAGCTCGGTGGCTACATCGCCCTGCAGCTTGTTGCGCAGCAACTCGCCGATGCGCTGCGCCGTAGTGCCGATCTCCGCCACGCGCTGGCGGTCCAGGTAGATCTGCACCTCCGGCTGGCCACCGGCTGCGCTCGAGCGGATGTCGGTCAGTCCGTCCACCTGGTACATGCCCTCCACCACCTGGTCGGCCAGGGACTCGAGGGTTGGCAGGCTGTACCCGGCCACCTCGACCTCCACCGGCGTCCGCAGTGAGAAGTACGAGGGGCGGGAGAACCGGTAGTTCAGATCGGGCTCGTCCAGCACCATGGCCCGCACCGACGCGATGGCCGCCTCCTCGGTCGTGCGGTTGAGGTCGAGACGTACCAGCAACTGCGCCGTGTGCTCCTTCTTCTCCCCCGCCGCCCCGCCGGACTGGCCACTCGTGCCCACCAGGGCAAAGACCGACTCGACTCCGGGCAACTCGCCAATCTGCTGGTCGATGGCCGCCACCTTCCTACCCGTCTGCTCCAGCGGCATGCCGGCCCGCCATTCCAGGTCCACCAGGAACTCGCCCTGGCTCATTTCCGGGATCAGCTCCAGACCCAGGGTGTGCACCTGGCTCAGCACTCCCCCCGCCAGCGCGATCGACGCCGCCAGCACCACCAGCCGGTGCCGCAGCGACCAGCCCAACAGGGCCGGGTAGATTCTGCCCAACTGGGTGAAGAGCGCCCCGAAAGCCCACGAGACCGGGAACAGCAGCATGCCGCCGGCGCGCCCCACCCCCCGGGCCACAGTGCGCATCAGGCGCACCAGCACGGCCGGGCCACGCACGTGGTGCCGCGCCGGACCGTCGCCGGACTTCGCCAGTGCGCTCTCCAGACTCAGGGAGGAAAGCATGGGAATCAGCAGGAGGGCCACCACCAGCGACGCCACCAGTGAATAGGTCACCGTCAGCGCCTGGTCGCGGAAGAGCTGTCCCGCCACTCCCTCTACGAACACGATGGGCAAGAACACGCAGATCGTGGTCATGGTCGCGGCGATCACGGCCCGCGCCACCTCGCTGGCGCCCTGTCGAGCCGACTCGAGCGCTCCCAGCCCCCGCTCGCGATAGCGCTGCACGCTCTCGAGGACCACGATGGAGTTGTCCACCAGCATGCCCACGCCCAGCGCCAGCCCACCCAGAGACATGATGTTGAGGCTGATGTCGGAGCTGTACATCAGGAAGAAGGTGGCCACCACCGACAGCGGAATGGACAGGCTGATGATGGTCGTGCTCTTGAGGTTGCGCAAAAACAGGAACAGCACGGCCACGGCCAGGATGCCGCCGATGATGGCCGTGTTGAGCACCTCGTCCACGGCCTGCTGGATGAAGGTGGCCTGGTCGAAGACCACCTCCATGCCGCTGTCCTGCAGGAGCCCCTTGTTCTCCTCGAGGAAGGCGGCCAGGCGCTCCTTGAGCGCCGCGCTCACCTGTACCGTGTTGGCATCGCCTTCCTTGAAAATGGCCACCTCGACGCCCTCGCGGCCGTTGATGCGCGTCATCAGGTCGGGCTCGCGGTGTCCGCGGAAGACGCGGCCCACGTCCCTGAGTCGGATCGGCGCCCGGTCGATCTGACCGACCATGATCTCGCCGATCTCGTCGAGGCCGCCAAACTCGTTCAGAGTGCGGACCAGAAACTCCGCCTCCCCGTCCTTCAGCACGCCGCCCGTCAGATTGACGTTCTCGGCGCTGAGGCGGCTGGTCACCTGGGCAATGGAGATGCCCATGCGGTCCAGGCGCGACGTCTCCACCTCAACCTGGATCTCCTCCTCGAGCCCGCCCTCGATCTGTACCGCGGCCACGCCTTCCAGACTCTCCAGGTCCGGGCGCAGATACTCCTCGGCGATGCGGCGCAGCTCCATCAGACTCAGGTTGCCGTACACGGCCACCCGGACAATGGGATCCATACTCGGATCGAAGCGCATGAGGAAGGGCTTGCCCGCGTCGCGCGGCAGATTGGCCAGGTCGAGCTTCTCGCGGATGTCGAGGGAAGCGAAGTCCATATTCGTGCCCCAGGCGAACTCCACCACCACGTCGGAGACCCCGGGGCGCGAGATGGAGGACACCCGCACCACATTGCTCACCACCCCCACCAGGCCCTCGACGGGCTCCGAGATGAGACGCTCGACCTCCAGGGGAGCCACGCCGGCGTACTCGGTGCGCACCGTGATGGTCGGGTAGGTTATGTCCGGCAGCAGGTTGACCGCCAGGCGCGAGAAGCCCACGCCGCCAAAGGCGACGATGGCCACCATGATCATGGCCACCGTGACCCTGCGCCGCACCGCGAAGTCGACGAGTTTCACGGACGCGCTCCGCGCCGGGGGTCATCGCCCTCGGCGCCGGCCTCGACCTCAGCCACCGGCGGCGTGTCGGTCTCCGGCGTGGGGTCACCGACGACGCGAACAGCCGTGCCGTCCTTGAGTCCGTCGTGGCCCACGGTGACCACGCGATCCCCGTCCTTCAGCCCCGACAGGATCTCCACCCGGTCACCCTCGATCAGGCCCAACTCGACGGACACACTCCGCACCACACCGTCCTCGATCGCATAGACATCATCTTCCTCGGTCTCCAGCACCAGGGCCTTCTTGGGCACGACCAGGGCCTGCGGGTGCCGGTCCGTGACAATCCGCACCACGGCGAACATCCCCGGCCTCAGCAGGCCGCGGGCCTGCGTCTCCAGGGTGACCTTCACCGTGCCGCTCTCGGGGATCACCTCGGGGCTGATCATGCGGATCTTGCCGCCAAAGGCGCGGCCGGGCACCGACTCCACGCTGATGGTGGCCTCCTGCCCGGCGTGCACCTGGTAGATCTGCCGCTCGGGGATGTAGATGCGCACCAGGAGCAGGTCCAGATCGGCGATGGCCACAATCTCCTGGTTGCTCCTCACCAGGTCGCCCAGCTCCACCATCCGCCGCATGACAATGCCGCTGATCGGCGCCCTGATCGTGGTCTGAGCGAGGCTGTACTCCGCCTCCTCCAGGTCGATCTTCGTGTTCTCATAGCGGAGTCGAGTCGCCTCATACTCCGTCTGGCTGACCATGCGATTGTCGTGCAGGATACCGTAGCGCTCGAAGTTGACCTTGGCTTCCTCGTGGGCCAGGCGCGTCTGCCGCACGCGCAGACTGGCCTCTTCCTGGTCGAGCTTCGCCAGAATCTGGCCTTCGCGAACCCGGTCTCCCTCTTCCACATCGAGGACCTCTACCAGCCCCGTGGCCCGGGCCAGCACCGTGACCTGCCGCTCGGCCTCCAGGCGGGCAAAGGTCTCCAGGTAGGCGTGCACGTCCTGGCGTGTCACCGTTTCCGCCTTGACCGGAATGGCCGCGGCGGCGCGTTGGCCCCGTTCGGCCCCGCGATTGCCCCTGCCAGCAGACCCGGCCGTCTCCTCGCCTTCGTCGCCGCACCCCACCATCCAGGCAGCGGCCATCGCCATGGCATAGAGCCACAGTATCCCTCGTGAATCCATGGATCTCCTGTTGTTTGCGGCCATTCTCTGGTCTACCTTTCACCCAGACTGACTGGTCAGTCACCCCTGTGATACCGACAGGACTGACTGGTCAGTCAGATATAAGTTACATGCTGTATTGACTTTGTCAACGACTGCCCGGAGGAGCGTCAGCGAGGCATTCGCCCGGCGGAGCCCTGCGCTGCCGCTCAGAAGACCCCGGATGCCCTGACCAACCGTATGGGCCTGTCCGGCACAGGGTCTCCGGCGCCGTGCGCCGGAATGGCCCGATCTTCCTTGACAGTCGCGGTGGCTCTCAGACACTATGGTAGAGGGCCCCGAGCCCGTCACACCTGAGCCCTGGAAGAAACCCTGGTGATGGAACCACAGCCCGGTAGCGTCTACCTGTACCGCACCCCCGTCGACAGCAACGTCGTGCCCTTCGAGCGTTACCGAGACCTGGCCTACCAGGCCCTCAGCCGGCTCGAGGTGCCCCTGCCGGCCGAGGGGACGATCGTCTTCAAACCCAACATCACGGTCCCGACCGAGCCCGACACCCGTATCATCACCCACCCGGGATTCGTCCTGGGTCTGCTCCAGTGCCTGGTCGAGCGCGGTGTATCGCCGGAGCGCCTCGTGGTCGTGGAGGGTTGGGGCCGCCCCCGCCAGCGGGGGGCCCAACGCCCCCGCCCCCTGCATCTGCGCCACCATCACCATCGCCATGGGCACCACAACCACAAGCACGGCGAGCGCCCGCCGCGGCCGCCCCTGCCCGAGGTCAGCGGCTATGATGAGGCCCTCGGCCAGCTCGGTCTGAGCCTGACCAACCACGACGAGGTCGAAGGCGTCGACATCCAGATCCCCGGCGCCGTGGTCTTCCCCCAGCTCAAGTTCACCGACTACGCGGCCGAAGCAGCTCTGTTGGTGAATGTGCCGGTAGCCAAGTGCCACAACCTGTCCTGCACCACCCTGTGCACCAAGAACCTGCAGGGCCTGGTCATGAGCCCCCAGCGCCACATGTGCTCCATCCAAGCCGAGGACGAGGGGCTCTCCGACGCCGACCTGGCCCGCATGAACGGCATGGGCTGCAGCCACCACGAAGAGCGCTTCTGCAACAAGCACGCCGACCTGCTGACCGGCGTCCGCAACATGGGCATGCCGCGCCTGTGCGTTATCGACGGCATGGTCGGCCGCGACGGCACGGCCTTCAACGAGGGCGGCAACTACCCCCTTGGCTGGACCCTCATCGGCGACAACGAGGTCCACGTCGACAGCGTCGGCAGCTACCTGTTCGGGCTGGATCCGGAGAAGATCCCCTACCTGCGCGTCGCCTCTGACCGCGGCCTGGGCACCAACCGGATCGCCGACATCGAGGTGGTGGACCTGGCCAGCGGCGACGCCCTCGACAGCCGGGCCCTGGCAGCGCACCGCAGCGAGCGCGTGCTCATGCCCCTGTCCCGTCACGAGGGAGGACACTACGCCCGATTCCGCGAGGACGGCTCCTTCGTTCCCTGGATCCTGGACCGCGTCAACGAGCAGCGGGCCGCCGACGGCCTGGAGCTGATCTCGGCCACCTGATCCGGTCCGCCCCCCGACCAACCCGGAGAGCCTTTCCATGGCCGGAGTTCCGCGCTCCACGCCTTCCGGCATCACCTTCCACCGCGACACCATCTACCGCACCGTTGAGCACGGCGACAACTGGTGCATCACCTGGGCGGCCGACGACTCTCAGGTCACCAGCATGGACGACGGCAACTGGCTCGGCGCCAAGGAGCGCGGCTACCACAACCGCCTCTACCGGGTCACCGGAGGCCCCGTTGGCTTTGGCCGGGAGGAGCTCCACGGCTATCCAGACTTCTCCGGGACTGAGGGCAGCTGGTTCGGCTACGGCATCATCTCCGTCGACGGGGTGCTCTACTCGGTCGTCTCCCGCACCCCCGGCGACAGCTGGTCCGGGCCCTTCCGCGGCATCAAGCTGCTCAAATCGACGGACAACGGCGCCACCTGGAGCCGTGTCGATCGCAGCGGAGGCGAGCGCCCCCTGGCTCCGGATGACGTGGCTCGCAACCTCGACACGCCCGAGGAGATGTTCTCTCTCGAGGAATTCGGCCGGCCCCACCAGACCCAACCGGCCTATCCCTTCTCCTACTTCGACTTCGTCCAGCACGGGCGCGACAACAGCGCAGCCCCTGACGCCTACCTGTACATGCACGGCCCTGAGGGCGCCCACGCCCACCAGCTCATGCTCGCGCGTGTCGACAAGCGGCATCTCGGCCAGCGCGATGCCTGGGAGTATTTCGCCGGGTACGCCGACGGCACCCCCGTCTGGTCTCCGGAGATAGAGCATCGCCAGCCTGTCCACACCTGCCCGGAGAAGAGCGCTCAGGGCGACTGGTTCGGCTGGTACTCGTGGCTGCCCTCGGTGGTGTGGAATCCGGGCCTGGGCCTCTACATCATGGTCAACGGCGGCACCTACGCCGGTCACGGCCTGTCCTCGTCCGACGAGGACTACTACGACCGCTGGATGCACACCAGGACCGGCAGCCTCGGGTTCTGGTATGCCGAGAAGCCCTGGGGCCCGTGGCGCCAGATCTTCTACACCGACTACTGGACCGCCGATGCCCCCGGCAACCTCACCTACCAGCCGACCCTGTCGCCCAAGTGGATCTCCGACGACGGTCGCCGCATGGTGCTGATCTGGTCCGACGCCATGAAGGACGAGGCGGGCAAATCCCACACCGTCAACTACAAGTGGAACCAGATGGACATCACCATCGAGACGGCGTGAGCTTGTCCGCCCCGACCGCGCCCAGACTGGCCCGCTACCGCTGGGCCCGCGACCCTGCCAATCCGGTCCTGGCGCCGGACCCGGGCATTGAGTGCGAAAGCACCCGGTGCATGAATCCCTTCGCACTCCGCGTCGGAGACGAGTACCGCCTCTACTACTCGGGCGGCGATGGAGACGGCCATCAGCGCCTCTGCCTCGCCACAGCCCCGGTCTCCTCGCCCCGGCAACTCACCCGTCTCGGCGTCATCCTGAGCCTGGGCGAGGTGGGCCGCTTCGATGCCCGCTGGTGCGTGCTGCCCTGTGTGCACCGCTTCGGTGACCGCTATCACCTGTACTACAGCGGCCACGAGGGATCCGACCTGGGCCTGCAGTCCTTTCCCGGCATCGGCCTGGCCCTGAGTGACGACGGCCTGCATTTCGAGAGGCACTCCACGGACCCCGTAGTCGCGGGGGATCAGATCGCCGCTTACCCTGACAATCGGGGCATTGCCGGCGGCGGCTCCATCGTGGAGGACGCAGGCCCCGGCGGTGAGATTCGTTACCGGATGTATTACACCCTGGCGACGGGCCGCAAGAGCCAGGACGTGCGCGTCGATCAGGAGAAGCACTGCGCCGTATGCCACAGCGCCGACGGCATCCACTGGACCGACCACCGCCTCATCATGAGCCCCCGGGACGAGGTTGCCAGCGAGGACATTGCCGTGGCCGCCCCCTTTGTCTGGAGGGAAGGTGACGGCTACCGCATGATCTACTGCGGCATCGGCACCGCCGTGGCGTCGGCAGGTACATGACAGCCGCCCGGGGCCCTCAGATGGACATCACTGACAGGCCCGGCCGCTGTGCCGGCCCTCTCCCAACGCTCCCTACGCTCTGCCTCTTCCTCATCTCACTCGGAGCCATCGCCATGGCCACTTCTCCAACCCCCGCCGCTGCCATGTGCCCGGCAGACCGCATCCAGCCCTGGGGGCAGAACCCCCACTACTGGCAGTACAAGGGCCGGCCCATCCTGTTGGTGGGCGGCAGCGTCGAGGACAACCTCTTTCAGATCGCCGATCTGCAGCAGCACCTCGACGACATGCGCGCTGTGGGGGCCAACTACATCCGCAACACCATGTCCGACCGCGACCCCGGCGATGCCCGCGCCTACCTGCAGTTGGACAGCGGCCAGTACGACCTGAACCAGTGGAACCCCGAGTACTGGGAACGCTTCGAGAACATGCTTCGCTGGACCGCGGAGCGGGACATCGTCCTGCAGATCGAGGTCTGGGACCGCTTCGACCACTCCCGCGACTGCTGGGAGACCGATCCGTACCGCCCCGGCAACAACGTCAACTACACCTCGGAGGAGACCGGTCTGGCCGAGGACTACCCCAAGCACCCGGGCGGCCACCACCACCCCTTCTTCCACTGCGTCCCCGGCATGCCCGCGTACGAGGAGCGCTTCGACGCCATTCGCCCGTACCAGGAGGCCTTCGTCGACAAGCTCCTCTCCCACAGCCTGCCCCACGGTCACGTCCTCTACTGCATGAACAACGAGACCAGCGACTCGCCGGTCTGGGGCCAGTACTGGATCGACTTCATCGGCCGGCGCGCCGCCGAAGCGGGCGTGACCGCCTACTGCACCGACATGTTCGACGACTGGTACAAGGCCGAGGACAACGCCACCCTGCGCACCGTCATGGATGACGGCGACACCTACACCTTTGTGGACATCTCCCAGGTAAACAGCCGCAACTTCGGCCAGGTCCACTGGGACCGCATGCAGTGGCTGCTGGAGCGGGCCAGTGCGCATCCGCGCCCCGTCAACACGACCAAAGTCTATGGGAGTGGTTTCAAGGGCTTCGGCACCGGCGGGCCCGAAGACGGCGTCGAGCGCCTCATCCGCAACCTGCTCGGCGGCTGCGCCGGCTCGCGCTTCCACCGCCCCGACAGCGGCAATGGCCTCAACACCTATGCCCGGGGTGCCATCCGCGCCGTGCGTCTGGCGGAGGAGCACGTGAAGCTGTGGGATGTGGAGCCCCACATGGAGCTGTTGCTCGAGCGGGACGAGAACGAGGCGTACGTGGCCGCCGACCCCGGCCAGGCCTATGTCGTGTACTTCACCTACGGCGGCCAGGTGCAGCTCGACCTGTCGGCCTGCGCCGGCCCCATGCAGCTGCGCTGGATCAGCGTGGCCGAAGGGTGCCGCGTGGGCGACCCCGCTCAGATCGGCCCTGGCCTCATCGACCTGACCACTCCCGCCTCTGGAGGCTGGCTGGCAACCGTCACGCCCGAGTAACCGACAGCCGCAGGCCTGATCTGTGCGGTCACCGGGAGCCCCGGTGCCAACCAGCGCACCTGCCTCCGCAATCAGAACGGAGGGGGCACCGCGCCGGCATCACCGGGTTGCCCGCCGCATGCAGCTCGCTGTGGAGTCTCACCCGGTCAGCGACCGCTTCGATCGCGTCGCCTGCAGGTCCTGCGCCCCGGTCTGGCGACTCAGGATGTCCAGCGACATCTCGCACAGCTCCGCAGCCTCCTCGGGCGCGGCCGTGCCCACGGTCACCATGTCGCACTCGCGGATGGCATTCCAGCTGAAGGTCAGCGCCTGAAACGGGCGTATCTGCCCCGCTGCCATGGACTTGATCGTCATCACCGGCTTCTGCGCCTGGCGGATGACATTGGTGATCCAGTCCACCTCTACGTGCATCAGGAAGCCCATCAGATTGAGCGGCTGAATATAGGTGTCCACGTCCAGACCTGTCTCGTCGGCGTAGATCACGCTCTCCGGCGCGTGCGTGCTCAGGCCGGGGTGCATGCCGCGCTCGCGAATCATCCGGCACAGCACGTCGAACTGCCGTATCTCGCGCCGGCACTTGTCCAGCATCACGTCCGTTGTGCTGGTGTGGGGCAGGCAGAAGGTCACCCCCTTGGCCACTTCCGCGTCCAGCGTCCGCTCCACCTCGCCCAGGTCCCAGCCCGTGTCCGGGGTCTCCGGCGTGGTCGTGAAGGACGGCGTCGACACGACGATCAGCTTCCTGCCGCTCTGCTGCTGGGCCTGGTCAATGGCCTCGGGGATGCACGTCTGGGTGTGCGGGCACATGATCGTGTCCACCCCGAACTCCAGGAAGGCCGCGATGATCTCGGCCACCGAGTCGCGGTTGGTCACGATCCGCTGCATGAAGCTGCTCTGTCCTCGGGTGGAGTGGCAGTACCCCAGGAACCAGTTGGTGCCGATGATCATGCGGGACAGTGACACCCCGCCTACGGTCGTGCGCGGAAACTCAGTCATCGCCATTCACTCCTCTGTCTGCGCTCACCAGTCGTACACTTCGTCGGGCAGGAAGAACCGCTCCACGTCCTCGCGGCCCTCGCCCATCTCGTACCGCTCCATCCCATCCAGGTACAGGCGGTGCTCGGCCGGGTGCTCCGACGTCTCGTCGTAGTCGATGGCCAGCACCGTGTTGCCCCGCCACCTCGCCTCGATCCGCTCCCTTACTACGGGGTCCCGCTTGGGGCCGTATGCCCAGGCGCGCTCCTCGCCGTCGGGCCCCGGCGTCTCCAGCGTGGTCTCCTCCGTGAGTCGCTCCTGCAGGTCGTAGGTCAGGGCGATCGGCTGGTCGGCCCTTGTCCCCTCGAACACCAGGTAATCGCCCTGCGGTCGCGGCGCCGCCACCTCGCCATTGACCGTGGCCGTCACCGCGCCGGCGTACGCGGGCTTGCGGATGCGCACGGTCCCGCCGACCCGCGGCACCACCTCGACCCGCCCCTCGAAGGGCTCCCAGTT
>Ga0180429_10004890_pt1 | contig 10680 bp, 6 predicted proteins | sample SS_ome_FD_132428 | JGI IMG/M metagenome (GOLD analysis project Ga0180429, IMG submission 132428) | Hypersaline lake sediment archaeal communities from the Salton Sea, California, USA - SS_1_S_1 metaG | ecosystem: Environmental > Aquatic > Non-marine Saline and Alkaline > Hypersaline > Sediment ... | reverse complement strand
GTTAGAACTATGAGTTTTTTCATCTTCTTCACCTCTCCCTTTTTATCGACAAATTCCAACAGATTCTTTAATTATAGCGAAAAATTTTGCAGATTGATTGGTTTTTTTGAAACATTTTTCTAAGGATTTCGTCTATCCAAAAGGACACATATAACTTTTTGTTGTTTTTGAATTTTAAGAAACTTATAATCAAAGTAGAACATTAAAAGGTGAGGGCTATATGAGAGCTGAAAAGAGGAAGAAAAAGAAAAAAATTTTTTATACAATTATCGCTTTGATTGGTATTTTTGTTCTCAGTACAGGCAGTTACGCCTATTACTTATGGCATAAAGCGGCATCTACAGTAGCGAGCATTCATGAAAATATTAACAAATCAAAAAAACGCGATTCAGCTGTTGACATTGATAACCATGACCCGTTTTCCGTGCTTCTCATGGGTGTCGATGAACGGGACGGTGATAAGGGGCGCGCAGACTCCCTCATCTATATGACGGTGAACCCGAAAACGAAAACGACTGAAATGGTCAGCATCCCGCGGGATACGTATACTGAAATTATCGGCAAAGGCAAGTTGGATAAAATCAACCATTCATACGCATTCGGCGGTGTTCAGATGACGGTAGACACGGTTGAGAACTTCCTCGATGTTCCTGTCGACTACTTTATCAAAGTCAATATGGAAAGCTTCAGGGATGTCGTAGATACGCTTGGCGGCATTACCGTGAACAGTACGTTTGCTTTCAACTATGACGGATATTCATTCGGCAAAGGCGAGATTACGCTGAACGGAAAAGAAGCGCTCGCTTATACGAGAATGAGGAAAGAAGACCCGAACGGCGACTTCGGACGCCAGAACAGGCAGCGTCAAGTCATCGAAGGAATCATTAATAAAGGCGCCAATATATCGTCTATCACGAAATTCGGAGATATGTTCAAAGTGATCGAAAACAACGTTAAAACGAATCTCACGTTTGACGATATGTGGGATATTCAATCCGGCTATAAAGAAGCCCGCTCAAAAGTCATCCAGCATGAGCTGAAAGGCGACGGCACAAAAATCAACGGAATCTATTATTACAAAGCTGACGAAAGTTCCCTTTCCGACATTACAGCCGAACTGAAAGAAAGCCTTAATAAATAAAAAAAGCTTCCTGAAAAGGAAGCTTTTTTATTAGTCTTTAAACACGTCAGGCCGCGCGCTTCGATATCCGTACCGATAAAGCAGCGCCTCTGCAATTCGCCGCGAAGCCTGTCCGTCCCCGTATGGGTTTGAAGCCCGTGACATTTTGCGATATTCATCTTGATCGGTCAACAGCTGTTTAGTCAGCTGATAGATCTTATCTTGATCCGTGCCTGCCAGCTTAAGTGTCCCGGCCTGAACGCCTTCGGGCCGTTCCGTCGTATCTCGAAGCACGAGGACCGGCTTTCCGAGCGACGGCGCTTCTTCCTGCACCCCGCCCGAGTCAGTGAGGATGAAATGAGCTTCAGCCGCAAAGTTGTGAAAATCAATGACTTCGAGCGGCTCTATCAGATGGACCTTCTCCAAATCACCAAAATGCTTTGCAGCCGCTTCACGAACAGCGGGATTGAGATGAACGGGATAAACAACCTGTACGTCGTCAAATTCTTCGACGATCCGCCTGATTGCTTTAAACATATTTTCCATCGGCTCACCTAAATTTTCACGGCGGTGGGCGGTAAGCAAAATCATCTTGTCATTTCCTATTTTTTCAAGAATGGGATGTGAATAGCCGTCCCTCACTGTTGTGTGAAGCGCATCGATTGCCGTATTTCCAGTGACGTAAATCGTCTCCTGGTCTTTATTTTCACGGAGCAGATTCTTTTCGGCCTGCTCTGTCGGCGCAAAATGAAGATCGGCAATCGATCCCGTCAGCTGCCTGTTCAGCTCTTCGGGAAACGGCGAGTATTTGTTTCCGGTCCTGAGTCCCGCCTCTACATGGCCGACGGAAATCTGGTGATAATAAGCGGCAAGACTTCCCGCAAATGTCGTTGTCGTATCACCGTGAACAAGCACAATGTCCGGTTTGATAGACTGAAACAGCTCGTCCAGTTTCACAAGTGCATTAGACGTAATTTCAGCCAGCGTTTGCCTTTCTTTCATGATATTCAAATCAAAATCAGGCTTTATATTAAAAGCTTCAAGCACCTGGTCAAGCATTTGCCTGTGCTGTGCTGTAACCGTCACATAAGACTCAATTTCGGGGTGTTTTCTTAATTCAAGCACAAGCGGCGCCATCTTAATGGCTTCAGGGCGCGTGCCGAAGATGGTCATGACTTTTAATTTTTTCACTATTGTCACCTTTTTCTTAAAGTAATTGTTTGTTAAATAGAATATTGAATCCTTCTCTTTAATAAGTTTACTTACTTTTATTCCTATTAAAGAGAAGCTTTTTTTCGATTCAGGGTGCTATTAAAACGGCGGAACATGCCCTTTGTTCTAACAGCATAAAATACTCGACCAAAACCTTTCAGGATCCTTCGCAATAAAACACACCGTTCCAATCATGATAAAATATCTTTGAGCTTCTTCACACTAGAATGGGAAGATTAAATAAGGAGACATCCTCTCCCTGTTTATACACCTGTCCAAACAGCATAAAAATCGACAAAAACTGCATAAAGGAAGAATACTCTTCTTGTGCCACCTTCGGAAAGCGATTCAAGCTTATTATGTACGTACGGAGGTTAAAATAATTTGTCCAGCTGAAACAATGTCCTCTTTTTGTTTCTTGGTCAAAAAAACAACCGTTTTGCCGGCTTTCCGCTGTTTTGCAGAAGGTAATCGACCTATTTACAGCCAAACTTTTCTCTGACTAAAGAGCTGCAACAGCGCGCCCTTCTCTAACAGGTCAGGTGAATCAATACTATTATATAGAATCTTTATTTACACTATCTTTTTATCGTTTCAAGCATGTTGACGTTTATCATTCGCATCCATTACCATAGCAATCCTCTCTATTGATTTCAAGTTTTAGTACTACCCTATATTACTTGTTTAAAGTTCGTTTTTCTTATATGATAAAAAGTGTTAACAATATGAAAAATGGGTATGTTCAATAAAGACATTAAAATACTTGCGATTCATTGAATTTGATCGTAGACATTGTATAAGGAAGGTGTACTGAACATGAAAAAAGTACGTAAAGCCATAATCCCTGCCGCGGGTCTCGGAACGAGATTCTTGCCGGCTACAAAAGCAATGCCGAAAGAAATGCTCCCTATCGTTGATAAACCAACTATTCAATACATAATTGAAGAAGCTGTTGAAGCAGGTATTGAAGATATTATTATCGTCACAGGTAAAAGCAAGCGTGCGATTGAGGATCATTTTGATTACTCTCCTGAGCTTGAAAGAAATCTAGAAGAAAAAGGTAAAGTAGAACTCCTTGAAAAAGTGAAAAAAGCTACGAATCTGGCTGATATCCACTATATCCGCCAAAAAGAGCCTAAGGGACTCGGGCACGCTGTATGGTGCGCTCGCAACTTTATCGGTGATGAGCCGTTTGCGGTTCTGCTTGGAGACGATATTGTTCAAGCTGAAAAACCCGGATTGCGCCAGTTAATGGATGAATACGAAAGAACGCTTTCTTCTATTATTGGTGTTCAGCAAGTGCCAGAAGAAGAAACACACCGCTACGGCATTATCGATCCTCTGACAAGCGAAGGCCGCCGTTATCAGGTAAAAAACTTCGTTGAGAAGCCGCCTAAAGGCACAGCTCCATCTAATCTTGCCATCTTAGGCCGTTACGTATTCACGCCTGAGATCTTCATGTACTTAGAGGATCAGCGGGTTGGAGCCGGCGGAGAAATCCAGCTGACAGACGCCATTCAAAAGTTGAATGAAATTCAAAGAGTGTTTGCGTACGACTTTGAAGGCAAGCGTTATGATGTTGGTGAAAAGCTTGGTTTTATCACCACAACTCTTGAGTTTGCGATGCAGGATAAAGAGCTTCGCGAGCAACTTGTTCCATTTATGGAAGGTCTACTAAACAAAGAAGAAATCTAAACAAAAAGGCTATTGGACATTCATCCAATAGCCTTTTCTTATTTCGATATTAAGGTCGGCCTGTCGCTTAAAGACAATGAGGCTGGAGTAACGAGAGAAATGTTATAAAAAACAAGCTCTGATGCTTTATCATTCTCCAGTACATAGCTGCATTTTTTCATTATCTAAATCCAGCGTCCTGCTGCCGTCAGCTTCCGCTTTGAATCTTGATCCTTTCAAACAGATGCGTTTTCAAATGCAATAAACTCTTGCTTGTTGTCTGCGAAGAAGCGTTCCTCTGTCTTGTCCTTTGCATCGCCATGATGGTTCTACACTTCATTTTGCGGAAAAGCGCCAAACGAAGTGAATGAACAATCATACAAATTAAATAGGAAATATATTGTATCCAAGGGTAAACACCGCTTGCTAAAAAAGCGACATAAACACTCATCATTACAAAATTAACTAAATAAATTTGAAGTAGCCGCGACAGAAGGCATTGAACTGGTTGGGCAACTACATTGATCCACTTAAACACACTGTTTGATCCATCAAGAATAGTCGGTCTAATAAAAAGCCACGGAATCAAACCAGCCATCATCCAAACAATAAAAGGCACTTCTCCGATACCTATTATGACTTACTTACTGTCGCAGATTCCCATACCAAATACAAACAAACAGTACGCCAGTATTTTAAAAACCGCCATAATATCCCAAAGATAACTTTTTGGATCTTTCGGTAAAAGAAATTTGAAAGCACCGGTGAATATTGTAAGAGATGTTGAGTCTTTTTCCCTTTTAAAAAAGTAAGGAGAAGTTCCGCAGAACTTCTCCCATAATTTTAAAGTGTCATTAAAGATCAAATTTAAACTCATTTAGCAATTTTGCTATTGTCTAATTGCAAAATTGCATTATAAATCCGATCCCTATTATTTTTATCAGTATATGCAAAGAAGTTATCCACTCTTTTTCTATACTTATCTTCCATACGACCATTATTTTTCATATAATAGATAACTTTATCAATTAAGCTGTTATGATCTTCTATTACATCGCCAAATCCCATTTTCTTATAATCATAGTAATCAAGTTTAAAATGGTATGACTTTTCGTATTGATAATAGATCACAGGCTTTTTCTCGTATGCAAAATCAAATGCAACAGATGAAAAATCAGTAATCATTATATTAGAAGAATTAAATAACATTTGATAGCTGCTATTATAATCTGCAAACTTTACATACTCATGTTTTTCAAAATCTACGATCTGTTGTTGAATGTCCGGATGCGGGAAAAAGGTTATCTTATAATTATTATCCTTAGCAAATTGAATTAGCCGTACATCATTAATCAAAGCATTATACCTAGCAAAGTATTCACTTTCTTTAAATTTCGGATTGTACGGTCTTACTCCTTTTGCCTGATCTTTAGGTAATACAATATCTTTTCTCCATGTAGGCATGATTAGAAGCTGCTTTTCCCCTTTACTCTTCTTAAGATTATCATATCTTGGAAATCCACCCAACAAGATATTTTCTTTATTATAATTGTAATTCCCTTTCACAATAGACTGATATTCAGGTTTCGCTGAAGTTACTAATAATTTGATATTCTTGCTGTATTTGTTTAACCATTTAGAATGATCTGCCATTGTTATTCCATGTTGTAAAAAGACAAACTCAAAATTAAATAAATCTCTAAAATAAATCTCCATATTGAAAAATGGATTTACAACCCAATTATCCGCATGTGTAGATATTACCTTGGAGGAGGATAAGGTTAAAATTTTATGTCTAAAAGATCTGTATGGTATAACCTTTCCGTATTTTTTAATTCTGACATAATCCTTGCTATCTTTTTTTATTATAAAGTATTTTTTTACCCCATCATTCTTGTTGGTTGCGTATTTAAAGAGGTGCTCGGCATTATCATCAGCTTTGTCTTGTCTGTCTATGAATAACCATACTGGTTTTCTATTAAAAATCGTGAAAACATGGTATGCCATTCTTGCCACCAATGCCTTCTTAATAGCTGATTTTCGTTTCTTTGATTTCCCCCCTGATTTATGAAGAGATTTTAAGAAACGAAACTCTTTTATAAATCTATTTTTAATATTGTTTTTTTCATACATTAATTTTTTGTAATTATAATAAAAAATATAATCTTTTTTAGCTGTATAAGAATTATATAGATTGCTTGACAAACCTGAATACTTGAAAAAGCGAAGTTTTGTTATCTTCATTTTTTCACCCTTAGCTATATAAAATTCAATATGTTGATTGTCTGCTAGATAGCTTTTGGGAATATCTATAGAAAAACCAGGATATTTTTTTATTACTTCTCCTAAACTTATATAGTCATTATGCGGTCTTTTTATATGCTTTGCTTTTATTTTTGTTTCGCCAATTTTAGCATAAAAATTAAAACCTTCGGAATCAAACAAAGAGCTCCAAAAACCTTCTATGTGAATAAAATTCTCATTTTCTTCTAAAATCTCAATAGTTAGAGTTTGATCCGATAATTTCGAAACAATTTTATCTTCTCTGTATAAATAATAATCATATTCGGTTTCACTTTTATATACATACCTACTATAATTTTCACCGTGTTTTAATTTTAAAGCATGATATAAATAGAAATGGCTGATACTTTTTGTTTTAATGATGACATCGTCGTCGATATACGATAATACTTCTCGAATCAATGTTAAAAATTCGCGGTATTCATTTTCGTCTAAAGGTGTTTCACTAATGTCTTTAACCAATAATTTCCATTTCAAATCATGCATAATCATATATTGAAGAAACAAAGGTATTTTCTGTTCATGGTTTTTTGTGATATCGATTAAATTCTTAGAGAAAGTGATAAGTGAATGGTTAAACCAATTCTTATTTGCTTTAGCAGTCTGCATGGCAGATGATCCATCTTCTCTAACTCTATAATGGTATTTTGCCTCTTTAACTAGACCATACTTTTTCTTTTGCGATATGATTAAATTAACTAGTTTGGCATCTTCTCCTATTTTACAATTTTCATCAAACCTGATATTTTTCAAGGCATCTTTTTTTATAAATGTAGAACAGCAATGAGTTAATATATAATGCGGTTCTTTTTCTACATCCAATATTCTTGTAGAAGAAAACTTATTATTTAGATTGTGTTCTCCTGTTCTTCCTTCTGCAAAAAAAATAGGGATTGCTACAATATCAATTTCATTCTTATGCTGGTCAAAGAAGTTTAAAACATTTTCGAAGGTTCCTTCTGAAACAAAATCATCCGGATCCAAAAATTGAATGTATCTACCTTCAGCATATCTTAAGCCATAATTTCGAGCACTGCTCACTCCGCCATTCTGTTTTTTTACATATACAATGTTATTGGGATATTTTTGTGCATATTCTTTACAGATGATTTCACTTTTATCGGGGCTATCATCATTCACAAGTATTAACTGAATATTCTCAAAACCTATAGTCTGGTTAATGATACTTTCTATAGCATCAGTTAGATATAACTCAACATTATAAATCGGCATTATAACACTGAAATCATAGTTAAAACTCTTTTCATTCATAAAAGATCACTCCTAAACAAAATGTTTATATGAATAAGAATCCGAGTAAAAAAAGAAAAACCAAAGGGAGTGCCATTCTTAAAAAACAGGTTTAAATCTACCTTTTTTTAAAAACCCTTGTAAGCAAACTTTTAAAAATGTTTACATGGTTAAGTTCTAAAACATCATTTGGTGTTTTAAGGACAAAGTCAAATGCAAAAGCCCAAATTGGTATTTCAACAACAAAGCCAGCATATCTAAAATCTCTTAATTTATATCCCCATACTTCAATCGTTTTTTTCAGTTCTTCTCGTTTGCATTTTTTTAATCTATTAAAATATCTTATATAAATTTCATCGTTTTCTTGCATCTCATAATACTGGTTAATAAAGTGCCCTGTTAATTCAAGCTTAAATCCTTTTATTTTTGTCGAGGTAATAGTACATGAACTTTGTAGTACTCTTTCTTTTTTTATGTTTTCAAGAGCTTCTGTATTTGCTTCTAATAAGTGATACATAAATTCTTTATAATACATGGGCATATTTTGTTCTTTTATAATTTGTGGTTTAATATATCTTAAAATTTTAATAAAATCATCAACAAATTTTTTTTGTTCTTGTTGATCTAAAACAGACTTATAAATATCTCTATAGTTCTGATATAAAAACAGTTTCATATGATATACAATTAAAAATTGCAAATAAGGCAGAACTATATCATATTGTTTAATTGAATCCCTCAACAAAGTCATATAACATGTATTCAACAAATATGTGTACCTTTTTTTGTTAAACCATGAACGATCAACTAATGAGTTCTTTTCCTTTCGTTTTCTATAATAATACTTTCCTTCTGCAACTGCTCCGTATCTTTTTTCTTTCAGCAATAACTGGTTAAAAAAGATAGCGTCTTCCCAAAACTTTATAGTTTCATCAAACAGGGCGGTACTATTTAGTATATGTTTTCTATAAAAAGTGCCGCCAATATAAAAATGAATAGCCTTATAATCGTTGAGGATATTTATAACTCTTGTTCCTTTTTCAAATCTATTATTTAATTTATGTCCGCCTTCTTTTTTACCTGTGTAATAAACAGGTAATACCGCAATGTTTACATCTTTGGAATCACAAAAAAAATTATAAACACTTTGCAGCGCATTTTGAGAGAATGTATCGTCAGAATCAAGAAAACCAATGAATTTGGATTTTTCACTTACATTTGATAACCCACAATTTCTTGCAGCAGAAGGTCCAGAATTTTCAATTCTCAAGATTTTAATATTATTAGGATATAGATCTTTAAAGAATTCACAAATTTGAGGACTGCTGTCAACGCTGCCATCATCTATTAATATCAGTTCTATATTTTCCTTAAATCCAATTGACTGGTTAATGACACTCTCTATTGAGTCCCTTAAATAATTCTCAGAATTATATATTGGCATTATGATAGAAAACATGTAGCACCTCTTTATTTAGAAGTTAAAGGATTGTTTCAATTACTCTTTTAGAAGCCTTGACATCTTCTAAATTATAAAAAGCTCATAGTTAGATCTATATAGATTATGTGTAACAACTTTTTTACTGTTTTTATAAGTTCTGCCTTGTTTGAACTAAGTTTTCTGATGTTTTCTGTTGAAAATTAAAGTAGAAGATATTTAAGGGAATCCGATAAGCCGAAAGATCAAATGCAAAAAACACAATGGGTTTTTTAATTAATATATCAGATCATGTATTCTAAGAAGAATAACCACAGAGTCTCCAAGATTCCCTCTTCATTTCCCCTAAATCATTGGAGTTTAAATTTATACTGGCCAGCTTTCTTAAATTCATTATCCCTCCAAGTTGGTGCACATATGAAATTTTTTTATTTTCTCTAATCTGACGAAAATTGAATGTCATTTATTGTATAACCAGTTTTGGGAATTTTCCTTTCGAATTGAAGAGCACAGCACGTTTGAAAATTTCAGTCGAGTAAGCATTAGAGAAATTCAATAATCCCATTTGCTGGCTTGCTGCAGAACATTCTGTTTATACTTTTCATTTGTGGTTCTGGGTATGTGCACTTCATCCATATCATTAGCTAGTTTTTTTAGCGGAGTGCCGTGCCGCGTTTGCAAATACTTGTGTAATCCATAAGAGGCAGTCAGCTGTTTGTAATCCCATACTTAGCTGTAGGCAAGTACCAAATCATTTAAGAGAAAAACTTTTTAAATATGCATCAACGCCGTCTAATGCCGACAGATATCGTTTATCAATGCTCCATATCAGTTTGTGACCATATTGGTCTTTATTTTCATACATATATTCGTAAATTGCTCGAGGGTTGCAGTGAAACTGTTTTCCAGAATAGCTTTCAAATAAAATCAATTTATTGTTTCTCGGAAGAAGAGCAAAAATCTTAATCAGAACTGAATAAGCCCTAACTTATAAACTTCTGCATTTGGTTATCATAAAAAAATTCCATCATGAACTCCTTAAAGAGTGAAGATTAATATTTGCGCAAACAAGAAAAAAAGAAGCAACTGAATTTACTTCAAGCCTCTTTTAGTTAGAGCTTCATTAAACTAGCCATGTCTTTTTTGACTTGGGTAGTTGAAATGCCTTCTGTTCTCGGAAGGTAAATGATCTCACAATATTCCTTTGTAGATCTTACGATAAAGTAATCACCCCGATTTTTTGCTCTCTCCGGCAGCTTCATATATCCGTAGTGAAATAAATCAATGTTCCATACGTATCACTTTCTTCATTAGATAACATCACCTTCTAACCGTTTTCAACTAACAGATTGTTTATCATTTCGACATATTTTTTACGCATCATTAATAATAAACAATAATAGCATAAGTTCCTATAAAAGTTAAGGCTCTTTCAAAATGTCAATCCTCAGTATTTTTTGGTATCACCGTTGTATTGATATATATATTTTTTTTCAGGTCTAATATCTTAGCTATACCTATTATAACAAGTTTTCTATTTCGGAAAATTCGATTCTTTTATTGCGTTTTTAAGTGTAACGATTTTCTTTCTGCTGTGTTATTTATTTTGTACGCCTTCCTCATATTAATTCATCGTCAAAACGTGAAGGAATTGTGATATTAAAGTTAAAAATGTGTTCCT
>Ga0180429_10004888_pt1 | contig 10681 bp, 8 predicted proteins | sample SS_ome_FD_132428 | JGI IMG/M metagenome (GOLD analysis project Ga0180429, IMG submission 132428) | Hypersaline lake sediment archaeal communities from the Salton Sea, California, USA - SS_1_S_1 metaG | ecosystem: Environmental > Aquatic > Non-marine Saline and Alkaline > Hypersaline > Sediment ... | reverse complement strand
CTCATGCCAGACATGGCCGACATGCTGCCTTGCGCAGCCGAACCATCGGGTTGCACGGTGTGCGTGCTGCTGAACGGGATGGCCGGGCTGACGACCGCTTCGCCCAGACCGCGGAGCCATTGTTGATACTTTTCGAAGTGCTTTTGAGCTTCTACCGGATCTGAAGGGTACTCACCCCCGAGGTAGACAAAGATGTACTGAGGCATAGTGGAAGTTCCTTTGCGGAATGCGAGAACGCTACGAAGCGGCAAATTCTAACGGACAAGCGCCAGCCGCGCTGAAAATAAGAGTTATAAAATGTACTTATTTAGCACTAATGAAACGTTGTTGGTGGCTTGAATCTTGTGCTCTATACTCCCCTCCCACAAAAGTATCCAGACCCCCGAGCGTTGTTCATCTACCTCAAAGTAATGAACGCCTCGTTAGCTAACGTAAATAGGTGATTTATGAGTGGACAACCGAAAACCCGACCAAAGGTACCCGAAGGCAAAGCCCGCTTTCTGACCACCCGTCAGAAAGAAGCGAACGAGAAGGGTTACGTGGGTTACGAAACCATCTGGGAGTCTTTCCAGAAAGAGGTGCCGTACACCACCCCTAAGCGCCCGTAATACGGGTGGCCACGCGACCAAAGTCGCGTGGCCCTTTGGCTCTCCTCCTTTTGCGGGTTTTCTGCCCGTCATCATGTCCGACCCAGGACTACCGGAAGTAAGCAGGCTCTGACTTTTAGAGCTGTAATACCCGGCACCCAGACCCAATCCAAATCGTCAGGGTTTTTTACAGTTGGTTGCCATCCTTCTCTACGGCATTCCAGTATCACCTTGATTTATCAGTCTATTTAATCGGCGGCCTGGTTTATGCATTAAATTCGTAAACAGCCTGGTATTGACTGGATCCTGGTTCAGCGGGAGGCTTTGAATGAAAAAAGGCCAGACGAAACGAATTTTGCGGGTCGGCTTGTTGCTGGCCGGTCTGGGGATTTCTCTGCCAAGCGTGGCAGCCACCTATTACTGGACTGACTGGCAACAAGGGAACCCGTCAGGTGGTACCGCTTTTGGAGAAATCACGCCGAGCAGCGGACCAGTGGTGGGCGTCAGTTTTGAAGCCTTGAATGCCGATGGTTCCCCTGGCTCATACCGGGGAGTCGCCGGTGATTGGCTGTGGAATCCGGCCAGCACCTACACGAGCACCGAGGTCGAGAACGGGCCGCAGTACGAAGGTCTGCAGCTGATTGGCAACATCAATATGACGTACCGGGTGCACTTATCAGAGCCGATCAAGGACCCGGTCATGGCAATCGCCAGCCTTGGCTCTGGGAGTGTCTCGGCCGTCTACCAGTTTGACTCCCCGTTTGCCATTCTCAGCCAGGGCATCACCTGCTGCTGGGGTGGGGGAGATGATCGTTTGACCCAGTTACCCGGAAACGTTTTGCAAGGATTCGAAGGGGCTGGCGTGATTAAATTCCTCGGGACCTATTCAAGCTTCGCCTGGACGGTGCCGGACCCCGAAAACTGGCATGGTTTCACTTTCGGTATTCGTACAACCGAGCGGCTCGAGCCGACCCCGACACCAACGGTTCGCGCCCCGGGTGTGTTGGCGCTGCTGGCGATCGGGCTACTGGGCACGCTGCTGGCAAGACATCGCTTTGGTTAAGTGCTCTTCCCGGCGAGTTGCATGAACGCGCCGAGATCCTGCAGAAGCGCAGTTCGCTTGAAGGGTTTTGTGACGAGGTCGTCGTAGCCGAGCTCCAGTATCCTCCTGTAGTTGGCGCGATCCTCCCGCGTTCCGACTGCAATCAGCTGTCCCTTGTAGCCAGCCTCCCTCAGTTGATGAGGTGTTTGCCGGTCGCTGTCATTGCCGCGCAGTCCCACCAGTAGCAGGTCGGGCGGGGTCTGGGTAAGGCGAAGCATGGCCTCCCCGACATCCTGCGCTTTCTCGACCTGGCAGTCTGCCCCGAGTAAATACAGTTCCAGCAGGTTTTGTACGTCCTGGTCGTGTTCGAGCAAGAGCAGCCGTTGCCCGGAGAGTGCGTTTCCGCGACTTTCCTTTTCCAGGCGCGCGCCGGCTGGCAGGACACAAAGCGCCCGGGTGCCTTTTCCGGGCTCTGAACGCAGTTGCAGGTCGCCGCCCATGTGGCGTGCAATCTCGCGACTGATCGACAAGCCCAGACCCGCACCTTTATGCGATTTGTTGCGGTCCTTGCCTTGGTTGTACGGCTGGAAAAGGCTTTCCAGTTCATCTGCCCTGATGCCACGGCCGGTATCTTCGACCTCGATGCTCAGTTGATCGTTTTCCCAGTCGATGGAAATCGTGATACCGCCCTCGGTGGTGTACTTGATGGCATTGCTGATCAGGTTGACCAGCACCTGGCGCAGACGCATCTCGTCCAGCCACACACGAGGAGGCAGGTCGGGCCCGACCCACCACGCCAAGGAGAGTCCCCGCTGTCGGGCGCTGGGCTGGAACAACTCCTCCAGGCTGGCGACCAGCTCATGTACATCACAGGCAATGGGGCGCATGACCAGTGCCTGGTTTTCCATTACCGCCTGGTCAAGCAGGTTATCGACCAGGTTCAACAGGTATTGTGCGCCTCGGGTAATCGCGCTGACGTCGGCCTGCAGGCGCGTTGGGTCATCGCGATCTTCCTTTGCCAGTTCGGCGAATCCGATGATCGATGACAAGGGCGTGCGGAACTCGTGCGACATGCGCCCGATGAAACGGGTCTTGAGTTCATTGGCTTCATCCAGTGCCCGGTTCTTCAGCTCCAGTTGCTGGTGCGCTTCCTGTAACTTGGCAAACAGCTTTTCCTGTTTTTCTTTTGCCAGCGCCAGCTCATGTGCAAGCTGTTGGTAACGCAGTTGCACGGCATGTTGCTCGCTCGCATCGATGAAAGCCAGGCCCCAGGCGTTCTTGAGACGCACCGTATGCACTTGTGCTGAGATGCCATTGCCCATGTCAAGGTGTGGCAATTTGCTGGCGATCTCGTGGTGTTCTTCCAGTCCGACCAGGAACAGCAATTTGTCCGACAGGTCGTCGCCACGTTGGATGTTGGCGAAGCCGTAATGTGCAGCGTTCCCGGACCACTGCAAGGCGTGAAACTGTTCATCGACCAGAAGATAAAAAGGTTTCCGTTCAAGTTGTTGCAGATTGTCGACATAGCGACGAAGGCGCCCGATCACTTCATCCATGCATCAATCCTTTAAACGCTCACCCAGTGAGCTGAACGCCTCCTCCACACCGTCACCGGTCTTGGCGCTGCTCTCGCGAATATCCCAGTTGCGTCCCTGCAGAGAGCCAAGCAGTTCCCGGTCGATATCCTGTTGTTCAGCAAGGTCGGATTTGTTCAGCAGCATGACGAAGGGTTTTGGGCCGATAACCTTCTCTGCCTGTCGCTGAAGCTCAACGGTGCTTTGAAGGGTGTCACGACGGGTGCTGTCGCTGACCAGCAGATAGCCGGAGGCCCCTTGCAGATAAGTGCGCTCTACACTACCAAGCGTCTTCTCTCCCGCGATATCCCAGAGGATGAGTTTGATCTTCTCGCCATTGGCCAGATCCAGGATGCGACTGTCCACCTTTACCCCAACCGTGGTCAGGTACTGTGTCGAGAATGTACTGTGCACGAAACGCGAAACCAGGCTGGTCTTGCCGACCGCGAAGTCACCGATCATGCAAATCTTGCGAGCGTGCATCACTGAACTTCCGGTTGCGGTGCATCGTGGACCAGCATGCTCAGTTCGGCTCGCCGCATCGCAGGATCACTGTTACCCGGCAGCCCGGGGGAGGTCTGTATACGTAAACGCTCGGCCGGCACGCCCTGCAAGATCAGGATGTCACGGGCAATGAGCGCACGTGCCAAAGCCAGTTGGTCGTTATAGACGAGGGTACCTACCCCGTCGGTGCGGCCGGTGACCACGATCTGTATCCAGTAACCCAGTTGGTCACCAAGCAGTAACGCTTGCTGCAACTGTTTTGCCAGCTCAAGTGCGTATGTTTCTTCGGAAGGCTGCAACAGCGTACCTTCAGCAAACAACAGGTGGCTGTTGTCGAGTCGCATCAGCAGCGCATCCAGTTGTGCCTGTTCCAGTGGCTTTACCTGCAGGTCGAGGCTCTTCAGGTAGGGCAGGTCGGCGCTAAGGGTTTGCAATTGCTTGATCCAGGCCTGCGGCGCCTGCCCCTGTACCACCAGGCGTCCGTTTTGCGCCGTAAGTGTTGCGGAATCACCCGGTTTCAGTACCTCCATGGCCCGCTGCAGCAGGTGCGCATCATGACTCAGCAGGCGGCTGTCATCATAAGCGTTGACGCCGGGTACAGTGGCGGCCAGGAGCGAGGCACGTTCCACCCAGCGATTGGGCGCAATGCCGCTGACGCTGAGCCTGCCTTGTGCATCGATCTCGATGTCCACACCTGCTGGCGGATTGAGACGCGTCCGCGCGCGTTGCAGTGCAAAGTCAGGCCGGATATCCAGGTAAGGGCTGAACGCCAGTTCAACCTGTCTTTTCTGCAACGCAGATTCAGCCAGGAGACTCGCCGGTGACCTTGCGAGAGGATCCTGCAGTCCGGTGATTTGCAGGTGCGGTCCGTAGTGGGTTTCGGTCACTACCAGTCCGGGTTCTTCACGCAGGGCCGCCACCAGTGCCTGTTGTTGCGCGTGCAGTTCCCTTCCGGCCTGCAAGTTGCTCCACCAGTGTAATAGGCCCCAACCGATGCCTGCGATCAGGAGCAAAAGTAAGAATATGGTGGCGGGCGCCAGGCCGCTTCGCCGGGGGGTTTCCTTCTTTTCAGACAGCAAGCAAGATTCCTGTAATGGCACGCTGACTGCCTAGCTGTTTGGGTCACCGTTGAACTCGGCCAGTGGCCTGGCATATCGGCCATGCAGTTGTTCGATCACTTCCTGGCAATGCTGGCGCATCTGACCCGGCGGGATGCCACGCACCACGCAGGCAAGATAGGCCGATGGTCCGTGCACCAACAGCACCGTGTGATCACCGATTTCGACTTGTTCCAGTCCTTCTTTTTCACCAGCCTGGAAGGCGTCACGTACAAACTGGGCGATAGCGGTCAGCATGCCGGAGACGGCATCCGGGTCTGACTTCACGGCCAACTCATCCTGCACGTGCTGCATCAGCAGGCCACTGTCATTCTGGATCAGAAACACCTGCTCGACCCGGTAGCTGAGGGTGTGCCGCAACACCACTTCGGGGAAGGGTACGCCGCTGCGCATGGCCTCCAGGCGCCACTTGAGTCCCTGCGCGGACAGGCTGTGCTCAAGGGTGCGATTGATATTGTTGACCAGGTCCTTGAGCGTGGCGCTGATTGACTGGCGGATTGCCGGACCCATTACCGGGTAGAGGGCATCTGCGAAGGAGTCGGGATTACGCTCGATACGGCGCTGGATACAGGTGGTCACCGGCCCTTCGAGCGCATCGGTCAAGGCCGTTCCCTCCTGGTGGCTGAGGCGTACCGAATCCGGCAGTACTTCGGCGACATCGGAACCACGAACGCCCGTATCATCCAGGCGTTTATTGATACGCTCCAACTGCTGTTGTTCTTCCCCCAGCAATAGGGATTTCAGTGCATCCAGCGTGTCCGCATCGTTGGCTGACTTCTTGTCCGCCAGCGGCTTGCCGGCCTGTTCAGTCATGTTCCTGCAACTGCTGCGCCAGCTGCTTGAGCAGGCGTGCCATTTGATTGCGATCCATTTTGTCGGCCTGCAGGCGATCCTGTTCCTGAACAAGCTGGCGATTCATTTCGGCCAGCTCAGACTGCAGCTGGGTTTGCACGTCGTCGACCCGTTGTTCGAGCTGCTGTTGTAATGCCTGCAGGCCGTCTTGAAGTTCTGCAGCCAGTGCCTGGTAGCGGTCGGTACCGTTGTGTTCAGATTGCTGCACACGTTCGCCAAGCCGTTGTTCGGCCTGCGCAAGTTGTTCGCTGGTTTGCTGGCGCAGGGATTCAATCGCCGCATTGGCTTGTTGCAGGCGTTCCTCGGTAGCACGCTGCTGCTGTCCAAACAGCAGTTCGCGAATCTGCTCCATACTGCTGCCATCCCCGGACAGCATGCTGGCGTCGTTGGATGCGGGCTTTTGCGGTGTTGTCATTATTCTCTCCCCAAAGATGCGGCACGCGTACCCCTGGCCGCAACTATACGCTGTTTACCCAATATGCTGCGTAAAGGACGATTTTAATGACTTTTCCGGGTTTTTAACCGTGACCTCCCCGTCTTTCCGAGGCCAGGCTTTATGGCTTGATACGAAACGCTGCCGGGTCGAGTTCGTGGCGATGCAGAAGCTTGTAGAATTCGGTGCGGTTGCGCCCTGCCAGGCGGGCAGCATCGGTGACATTTCCGCTGGTGGTGCGCAACAGGCTGGCCAGGTAGCGGCGCTCGAAGCCCATCTTGGCCTGGTCCAGGGTCGGCGGCTTGTGTGACTGTCGGTCGACGGCTTCTTCGACAAGATTCAGCGGGATAACCTGGCCGGTGGCCAAAACGTGGCAGTGTTCAACGACGTTACGCAACTGCCTGACATTACCCGGCCAGTCGCTCGCAACCAAGTGGCGCAGGGCATCGGGTGAGAAGCGCTTGCGCGCACTATGCCCCTGTTTGGCCAGTTGCTCCAGGAAGTGCTCTATCAGCACCGGGATGTCGTCCAGGCGTTGGCTAAGCGGTGGGATCACCAGCGGGACGACGTTGATTCGGTAGAAAAGGTCTTCCCGGAAATCGCCATTGGCCACCATCGCCTGCAGGTTTTGATTACTGGAGGCGATCAGGCGTACATCCACCGGGGCATCTTGGACGGCGCCCAGTGGTCGCACCCGGTAATCCTGTAGTACGCGCTGCAGCTTGGCTTGTACCTCCAGTGGCATGTCACCCACTTCGTCGAGAAACAGGGTGCCGCCATTGGCTGACTGCAGCAGCCCGGTATGCGCTTCCGTGGCACCGGGGAAGGCGCCCTTGCTGTGACCAAAAAGTTCCGATTCCAGCAATTGCTGTGGCAGGGCGCCACACTGGATACTCACGAATGGCCCGTCGTGGCGGTCGCTGCCCTGGTGGATGGCGTGTGCCAACAACTCTTTGCCGCTGCCGGTGGGGCCGAGAATCAGCACCGGGCTGGTTTCACTCGCCACGCGTTCGGCTCGTCCGAGCAGGTCTCCCATCAGGGCCGAGCGGTACACGATGTCGGGGGCAAAGTGGTGATTGCTCTTGGCGCCGGGACTGCTCAGGTGGCTGAGAATATCTCGCGCGGTTTTGAGCAGGTTCTGGCGTTCGACCGGTTTCTCGAGAAAAGCGGTCACCCCCAGGTTGGCGGCATCCAGCGCATCGGCAATTCGGGCCTGGCCACTGACGATCATGACGGGCAAGACCGGATCTCGATCGTGAATCTGTTGCACCAGCTTGAGACCGTCCATCTCGTCCATGACCAGGTCGGTAATGACCAGGTCCGGTCTTTGCTGTTCGATGCGTGCAAGCGCCTGGACGCCGTGGCTGGCCCCATCCACGAGGTAGCCGTCGCTGATCAACCAGCGTTGCAGCAGAATCAGCTGGTCCGGGTCGTCATCGACGACCAGTACCAGTGGGGCGTTGGATTCGAAATTGTCGCTCACGTAAGTATCTGTTGTTGTTTTGTCGGCATTTTGCGACAGCTGTTGGTATGGGTCCACTAAGATTTAGGGTGATCGTCTGGTGTAGGCATGCCGTACACTGGTGCTAAAGAAATAGGGGGTTTTGTGATGCCTGCAGTGCAGCGGCAGAAATTCAAGGTGTTGATCTGGGTTGGCCTCGGCGTGCTCACGGTGGTGCTGTTGTTGCACCTGTTGGCGGTATCGGTGCTGCGATCCCAGTTCGAGGCATACCTGCATCCGCAGGAGGGACAAGGCACCTACCTCGGCGATGTCCACCTGAACCTGTTCAGTGGGGTGTTGGCGATACATGGAGTGGAGGTGCGCGATGGCCGGCAGATCCTGCTGCAGGCGGCCGAGGTGTCGGTGAACATCGATCCGTTGGCCTTGTTGCGCGGGCATGTGCATATCCAGGATCTTCAGATCGCAGGCGGCAAGCTGCGTGTTGAGCGCGCCAAAGATGGCGCGTTCCACGTGCTGGTGCCGATCCCGGCGGCACAGCCTGATGCTACGGATGAGGCGCCAGGGCAGGCGCTGCTCAGCGAGTACATCGGCGTGCGCCGATTCACCATTGAGTATGTGGATGCCCTGGCCAGTGAGCCCGAACTCCTGCGGATTGAAAGTCTCGACCTGCGCGGTCCGCTGGATCTGCAGCAGCAGTTGGTTGAGGTGGTTGCTCAGGCCAGTTGGCGTACTGCGACCCTGGAAGCAAAAGGCAAGGCCGAAATAGCGGAAAGCCCGGTTGTTGACCTCGATCTGAAACTGCAGCGCCTGCCACTGCACCGGGTCCTGGCGACTGCTCGGCAAGCACCGGTTGCGCGTATGACGATCGACACCGACCTGGACATTCAGCTGCAAGCCGACCTGCTCAAGAGCAAGGGCCAACTGCAATTGAGCGAAGTGAATTGGCAACAGGGCGAGCAGCAGGCCGCTGTTGCCCTTGTTGGCGGCAAGCAACTCGATCTGCAATTTGCGCTGCAGGAACCGCAAAGCCTGCAGCTTAACGTTGGCCAGCTGGAAGCTGATGCGGTGACCTGGTCTGATCCGTCCCGGAAATTCTCCGCCAGCAAACTGGCGACCTCCAGCGTGTCACTGGATATGTCCCTGGCAGACTTGGCTGGCTTGCGACTGGGTAGTCAGGGCTTGGATGCCTCGACGCTCGCATATACCCAGGGCGAGACCCGCGTTGATATCGGGACGACCAGCGCTAAAGGGAGCTGGCAGCTGGACCTCGGGAGCCAAACGTTCAGTCTTGCCGACCTGGGTGTGGTGCTTGAGCGTTTGCGTGCTGAGCTGCCTGGACAACAGCTCGAGGTGGCACGTGGCGATGTCAGCCTGGTGGCGGACAAGGCGCCTTTCTCTGAACCCAGGCTGACCGGTGCGATCAGTCTTGCCGCGGTGCAGGCACGTGCAGCACAGTTGCCTGGTGATGTCTTTAGGGTCGAGAGCCTGGAATTGCCGAGCCTGCAGGTCAACGGAAGTTCACTCGAGTTGGGTGGGCTGCAGGCGCAGCAGCTGGGGTTACAGCAATTCCCGTTGACGCTCCGTCAACTGACCCTCAGCCAGGCCACCTTGGATGACAAAGGCGTCGCGCTGGGCGAGCTGGTATTGAATGAATTGCGGACCGAGCTGCGGCGTGACGAAAAGGGCAACTGGTTGCTGCCGGTAGCCGAGGGGGCGGATACTGCGGCGTCTTCTGCTGACAGCGACAAGGCAGAAGGTGGGGCCTTCAGTCTTGAGGGTATCCAGCTGCAGGGCGACAGTCGAATCCACCTGGTCGATGCTTCGGTCAAGCCGGCCATTGATCGCGATATCCGGATCAAGCGCCTTGAACTGGGCGCAATGGACAGCCGCAAGCCGCAGAACAATACGGATCTGAATGTCAGCCTGCAGCCGGATGAATACACGGCGCTCGACATCGATGGCAGGATTCGCCCGTTTTCCGAGGATCTTTATCTCGATCTCAAGGGCCAGTTGAGTGGCCTGGAACTGGCATTGGTGAATGGCCTGGTGCGCGATGACCTGGGGCATACCTTCCTGTCGGGGCATCTGGACAACAGTTTCCAGTTGAATATCGAGAAACGTCACCTGAAGATGAGCAACGAACTGGCGCTTCAGGAGTTGGATGTTGAGGAGATCGAGGGCAAGAAGGGCCCGCCTTTATCCACGGCAATCGCGTTGCTCGAAGATCGCGACCGCCGTATCGAACTGGGCGTGCCGATCGAGGGAGACCTGGATAACCCGGCGTTTAAAGTGCTGGGCGCACTCAACCCGATTATTGCCAAGGCGGTGGCCGGTGCAGCAGCGTTGGCGATTCAGCCACTCGGTTCCGTTGTGCTGGTCGGAGGGTTGCTGGCAAGCGAGGCGCTCAAGGTGCGTTTCGAACCAGCCCGGTTCGAGCCCAAAACGGCCAATCTGACCAATCCCGACAATCTGCGCGAGCTGGCCAAAAAGCTCAAGGAAAAGCCCAAGCTCAAACTGCGTTTGTGCGGGGTGGCGGTTTCTGCTGATCGTACCTTCGACAAAAAAGGGAATGTCATTGAGACCGATGAGCAGCTGTTGGCGCTGGCCGCGCAACGCGCACAAACGGCAAGGAGCGTCATGCTTGCTGCAGGGGTTGACGAACAGCAGTTGCGTAGCTGCCGCCCGGTGCTGGATGTCAGTGACACTGCAAAAGAGGCATCTGACGAAAAGGAAGACGCCCCGGCGCAAAAAGCGGACTCCAAGCCTCGCGTAGAGATCCGGCTTTAAGCAAGACTGCCGGCTGATGTGTCGGCAGTCGGTCAGTTACAATCCGCGCATGGATGTCACACATATTATCGACGGCCTCAATGACGCCCAGCGCGACGCCGTTACAGCGCCTTTGAATTCCACGCTGGTACTGGCCGGTGCCGGCTCGGGCAAGACCCGGGTACTGGTGCATCGCATTGCCTGGCTGATCCAGGTCGAGGGGCTTTCGCCCTGGGGCATTCTCGCGGTGACCTTCACCAACAAGGCGGCGCGCGAGATGAAACACCGCATCGAGGCGCTGCTCGGCCAGCCGGTTGGCGGCATGTGGGTAGGCACCTTCCAT
>Ga0180429_10004885_pt1 | contig 10684 bp, 9 predicted proteins | sample SS_ome_FD_132428 | JGI IMG/M metagenome (GOLD analysis project Ga0180429, IMG submission 132428) | Hypersaline lake sediment archaeal communities from the Salton Sea, California, USA - SS_1_S_1 metaG | ecosystem: Environmental > Aquatic > Non-marine Saline and Alkaline > Hypersaline > Sediment ... | reverse complement strand
CGCCCGCAGTATCGAGGAGTCGCTGAGCCTGCTCAACCTGGCGCTGGAGCAGCGGCCCGACGAGGGCATCCAGATTCCGCTGCCCTCGGGGCTGATGACGTTCAAGGCCTCGGACTCGTTCCAATACGACCGGCGCAACAAGATCCTGATCTTCAACGGCGACGTCGAGCTGATCTTCAACGACATCGCGATCTGGGCCGACATGGTGGAAGTCGACGACGGCGCCGCCACCGCCTACGCCAAGGGCTATGTCGCGGTCCAGCAGGCCGACGACATCCTCTACTGCGACGAGGCCTACATCAACTACGACACCGAAACGCTGGAGCTGTTCTGGGTCGAGGGCAACATCAGCGGCTCGATGCGGAACGCCAGCAGCGGCCTGAGGCTCTACGAGCCGATGTACTACGAAGCGGACCGCGTCTACGGCAGCTTCGACTACCTGATCCTCTACAAGGCCAAGCTCACCACCTGCCCGCCGCTCTGCGGCAGCCACCGCGACTACGTGATCAAGTCCGACAAGGTGCACTACAAGCGCAACAAGTCGATCGTGATGCACGACGCCTACCTGTTCCTGCGCGACACCAAGGTGGCCTGGGTGCCGATGCTGGCGGTGCCGCTGCCCAAGGAGCAGCGCTACACCGAGGAAGAAAGCGACATTCAGCAGGAGTACGGCTACAGCAGCGCCGAGGGCTACTTCGCCCACTTCGGCTATACCTATTCGACGCGCTGGGTTGACGAGGTCAACCGGCCGCTGCTGGGCGCGATGATCATGAAGGTGATGACCGAGAAGGGCGCCGGCTTCGGCATCAAGCAGGACTACTTCATCCCCTCGCTGGGCGTCGGCACGCTCAAGGCCTATTACAAGGAGGACTGGCCGGACGAGATCGCCCGCGACCTGATCGGCCGCGCCGCCGGCGGCGACAGCGGCGACGAGTTCAACTACCAGTTCGGCCAGGATCTCAACTTCAGCCGCAGTCTCAGCGGTGATCTCGGTTTCCAGCGTCTCAAGGAGTTCACACCGAATGCGCTGCAGAGCGGCGGCCAGCTCAAGGATGAATGGCGCGCCGACTTCTCGCTCGACTACAGGCCAAGCCAGAACACCGCGGGCCTCACCCTCCATCTCGAAGACCTGCGCAACGGCCAGACCGGCGGCGAGGGCAGCGTCGGCTCGATCGTCAACACCTCCTCCGATCGGGCCAGCTTCACGACCAGCCGCCAGCTGAGCGATGAGCTGCGACTCACCTTCACCCACGACTACCACGAGGACAAGCGCGGCGAGACCGCCGCCAATCCCACCGACAAGTGGGGCAACGTCAACCTGCAGCTCAGATACCAGGGCGCCGCCAACACCCCGATGGCCGGCTATACCTCGTCCCTGACCTACAGCAAGCCGCGCGTCGACTTCGACGGCGAGGACTACCTGGAGCGTACGAGCACCTACAACGACTCCGTGCCAACCTTCAGCTTCTCCTTCCCGCGCGACCTGTTCGGCCAGGGCAGCTTCTTCAACACCTACCGGATCGACATCGAACGCAAGCTCACGGGCGAGCGGCCCGACCCGGTGGAGTCGATCAAGTACCTGGGCACCCTCAGCGGAAGCGAACGCACCCAGTTCAGCCGCTCCGCCAGCCTGGACTACAACCTCGGCTTCAGGCAGGCCTACTACGACAGCGGGGACGCGATCTACGTGCTGCGCCCCGGCGCCACCTTCAGATACGACAGCCACCGTCGCTGGGATTTCAACATCCCCTGGAGCATGACCTACCGCCAGGGCGTCAAGGTGGCGCCGACGGGTGAGTCCGAACGATACTCGAACACGGTGAACTTCAACCTGAACGTCTACAACCAGCGCCGGTCCTGGCGCTGGGGACTGGGCAGCGGCTACGACTTCGTCAACCGCTACCCGCACTCCGTCAGGTCGGACTTCAACTGGACCCCGCACGAGCTGTTCAGCATGGGACACAGCGTCAGCTACATCTTCCGCAACTCCGGCGGACGCGATCCGGCGTACTGGGAATGGGGATCGAGCACGCTCAACGCCACCTGGCGCTCCCCCTATATCACGCCCGACGGCTATCCCAACTGGCTGCTGGCCACCAACCTGCGGTTCTACACCGACTACGCCACGCGCTTCCGGATGGACCAGGTGCGCGCGACCTACACCCATCGCTTCGAGAACGGCTGGTCGGGCGAGGTCACCGGCTACTACAGCCACAACGCGCAGCGCGAGACGGACTTCGACCGCGTCGCCTCGGTGGACTTCCTCAAGGACGTCATCAAGAAGATCATGGTGCGCAAGGTCAACTGCTGCACCACCTGGGAAGCCGCCTGGCGGCGCGACTCGCAGACCGGCACCAACTCGGTGACGCTGTTTCTCTACCTCAACGCGCTGCCGCAGTACCCCGGCAAGTACGTGGGCCTCGACATCTCCACCGAGGACGACCACTACTTCCTGTTCCCCTACGAGTACCTGCGCAGCGACGTGCTGACCGACGTGATTGGCCTGGACAGCCGGTATCAGAAGCTCTTCTAGACCGTGGCCGCGGCCTGGCGGCCAGGCGCCGGCGACCGCTGCGGCCTAGTCGTACCAGTCCCAGTCGTCGTCATCGTCCTCGGGCGGAGGCTCCTCGCCTTCTTCCTCACCTTCGCCCTCGGCCTCGGACTCCTCCCCTTCCCCTTCCCCTTCCGCGGATTGCTCGTCGTCCTCGACCTGATGCTGGGCCGGACGGAGCTTGCCCGTCACCGGATCCACTTCCATCGGCCCGCTGCCCAGCTCCGTCTCCTGCACCCGCAGCGCCTCGCCGACGGTCAGCGGCTCGAATTCCTGGTAGGTGACGACGTAAAGGTCGCCGTCGCGCTGATAGGCGGTCAGCTCCACGTCGCGGTCCTGGAGCATCCAGTGCCCGTACCACAGGCGCTGATCGCGGCTCTGGGTGGACTCCGGGGTCTCGCCGTAGGCCTCGCCGAACTGGGTGAACAGCTCCGGCACCCGACCGGCGTCGATCTCGGCCCGCCGCTCGATGAAATAGCAGCGCCCCTCGAAGAACCGCACGCGGTAGAACTCCGTCTCCTTGTAGACGCAGACGAACTCGTTGGTCGACGGGGTGTCGACGCGGTACATCACCGCCAGGTTCTTCTCGTCCTTCTCCAGCCGCTGGTTCGCCTCCGCGAGTTCCATCCCGAAGGCGAACTGGCCGTCGGTGATGAAGTCAACCTGCTTCTCCTTGGCCGCGGTGCAGAGCACCCCGACGGATGCGACCAGCAGGACGATTGCCGCAGTTCTGATCATCTGATCCTCGCCTCTCCTTTGCGCGATTCGCTCACACATACTAACACGCCCGCCGCCCGCGCGCAGCCGGCCTCTATCAAGCGTCGCGGCGGCCGGTTGTGTGGTCAAATGATTGGAAAAGTGGTAAGGTATGCAATCGTTCAATGCTGGGCGGAAGCGTTGCGTTCGCCCGGCGCAAAAAACTGGAGGGTCTTCGACGATGCGCAACATCATCGTAGCGGTAATCGGGGTGTTCGGATTGCTGGCGATCAGCGGAGGCGCGATGGCGCCGGCTGATCTGGTGCAGACCATCGACGCGCATTACGGATCGGTCAACGCGCTGGATGTCACCGACGACGGCGACACGCTGTTCAGCGCCGGCAAGGACGGCCGGATCAAGCTCTGGGACGTCGCGTCGCTGGAGCTGATCGAGGAGGTTCCCGCCTGCCAGGTGGCGGTCAATGACCTGGTGATCAGCCCGGACAAGACATATATGGTGACGGCCGGCGACGACGGCTTCGTCAAGGTGTGGGACGCCTACACGCTGGAACTGCTGATCGCTCTGGATGCGCACGCCGGAGGCGCCAAGACGCTGGCGATCGGCCCGGAGGGGATCTACATCTTCAGCGGCGGCGATGACGGCTGGGTCCGCTGCTGGAACGTCGAGGAAGGCTACGCGCTGGAATGGGAAGCCTACGCCCACGCCTACGGGGTCAACGACCTGATCCTCAACTACGGCGGCGACTACCTGTTCAGCGCCGGCGTGGACGGGATGGTCAAGGTCTTCGACTCGCTGCTGGGTACCCTCGAGAGCGAGATCCTCGCCTACGAGGGCGGCGAGGTGCTGTGCCTGCAGCTGAACAACCTCGAGGCCTGCCTGTACACCGGCGGCACCAACGGCGAGATTCGGGTCTGGGACGCCTCGACGGGCAGCCTGGTCCGCAAGATCCGCGCCCATGCCGGCAACGTCAACTACATCGCGTTCCTGTCCGACGACAGCCTGGCGATCAGCGGCGGCGAGGACGGCAAGCTGAAGCTCTGGAATCACGACGGCGAGAAGGCCGGCGAGATGCAGGCCCACGTGCTGGCGGTCCGCGACTTCCTGGTGATGGACGACATGCTGTTCACCGGCGGCGCGGATTACAAGGTGCGCGCCTGGGACGCCAACTTCTAGGACGCGCGACCCGATAATGATGCGGGAGAGGTGGGGTGAGACCTGGTCTCACCCCTTTTCCTTGGCCGGTTGTCTCGCCGAGGTGGCCAGGCACGCTGAGAGCTGGTATCATCTGGCGCGCGCGGCCTGATCCGCCCCGGGCGCGGTTTACAAGGCAGCGGCAAACTGGTACAATATATCCGCACTAGCGGATATGCGGAACTATTGGGGGCGGGGGGCGATTCGTGGTGCAAACTTCATCCTTCGCGAGGTCAGCTAATGCGCAAGGGTTACATTGAGATACTGGTCGATCGCTGCAAGGGCTGCGAGATGTGCATTCCGGCCTGCCCCTTCGGTCTGCTGAAATTCCCGATGAACGTGCTCAACAAGGCGGGCTACTTCGTGGCGGAGTTCGACGACGACGATGAGAAGTGCACGGCCTGCAAGCTGTGCGCCACCGCCTGTCCGGACTGCGCGATCGTGGTCTACAAGCGCGTCAAGGAGCCCGTAGCCAGTGGAGGTGCCAAGTGAGCCAAGTTGCGACAGAACACGCGGCCGCCAAGGATGACATGGCCTGGCTGCCCAAGGGCCGCCAGCTGATGAAGGGTAACCACGCCGTCTGCGCCGGTGCGATCCGCGCCGGCTGCACCGCGTACTTCGGCTATCCGATCACGCCGCAGAACGAGGCGATCGAGTACATGAGCGGCGCGCTGCTGGACGTGCCGGGCGGGATCTTCCTGCAGGGCGAGAGCGAGGTGGCCAGCATCAACATGGTGATGGGCGCCGCCGCCGCCGGCCGGCGCGTGATGACCTCCAGCTCCAGCCCCGGCATCAGCCTCAAGCAGGAGGGCATCAGCTATATCACGATGATGGAGCTGCCCTGCCTGGTGATGAACGTCTGCCGCGCCGGCCCCGGCCTGGGCAACATCGCACCGCACCAGGGCGACTACTTCCAGGCCACGCGCGGGGGCGGCCATGGCGACTACCGCACCATCACGCTGGCGCCCAACAGCGTCCACGAGATGGCGGAGCACGCCGCGCTGGGCTTCGACCTGGCCTGCAAGTGGCGCAACCCGGCGATGATCCTGACCGACGGCGTGATCGGCCAGATGATGGAGCCCGTCGATCTGGACTCGATTGAGGTGGTCGACTGGCAGAAGCCCGACTGGGCGATGGGCGTCAACCGCACCGGCAGGAAGCCCAACATCATCACCAGCATCTGGCTCGACCCGGACGACATGGCGGCCAAGCACCTGGAGCTGATCGACAAGTACGAGCGCATCAAGGACGCCGAGGTCCGCTCCGAGGAGCAGTTCTGCGAGGACGCCGAGATCCTCTGCGTGGCCTACGGCAGCGTCAGCCGCGCGGTGCTGGGCACGGTGCGCAAGCTCCGTGAGGAAGGAATGAAGGTCGGCCTGCTGCGCCCGATCACGCTCTGGCCGTACCCCTACGAGCGGGTGCGCCAGCTGGCAGAGGGCAAGCGGGCGGTGGTGGTGTTCGAGATGAGCTGGGGCCAGATGGTCGAGGACGTCGCGCTGGCGATGCGGCTGAACGACGCGCCGCTGCACTTCGTGCCGCGCCACGGCGGCCTGACCTTCAACCCCAACGACGTGGAGCAGCCGCTGCGGGCCATCGCGGCGGACCCCCAGCGCAGCGATTCGCTGTGGCGAGTCAAGTAGGAACCGGGAGACAACACATGAGTGACGCGGAAGTAATGATCAGGGACGAGGTCCCGGCCCCCAGGGACGGTTTCGAGGTCGTCTACCAGCGGCCGTGGTCGCTGACCGAGAAGCAGTTCACCTACTGCCCCGGCTGCCAGCACGGCCAGGTCCACCACCTGATCGCCGAGGTGGTCGATGAGCTGGGGATCAAGGAGCGGATGGTGGGCATGGCGCCGGTCGGCTGCAGCGTGTTCGCCTACGAGTTCTTCGACTTCGACTTCATCAGCTGCGCCCACGGGCGGGCGCCGGCGACGGCGACCGGCGTCAAGCGCGCCGAGCCGGAGGCGATCCTGCTCAGCTACCAGGGCGACGGCGACCTGGCCAGCATCGGCGCCGCCGAGATCGTCCACGCCGCCAACCGCGGCGAGCTGATCACGGTGATCTTCATCAACAACGCGATCTACGGCATGACCGGCGGCCAGATGGCGCCCACCAGCCTGGAGGGCATGGTGACTTCCACCAGCCCCCGCGGCCGCGACCCGCACATCGCGGGCCAGCCGATCAAGGTGGTCGAGATGCTCTCGACGCTCAGCGGGGTGGCCTACGCCGAGCGCACCACGGCGCACAACCCCAAGGGGCTGCTCAAAACCAAGAAGGCGATCAAGACCGCGTTCCAGTACCAGATGGAGGGCCTGGGCTTCACGATCGTCGAGGTGCTCTGCGGCTGCGCGATCAACACGCGCCGCACCCCCACCGCCAGCGCCGAGTGGATCGGCGCGGAGATGAACAAGTTCTTCGAGGTCGGCGTGTTCAAGGACATCAGGAAAGAGGGTTAAGCCATGCTACACGAAATGATCTTCGCCGGATTCGGCGGCCAGGGCATTTTGACGATGGGACAGACCGTGTCCTACGGCGCGGTCGATCACGGTCTCGAGACCAGCTGGTTTCCCTCCTACGGCCCGGAGAGCCGCGGCGGCACGTCGAACTGCACCATCATGGTCAGCGACGAGCCGATCGCCAGCCCGGCGACCGCCGCGCCGACGGCGGTGATCGCGATGAACGAGCCGAGCTTCACCAAGTTCGCGGCGCGGCTGCGGCCCGGCGGCGTCTGCGTCGCCAACCGCGACCTGGTGACCAGCGAGAACGAGCGCGACGACATCGAAGTAATCTGGGTCAAGGCCAACGCCGAGGCCAAGGAGCTGGGCAACCTGATGACGGCGGGCAACATCGCGCTGGGGGCGCTCAACGCCCACGTCGGCTTCCTGGAGCACGCGGCGATCGAGGACGGCCTGAAGCACGTCTTCAGCGGCAAGAAAGCCAAGCTGGTCGAGCTGAACATGAAGGCCTACATGCGCGGCGTCGAACTGGCGGGCTGAGCCCCGACACCGGTCACTGGCAGCGCGGGCCATCGGAGCGCGGACGCCCCGTCCGCATCCCCGGTAACAGGGGGCTTCAGCCGCCTGACATTTGAATCGCGGGGTTGAAACCCCGCCTACCGGGTGTTGGGGCAAACCGCACGTTGCGCTGGCCCGCGGCATCAGGGGCGGTCTGAGACCGGCCCGTACGGATCGCGGGCGAGACGCTTGCGCCACCGGGGCAGATGGCAGGCTGGCAGTCCCGCCGATGGCGGGACCCACTGGATATGTGGGAGCCGTATACGGCTCCCCTACTGATTCCGGTTGCTGACGGCCGGCGGCTGACGGCTGAACGCTGGCGGCTGACGGCTGACGGCTGAACGCTGATTCCTGACCCCGCCGCAGGCGGGGCTGATTCCTCTGTGTGCTCTATGATCTCTGTGGTTGAGCGGGGATGGGCGCACAGCTGTGCGCCCCTGCCGGAGACGGGCCGGCGCGGGGTCCGGCCCCTACAGCCGGCTCGGCGCTCCCAGCGAATCGCGGGCAGGGACGCCCGCGCCACCCAATCACAGGCGAGACGCCCGGCCTGCCGGCGCGCGCTGAGCGAGCCGGCCTGTCCACTGGAGCGACCCGCCGGGCTTCGCCCGGCCAGCGACGGACTGAGCGGCCTGTCCGTCCGGCGGCGAGAAGCTTTGCTCGGAGCCGTCCGGCCCACCGGCGAGTGGTGAACGAGCCGGCGTGTCATCCGGGCGCAGCCCCGGCGAGGGTGGAGGTCCTCCGCCGGGGTCGACGTGGAGTTTGCGCCGCAGTTATCTGGTTTTCAGAAGTGGATTTTGTACTCGCCGCGCACCAGCCCGATCGGATCCTCGAGGCCCGTCCGCTCGCCGGCGGCGATCACATCCAGGCCCAGGCTGGAGTTGTTGCTGAACGGATAGCGGAAGTTGACCTTGACCATCCCCGGCCGCTCGTTGGAGACCGCGTCGATCCGCGTGCCGTCGTAGTAGGTCAGCGTGGTCCACAGGCTGTTGCCCAGCGCGTGCTGGGCCCGCAGGCCGAAGCCGACGAAGTCCGCCGGGAAGTAGTTGCGCCCCTCGCGGCTGATGTTGAAGGCGTCGGGGGAGGTAGCGTCGTTGACGGTGAAATCCCACTCGCTGAAGGGGTCGTTGTCCACGTTGGCCAGCACCGGCAGCGCCTCGATCTGGGCGATGTGCGCGCCGGCCATGCTGACGGTGGTGCGCTCGGTGTTGTAAAGATCGACCTCGACGACGAAGCTGTAGGGCGTCAGCTCCAGGTCCGCCTCGGGGTCGAAGTCGCTGACGTTGCGCATCATGTAGATCCACTCGCCGCGCAGGCCGGTCAGCACCGAGCTGCTGATCCACTCCGGCAGCTGCAGGTTGCCGCTGAGACCGACGTACTGCTCGTTGCCGTAGCCGTTGAGCGTGCCGTCCATCCGGACCACCGTCTTGTAGTCGTGGCCGGGCAGCGTGCCCTCGCCGCTGTGGTACTCCAGGCCGGCCAGCATGAAGTCGTCGCCCTCGTGGGTCAGCCCGCTGGACTGGAACATCAGGTTGTCGGCGTCGGACCACGGCGCCAGCTGGGCCACGCTCTCCATGCGGTAGATGCCGGCATAGAGGTCCAGCTTGCGCCCGTAGGCGGTGTCGAAGCGGATGCCGTAGTTGGAGCGGTAGCCGTTGTCGCCCGCCATCCCGAACTCGCCCTGGCTGAAGTACTGGCGGCCGCCGGTCAGCGTCGGGCACTCGCCCATGAAGCGCGGGGCGCCGCACCAGTAGTACTTGAACAGCGCCTCGTCGAGCACGAAGCTGGAGGCCGCCGCGTTGTTGCCGTGGGGCGGGTTGCCCGGCATCACGAGCGCCTGCTCGTTGTTGGCGCCCGGAATGTAGCCGGTGCCGACCGGCCCCTCCATCTCGGTGGCCGTCAGCGAGAACTTGAAGTCGAGGTTCTGCTCGGGCTGGAAGAGATAGGTCAGGCTCAGGCGCGTCTCATAGCCGATCTCGTTGGTCAGGTCCTCGCGGCCGGTGGCGAAGAACCCGCCGGCGCGGAAGCGCACCTCGCCGCTGAGGCCCGAATCCTTGATCAGCGCTTTTAAATCATCGACGTCACCGGCCAGCCGGACCTGCTCGTCCTCGACGGCGGTCACCCGCGCGCCGAGGTCGCTGAGCTCGTCGCGAAATTCCTCGCTTAAGCGATCGAGGCGGCTGTAGACCTCACTCATGTCGACATCGGCGGGCAGGCCGGGCATGGTGCCGCCGTTGTACATCGCCTGCCAGTCCTGGATCTTGGTGAAAACCCGGGCGATCACCATCGCCATCTCGTAGCGCGTGAACGGCCGGTCGCCCTGGAAGGTGCCGTCGGGATAGCCCTCCACCAGGCCCGCCTGCTGCAGGTAGTCGATCGCGTCGTAGGCCCAGTGGTCGGTGGGCAGGTCGCTGAAGGTGGACGCCGCCGCCGCCCCGGCGAGCATCATCGCGGCCACCGCCCCGAGCAGGCCCTGCAGCACTATCCTCATCGCTACTCTCCTTCCGCCGGACGGCTCACGTGCCGCCGCGGCACCCTCGAAAGTAGCGGGGTGCAGACCAGGCCGGAGCAGCAGCGCAGTTATCCTCTATTATCCTGCACCACCGGCCTCTCTCCGGCGCCGGTCCGTCCTTCCGCCTTCCTATCACCCACTGCCCGGCGCGAATTCCATCTCCACAGCCCGCGCCCGGGCAGGATTCAGTTGCGATCGCCGGAACCGCCTACGCCGGCCCCTCGCGTCGCCGCGCCAGATAGCGCCCGGCCAGCACGCGTGCGGCGTAGTCGTCGACGGGCACCGGGCTGAACAACTGTCTCAGGGTGAACATCAGGCCAAGAATCGGATTGCGCCCCGCTTCCTCCGTGCGCTTGAGCTTCCAGGCCTCGACCGTCGAGGCGGTTTCATCCACCACTTCGACCACGGCCTGAGGAAAAAGACGCCTCGCCTCCGCCTCAATGTTCACCCGGTTCGTCCCGTTGCCGATCACTACGGTCCGGACCGCTGGAGGATCGACTAGCTCACCGAGCCGGCCGCTCCCCCTGTCAAGGAACTCGATCCCCTGGTCAACCGCCTTCCCCGAGTTATCCACGACGGCCCAGCCGACCTTCGTGGTACCCGGATCGATGGCAAGTATCACAGGGAGTAAGAATCTATCATCTGCGCCGGTGAACGTCAATCAAACTGTGCCCGCTTGTCCCCACAATCAACGCACGG
>Ga0180429_10004882_pt1 | contig 10687 bp, 10 predicted proteins | sample SS_ome_FD_132428 | JGI IMG/M metagenome (GOLD analysis project Ga0180429, IMG submission 132428) | Hypersaline lake sediment archaeal communities from the Salton Sea, California, USA - SS_1_S_1 metaG | ecosystem: Environmental > Aquatic > Non-marine Saline and Alkaline > Hypersaline > Sediment ... | reverse complement strand
TTCCCGATCGCTTCTTTCCATGCTACGCCTTCTGTCTGATTCTGTCGGAGCCAGGCCGTCACCATACTAGTGACGAAAGGAGGTGATTTGTCTACTGCAATTGACAGCAATTTCAATCCTACGACGCCCCCGACTTCACCATAGATGGGATTAGTTTCCATTAACTGGCCGAGGTTTTGAGCCGATGTCGTGCCGTGATCCGCAATCCACCTGTTGGCCATGCCGGGCTTCCCGCGACGGCCCGCACATCTTCGCGACAGGCGGACGACGTTAGTCTGTGTGACGAGTATAGACATCTCAATATAGCGTCCCATAAGACGTTCATTTCCCGAAGCATCCCTCTGCTACACCTTAGCTTGCGACATTTCCCGCATTTTGCAGTCCGAGATTGCGATGTCACAATCAAGATCCCGTAAAGCCGTGCCGGCAACGGCAACTTCCCCGCCATTGGCAATATTAAGTGTTCCGCTACCAAAATAGCCGACATAGAGATGCACGGTGGTCGTCCAAGTCGAGTCGGTGCTGCTGACCGTCACCGTGCCCACCGAGCCAGTGTCGTATCCAATGTCGCCGAACGTGTTTGTGACGCTGCCGCCGCCGGAGATGGCCGGCGTGCCGGGGTCGAACGTGCCGCCGCTGGAATTGTCGAACGCCGTGCACTCGACGTTCCCGCCGTTCAGCGTCAGCGCACCGGCGGCGGCGAGGATCAGCGTGTCGGCGACCTCCGACGTCCGCGCGGAGGTGATCGCATCGCCGCCATCGGCGTTGAAGGGGATGTCGGAGCCCACCGCCGGATTGGTTGGAAAGACGAGCGTGCCGTTGCCGGTCGCCTGATCACCAACGTGCATGGAGACGTTCGTGGTCAACGTGGCGGAGTTGGTAACTGCGACTCCCCCGGTGCCGCCTTGGCCGATCCGCAGGTCGCTCACCGTCCACGGGCCCGGACCTTCGTAGTTGTGGCTATTGTCACCCCAGGTCCAGATCGCGTATTCGTATACCCTGAGATAGGCACCGTCAAGGTAGGCGTCGTTGTCGACCCAAGCCCATCTTCGATCCGCGTGGAACAGGTATTTCAGCTTCGTGGTGCCGGCGGTGACCCGCACCTGCCCCCCGCGTAGCGCCCAATACGTCTCGTCCCACCAGCCCAAGTTGCTCTGACCGATCTGTGCACTTGTTGCGTCGTGTATCGTCACTTGGATCAGGCCGCGATCCTCGGAAACTGGCCAACTTTGGTCATAGACGCGCTGGTATCCGCCATACTGCACGAAGTACCCGCCCGTGTTCAGCCGGTGCGTGTCGTAGCCCAGCGGGACAAGATAGAAATGCTGGTATATCGTGGTATAGCCACTGTCCCGGGCGAAGAAGTACGATCCTCCGTCCGGGCTGGGATCGGCAGCAGCCTTCCAAGGTGTTACCAGCAGTGCGGTGATAAGAACACAGAATGACAGACGCGACGGCAGCTTTGAGCGTGACATGACTGGTGGTCCTCGTGCTTCCCGGGAGGGTCAAGTAGCACAGATGCCGACTGGGCACGACGATCTTCTCCCGCGGATACATCTGGAAATATCTCTTCGGGGCCATGTACGGCGTATGGGGTCTAAAAAGGCCGACTGCGAGGAAGAACTTTCGTTCGTCCTTCGCGTACTGTTCGAGCAACCGAAGCGCTTCCGTGGCGCCGATGCCGTCGGTCTGTTGCTCATCGGTGCCGTCCGCGGCCAGCCAGCTCAGCGTGCCGCCGAAGTTGCCGGGCCGCAGGCTGAAAATCGAGGCTTCGTCATCTACGTCGCGACCGCGGGGGTTGATGGTGTAATCCCATGAATTGGGTACGCGATTGCGGATGTCCATAGCAGCCGAGATCGGTGTTCAGATCATCGCAAATCAGCAGCAGAACGTTCGGCCGCTCCTCCTTCGCGCTCTCGCAGCGACCGACACCGGCCAGAAAACTCGGTAGAAGAAGGATCGCGATGAGATTAGCACGCATAGCAAGTGTCTCCTGAACTGGGGCGGTTACCCTTCGCTTTAGCGGAAGGCATTGGTCGGCGGCTAGACCTCTCGTGGCAACGTGAAAGGGGCACGGTAGTCGCGAGTCAGCAGCCGATTCGCGTCTTCGTCGTCGATGAACCGTTCGGTTGCCGGATCGAATTTGAGTGTCCGTTCGGTCTCGTACGCGATATTCCCCAGATAGCACATACTGGAGGAAAGGTGTCCTTCGGCGATGTCGGAGGTCAGATGCTCAGGATCACGCGACCGGACCGCGTCGATCCAGTTCTGAAAATGTCCGTCGTCCATGAGCGAGGGCGCCACGGTCTTTGAACTCGGGCCCGGTTCATGTTTGCGCCCGAGGAATGTATAGTAGTTGCTGAAGTCGGGAATGATCATGTACCCCTCGGAGCCCAAGAAGATCGCCCCTACCATATCTCGATGGTTGACCCAGGGGTAGGTGGTTCCCATGCCCGCTTCCGGATTCGCATAGCCGGTCCGCGTTTCGAATGTCACCATGATATCCGGATCTGCGAACTTGAAGTTGACGCTCAACTCCGTGGGATGGGTTTCGTTGCATGTCGGGCGTGAGTACGTCCCACCCATGGCCTGGACCATCGTCGGATGCTTCTGAAGCTTGAGGGCCCATCGGATCATGTCCAGTTGATGCACACCCTGGGCGCCGATCTGGCCGTTGCCATACTCCTTGACGAAACGCCAACGCGGACTAAACGCGAGCCCATCGAACGGTTTCTCTTGAGCAGGGCCTTGCCAGAGATCCCAATTCAGGCCCTTCGGCACCGGCCCGAGGTCGTTTTTGCCGCCGGCGCGGTACTTGAATGCGATGGCACGAGCCATGTAGATGTCGCCGACGACGCCATTTTGCAACTGCCGAATTCCTTCTCGGATATTCGCGCTGGAACGTGCCTGGGTTCCGTGCTGGACGATTCGGTCGTGCTTTCGCGCGGCGTCGACCATCATGCGGCTTTCGGCGACGTTATGGGCACCAACCTTTTCGACGTAGACGTCCTTGCCCGCCTGGCAGGCCCAAATCGTTTGCAGTGCGTGCCAGTGGTCCGGCGTAGCGATACTCACCGCGTCAATGGAATCGTCTTCAAGTAGCTCGCGGTAGTCGACATAAGTGGTAGGCCGCTTGCCCGTCACCTTCTCGCACTCGGCTGCTCGCCGGTTGAGGGTCTCCTCGTAAGCGTCGCACAGCGCGGTGACTGCCACGTTTTTGTCGGCCAGCTTCTGGATCGCGCGAATGTGTGAGCCCCCGCGGCCGCGGATGCCGACCACGGCCACGCGAATTCGGTCTGACGCCGGGGCTCGGTTCTCTGCCACCGCCGGCACAGCGATGACTGTGACCCCCGCCGCCGCGGAAGATTTGAGAAATGAACGTCGGGATGGGAGTGGAGTGTTCACGACTGCATTCTCCTAACGCGTATCGATTGTCGTTGCCTATTCGTACTATTCCAACCGTATAGGATCGAGCGGCACTACCAGCACGAGAAACCGTCCCACGTTCCCTATTGTAGTCACCCTCACTGAAATGTCGATTGGCGAATGGGGGGAATCCAAGCCGCCCCTGAAAATGGGCCCTTGACTTTCGCCGACTTTCGCCGACTTTGGGAGACCTTCAAACCACAAACGGCCGCCAGACGCGCCGTCAGCGCTTTTTGTGCCGGCCCCCGGACTACTTCAAACGATCGGACGTGTACTGCGTCATGCGGTTCAGGTATTCGGCGGGATGAATGCCTTTCATGGACGCCTTTTCGATCGCCTCGCGAGCCGGTCGGGCGGCATTGCCCATGCGGTACAGGGCGTTGAGTGCCCGCAGACGCACGAAGGGAGTCTCGTCGGCCAGGGCTGCGACCAGGACGGTTCGGGCTTGATCTACACGGCCCAATCGGAACAGCGCCTCGGCAGCGGCGACGCGAACGAGCGGCGAGTCGTCTTTCAGGCATCTATCCAACAACACGGGGCGTACGGCAGATAGGGCATGAAGTTGCGGTGGTACTGGAATCGCTTGTCGCGCACCACACGGACCGTGGCGTACCATTCGGCCATCCGATCGCGAATGGCAAAGGCGTAGCGGCGGGGTGGTTGGGCCTGGGAACCCAGGAAGGTGGTTCCTTGCATGTGATCGGGCACGTTCGGATGGAACGGCGGCACGGGGGCCCGGTCGGGATCGTGGAGTTCGGCGTGATGGCGTACTGGTCACCGCAACAGCCCAGGTTCGGGCTGATATCTTCACAGGTCAGCCAGAGCACATTCGGTCGCTGATCGGCCGCCATTGCCCCGAGCGACGGCAGGACGGTGATCGCCGTTACCAGGAAGCAGAGCAGTCGCTGTCGCATGGTCAGATGCCGTGGTTTGGCATTTGCGTTCATGGTTCCTCATCCGGCTGTAGTGGCCCATCAATTTTCGACGGCTCTTCAGTGTGGCAGTTGCACCCAGCGTCACGCCGGTAATACTCCACCCGGAACTGCACGATTGTCACCCGAATAGCGTAAACCAAGCGCACCCCTGTGTCAATCGTTCGCGGTCGTGCCCGGAAGGTTCTGCCTAGGCACGCAGCAGCAGGCGGCGAGCGTATCACGAGCTAGTTTGCTGTAGCGGCAACGAGAAGACTCTGCAACTGCGGGACCCGGAAACGCTGGTAGAGCGCACGCGGTTTTCGGATGGCTCCCAATACCACAGCCAGGCCATCTCTCCAGACGGCAAGATCATCGCCACAGACTATTGGGATGACTTCGCAGTCAGACTGCGGAATGCCGAGAGCGGTGAGGCCGTGGGACGTGGCCAACGGCCGTCTCCTGGCCGAGTTTACCGCGCACGGCAAGGTGGTGTTCCGGGCCGTGTTCTCCCCAGACGGAAAGAGCTTGGCCACCGCCGGCGAAGACAGCAAAGTTCACCTTTGGGACGTGGCCGAGGTGCTTGAGAAAGCGGCAGTGGAACGGCAGCCATAGACCCAGCGCCTCGCCGCGATCACTCCTGAGTAAGATTCCCAAATAACGACCCATTTTGGAACGCAGATCGGGGCGGCGAGGGTTCGTCCGCTGCTGGGGGGCAAGGTGGTTTCGTAAAGCCGTCGAGGCAAGGTTGCTCGGATGCACCGAATTCTGAACATTTTGGGAGGAGGGAACCCCTCAATTTACTTGCTTTGCAGGCGAGGCGCAGCTACGCTATAAAAAGCGCCGTTCGGGGTGAATCGCCCGGTATTAGTCGGGTCCTGAACGGCTTCATTCAAAGGGCTACCGTTTCGATGTCGGGGACTCTTGTTCCCATATCAATGCGTGGAAACAGCCACGCACGCGTGGTCTGTACAACTGAGAGGCTTGCCGTGAAGGACAAATCGTTTCGGCACCGTCTATTGGAACGGGGAGTGTCGCGGCTTTCCTTGGTGACACTACTGTTGGTGGTATTGCTTCTCGTAAGTGCGGGGAATGCCCAAGACCGGTCTTCGCCCGAGAAGATCTCCATCGCGGACGCCCACTTTCACCTGCTCGACTTCCTTCAAAACAGCGCCTATCTGGATCCGGATTCGGGGGAAGAGATGTCTCCAATTGTGGCCCGCAGCTTACCGCATTTTCAGAGTCATCATCGACTGAAACTGTTCCTCGATAAAATGGACGAGGCCAACGTTAGCCACGCAATGGTTTCCGGAATGCCCTTTGTCAAGAAGTGGTCCGCGGATGTGCCCGTTCGGTCCAAGTACTATCTCGACAGCGGATCCCGCGTCGTCAGAGCAAGGGACACCGATTACGTCGTCGCCCTTTCCTTTGTTGCGTTCCAGGCGGCCGAACCGCAACGATATAAACAAGAGTTTCCCCGCTTGGCGCCCTTCATTTGCGGATTCAATGAAACCGACTTGGGGGCCGTCGACATGATAGCCAAACGCATCACCGAATTCCCCGGCTTGTGGAAGGGAATCGGTGAGGTCATGTCCCACCACGACGATCTCTCTAACCTGACCACGGGGGAGCGGTCCCGGGCTAACCATCCAGCCCTGTTCCGGATATTCGATTTCGCCGGTGAGTTTGGCCTGCCGGTCTCTATCCACCATAACATTGGCCCCATCTCTTCCGACGGCTCCCCGCGCGACGCAGAATACTTGGGAGAGATTTTGGATGCGTTCGAGGAGTTTCCCCAGACCACCTTCATCTATGCCCACGCTGGAATCAGCCGTCGAGTGGTGGTTGAAAACCTGACGGGGATTTTGGACCGTTACGTACTCACTCCACACCAGAATCACGTCTTGATCGATCTGTCCTGGGTTGTCTTTGAAGAGTATCTTCTGGACAAGGACAACAACGGGGACGTAAAGCGTGACCGTGTTTCCGGGAAACCGCTCATACGGCAGGAGTGGATCGAGTTGATCGAGAAGTTTCCAGGCAACTTTCTGCTGGGGTCGGACCTGGTTGGGGATTTCACCGGGGATCAATACAAGAAGGAAATCCGCAAGTTCGACCCGCTCCTTGGCCAATTGAAGCCGGAAGTAGCCAAACAAGTGGCATCCCTGAACTGGTTGAGGATTGTGCCCAAAGAAGGACTCACGCTTCCGGAAAGATACCGGTATCCGGAATTTCGCTACACGCAGAGAAGCGGCCCTCGTAAGGTCCCGTTGAGAGCGATTCGCTCGCCCGATACACCGATCCACCCGTGGTTGCCCATTCGCAAGGACACGAGGTGGGATCCGGGTATTGTACCCTGATGTGACACCGGAGTCGGCCCGAGGACCGGGTAGAACGGCAACCGCATGGTTGTGAGTGATGATGAGGTTCGCAATGGTAGCTGAAGAAGCCGATGCAACCGGAACCGATGACTCGACAAACGTTCCCGACGGCAACGCCTCTGGCGGTGGCATGGAGAAGTTAAGGTCGCTCAGCGGCGCGGTTCTGCAAATCACTCGGAGCCGCTGGTTCAAAGTTGCTGCGGTTGTCGCCCTGATAAGTCTACCCGTTCTGATCGGCCTGCTATGCCAGTGGATTTGGTCTCTGCCCGCTTCCATTGCAGTGGCCAGCGGACCGGAGGGCGGGTTTTACGAGGTTATCACCGGGCGTCTGTCGAACGAAATCGAGACCAGAACGGGGAACGACGTACACGTTACGCCGATCCGCACGGACGGCTCGCTGACCAACTTGCGGCTCTTGCAGGAAGGCCAAGTGGACTTCGCCCTCTATCAAGCGGGAACAGAAGAAGTGGTCAACGGTCTGGAGTCATGCTTCACTTTGCGAGACGAGAATGCAGACGGAGAGTTGGTGCTGGAGGAATTCACTCGTCCCTTTCCTCACGACGTCTTTTTCGGATTGGATAAGGATGCCGACAACACGCTGACTCGCGCCGAATACGCGGCTGCTTGTTCAGGTGAGTTCAAGCCCGACGCTAAACGTGGAAAAGAAGCCTTCAACCGGCTGGACGCGAACGATGACGGTGTCTTGACACCGGGTGAATACAAGGACACGTCTTCGATTGCGTTTGTCGCCAACATTGCTTCAGAAGCGATGCATGTTATTGTCCATCGCGATGCATCACTTTCCAGCATGGAGGAACTACGAGGGATGAAGAAGGTTGCCTTGGGGCCCAAGGACTCCGGCAACTACGCGGCCAGCCTGATTGTGTTGGAACATTGCGGCTTGGCAAAACGCGATCGGGATATGCAGTGGGTGTTTTTCTTTGACGCTGCCGACAATTTGAACTACGTGCAAATCAAGGAACAACTGCTTGACGGCGATCTCGATGCCGCCCTGGTAAACGCAAGCTCTCAGTCGCCATTTCTAAGAGAACTCCTTTGCTCAGGCGAATTCCAACTCCTCTCCGTTCCGCACACGGAAGCCCTTTCCGCAACACATCCCCTCGTTTCACGGCACACGATACCGGAAGGCATCTATCGCTGTAAACCTCATCCTTCCGCTTTTGTGCCTTCCGCGAACGTCGATACTACTGCCTTGAAGGCACAGTTGCTCACACGCAGCGATATTCATGGTGGCCTTGTAGCAAGGGTCACTCGCATCGTCCTCGATAAGGAGTTCGAGAAGGAAAGCAAGTTGAATCAGTTGTTCGTTGCTAACGATATCGAACGACGGGCGATGGCCTGTCAACGACCGGAATTCCCGATACACCAAGGTGCCCTGACGGTCTATCAACCCATTGGAATCGACTACTTTGGGTTTGAGAAGTGGCACGCTCTCTATTCGCTGATCGCCTCTGCTTTTGTAGCGGGCTTCGTCGGCTATCGGTGGATTCGGCGGCAGAAAGCAAAGAACAAAGTCGTCAGGCTGGATCGATACGTCGATGCGCTCTTCGATATCGAACGTCGACAGCTATCGCTGGACGTAAGACCAAGTGCAACCGGCGTGGACGAGTTGCAGAGTCTTCTGGATCGGGTCACCTTGCTCAGGTAGCGAGCGTTGCGAGAATTCTCGTCTCACGAGGTGATTGAAGACCCCGCAGTCTACGGCTTCGTCCAAATCTGTCATTTCGTTAGCACGAAACTTGATGCGAAAATATCGCGGCAACAATTGGACGGTCGGTTTGACGAATTGGCCGATCCTGCGCAGCGCGACAAGGTCTTGACAGCAAGCCCCAAGAAGCAGGCGAAGAGGAGGAAGGCTGCGAGCCGTAGCAAGAAGGCATAATTGATCGGTTATCTGGAACGTCCAGGAGCGCCTCAAATACCCGTCACCCAACAAAGACTACCAACGCCAAAATCCCCTTCACGGGGGCCTTGATTCCTGTATCCCTCAGCGGTGCCAGGTGATTTTCTCTATTTCCCGTCGAGTCGACTCATTCATGTTGCCCCTACAACAAGAAGCCTATTTGTCATTCCTTAGGAATTCAACGAACTCGTCCAATGTCTTCCGCTCTTCTTCGGTCAGCTTGGCGTGGATGCAGTTTTGCCAAGCGGTGCCGGTAGCATGGATTGGCAAAAACCGATTACGATTGAGAGGCCGATGATGCGCAGATCCTTTCTCCGTGCTTGCGTGTTCGCCGTCCTGATGGGGGTCTTTCAACAAGCCGCGGCGGCAGAAGAGTTGGCCATCGATCTGTCCGCCCCGGGGGCCGCCGGGCAATGGGCCTTCCTGGAAAAGACGGCGTCGATCTCCGGCGACGAGCTGGTGCTCGACGGCCGCGAGCAGATGTCGCGGGCCTTCTTCACACCGCTTGAGTGGGAAGACGTGACGCTGCGGGCGAAGTTCCTCGTGGACTCCGCCGAGCGGGGCGTGCTGGCCTGCGGGTTCGTGGTTCGGGCGGTGGATGCCCGGACTTATTATTACGTGCATTTCGATCGCGGCCAGGCGATCCTCGTGCGGTCCGATCAGAACCAGTCGTGGAATGAGATCCGGCGCGTCGGCGGGCTGGACAAGCCGGCCGGCACTTGGCACACGGGCCAACTGCAAGCCACCGGCGATACGTTGAAGGTCTCGTTAAACGGCAAGGTTCTCTATGAGGCCAAGGACGCGAACCTGCCCGGCGGCCGGATCGGCTTCTATGCCAACCAGGGCCGGGCCCATGTGAAGGAGATTGCGGTCGCCGGCAACGCACGGGAGGCCCGGGACAAGTTCGTCGTACCCCCGCCGCTGTTTCGATACGTCTGCCGGGATGCGGGCGCCGGCGGATACGAGGCCTTTCCGGACGTCTGCCGCCTGAGCGACGGCCGATTGATGGCCGTCTTCTATGCGGGCTATGGTCACGTGTCGATGCCCAACGAGCAATTGCCCAAGGGAGGGCGGATCTGCTATTGCACGTCGGCCGACGAAGGTCACACCTGGACCAAGGTCATGATCCTTTTCGACAGCCCCGACGACGACCGCGACCCTTCGCTCGTTCAATTGAAAGACGGCCGGCTGATCTGCAACTTTTTCTCCTTGCGCAAGGCCACCGAGTCGGGAAAACGCTGGACCGGGCTGGGCACCTGGATCGTCAGTTCGCGCGACCTGGGCAAGACCTGGTCCCAGCCGCGGCAACTGTTCGACTCCTATTATTGCAGCGCCCCGATCCGCGAGCTTTCCGACGGCCGGCTGATCCTGGGGCTCTACCGGGAGTTGCCCGAGACCAGCACCGGGGCCGTCGGCATCAGCGATGACGGCGGGAAGGTCTGGAAGACGGTCGACATCGACAACGGCGGCTTTGGACTGGACGCGGAGACCGACGTGATCGAACTCGCCGACGGGACCCTCTACGCCGCCCAGCGCCCCCAGATGTGCTTCTCGGTCTCCCAGGACCGGGGCAACACCTGGAGTGTGTCGAGGCCGATCGGCTTCCCCGGGCACTGCCCCTATTTCCTCCGTACCCACGACGGTATCATTCTGCTGGCCCATCGTGTTCCTTCGACCAGCCTCCACCTCAGCCCGGATGAGTGCAGGACGTGGAGCAAGAACATCCCGATCGACGGCGTAGGTGGGGCGTACCCGTCGATGGTCAATCTCAAGGATGGGTCGGTGTTGATCGTGTACTACGAAGAAGGCGCCGGATCGAGTATCCGCTGCAAGCGGCTGCGCGCGACGAAATCTGGCATTCAGTGGTTACCGCCGTGAGCGCCGCAGGACAACGTCTGGCTGTCGGCATTGTAGACCACCTTCTCCCCGCGCAGGTCGAAAATGGTTTCCGTGCCCGCGGCCGGATCGAACTCGACTTCCACGTCGAACAGCTCTCCGTTGATTCCGGCCAGCGGATTATCTCCCGCCTTCAGGGTCAGATCCGT
>Ga0180429_10004878_pt1 | contig 10694 bp, 10 predicted proteins | sample SS_ome_FD_132428 | JGI IMG/M metagenome (GOLD analysis project Ga0180429, IMG submission 132428) | Hypersaline lake sediment archaeal communities from the Salton Sea, California, USA - SS_1_S_1 metaG | ecosystem: Environmental > Aquatic > Non-marine Saline and Alkaline > Hypersaline > Sediment ... | reverse complement strand
GGTGACGGTGTCTACGTCACCAGCGCCACAGCACGCCTGACCAATACGATCGTGGTCAGTCACGACGTTGGGATCTACGTCTCCGGCGACAGCACGGCCACTGTCGCAAGCACGCTGTGGGGTGACGGAGGGTGGGGCAACACGCTCGATTGGGATGGGGCCGGGGATGTGACGCTGGAGCCGTGCAACCTCCATGAAGACCCCGACTTCGTCGATCCTCCGGCAGGGGATTTCCATCTCTCAGCAGGCTCGCCTGCCATCGGTTGCGGCGTTCCCGCTGGGATAGCTTCGGACGTTGACGGTGACCCCCGATTGGGCGGCCCCGATCTCGGGGCTGATGAGTACGTCCGTCTGGGGTTCTTGCCCTTAGTTCTGAAATCCGACGGCTGACTGCCCCGAATGGGGATATCGGAGTGGAGCGCAACGGAAGGGCACCGGGCCGTTGTGGTTTTCCAGGACGATCAGACTAGCGGCGTCCGCAGCTTGCCCTATTCCTTGCGCAGGATCAGACGGGTGGGGATGCCGGCGTCGTTGTCCCAGCGGAGGAGCTCGGGTGCCCCTTTCTCGGATTCGACCACCCGGAGGAAGGTGAGCACCTCCCGCCCTTCGACCGGTCCCTGTCGCTGATAGAGGCGAACCCATGCGCCAGTGTTCACGTACCAGGCGTTCTGAATTGGTTCGAGGGCCGGTTGGTGGTTATGGCCCATGGTGATGATCGGCACGCTGTGGTCGGAGCGAAGGATGTGCTCCACCTCGGTAGCGGCCTCCAACAGGTCGTTTCGTTCAAGGAGATAGGTGAAGCCCTCCTGCAGCGCGTAGCGCAGGAGCCCGGCGACGAGGGCGGCGCTGGCGTAGGCAGCGGCGAGCCAGGCGGGGCCGGTGCCCAAGAGGAGCGTTACCGCGGCCAAGACTGAGAAGGCCGCGATGATGAGCGCGCTCAGCATCGAGACGAAGCTCTGCGTCAGTGATCCCATCCAGGCCTGCCAGGTAGACTCCACGCGCCGTCTTGCTAAGGCTGCTATCCTCTCTACCACCTCCGTCGGCAATGGCACATCCTCGTGTGCCTGTACCGAGACGTGGTCATCCGGTCCTTGAGATGCCGAAGACGTCGCCTTCCGGCCCATGAACCATAGTCCCCTCAAGAAGGTCCACCCCCGACCTGCGAGCACGCCGAGGGTCTTGATTGGCTCTCTGCGGAACGCCCAGCTCAAGTAGCGGGTGAGGGGCTTGACGTTGTCGGCGAAGGGGTGGACGTCCTCGATTCTGGTGAAAAGATAACGGACGAAGAGGCTGCCCCACGGAAGTTTGATGCGTTGAGGATCGTCGGGCAGGACGGGGTTGAGGAGGTGTTCGAAGCGGTTGAGCGCGTCGTATTGGCAGCCGTGCTCGACGTAGATGCGGCTCGGCTCGTAGTAGAGCCAGGGGTGGAAGCGGACTCGCTCGCGGTAGGTGTGCAGCGGCGCTGGGTGATGGCCTCCCTCCCGCAGCCACTGCCGGACATGTGCTCGCTTCAGCTCGGTGACGAAGCGTTCCTGGACCTCGGGCCAGTGTAGCTCCACATCGTGGTTGCCGCGCACGACAGCGATCCGGTTGCCGCGGGCTACGAACCAGCCTAGAGCGGCGAAGAATGGCTGGTGTCCCCGGGCGATCTGTTTGAGCTTCCACTCGGATTCGTGGGCTGTAGTCCCGAGCCCGTAGGTGCGTTCGTGCTCGGTCAAGGCCTTTCCGCCGCTAGACCCCTTGATCACGTCCAGCAGCCGGCCATCGCGGGGCAGGGAGACGACCTGCAGGAAGTCGAAGACATCGCCGTTGAGGATGAGGAGCCAGGGGCGGTCACCGAAACGGGGTTGGTGCTTGACCTCCTCGTGGTGGCGGAGGAAGCGGGCGAAAGCGTCATCGCGGAAGAAATCCTCGAGACGGGAGGTCTTTCCCGTCTTGGGGTCGAGACCCTCGCTGAGGTGGAGGTCGCTGACGACCAGGATGTTGTGTTCTTCCTTCATCTTCTTCATCCTCGCGACAGCCGATAAACTCGGTCGAGGGCCGTAGAAGAACCACAGAGGGCATGAAGAGATCTCACCAATTGGCCACGGTGCTCTCGGTGTCCTTCGTGACCTTGGTGGTTCATCCGCTGCCGAAACGGGGGTCGGCGGTCACGGTGCGGCGGGCGGCAAGCTCTCTCTGGATCTCCCGGTGGCGCTCCCGTGTCAGGGGATAGCGCCAGGCGACCAGGATGGCGCCCAGCAGAATCATCGCGGGGACCAGGGCAATGATCAGGCGTATGGCTGTGAGGGCCTGGGGCGGCTGCCGAGTGGCCCCCTCGACGTACCCCGACCAAGCGAGAATGGGCCCGATGGCGGCCAAGACTAGCTTTGTGGAGAGTTTGCGCACGAAGACCTCGAATCCGGCGTAGACCCCCTCCTGGCGCCTCCCGCTGTTCAACTCGTCGACGTCCAACGTGTCGGCGCTCATAGCATTCGGCAGCGCGTGGGCCGAGGCGATCCCCGGCCCGACCAGTATGGCAATCGGATAGACGAGATGGCGGGCCCCCTCCGGTACCAGCAGAAGGCCGACCATCATGACCGCCCAGGAAGCCGTGGAGACGACGAAGGCGGTCTTCTTCTCCCACCGCCGCGTCATCCAGAGGACGAAGGGCAGGCTCACGGCGGCGCTGGCCAGTAACAGGGCCTGAATCAGGGAGGCCTCCATGGCTCGCATGCCGATCCAGTAGATCAAGTAGTAGGCGAAGACAGCCGAGGCGACATCGACGGGTATCCAACTCATAATGCGCATACCGATGGTATAGCGCCACTCGCGGTTGCGCAGGACGAAACGGAGGCTCTCCAGCGGGGAAGGGGGCGTGCCCACCTGGAAACCCACCCGCTCGCGGGTGCCGAAGAAGCTCACCAGGATCGTCGTGGCGAAGACGCCCCCGGATAGGAGGCCCATGGTGCGGAAGGCAGCCTGCTCGTCGGGGGCGGTGTCGAGGACCAGCGAGAAACCGAGGGCCGTCAACAAGCCGGCAACAATAGAGACGAACATACGGAAGGAGACGAGAGAGGTCCGCTCGTCGTGGTCGAGGGTGAGTTCGGGTGTGAGCGCATAGTAGGGGCAGCTGACAGCCGTCATAGCCGTGTCGAAGAGGACGTAGATCAACGCGAAGTAGAGAGACTTGACGATCTGGTTCTCAATGGGGGGAACGAACCACATCAGCGCGAAGGTGATCCCATATGGAACGGCGCCGAAAAGGAGGAAGGGGCGTCGTCTACCCCAGCGGCTGCGCGTGCGGTCCGAGATGAGCCCAACCAAGGGGTCGTTGACGGCGTCCCAAAGGCCTCCAATGAGGACGGTCAGGCCAGCCAACCCGGGCTTGAGATGCGCCACGTCGGTGAGGAAGAAGAGGTACCAGAACGGGAGGATCGTCCCCGGGCCGGCCGAGTGGGCGATGTCGCCCAGGCCGTAGGTCAGCTTCTCCCAGAAGGAGAGCTGCTCAGGTCGTGGGTCGTCGTGAACGGTGGTTTCGCTGGCCATGCGCCCTCCGGTTGCAGGTTATCCGTGGTGTGCTAGAAGGAAGCTCGGCGGTAGCTCCGTCCGGCTGATCTCTACGCGGCACTGTGCACATCCTATGCCTCGTAGTCGCCGGCGGACAGAAAGGCCGCCAAGGCCCCCTGCCAGGGCCGCAGTTGGATGCCGAGCGCGGCGCCGGCCGTGTTCGCCAGGGGGGCGAAGCGCGGCGGCGTCGAATCCCGCTCGAAGTCCGCCAGTCGGATAGGCTCAACGGGGACGGCTCCGCGATCGGTGATGCGCAGAATCTCCCGGGCGAATTCGTATCTGGAGGCGTAGCCGGCGTTGGTGAGATGATAGATCCCGTAGGCCTCCGTCTGGATCAGCTCGGCGAGGGCCTGGGCCAGATCCGGCGCGTAGGTGGGGTTGCCGACCTCGTCGGTCACCACCTTGAGGGCTCCCAGCTCGTCGGCGAGCTCGATGATGCGGTGGGGGAAGTTGCGCCCACCGGGGGCATAGAGCCACGCCGTGCGGACGATGTAGAAGCGGTTGAGGAGGTTTCGCGCGAACCACTCGCCGGCCGCCTTGGAGCGAGCGTAAGGGTTGATGGGATTGGGGGTGTCCCATTCGCGGTAGGGCTCGTCGGCTGTTCCGTCGAAGACCTCGTTTGTGCTGACGGCTGCCAGCGCCGCCCCGCAGGAGGCGCAGGCCAGCGCTACGTTCTGCGTGCCGAGGGCGTTGACGCGGTAGGCTTTCTCAGGGTTCCGCGCGCAGCCGTCCACATCGGTCCAGGCGGCGGTGTGGATGACGACGTCCGGTTCGAAGCATGCAATAGCGGCGTTGATGGCCTCCCGATCGGTGATGTCCGTGTCAGGGAGGTCGCAGCCGGCGACGTCGTGGGCGGTGAAGGTACGGCCGAGGGCACGACCGAGTTGCCCGTTACAGCCAGTGACGAATACTCTCAAGCGTTACCTCGCAGTGTGATGGATGTCTGATGGATGGCCGGGACGGACGGACCCGATGGACCCGCGTTGTGTTGATGGGCTTGCGGCAGGCCCCAGACTGATTTCGAAACCCGATTCTCGCGCGTCGACGACACGATTGTACAAGAGAGGGCGGGGAAAGGCAACCGCTGCTTGACATAGAACGTATGTTCTTATATAATGGGTCTATGGATTGGGGTTAGGAAGGAGGCTGGGGATGGCGGATCACATCTCGGACAAGCAGCGCAGGATTCTGAATGTCGTCGGCGAGTACATCGATGAGAATGGGTACCCTCCCTCGATGCGGGAGATATGCTCCGCGGCGGGGATCAGCTCGACGTCGGTGGTGAGCTACAACCTGGATCGTTTGGAGGAGGCGGGGTACATCGTCCGTGATCGAGAGGTCTCCCGCGGGCTGAGGTTGGCCGAGTCCGCTCAAGGGGAGGAGGCGCCGGCTGGGTTCCTCAGCTTGCCGCTGTTGGGGCGGATCGTCGCTGGCGAGCCGGTCCCGGTGCCGAGCAGTGATTTTGCTTTGATGGGGGATGAGTCGATCGAGGTATCCCGGGAGCTGTTGGGGGATCCGGAAGGGCTGTACGCCCTGGAGGTCGAGGGCGACTCGATGGTGGACGCGTTGGTGAACGACGGCGACATCGTGGTTATGCGGCACCAGGAGCGGGTCGAGAACGGCGAGATGGCAGCTGTCTGGCTGCAGGGGGACGGCGAGGTGACGCTCAAGCGGTTCTATCAGGAGCAAGGGGGTAGGGTGCGCCTGCAGCCGGCGAATCCGACCATGGGGCCGATCTACGTCGACGACCCGAGCCGGGTCGTGGTGCAGGGCAAGGTGGTGATGGTGATACGCCGGTTAGACTGAGCGTCAGCCGGACACGTATCGAGCCCAGCCCGAAAGGGCTGGGCTTTTTTTATGGAGAGCGATGGCGTGGGGAGGGCGGTGCCATGCTGCAATCGTCCATGTGAGAAGGCGGCTGGGAACGTCCCAATGCTTGGGATATGCCCAATGCTTGGGATATGCCCTAAGTTTGGGTTAAATTGGGATATCTCCTGCTTGACGCCGCCCTCCTGGTTTGATATGATAGACGGCACGTTAGAACATGTGTTCTATGGGGTTCAGAGGGGTGGCAGGCGGTCCTTGTGCTACCACTAGAATCTGGAGCGTGAAACCATGGGTGAAGAGGGACGAGAGAAGGCGCTGGACAGGGCGCTGACGAGCTTGACGAAGCGGTTCGGCGACGGGGCGATCATGCGGCTGGGGGAGGCCACGCACTTGGACGTCGAGGTGATCTCTACCGGCTCGCTCTCCCTCGACCTCGCTCTGGGCGTCAATGGTGTGCCGCGCGGGCGGGTGATCGAGATCTACGGGCCTGAGGGGGCGGGGAAGACCACGCTGGCACAGCACGTCGTGGCTGAGGCGCAGAAGGTCGGCGGCGTGGCGGCGTTCATCGACATGGAGCACGCGCTGGATCCTGCCTATGCACGCCGGTGCGGCGTGGATACCGATTCGCTCCTCATCTCCCAGCCAGACACGGCGGAGCAGGCGCTGGAGATCGCCGAGGCATTGATTCGTTCAGGCGCTCTGGACGTGATCGTAATCGACTCGGTGGCGGCGCTCGTGCCTCGGGCAGAGATCGAGGGGGAGATGGGCGACTCTCACCCGGGGCTTCAGGCCCGTCTGATGAGTCAGGCTCTGCGAAAGCTGAGCGGGGTGATCAAGCAGTCGAACACGGCGTTGATCTTCACCAACCAGCTTCGCGAGAAGATCGGGGTGATGTTCGGTAACCCGGAGACGACCTCGGGTGGGCGGGCGCTGCGGTTCTATGCCTCGGTGCGGCTGGATGTGCGGCGGATCACGAGCATCAAGGAGCGCGGTGAGTTGATTGGGACGCGGACGCGGGTGCGCGTGACGAAGAACAAGGTCGCGCCGCCGTTCCGGGTGGCTGAGTTCGATCTGATGTACAGCGAGGGCATCAGCCGGGAGGGGGATTTGCTGGACGTTGCGGTGGATCTCGGCGTCGTCGACAAACGGGGGTCCTATTACTACTATGGAGACGAGGACGACTATCTCGCGCAGGGGCGGGAGAATGCCAAGGATTATCTGCGCGAGCACCCTGAGACGGCCGCGGAGATTGAGGATGACGTCAGGGATAGGTTGACCTCGAAGCCCACGAAGAAGGTGGAGGAGGAAGCGGCCGTTGTCGGCTAGCTCTCCTTGGCGGGGCGGCCCAGGCTGCGCTCAGTCCTGGCATCCGCTGTGGATGAGGCGGGAAGCATCGGCCCACATTGAGCCGTCAGGCTTCCAGGTGCCGGGTGCGCTTCGTGAGGGGCCGGGGCCTCTTGACGCAGGGGCTCTCTGATTAAGTCGGAGTGATTGACTATGCGCCATAGACTAGAGTTCCAGGCTGATCGTATTGAGATGGTGCTCGACATGCACCGGATACCAGCTCGGGTGACCGGCGGAACAGTGACGCCGCGCTGGATCCGCTTCGAGGTGCTTCCGGCCGTGGGGGCGAAGATTTCCAAGATCAGACGCTTGAGCGAGGAGCTGGCCGCGGCGCTGGACACGTCGAACTGCCGGGTGGCAAGGCGCGGCGCGGCCGTGGATCTCGAGATACCGCGGGCCGACCCGGAGCCTGTGCGCCTATTGTCCCTCTTCCGGCAGATGGACGACCCCGAGATTCCGCCCGTGACGGCGATCCTGGGGTTGGCCGAGGACGGCGGCCCTCTGCTGATTCGGCTACCGAGTCCCGACGTGGCGCACGTCCTGGTATCTGGAACGACCGGATCGGGGAAGACGGTCCTCCTTCAGACGATGATCCTCAGTCTGGCGATGACGAATCGGCCGCGCGACCTGGCTCTGATCCTCATCGATCCTAAACGCACCCCGTTTCGACCGTTTGAGGGACTTCCGCACGTTTCGCGGACGGTCGTCAGGGACGCTGGGGAGGCGACGGAGGCACTGGAGAGCCTGGTCCGCTTGATGGAGACCCGCGGCGATCCGGAGGTCCGGGTGAAAGGCCAGCCGCACGTGGTGCTGGTGATCGATGAGCTCGCGGACCTGCTGATGACAGGCGGGAGGGGGGTCCAGGAGCCGCTAACACGGTTACTCCAGCGCGGCCGAGGGGCCGGCGTCCACGTGGTTGCCGCAACGCAGAAGCCCACGGCAGCCGTGCTGGGGCCGCTTGTCAAGGCGAACTTCCCTGTGCGCCTGGTGGGACGGGTGACCAGCGCTACGGATGCGCGGGTGGCCAGCGGATGGAACGGGACGGGGGCGGAGCGCCTGGAGGGACGTGGCGATTTCCTGGCCGTGGCGGAGGGGCGGGTGACGCGTTTTCAGACGGCTTACGTCTCCCCCGAGGAGATACGAGAGATCGTGTCGGAGGTTTCGTGCGACATTGCGGCTGATGGCGTGGTACTGTAGGTTGGGATGGTGGGATAGATGAGAGGAGTTGGGATGAGGGACAATCTTGAAAAGCGTGAGAGCCGTTGGGCGCGGCTGAAGACCTTTGGGGCTGTGGTGATGGTGGCATTTGTGGTGACACTGGCGGTCGTCGTGGGGAATCGGCTCAGCGAAGAGGCTCTGGGTGTGTTGGCAGGGGCCGCCTGCGGGGTGAGCGCTGCCATCCCGACGAGTTTGATCGTCGTAGCGGTCAGCAGAAGGCAGGGGGGGAGCCGGGCGGCGGGCGCGGAGAGGCTGAGGGAGCGGGAGAGGAGCTACGACACCAGGCATCCGTACCCGCCGGTGGTGGTCGTCTCGCCGGGCCCATCCCAACCGTCGTCGCGCTCCTCGTGGAACGCGCTGCCTGCGTCGGTCTCGGCGGGGATGGATCGGGACTTCCGAATCGTGGGAGGAGCTTCGATGGAGCAGGAGGGGATACGCTATGACCATGAGCGCCGCGCTTGACGCCACGCGCAGGCTGGGTTGGGGGCCGGGCGAGGAGAACCGCCGATCGAGATCTCGCTGGAGACGGAGGCGGACGGTCAGTGTGTTGGGCCGATTGATCGGTCCAGAGCGCATCGAGATGCTGAAACGACGACACGGTTACTTTCCGCAGACGTTTCTGTGGCGTGGTCGGCGATACGACATCTCGGCGGTCCAGCGGTGCTGGACGATTACGCGCCGAGGGCTCCACGGAAAGGTTGAGCGCCATTACTTCCGCGTACTGGCCCGGGCGGCCGCCGACCAAGGAAGACAAAAGGGGACCTTTGAGATCTACCAGGATCTCCAGGATAGCACCTGGTACCTGGAACGTCGGGCGTCCTAGACCAGCTTCTATGGCAAATGGGGGCGCCGCTGACCGGCCGTGTGGGGCGGCCGCCGGCGGCGCTCTGGACGGTGAGGATGGATCGACGGTTCCTCGAGTATAGCCTGCCGAGCGACGTCCCACAGGGTTGCGTATGCCGGTGACGCTGGCTTTCCCCCCCGCCGATGGGCTCCCTCGTCTTCACTTGCGCATTCCGCGTTCAGCCTGGGTCGTGAGATGACCCAGACGACGGCGCCGGCCCGCGCCCCGGTTTACAGGCATCCCTTTCGTGGTAAGATAGCCGGAATCTCGCGTGGTCAGGATGCAACAGCGTTCGTGACGCGCATTGCTCTCCACTGGACGCAACGAATCGGCCGGCTGCGGACAAAGACCGATGCGGGATTGCCTGGTGTTCGGATCGCAGGCCTGTCCTAGACTCCGATGAACGTGCCATATGATGGGAGGTACCATGCTTGGTCTGACCCTCGAGCAGTTGTTCATTATGGGCGGTGTCGGTATCGCCCTCCTCGTTCTGCTGTTTGTCCTCAGAGCTGCCGTGAGGGCGACGAAAATGGTATTGCGGCTGGGGTGTGTGGGCATCGTCCTCATCCTGGGCGTGCTTTTCTTCGTGCTCCGAGGCATCGGCACTTGAACCCGGGATGACGTCCACGGCGCGTCCCCGAGTCCGCGAATGGGGCCTGAGGCCGGGCAAGCTTCCCCCGGGGCCCAAGAACGGTATCACGGATGTCGCCGGCGTCCGCGTTGGGCAGACCACGCTCGTAGCAGGCGACGGCGTACTGTCGCCCGGGCACGGTCCGGTGCGGACCGGCGTTACGGTTGTCCTCCCTCACGGCGGCGATCTTTTCGCCGACAAAGTGCGGGCGGCAGTTCACACCATCAATGGGTACGGGAAGGTGCTCGGCTTCGAACAGGTGCGCGAGCTAGGTGTCTTGGAGTCACCCATTGCCCTGACCAACACCCTCAATGTCGGCTTGGTTGCCGATGGGCTGGTCCAGTATGCTGTGGAGAGACATCCTGCGATCGGGGTGACGACCAGTTCGGTGAACGTTGTGGTCGGGGAGACGAACGACGGCCATCTGAACGACCTGCAAGGGCGGCACGTGCGGTCCGAGCACGTCCTTGCGGCCATCAAGGAGGCCTCTACTGGGTCAGTTGACGAGGGAGTGGTGGGCGCGGGTACGGGGACGAGCTGTTTCGGCTGGAAGGGGGGCATCGGCACCGCGAGTCGGCTGCTTCCCTGCGAGGTGGGGGGATTCACCGTGGGGGCGCTGGTGCAGACCAACTTCGGGCTGGCGGAGGACTTGACCGTGTTGGGCGTCCCGGTCGGGGAGCATGTGCAGCCGCTCCAGGACGACGGGGCCGGGTTTGATGTTGAGGACGGATCGGTGATGGTCGTGCTGGCCACCGACGCGCCGATGAGCGCTCGACAGCTTCAACGGCTCTGCGCGCGAGCAGCGGTGGGTCTGGCGCGCACGGGTGCCGTGCACGGGCACGGGAGCGGCGACTTTGTGATCGGCTTCAGCACTGCCGAACCTCTCTCGCACGATCCGCCTGGAATCACCGCGCAGCGGGTCTCACTGGTCAATGAGGCAGAGGCCATGGGCTGGTTCTTTCCTGCCGTCGCGGAGAGCGTGGAGGAGGCGGTTCTCAACGCCCTCTGGCGGGCGGTGACGGTCGTCGGGAGGGACGGCAACACGCGCCACGCGCTTCCGCTGGAGGAGATCGAGGCAGTCCTTGGGCGGTACGGGCGAGTGAGATGGGCGTACCGCTGATGGACGTAGATCGGATTGGCATCTCCACGGCAGCTTTCTTCCCCGGTCATCTGACGGAAGACGCCCTTAATGCAGCGGGTGAGCTGGGCTTCCGCGTTGTTGAGGTCTTCCTCCAGGCTGAGACCGAGTACAGCCCGCGGTTCGGGACGGTCCTGGAACAG